>Ga0075026_100001343_pt1 | contig 10350 bp, 10 predicted proteins | sample Str012_2_FD_71392 | JGI IMG/M metagenome (GOLD analysis project Ga0075026, IMG submission 71392) | Freshwater sediment microbial communities in response to fracking from Pennsylvania, USA - Straight Creek_MetaG_SC_2012 | ecosystem: Environmental > Aquatic > Freshwater > Creek > Sediment...
TCAATGCATGGCCGCCGGAAGGCAGCATCAGCGTGGAAAGAATCCGGAACAAAGTAGTCTTGCCGCTGCCGTTAGGGCCAAGCAGGGCAAAGATCTCTCCGGCGCGTACGTCAAAAGAAATTCCATTCAGTGCGGCCCGCTGGCCGTAACTGTGGCGCAGATTCTCAACTTGAATAACGGCCGATGAACCGGGACGATCTGTAACCGAGGGCATGTTTTCCATAACCGTGGCCATGGTTAACGCACCACGTTGATCATCATCAATGCAAAGAGGATCGGAAGATAAATAATGGATGCTTGCAAAAGATAGCGCGCAACGCGTTGCGACTCGGGGTCGGTGGTGGGCAGCTTGGTCCGTGCCAGGCGCAGTACAAACCACAGGAATCCCAGACCAAGCACCAATGCGCCGACCATATAGACGCGGCCGGTCATCCGCCACAGCACCGGCATCAAGCTGATGGGGATGAGCGCGGAGCAATACGAAATCATCTGGCGAAGCGTCGCATGCCCGCCTTTGTCGACGACAGGCAGCATCTTGATTCCGGCGGCTTCGTACTGGTCACGATACATCCAGGCGATGGCCTGGAAGTGTGGGAACTGCCAGAAGAAGACGATCAGAAAGAGGAATACGCCTTCCATTTCCACGTGGCCGCGCGCGGCCGCCCAGCCAAGCAATGGCGGCATGGCGCCGGGGAACGCGCCAATAAAAGTGGAGATGGGCGAAATCTTTTTAAGCGGCGTGTAACACGCCAGATAAGTCACGGCCGTGGCCAGGGCCAGCGCGCCGGTTAGGATGTTGGTAGTGATGGCCAGGGAAACTGTTCCGACTATCACCGCGGTCAACCCGGCGATCAATCCAGTGGTGACGGACATTCGTCCCGAAGGCAAAGGACGATTTCGCGTGCGCTTCATCAGCGCGTCCAGCCGGCGTTCAATCACTTCATTGAGCGCTGCCGCGCCTGCAGACGTGAGTCCAATGCCCCAGAGCGCGTTGAGCAGATTCCATGTGAACCATGGCTCGTTGCTGCGGGCCGCGCCCATGTAGTATCCAGCCCATGCGGTTACCACCAGCAGGGAAGTCACGCGCAACTTGAAGAGCTGAGCGTAATCGCCCAAGAGAGAATTCCGTTTGGCCTTCACGTCTGGACTTGCGGCGATAGCTTTGCTTGAATCCTGCTCCACGATTTGTTGGACGGTTGTGCTCATGCCGTGGCCGCCTTGCGACCATCAAATGGCAATACTTGCGCGGGCGATGTGGAGTGCCGGTAGGCCTGGATGGTGAAAATTACCGTGAGCGCCAGAATCAGCGCGCCGATGCCCAGATGGGTCACCGTGACGCCGACCAGAAGCAAAGTCGGTTGTGGATCGTTCACGCTCTGCAGCACGCGGACGACATAAGCAAAAATACCAATCATCATCTGCATGATGCCCAGCGTAAGCATCCAGAGCGCGGGTTTTCGCAAGTGCGGAATTTTCTGGTGTTTGGTTAGCGCCATCACGCTCAGGTAAGCGATGAGTCCGATGACCAGCAGGGAGTTCAGCATATGCGGATACAGAAACATGTGGACGATTTTCTTGGCCGGCCAGTGATCGGACCCGGTGGGACCCCATTTGGTCCACACATGGCGGAAGGCCGCGCCCAGAGTGAGTTGTAGATAGAGGAAGCCCAGCAGCATCCAACTGTGGCGGATCAGAGGGGCAGCGTCTTTTTGCGAAATCGATTCGGCTGGTTCTTCCATCCAGCTTTTACTGGTGAAAACCGCAATGGCCGCAAGAACGCAAAACATCGTCTGGCCCACAACACCGTGTGCAGTGGAGATGGCCGGAGGAAGAAAATTCAAGACGGTAAGCCCGCCGAGCACACCTTGAAAAATTACGCCCAGCACAGCGCCGATGGTCAGCGCGCGCATCCAGCGGCGCTTGTCCACGACCCATGTCCAGACGGCTGCAATGATGGTGAGCAGCCCGACAAATTCGGCCACCATGCGATGGCCGTGTTCAAACTTTACGCCGCCAATCATGCGCGGCATCTTCGTGAATGAGCCAAAGCTCGTTGGCCAATCAGGGACGGCCAGTCCAGCGTTGTTGCTGGTGACCAATCCGCCGGCCACGATCAGCAGGAAAGCCAGAACCGCCACGAACAGGGTAAAACGATGATGCGCGGCGTTGTAGGCGGACGGCGTCAGAACAACTCCTTGGGAAACCCTTTATTTTACCATCTGCGTCATCGCTTGCGTCGTGGCCGCGCGGACGATTAGTGGCGCAATTCTGAGCGCAGATTAGTGGCATGAATGGCGTCAAGAATCGCCGCGGAGAATGCCTGGAACTCGGTTCCGGCTTCCACCACGGTGGTCAGGTCGTGGTTTTCTTCCTTGCCGTCAAGGAACGCAGCGAACTGCGAGCCGACCGCCAGCACTGCGCCTTCGTTGTCTTCCAGGCCGGCCGCAGTGGAGTAATCGTCCAAACGAGAAGTGATCAAGTCCAGCATGGTGTCGCCGTAAGGACTCGACTTGGCAAACTCGCGAATGGCTGCCTTGTAAACCACGCGAGTCTGCTCGATTTTGCGTGATTCGTCCCGGCTGGCCTGCATGCGCGCGGCGCGGTCCAACGCCAGGTCCACGGCAAATAGGCGTAAAAAGATGAGTTCGCTGCACCATTCGTCGGACTTGCCGTTCAACTCTTCGCGTTGCGGCTGCATCGCGGAGGTAAAAACGGCGGCGGCGAACTCCGCCGGAGTCATCGTCATGTCAGGCTTCTGGGCCATGCGTGAGGCACTATTCTACTGCGGGATTTACTGTGGCGCGAAGGTAAATGCCGCTTTCGCGCTTTCTTTCGCTCCCACTTTGACCTGGATGGTTTGTTCGCCGAATTTCTCGTGGACGGCGGCAATCGTATAGTCGCCCGGAGGCAGGTTGGCGATCTGGAAAGTGCCGTCTTCGCCGCTCACAGCATAATTAGGATGCGTCATGATGTTCAGATACGCCCGCATCCAGGGATGCTGGTTGCACTGCAGAATCATCTGCATTTCCGGCTTGGCAAACGTCTTTACGATCGGTGGATCAGTCGGCATCTGGCTTTCGTTCCATTCCGGATTGCCGTGGGGCATGTTGTGGATGTTGTGGTCCGCCGTGTCAGTGTTGGTGACCTTAAATTGTTGCCCCACCATCGCGCCCAGTACGCGCGGCTGGTAGCGGCAACCGTGCTGTGTGAGGACAACCGGCTCCGCGGGAATAGCGAACGATCCGGCAGGCAATCCGGCTTTCACGTAAACAAAAACGTTGGCCAGTCTTCCGTTCTTCACCAGCGCAGCTTCTGACGGCTGGGGCTTCGGCGGACATCCTGGATCGGCACTCATATCCAGCGTAGCCAGCTTAGGGACGGCGCCTTTAAAGCTGACAACGCCGCTGACGCTGCCGGCTGTTGCCGGATTGATGGAGATTGTCGCGGCCTTGGCGGGCACGGACGCAGGCTGCGGCGCGGCGGGTTCGGATTTGCTGCATCCAGACGCAGAAATAAGGAGAAGCGCAGAAACAAGCGCACTAGGAAGGAACGCATTAGAACGAAACGCATTGGAACAAAAAATGACCAACGAGATGTTTTTCATGTCGTTGGTCATTTTAAATGGCCGGGTGACGAAATTGATTTTCAGATTTCCGGAAGCTTTGCGCGCTTTAGCTGACGACCGCCACGGCTTCCATGTTCTCAATGATCGCGTCGGCGAACTCGGTCGTTCCAGACGTACCGCCAACGTCGCGCGTATTGTGCTTCTTTTCCTTATACGTTTTTTCCAGCGCGGCGTAGATGCGGTCGGCGGCTTCCACTTCGCGCAAATGGCGCAGCATCAGCACAGCGGATTGCAACAATGCTGTTGGATTAGCCATGTCTTTTCCAGCAATGTCCGGTGCGGAACCGTGGACGGCTTCGAAAATCGCGCAACCGTCGCCCAAGTTGGCACCGGGCACCAGGCCCAGTCCGCCGACGAACGCGGCACACAAGTCAGAGATGATATCGCCGTAGAGGTTTTCCATCACCAGCGTGTCGTACTGATAAGGATTCATGACCAGCTGCATGCAGGTGTTATCGATGATGTGCTCGGCGTACGGGATTTCAGGATATTCCTTGGCGATATCGCGGCAGCAACGCAGGAAAAGGCCGTCACTCATCTTCATGATGTTGGCTTTATGAATGGCGCTGATCTTTGTGCGCTTTTCGCGCCGCGCATATTCAAAAGCAAAGCGCGCAATCCGCGTGGACGCCTTCTCCGTAATAATCTTCAGCGCTTCCACCACGCCCGGCACCACTTCATGCTCGATGCCTGAATACTCGCCTTCAGTATTTTCGCGGACGATGACCAGATCCACATCGGGAAAGCGCGTGGGCAGGGAAGGAAGACTCTTAATCGGACGGAAATTTGCGTACAGCTCAAACTTGCGGCGCAGGGCAACGTTGATGCTGGCGAATCCGCCGCCAATGGGCGTGGTGATGGGGCCTTTCAGTCCGAGGCCGGTACGTTCAATTGACTCAATGAGCTCTTTGGGAATGTACTCGCCCGTTTTTTCGTAGGCGGACGCGCCGGCATTCACCATTTCCCAGTCAATCTTTACTCCGGTCGCTTCCAGAATGCGGACGGTCGCGCGAGTCACCTCCGGGCCGATACCGTCGCCCGGGATCAATGTCACCTTATGAGCCATATTTCCTGCTTATTTCGTGGATTTGGTTTTTACAGGTTTCTGTTTTTCCGGAGCAGCGTTGAGGCGTTCCAGTTCACTGTGAAATTCACTCACGTCCTTGAAGTCGCGATACACCGACGCAAACCTTATATAAGCGACCTTATCGATCAGCTTCAGGCGGTCCATCATCAGTTCTCCAATATCGGTGACCGTCCGTTCGCGTTCCGGCGCATCTACAACGTACTGCTCGACTTCATTAACGATCTGTTCCAGCTTGCCCATGGATATCGGCCGTTTTTCGCAAGCCCTTAACAAGCCGTTGAGTACTTTCTTCCTCTCAAACTTCTCGCGGCGGCCGTCTTTTTTGACGACCATGTAGGGGATTTCATCAATGCGTTCGTACGTGGTGAAGCGCTTTTCGCACTTCATGCACTCGCGGCGGCGGCGTATGGACTCGCCTTCCTTGCTCTCACGCGAGTCCACCACTTTGTCATTCTCAAACCCGCAAAAAGGACATTTCATGGATGCTTACGTAACTCTATCTTGAACTTTATATTGAAGATACGTGGCTTTATTGTAGCAGGGCGATTCGCCGAGCTTGAAGTTACTCCGGTTTAGGCCTCCGTGTTGGTTTCCGCCAGCGCTTTTTCCTCTTCTACTTTGCTTTCCGCTTCCAGCTTGGTAAACGAGACGCGCTCAAAGTGCGCCAGGATCAGCCCCGCGGGGATGACCGACATAAACGTGACCAACCACAGCATGATGCCGCAACTGATGGCCAGTTCTTTGGTGAAGTGGAAGATGCCGACGAGGGTGCCGATCGTGGCCAACTGCGATCCGCCGCCGACCATGGGAAGTTGCAGCGTGCCACCAGCCACGCTGGCTCCCGTGAGCAGCAATGCCTGAGAGATCGTTAGCGAACCTTCTCCGGCGTAAGCGTGCATTACGCACACATAGGTGGCGCCTATGGTGATCCACAAGAACAGGGAAAGGCCAAAAGCCTGGAAGAAAGATTTGGCGTCTTGGATGGTGTTGAGTCCTTCGCCGAAAGTGTGAACGCGCTGGGCCAGGCCTCGAGCGAACTTGGGAGAGATGGGCTTGAACAAACGTTCGGTGAATCCGGAAACGCGCGCCGGATTTCTACGGACGCGAAACGCGAAAAAAGAAGCAAACAATACGCCGACCAGAAGCGCCAAACTGAATCCCTGAAAAAGACTGAATGCCGATACATGAACGCCAAACATCTTGCGGCCCGCACCGCCAGCAAAGCCGGGCAAATCCTTGAGGCCGGGAGAAATCAATATATTTACCGCCATAATGGTGGCAAACGCGCCCACGTCAAACAACCGTTCGACGACCCACACCGCAAGTTGCGACGACATGGTGAGCTTAACTTTTTTCCCGATCAGAAACGGGCGAATGAACTCGCCGGGCCGTCCCAGAAGCGCCATGCCTGTAAAGCCGATCATGGTAGGCGCCAGCAACGTGGTAGCTTTGGTCTGGCACACGGGACGCAACAGAATCTTCCACCGCAGCGCGCGCAAGTAGTAGTCAAAATGGATGATGGCCACGCCCAGCGCGATCAGGCCAAGATTCACGCCTTCGGTCTGCTGAAAGAATGAGTGCCAGTCAAAGGTTCGCCATGCCTTGAACTGGAGATAGATCAGTACAGCCAACGCCAGCAGCGCAACGGTAATGATAATTTTCTTCTTCATTTAGAAATGGCGACGTCTTCCAAAGCCTATACAAACGCACAGCAGGATTGCATCGGATGATTAAACTGACTCAATTGTAAATGGAGCCGTTTTAGGCAGGCTTATTGGTCTTTACGACGGCGGCTTCCTGTTGCCCCGGAGTTGCCTTCTTCTTGGTCGCACTTTTAGGTGATGCGGCCTTCGCGCTTGCTGCAGATGCCTTGGTATTCGTAGCGTTTGTTCCTGAGGCTTTCGTCGCCGTCGTCTTTGCCGGAGCCTTCGCAGCGTTGGCTTTCGCTTCCGCGCGTTTCTTGGCGTTGAAGTCGCGGACGATCTTGGCTACGTAAGCTCGAGTCTCACGATACGGCGGCACGCCGTGATATTGGTCCACGCGATGCGCGCCCGCGTTGTAAGCAGCCAGGGCCTTGATCGCGTCATTGTGATACATGTCCATCAGCGCGCTTAGGTGCGCGGTGCCGGCTTCGATGTTGGCTTTAGGATCAAACGGATCGGTCACGCCGAGTTTCGAAGCCGTTTGCGGCATCAACTGCATCAGGCCTTGCGCGCCTTTTGGCGAGACGGCGTGCGGATGGAAGTTGCTCTCCGCTTTGATCACGCTCGTTACGAAGTCTGGATCAAGCTGGTGCTTGCTGCTGGCTTCGCGAACTGCCTGATCGATATCGACTGGCTTTGCCGTGGCAGACGATGTGGGCACGCTGGCGGCATTCGTCGCGTTGCTCTCGGACATCAGTTGGGCGTTGGCGGGGCTTTGCATTGTCGCGGAACGGGTTGCTTCTGAAGTCGTATCGGCGTTCGGTTGCGTCGTAGTTGGCGCCGCTTGCGTAGCCACAGGCAAATCTTCTTTTTCAAACGAGACGATGTCGGCTGTCGGCACGTCGATGAACCCGGTGGCGGTAAACAGCCGTGTCGTGGTCTTGTGTTCTTCTTTACGCACAAAAGGGATGGAGAAGCCGTTGCGCAGCACGGCAATCTCGCCCGCGTAGGCGGAGAGTTGCGCGGCCAGCAACACGGCCGCAATCGCAAATGGCTTATAAAACCTCATAAATTCAAGAACGCGGCTACCGCAGCGACTTGCAAATTTCCCCAAATAACCAAAGACCTTTATTGTTGCCTAACTATGTGCGCAATGCCAGCCCTAAAATTTCTTCCACGGCCTGGGCCACGCCGCTTTCCTCATTAGTAGTCGTCACGTGCCAGCCGGGTTGCTTCAGGTCGTCCGGGGCGTTGCCCATAACCACCGGAAGTCCTGCAAATTCAAGCATTTCCAGATCGTTATAATTGTCCCCAATGGCCATGATCTGCCCCCGGGGAATGTTGTGCTCCTCGGCCCACCGCCGGACGGCGTGACCTTTGGAACATCCCTGGTTCAGGATGTCCAGGATCGACAGGTCGCGATGGTCATATTGCGTGCGCAGAATGGTGATTTCGCCAAGGAAGTCAGCTGCGGCAAGCCGCTGCTGGGCTTCTTCCATGCGGGCCACGCGGCCGCAATACATGGCCTGGATGGGATCTTCGTTGTGATCCAGCGCGCTCTCCAGCGGTGACACGCGATGAATGTTCGGCTTGTTCACTTCCAGCCAGCGCGAGACGCTTTGCGTCAGTTCGTCCAGACGCTCCAGGACCAGCGCGTCGTGTCCGGCGCGATCAAAGGTCAGCACGGCGTGGCCGCGAAATTCGTCCATGTGTGCGATGAGTTTGCGCGCCGTCGCGGCCGGCAAACGGTCCGTGTAAAACGTTTCGCCTTCTGACGAGCGAATCAACGCGCCATTGGACGTAGCCAGACACAACGGAACTCCCACCTCTTTGGCCACGGGCATGGCGTAGTCATGGCGACGTCCGGTAGCCAGCATGATCTGCACTCCTGCTTCGTGCGCGGCCCGCAAGGCGGCAATGTTGCGCGAAGAAATCTTGAAATGGGAGTCAGTCAGGGTGCCGTCAATATCCACGGCCAGCAAACGGATGGAAGGTTTCACCATGGTTCATTGTAAGGGATAATCGGTACCAGTCCGATCTACGGGAGCTACGCCCGGTCACCTGATCAAATCCCTTGATCCGCGTCTATCCGCGCAAATCCGCGGTAGGGTCTTTCTCCGTCGCTGATCTCACCCACCACCCATCACCTTTTGCCATTTCGTTAACCACTAAGTTAACCTCACCCCGTATGCCAACCCCTCCCCGGTCATCCCCGGAAAATATGGACTTAGCTCAAGTCATCCCCGGGGATCATCCGCCGTATTTCGGGGATGATTTGCCTTGATGCAGAGGCCATCATCTAAGCCTGTCTTTACTACTTGGTTAATGGCCAAGACGCACGGCTAGCTGTCAATTGCCAGTGCTAATTGCTTGAGTTGTCAAAGAGCCATCCCGCTTCCGCCTTCTGCACCGGCGCAAGCTCCACAGGTTCTCTACGTTTTTAAGGATAGCGAATTATAAGCGAAAATTGTTTCCGACGCAATGCGGAAGTTGGACATTGGCCAACTTCCAGCTTTCCCCCGACCGGCCTTAATCCCGCAAAACGCATGGTTCCTTCTGAGTATCCAGCGCTCCATGCGCGGCACCGATTCGGGAACGACGCTGCGTTTTGAAAAACATGGCCGCTTTGCGTCGTTCTTCTCAATTTCGGGGATTTTGGCAATCCTGGCAATTTTGCAATTGTTTTCGTCTGCAAATCTTTTCACCACACTAAGCTCTCCGCCTTAGATTCCTGCGAGCGTCACATCAGCTTTGTCACAGCCATCCGTGACCCAAGTCACAGTTACTTTGGTACGCAAAGATCAAGAATCGTAAATTAATTCACCCTTAGTTTTCGAAGGGTGGCAACAGTGAGTGATCAAAACAATGGCTCGGGGTGGAACAGCAAGTTTAGCAATCATTTATCAAATACATCCGGTGAACGAAGAAATAAGAAGCGCCTAACCGGAAACCAGGTTCCTCCTCCATTGTTTTTGGGCTCGTTGTCTAGGGGGAAATACTGTGATTGCAAGGTCCGCGAGGTCGCTGCTCTTCATGCTGATACTCATCGCGGTATTTGCAGTTCGCGCACGCGCCGGCGAGCATCCGGTGCCCCTGGAAAAGAATACAGACGCCGCCAAATGTCTCGAGTGTCACGAAGACAAGACCAAGGCCCCGCATGTGCACACCGCCATTTCCATGGGTTGCACCACGTGCCATGAAGTGAAAGTGGTGGACAAAGACACCACCAACGTTGATCTGATCTCTCCGAGTGAAGAACTTTGTTTTACCTGCCACGAAAAATCCAAGGCTGCAAGTCTCCACGGACCGTATGACAAAGGCGGCTGCGTGATTTGCCACGATCCACATGTGAGTGACTTTGACAAACAGCTTCGCGCCGAAGGCAACAAGCTTTGCCTGGAGTGCCATCAGGAACGCCGCACCACCGGAGCGGTGGCGCTGTTCAAGACGGCGCACGAATTTGCGCAGGACGAATTCCAAGCCATTCCCAAGATCAATCTTGATCCGACGCTGCGCTTAGGCCATCCCATGGGAACGCACCGCGTTGCGGACGACCCGAATCCGTTGAAGCCTGGCGAAAAGATTTCCTGTCTCACCTGCCACGAGAACCATTCTTCTGAGCGCGACAAGCTGGTGCGCATGACGGAGTACAAGGGCAAGAAGGTAGACGTGTGTGACGCCTGCCACTTGACGAGAGACGAAGCGGCCATGGCTTTGGCCCAGAAAACAACGGATGAACAGGTGGCGCAGCGCGAGAAAGAGCAGAAAACGCTGGGTAAACAATCGATTGAAATGCCGCAAAGGACGCCGGGTCCGGCAAATAAGAAACCGTGAGATGAGCCAGTTATGACAAGAAGCCTAAACCCCGCTCGCATTCTGAAGTTCACGCTGATGTTCCTGGCGCTGGCCGCGTCCGCTGTCGCGGCAGAGAAGCCCAAGCCGCAAGTAGCAACCCAGCAGCCCGGCCAACTGATCTGGCCTTTGCCGCCGGAAAA
>Ga0075026_100001344_pt1 | contig 10348 bp, 6 predicted proteins | sample Str012_2_FD_71392 | JGI IMG/M metagenome (GOLD analysis project Ga0075026, IMG submission 71392) | Freshwater sediment microbial communities in response to fracking from Pennsylvania, USA - Straight Creek_MetaG_SC_2012 | ecosystem: Environmental > Aquatic > Freshwater > Creek > Sediment...
TAGAGGTTCAATCCCCCTTTTGTGAACGCAGGATCAGGACTGAGGAACCGGCCGAGCGCCGGGGCATAATAGCGGGCGCGGTTGTAATAAAGCCCGGTGTCCTGGTCGAGCCTGCGGCCGGCATATTGATAGGAGGCCGTGTTGGTGCCGAGGCTGTTGGAGAGGCCATAGGACGTATAGCCGTGCTTCTCGGTCACCTGGCCGAGATTGTTGACCTGGGCAATGACCGAGCCCTGCACATCAGCAAACTGATAGAGGATGTTGCCGAGCGGATCATAGGAGGCCACCGGCTCATCGAGACCTGCGCTATAGATAAAGCGCTTGGTCCAGGAGATGGTGGTGCCGACGGTGCCAGTATATTCAGTGAGCTCGCGATCGCCATAGGAGGCATAATAGGTGATGGTGGTGCCATTGATGGTCTTGGTCTTGCGGCGCCCGAAGGGATCGTAAGTATAGGTGACGGACGTGCCGGCCTTGACTGATGAGAGCAGATGGCCCTCGGTATCGTAGGAATAGGTCCAGGTGCCGTCCGAGGTCAGATTGCCATTGGCGTCATAGGTAAAGGCCGCACCTGCCACCGCGCTGTATTGGTTGAGGTTGTTGGCGGTGTAGGATTTGGTGCCCGTGGTGAGGCCGGCGGGCAGGAAGGTTGAATCGGTGGTCGACAGGCTCTTGCGCTGGTGGTCTTGGTTATAGCCCAGGGTAAAGCTGACCGAGCCGGTGGTGAAGCTATGGCCCAGGGAGGCGATCTGCGAGGCCGGCGTATAGCCATAGGTTGACGAGGCAATGGGCGCTGCGACCGGACCATAGGAGGCCGCTATGCGCCGCGAGGCCAGATCATAGCTCAGGCCCTCAACGCGCGTGCCGGTGGCAACTGAGCCCTGATAAACCGCACTCAGGCGGTTGGCGACATCATAGGTATAACTATTGCTGCCCAAGGTCAGATGATTGCCGGCAAGATCAAGCAGGGAAGTTGTGGTGCCAAAGGTCGGCGAATACTCGGCGTATTTGCGGCCTGCCGTGTCATAGTAATATTGGTGGCAATAGGTATCGGTGCTGGCTTGGGCGCAGATCTGCTTGCCGGAGTAATCATAGCCATAGGAGATGGTGGCTTGGCCCGTGGGTACCTTGGTGTAGAGCCGGTTCAGGGCATCGTAAGTGTAAACCACTTGGCCATGGTTGCGGCGCTGCCAGATTTTCTCATTGCCTGCGGCATCAAAAGCATGGAGCTCATAGTCGCGCGCCGTTGGTGTATCGTCAGGATAGAGAATATCGTACTGGCGCTCAAAGCCATCGTAATAGAAGGTGAACTTGCTGCCCTTGCCGTCCGTCAGCGTGGCGAGAAGTCCACCTGTATAATAGGTATGGGACTCGCGGGTGACGGCCCCAAGGTTCGAGGTGATCGAGGCATCAAGCGCACCAGAGACTTGATCGGTAATGGCGGTGACGCGCGACGCCAGGTCATAAGCTGTCAATACTTGCCGCCCCGAAGATGATGTTTGCGTGACGGCGCGACCAACAGTGTCATAGCCTGTCGTTTGCGTTGCACCGTCAGGAGCCGTGACAGTGAGCGTCTTGCCACCGACATCGTAGGTCGTGGTCGAGGTCACGAATGTGGTGGAATTGGCGGTCGACTGTGCGGTGGAAGTTTTGCGTCCATCAGCATCATAAGTGTATTTGGTGATGTCGCCTGCTGCGTCAACCGTTTGGGTCTGGCGGCGTTCAAGATCATAACTATTGGTGGCGATGTGATTGAGGGGATCAGTCACCGTCAACACATTGCCTGCGGCATCATAGGTGTATGTGGTGGTGATGTTGAGACGGCCTGTTCCCTGGTCTTGAACAGTTTGCAAGAGATCAAGCTTGCCGCTGGCGGTATCATAGGTATTGCCCGTCACACGGCCTTCGGGGTCGGCCACAGTCAAAGGCAGGCCATTGGCGTTGTAAGTGTAAGTGGTCACAGGTGTGGCCGTGCCGGCGACCCCGGGCTTTGACACGGCAGGCTGCGTCATGGTCAGCAGATTGCCCCTGGTGTCATAAGCATAAGACGTCACGTAACCACGAGGATCGGTATGGGTCAGCGGCTTTGAAAGACTATTATACGTCCAGCTTTCAACAATGGGCGTGGCCGCAAGACCCGTGAGGGGATCAGTGGCCCCGGAGATCGGATTTTGGGTCTTGGTTAGGACATTGCTGTTAGCGTCATAAGTCAGCGCTGTTGCATCTCCAGCGGGTTTTACGGTGTTGATGACTCTGCCAATGCCATCATAATAAGTCGAGGTGCGATCACTGACCTGATTGAGTTCAATGATCGGATTGCCGTTGCGATCATAGTAATATGTATGGGTGCCGCCATTGGGGTCGACTTCCATGGAGCGTGAGCCATTGGCAAACATATAATACCATACATTACCAAAGGCATCGGCCTGCGTCTGGATTTTGCCAAAGCTGTCATAGACATTGGTCATGAAGGCGGTGGTAGGGTTGGACGGATAGAACGTCTTCGTTAGAAGGCCCGGCGACCCGGCCTGATAGGCGTAAGTGGTGATCTTGCCGGTGGCATCGGTGCGAGAGGCCAAGTTGCCTGCAGCATCATAGGCGAACCCATTGGTTCTGCTGCTCGATGGCTCGGCAATCTGGGTCAGTTGTCCCGAGGCATTGTAGGTGAAGGTGATGCAGTGCACAGCCGTAGTGCCAACATAAACACCACACACTTGCGTCGGGCCATAGGTTCCATTGGTAAACTGTAGTTTGTTACCATTCAGATCCTGCCAGCTGGTAATTTGACCAGTAGAATTGAAGAGGGAGACCATTCCATTCTTGTCGGTGATGGTAATATTGTTGCTGGCATCGACAGCGATTGTTGAGCCATCGCCGGGAGGTGGAACATAGCTTGCCGCACCTGTAGCCGTCGGTATTTTGACAAAGCGCTTGGTGCCCCGCTCAAGGGTCACGGTGATCGCGTTGTTGACGAGCTGATCCATCAGCCAGCTTGCTGACAATGACGAAGACACTGTATTTGCAAGGGCCGGCGTAGTTCCGGTGAGTAAGTCCTGCATAGTATAGAAGGCCACAACCGTTGGCACAGCGGCGGTTGGATTGATGTCGCCAAATTGTTGGTAGGAATCGCTGTCCGTGATCGCCGACATCATGAAGTTATGGCGCCAGCCATAACCCAGCGCCGATTTGGTTGAAGCGCTGGCCGAGTTATAGCTGCGCTTGACGGTTAAGCTGAAAGGAAAGGCGGCAGAGCCAGCCTTTAAATCTTCATGATCATAGGTATAGGCCCCCGACAGCATGTCGATCGGTTCGTAGCTGAGCGGGGAGAAATATTGCGTGTCTTCCGTGGTCGAAAGTGAATACGTATCAGCATAACCATACAGATCGCCCGAGAGCATGGAGTTATAACCGAACCCACCCTTATAGCCCCCTGAGATCAGGTAGCCGACAGAGTTGGAACTCGCCCCAAGGCTTTTCCGCAAATATCCACTGCCGGTCCACGTTCCCACAAGACGACTACCATTTTGAGGGAGGACGATTTCCGCTGTATTGGCTGCATTCGCAGCAAAGAAACTATCCATCGCGGTAAGTTCACCTGCCGACCAACCGACAAGCAAAGGCCTGATACTCGCCCAATTGGCATTGTTCGCTTGAATGAGCGTCGTGCCATCCGTGTTGGCATAGTCAAACATGCGCACCGTTGAAACCGCTGGATCCTTGGAAATCTGGGTAACGGCAGTTGATTCCAACGAAGAATTGAAAAGAGCCCTGGCGATGAATATGCCATACTTATTATTTGTAATGCTCAGGCTGCTAACCTGCATCGGGAAGTCGACATAGGGAGCGGTTGTGATGCCGGCGATGCCGACAGCAAAGTGACGCACACCAATTGACTGGGTCATAGACAGATAGAGGTCTGAAGCGCGCGCGGATTGGCTCAAATAGCCAGCGCCAACTGCCGCCAAAGATTCACCCAGCACAGGCTCTGAAGTCGAGGTATTTCCGGCAGCGATATAATTTGCAATTGCTTTTTGATGCCGCGTGAGTGTGTCGCGGCCAATGTCACCCGCAGCAAGCATGATGGAGAAAGTGCCACCAACCTTGACCTGTGGGCTAGCCGTCTGCACATTGTTTGGTGCAGGATAAGGAACAGTGACTGTGACCGTGACCGTTTGCGCGGCAACAGCCGAAGCCGTTCCCGTTGCAAGCAAGGTGCCTTCAAACACCAATTTGGGTACGGTACCAGCATAAGTCAGCGTGAGGCGTTTTCCGGTGATCTGGCTGCCGTAAAGTGTGGTCATGATGCTCGGGTTGCTGCCATTGGCGTTATCCGAAACCGTAATCGTGTAAACCGTCTCAAGTGCATTCACTGTAGTCGTGCAATTGCCAATCTCAGTGCATAACGTTCCGGCTGTGGCTGGAATGCTACCGCCATAGTTGCCGTTATTTATGTCGCGCCCACCAAACAATTGCTTGGTGGAATAAGACGGGTAGTTGGCCTTGATATAGGCTGCCAAATTGGCTGAAAACGTATTGAGTGCCGTCGCTATATTGGCCTTGCTCAAGTTTTTGAGGGAGTTTACGCCTGCAGGCAGCCCCACACCTGCGGATGACCCTGCCGTTGCAGTTGCAAGGAAATTGGCTTGATTATAGCCCATCGCCGTAGCGATATTGATCGGCGTGTAATAGGTATAAGCTTTGTAAGATGGGTCGACGTCATAGGTTGTTGTCCCGACCGTATATTCCGTCCAAACAGTTTGCAGTTGGACTTTGACTGCAGCACCGCCAGTGGTCGAACATGTGGTCGCAGTACTGGTCAGCAGGATGCAATTAGGAATAGCGCCATCGCCGAGGACAGAACTCATCGCGGCTGCATCATTCGCAGTTCCCAAGAGATTGGCCACTGAAGCAGCAGGGAATCCGACGACGCCAAAGCGGTAGTTGGCTGTGATACAGGATTGACGCAGCAAGCTGACAAACAACACGTTTTGATCCATGTTGGTGCCCTTGCGGTCAAGGTAAGTGCCTAAGGCCCCTTTCTTTGATCCATATGTTGGTGAGTTCTCAATGTTGTAGTAAACATATTCATAGATGAGGGCATGATTATAATTAAGCGCCCTAGCTAAGGCCGCGATTTCCGGGTCGGCGGCGGGCGGGGTGCAGGTGAGTGCTGTTACGCCCGGTGCCGCAGTTGCCTGCGTTGCAAAAGACGTTCCTAACCAAGCAACCGCTATTGCCATGAGGATTGCTAAAACGCTTGCCTTGACTCTCTTTTGCATAGAATTCTCCTCGGCATCGTGATTTGAAATTGATTTTCTCTACGGCGAAACAAGAACTGGTGGTTGTTCTTTTATGAAAGCTGTCGGCGGTTTTTGCGCATCAAGTGCGATTGATGGACCAAGGATGGCCTTTGATTTTTTTTCTCTATCAAGCGCAGGATCAGATTTTGCGATCGCAAAGTCGGCACGGGGAAAACCATTTTGGGCGGTCGCATCAAGGGGCAAATCATGGCCCAACTGTGCCTCTACAGTAGGAACGGGAGTGAGAATGGCATTGGCGTTTAATTGCAAAGCGGGAGCATCACTTGGTGGAATTTGCCTCGTCGACAACATGGCCGCAGCTTGCTCAGGAGTGATGGAAGGCATTGTCAAATCGCCTGTTGGAAACTTGGCCAACGGTCCGGGCGACTGCACAGCCTGTTGAGCATTTACCGTCTCACTGGTCAGAGCCGTTGCTGCTACAAACACAGACAAGCACAACCATCGCAATTGTTTTTTCATGCGATTCTCACCTATTTTTACGTCTCTAAGCGACTGAAAGCTGCTTTAAAAGCAAAAGTTGTCAATCTGGAATCCACAGGCCTTTTCTAAAATTACTGTAATTTAATTATACCGCTTCTGTGTTTGTGGTGTTACGGTCCATTCATGCTAACAAAGGAGGTCCCCGATGAAGCTCACTTTGGTTCTCGGAGCAGCAGCGCTCGCAGCACTTACGTTTTACTTTTTCGTGCCTTCTCCACGTCACGCTGAAGCAGCAACTGCAGGCACAATCACTTATACATATGACAGCCTTGGTCGCATCATTGGCGAAGTAAATTCTGCGGGTAATTCCGGTACTTTTGCCTATGATGCCGCTGGCAATAGAACTTCGAGTTCACTCAATTAGTTGAACTCGAATAGTTGAATTCAAAAGTGTTGGATGATCACTACTGAATTCTCTCATAGAGAAACTCACATTATTTAGGCTGTTTATGCCACTTCGCCTCAGGATCGATACTGTCGAAAAAGGGCTTGAGGTTTGGTAATTCTCCCATTCTTAGTGATATCTGATAGTAGAACTCACACGGCCAATTTCAGTTTCAGTTTAATGTTTAGTTTCTGGGCAGGAGAGATCCCGCCAAGCCCCATGTTGGGGCGGTCGTTGTTGTATATCCAGAGCCACTCTGTGGCGTCGTCCTGCACCTCCTTGATGGGGTGCGAAGATGTCTTGATCCAGCCACTCGTGGCGGACGGTTCTGTTGTAGCGTTCGATGTAGGAATTCTGCTTCGGCCTGCCCGGTTGAATGTGTTGGATAGCAATGCCGCGGGTCTCGGCCCACTGATGCAGGCAATCGCTGATGTATTCCGGGCCGTTGCCGACACGAATGGCAAGCGGTGTTCCGCGCCAATCGATGATCTGGTCAAGGGCGCGTGTGACGCGAGTTGCAGGCAATGAGAAGTGAACCTCAATGCCAAGCCCTTCGCGGCTGAAGTCATCGACAACATTCAACAGCCTGAAGCCCCGCATGTCTTCAAGACGGTCTGCCATGAAGTCCATCGACCACACGGCGTTGGTCTGGTCGAACCAGCCGCCGCCGGTGGCATCCCGCGAAATCGTGACGCTCTTGCCATCGCTGGAGGTTGTCGTCTGCACGGCCGAGAGCTTGACCTTCTGGTTGCCCAGATAGTTGGTCCAGGCCTCGGTGGTGGAGCCGTCGGCATTGGTGGTGGTGACAATCACCTGGGCGCGGTCAATGACGCCGTCGCCATTGTCATCATAGGTGAGTGTGCGGGTGTTGACGTTGCCGCTGATGGCGGTGGCCTGAACGTCACTATAGGCCACAGAGCCATCGGCATCATAGCCCGTGGTGGTGATTGTGGTGGTGGATCCATTCACCACTGTGGCCTGTGTCACCTTGTAGCCCTTCGCATCATAGCTGAGGTTTGCGGTGGCCACCGTTCCGGTTGTGCCATTGGCATAGGTGAAGGTGGACTGCCCGGTGATGGCCGAGCCATCGGAATAGTGAATATCGGTGGTATCCGTCTTCAGATTGATCGAACTGATCCCGGCCTGGGCCAGCGTCTCCACTGTCACCGTGCCATCGGCATTGGTGAGCATCAGCTTGAATTGCGCGAACTTGGCATCCGCCGCCGACAGCACGCCGTCGCCGTTTGAATCAAACACATCACGCAGGGCCTGCATGTTGTCCTTGGCTGTGGGGTCCCATGCGGTAAAGACATACTGGTTGAGCTTTTTAAGTTGGACAGACGCTGAATTTCCTGAATGAATTCAACTACCCCTTTTGCACGGTTGGACAACCTAACTAATTGAATTATTTGGGTCGAGTACGACCCCGCTGGGCTCACCAATTTCACCGTCTCAAATGCTTCGGCTCTGCCAACGCAAAAAGCTGCACAATGACAAATGTCAGCGCCAAATACACCGCAGCGACAAATAGCAAAGGCTCGTAAGTCAAATATGTATCATGCCGCACTTTTTGCGCGACCCCCATCAAATCAATCACAGGAACCGTGAAAATCAATGGTGTGGCTTTCAGCTGCCCGATAATTTCACCTGTCAAAGTGGGCAAAACTTTCAGAAACGCACTGGGAAACCAGATGCGCCATAAAACCTGAGCCCGGCTCAAGCCCAAGGCTTCCGCCGCCTCCAATTCTCCGCGCGGCACCGAAAGAAAAGCCCCCCGCATAATCTCAGCCTCATAGCCGGCAAAACTCAAGGTGAAGGCGGCCAGCACATAGTAAATCGCATCGAGCCGAACCAACCATTGAAAATGCTCGCGCACGCCGGGAATGAATGGGAACAGCGAACCAACGCCATAATACAGGAGATAGAGCTGCATCAGCAAAGGTGTGCCGCGAATATAACTGCAAAACCCGCGCGAAAACTTTTGTGCCAAAAAGCGCCCATGCACCTGCGCCAAGGCCAAAGGAATGGCCAGCCCAAAACCAATAGTGACGGAGAAAAACAAAACAAAAAGCGTAGTGACCAAGCCTTGCAGCAAGGCGGGCAAATAGGCTGGAAGCCACGCCCACTGCATGATCAGACCGCCACCGGGCCGCGCTGGCCACGCCGCAGATTGCCCTCAATCCGACTGAAAATCGAAAGGGAACACTGCGAGATCAGAAGGTAAATGCCCTGCGCCACAAGATAGAGAACAAAATAGCGTTTTGAAACACCCGCAGCCTGTTGTGTGGCCAAGGCCAGCTCAGTAAACCCCACAACGGAAACAAGGGCAGAATCCTTGGTGATATTCAGCCACAAGTTTGCCAGACCCGGCAAAGCGTGGGGCAGCATCGCGGCAAGCGTGATACGCCGAAACCGCAACAAAGGCGACATGCCTAAGGCTGTGGCGGCCTCCAACTGTCCATGCGGCACGGCCCTGATGGCACCCCGTAGCACTTCAGTCGCATAGGCCCCCTGAACCAGGCCCAGCACACAAATGGCCGTAACCATGCCATTGATTTCAACTGCGCCGAAACCCAGTTTCACCAGCGCCGCATTGAGCGCATCGGTGCCAGCATAATAGAGCAACATAATCAGGATCAGTTCAGGCACAGCCCGAAAAAGCGTTGTGTAACCTGTAAGCAACGGGCGCAAAATCAGTGGCCCCGAAAGCTTACCCATCGCCCCCAGCAAGCCCAGACCAAGCCCTAAGGCATAACCAAAGACCGAAATCTCCAGCGTACGAACTGCGCCCCAGAAAAGCTCATCGCCATAGCCCTGATCACCAAAGGACAACAAAGTTATCAATGGGGTCGCAACCATGACGATGGGCGTCATGCCTGCAAACAGCCGCGCTCATATGCCCGCACTTATTTTGAACCAGGCAATTTGAGCTTGCCACCTAACTTCCACGTTTCGCTGATCTTCACAAAATCACCCTTTGCAGCAAGATCAGCGATACCCTTGTTCAACTTGGTCTGCAAAGCTGTGTCGTCTTTGCGCAGACCAAAGCCAACACCGACGCCGAAGATCGAGACGTCATAGGGAACAGCACCCTTGGCTTCACAACACGCGCCTTGATCAGAATTTATAAAATCATCCAACGTAACACCATCCGCCAGGATATAGTCCAAGCGTCCAGCGGCAAGATCTGCATTCACCTGATCCTGCGTTTCATAAGTCTTGACGACGGCACCTTTGGGTTCGAAATATTTTGTGGCATAGGCGGCATGAATGGTTGAAACCTGAACGCCAAGATTCTTACCTTTCAAATGCTCGGGGCTAATGTCTTTATCGGCCCCCTTGGCACCGATCAAAACTGGCAAGGAATTATAATACATGTCTGAGAAATTAATTGTCTTCTTGCGTTCATCAGTGATCGACATTGACGACATGATCGCATCGAACTTCTTGGCTTGCAGCGCCGGAATGATGCCATCCCAAGCCACTTCTTCCACCGCGCATTTTTCACCAATATCAGCGCAAATGGCGTTCATCACATCAATTTCCCAACCGACCCACTTGCCCGAAGCATCCTTCGAGGTAAAAGGCGGATAAGGTTCGGCGGCAACACCCAATTTCAGATCAGCATAGGCAGGCGCCGACACCGTCAACCCCAGTCCCAAAACCGCCAATAATTCAATTATCTTTTTCATTTCAACGTTCCTTTTTATCGCCCGTTATAACGTGCGCTGAAAGGTCCCCCGGCCTTCGCGTCCATCTGTTCCCCCGCGAATCAGGGTGCGGGTCCAAAATGTCGGCTTTCAGGCTACGCCAAATTCATTTGACAAAAAAGACCCTTGCCTTGGGAGTTTTGCAGGGCAAGATTGCAACGCACAAAACGGATCAATTCCTGAGACTTCCCACAAATTTCCGACACCGCAGGCTTTGTGGCGCTCCAAAGACCTGCGCAGGTGCACCCTCTTCTTCAATTTTGCCTTCATGCAAAAAGATCACATGGGATGACACATCGTGCGCAAAACTCATTTCATGGGTAACCAAAATCATCGTACGGTCCTCCTCTGCCAAACCACGGATGACGCTCAGAACTTCACCAACAAGTTCGGGGTCCAATGCCGAAGTTGGTTCATCAAAAAGCATGACCTTAGGTTCCATACACAAGGCC
>Ga0075026_100001345_pt1 | contig 10348 bp, 10 predicted proteins | sample Str012_2_FD_71392 | JGI IMG/M metagenome (GOLD analysis project Ga0075026, IMG submission 71392) | Freshwater sediment microbial communities in response to fracking from Pennsylvania, USA - Straight Creek_MetaG_SC_2012 | ecosystem: Environmental > Aquatic > Freshwater > Creek > Sediment...
GTCGGACATCGGTCCAGCGCCCCATCCGCCACCTGCGGCCGCCTCATCCCGAGCGCGATCGCCTCAAGTGGAGGCCACGGAGGGCCGCAACGGTAACGACGGGTCGTCGGTCGCGTCTCGAACGGCAGGCGTCTACCAACGACGCCATCCGGACAGGAGCATCCCGATGACGACCAGAGATCCATCGCGAACGATCCCCATCGCATCCCTGTGCCTCGGGTTGGCGCTCGCCCCGACCGCCTGCGCGACCGCGATCGTTCCCTCCCCGGCCGCATCGGGATCCGCGTCCCCGTCAGCAGCGGTCGCGACGGCGTCGGCAGCGGTCGCTGAGCCGATACCCAGTCCATTGCCGTCCAAGCCACCGCCAAAAGACGCGGTTGCCCCGTTCCTGGCCGTGTTCACGAGTCAACACTTCGTCGCCCAGGCGGCCGTCACGGGCGACCTCACGGTCAACACGGTGTCCTACCCGATCACCGGCACCATGGGCATCGATGGCGCCGACAACCATCAGGCCCTGACCATCGCCATTCCCGGGGCGCCGCAGGTCACCGAGTCCATCAAGGTGAACGGCGTCACGTATGACAAGCACGGCCAGTCGTGGTTCGAGAAGCCGGCCAGCAAGCCAGGGGCCACGAGCGATCCGGACCTCGCGACCAGCCTGCACGCCGTCCTGGATCTCGCGGACATCGGCGTGGAGATGAAGGACGGCCGACCTCTCCATCACCTGGCGCAGCGGCCGGGCGCCGCGATCCCCGTCTCGGCGATCGGCATGGCCGATCCAAGAGGTACCGGAACGGTCACCGTGGACTTCTACGTCCAGGAAGACGGCACTCCGGTCCTCATGGACCTGACGGCGGTTTGGACCCAGGTCACCGGCGCCACGTCGGCGCCGGCCTCGATGACCATCGACTTGGCGTTCTCGAACGTCGGTGGATCCGTCGTGATCGCCGCGCCCGACGTCATCTGGAAGACCTTTACGTCCAAGCGCTATCAATACGCGATCGCGTACCCGGCCGAGTGGGATCCGCTGCAAAGCTCGGGTAACAAGAAGCCCGACACCTTCCAGAGTGCCGACAACACCGGAGTCCTGGTCTACCGCTATCCGACCGCCGGTTCCACCCTCAACGCGATCGCGTCCGCCTACGTCACCGGCATCAAGCACGACTCCAAAGCCAAGATCGCGTCGAGCGTCCCGGCGAAGGTCGACGGGCTCCAGGCACGCCGGATCGAATGGACGGCCACGTACCGCGGGACGCCCGCCTGGTTCATCGATGCGCTGGTCGTGCGGGGCAAGAACATCTACTTGATCGAGTACACCAGCCTCGCCAAGCCGACCGATGCCGACCGGGCGCTATTCGACGCGTTCGTCGCGTCGGTCGGCTTCAAGCCGTAGGACTCAAGCCGTCAGGCTGCCCACGAATCGGCCGATCCGTACGAGCGCCTCCTCCAGGCGCTCGTACGATGTGGCGTAGCACATGCGCACGTGACCCGCCCCCGACGGGCCGAACGCGTCGCCCGGCACGACCGCGACGCGTTCCTCCATGAGCAGCCGTTCGGTGAACTCGTCCGCCGTGAGACCCGTGGACGTGATCCGCGGGAACGCATAGAAGGCGCCGCGCGGCTCGAACGTATCGAGGCCGAGGGCGTTGAGCCCGTCCACGATCAGTCGGCGGCGGCGGTCGTACTCGGCGAGCATCCGCTCGACCTCGGGCTCGCCCTCGATGATCGCGACGAGGGCCGCATCCTGGGCGGTCGTGGGAGCGGACATGATCCCGTACTGGTGGACCTTGACCATCCCTTCGAGGATCGGGGCGGCCGCGGCGACATAGCCCACACGCCAACCGGTCATCGCATAGGCCTTCGAGAACCCGCCCATGAGGATCGTGCGTTCGCGCATGCCCGGCAGTGAGCTCATCGCCCGATGGCGATACGTCCCATAGGCCAGGCGGTCGTAGATCTCGTCGCTGTACACGAGCAGGTCGTGCTCGACGGCGATGCGGGCGAGTTCATCCTGCACGGCGTCCGGCAGGACCGCACCGGTCGGATTGCACGGGTAGCCCAGAAAGAGCGCCTTGGTCCGCGGCGTGATGGCGGCCTCGACGGCGGCTGGATCCAGCGCGAAGTCGTCCTCGAACCGGGTCGCCACGGTCACCGCTTCGCCGCCCGCGAAGACGATCGACGGGATATAGGACACGTACGACGGCTCGTGCAGGATCACCTCGTCCCCCGGGTCGCACGTCGCCCGCAATGCCAGGTCCACGGCCTCGGACGCACCGACCGTGATGAGGATCTCGGTCGCCGGGTCGTAGTGGACCCCATAGCGGCGCTGCAGGTGCGCCGACAGCGCTCGACGCAGCTCCAGCGTCCCGAAGTTGCTCGTGTAGTGGGTCCGCCCCTCGCGCAGACTCTCGACGCCGGCCTCCACGATCACCCTGGGCGTGTCGAAGTCCGGCTCCCCCACCCCGAGGCTGATGACATCGTCCATCGTGGCGAGGATGTCGAAGAACCGCCGGATGCCGGATGGCGGCACGGCGAGCACGCGCTCGGCCAGGACGCGCTCGGCAAGGGGCAGGCGCTCGGGCGGCAGGCCTGGGCGCGGTCCGGTCATCGTGCCGAAACCGCCGAGGCCGGGGCCGCCGAGGTCAGGCCGGTCGGCTCCAGGCGACGCCAGTCGGCGTCGGCGGTGATCGCCTCGTAGCCGCGCGACAACTGGAACAGGCCGGCCTCGGACCATGGCGCGCCGATGAACTGGAGGCCCACCGGGAGACCCTCGGACAGCCCGCACGGGATGCTGATGCCGGGCAGGCCGGCCATGTTCACCGGCAGCGTGCAGGCGTCCGAGAGGTACATCGAGACCGGATCCGCCATCCGGGCGCCGAAGCGGAAGGCGACGGTCGGGCTCGTCGGGGCGACGAGGGCATCGAAGCCCTGCGCCCAGAGCACATCGAAGTCCGCCTTGATGAGCGTCCGGACCTTCTGGGCCTTCAGGTAGTACGCGTCGTAGTAGCCCGCCGAGAGCGCGTACGTGCCCAGCATGATGCGACGCTTCACCTCGGCCCCGAAGCCGCGACCGCGCGTCGCGAGGTAGTTCGCGAGGACATCGCCGTCGCCCAGGCGCGGACCGAACCGGATCCCGTCGTAGCGGGCGAGGTTCGCCGAGGCCTCAGCTGGAGCCACGATGTAGTACGTGGCAAGGCCGTAGTCTGTGTGCGGCAGGCTGACGGGTTCGACGATCGCGCCCGCGGCTTCCAGCGCGGACACCGCCTCGCGGATCCGTGCCTCCACCCCCTCCTCCATGCCGGCGACGAAGTATTCACTTGGCAGGCCCAGGCGCTTGCCTTTCAGCGAGGCGGCCGCCCCGTCGTCGGAGGCCGGGAGCTGGAGGAACGCGTCAGGGACCGGCGTCGGCGATGAGGTCGAGTCGCGGTCGTCGCGGCCGGCGATCGCGTGCAGCAGCGTCGCCGCGTCCCGGGCATCGCGGGCGAACGGCCCGATCTGGTCCAGCGACGACGCGAACGCCACGATCCCGTAACGACTGACCCGGCCGTACGTCGGCTTGATCCCGACGATCCCGCACAGGGCTGCGGGCTGGCGGATGGATCCGCCGGTGTCCGTACCGATCGACAGGGGCGCGTGGAAGGCCGCCACCGCTGCCGCGGAACCGCCGCTGCTACCGCCGGGTACGCGCTCGAGGTCCCAGGGGTTGGCGGTGGGGCCGTAGGCGGAGTGCTCCGTGGACGAGCCCATGGCGAACTCGTCCATGTTCGTCTTGCCGAGGATGACCGCGCCCGACTGGCGCAGGCGTTCCGTGATGTGCGCGTCGTACGGCGCGCGGTAGCCCTCGAGGATCCTCGAACCGGCGGTGCACTGGCCGCCTTTGACCGAGACGAGATCCTTGAGCGCGATCGGGATGCCGGCGAGTGGCGGCAGAGCGGCGGTCTCGATGGCACCGGCAGCGCGCGCGGCCGTGATCCGGCTGTCTGCGGCGTCGGCTTCGCCGAGGGCACGTTCACGATCGATCGACAGCCACGCGTTCAGGGCGGGATTGCCGGCCTCGGCCGCCGCGAGGTGCGCCTCGGTCAGCTCGTGCGACGAGAAGTCGCCGGCCCGCAGGCTCGCGGCCATGTCGTGGGCATGGAGGCGGGTCAGCTCGGTCATCGGGCGCCTAGCGGTCGTCGAGGATCGACGGGACGACGATGAATTCGCCCTGTCGGGCGGGCGCATTGGCCAGGACCGCCTCGGCCGACAGCGAGGGCCTCACGACGTCCTCGCGCAGTATGTTCTCGAGCTCGATCGTCTGGGCGGTCGGCGGGATGTCGTCCGTCGGCAGCTCGGCCAGGATCGCGTACTGGTCCAGGATGTGGTTGAGCTGCCCTTCGAGCAGCGTCAGCTCATCGTCGGTGAGCCCAAGGCGCGCGAGATGAGCGACGTGCTCGACGTCCGAGCGGGAGAGTGTGGCCATGGCTCGATGATAGCCGACGAGGGCGCTACGATCGGTGCTGTGCCCCTCCCTGTCATCCGAGCCATGACCCCCGCCGACATCGATGCCGCGTCCGAGACGGTCCTCCGCCACGACTGGGGCGACCGGCGCGAGCACTTCACGTTCGCCGCGTCGCATCCCGGATGCCGGGCGTTCGTGGCGACGACGGACGGCGAGATCGTCGGGACCGGCATCGCGACGCTCAACGGAGCCGTGGCGTGGATCGGCACGATCTGGGTGGATCCGAGGTTCCGCGGCGTCGGGCTCGGGAAGGCGCTGACGCAGACCGCCGTGGACGCGGCCGAGGGCGACGGCTGCGAGACGCTACTGCTGGTAGCGACGGATGCGGGCCGCCGGCTCTACGAGAAGATCGGCTTCGAGGTCCAGACGACATACCGGATCCTGGAGGCGCCCGGACTGACAGGCGAGCCCGACCCACGGATCCGCGACTTCCGTGCTGGTGACCGGGCCGCGATGGCGGCGATGGACCGGGCGGCGACCGGCGAAGATCGCCGACACGTAATCGAGGCCTTCGCCGAGTCGACGACCGCGCGCTGCCTGGAGCATCCCGACGGCACGCTCGGCGGGTTCGTCATCCGCGCGCCGTGGGGTGGCGGTGCCACGATCGCACCGGACCCGAGCGACGCGGCAGCTCTCCTGCATGCCCGGCGGACCGCCTCAGGTCCAGACAAGCACGTCCGCGCCGGGCTGCTCGCGGAGAACGATGCCGGACTGGAGATCCTGGCGCGCGACGGCTGGACCGAGGCCTGGCGCGCACCTCGGATGATCCGCGGCGCGCCGTTGGTCTGGGAGCCGGACGCCATCTGGGGCCAGTTCAACCACGCGATGGGCTGAGGGTGTCAGGCGCGAGACTCACTCGATCCCGACGGCCTACGAAGCGACGCACGGCGATGCGCCGAAGTCGACGGACACGGTGACCTGCTCCGACGGCGCGACCTCGACCGAAGTGTCGCACGTGGAGAGCGTGGTCCGAGCGGAGACCGCTTCCGGCGTACCGCTCGGAACGGGCAGGAAGCTCCCGGTATCGGAGACCCGCTCCTGGCGGAACGTGAACCGCCAGGAACCCGGGGCAAGGTAGGCCGGGACGTCACCCGCCACGGCGATCGTCGCCTTGGTGCTCGGATAGTCGAACCAGCCCAGATGCACTACGCCGTCGGGACCTTGGATGTCGATCGGGTAGACGCAGGCGTACGCCGGAACCTCGCCGCATGGCGTGAAACCGGTCCCGCTGACGGCCAGGTTCGCGACGGGGCTCGCCGCGCTCACCGGGGCCGACGTCATCGCCGGAACCCGAGGCGTGCCGCAGGCAAGCAGGGCCATGCCGAACAGAGCGACCCAGAGGACCCAGCCCGGCGACCGCCGACCCGTCATCTCATGAACGCGCTCGGACGGCTTCGAGGGTTCGCCGGGCCTGGCCAAGGTGGACCCGGTCGTGGCCGCCGATCATGTCGAACATGAGCTGCAGGCTCTCGCGGCCGCGCTCGCGATGGACCCCGACTCGCGCCCGGTCGGCGGGCGTCGTCTGTGCCCAGAGTGCCAGGTTAGCGGTCCGCAGTGCCTCGAAGTAGTCCACGAGGGCGTCCGGGTTCGGGTCGTAGGCGTGCAGCCGGTTCACCCACAGGTCCTGGTCGTAGCCCATGATCTCGGGCTCATCGTGGGCTATGACCCAGCGATAGCGTGCCGACATGACCAGTTCGCCGTCCACGATGTGGTCGATGCAGCCCAGGACGGACCACTCCCCGGGTTCCGGCCGCAGCCGCAGGTATGGACCGGCCTCGGCGACCAGCGCGCGGATGACCGCCGGCGTCGTCGCCTGGGCCACGGCCGGGTCGTCGCCGCCGAGCGAGTCCAGCAGCGACTGCTGGTAGGCCTCGGCCTGGGTGATCTCGTTGGGACTGGTCACGGAGCCTCCTCACCGGCCAGGAGCCGACGGAACCCGTCCTCATCGAGGATCGGGACGCCCAGTTCCTGCGCCTTGGACAATTTGGAGCCGGCACTCTCGCCGGCGACGAGGTAATCGGTCTTCTTCGAGACGGAGCCGCCCGGCTTGCCACCGGCCGCGCGGATCGCCTCCTCGGCATCCTGGCGGCTGAAGCCCTCCATGGTGCCGGTCACGACGATCGTCAGGCCATCAAGCGGGCCGGCGCCTGCCCCAGCGGGCTTCACGACCGGCCGTTCCGGCACGATCCCTACCTCGACCAGCTCGCGCAGGACGTCACGGGTCGCCTCATCGGTGAACCAGCGCCCGAGTGCCGCCGCCACGGACGCACCGATGCCGGAGACCTCGGTGATCGTGTCGGGTTCTTCGGTCGCGATCCGGCGGAGTTCCGCCTCAGCGGCAGCGAACCACGGATCCGGCACGACCGCCCCATCGGGGGGCGGGAAGTCGTCGGGCCGCACGCGCCCACCCAACCACCCGGCCAGGTCGATCGCGGTCTGCTCCCCCACCTGCGGCATCCCGAGGCTGTTGAGGAGGCGGGCGAATGGCCGGCCGACGCGTGCACGCTCGATGCGCGAAGCAAGATTCTCCGCGCTCTTGCGCGCGAAGCGTTCGAGCGATTCGAAGTCCTGGACGGTCAATCGGAAGATGTCCGCCCGGGAATGGAGCATCCCGCGCTCCAGGAGCTGGCTAAGGACGGCCCAGCCGGCCCCTTCGATATCCATCCCGCCGCGCCCGACGAAGTGGCCGTATTCCTGCGCCAGCCGCGCCGGACATCGGGTGTTCGGGCAATAGACCCGGACGGCGCCCTCGTCCTGGACGACCGGCGTGTCGCAGACCGGGCAGCGCTCGGGCATGAAGAACTCGCGTTCCTCGCCGGTCCGGCGCTCCGGGTACGGCCGGACGACCTCCGGGATCACGTCGCCGGCCTTCTGGAGCACGACCCAATCGCTGATCCGGATGTCCTTGCGCCGGACTTCGTCGAGGTTGTGGAGCGTGGCGCGCGCGACGGTGGACCCGGCCACCTTGGTCGGTCGCAGGTGGGCAACAGGCGTGAGTGTCCCGGTCCGACCCACGTACGGGACGATGTCCTCGACGAAGGACTCCACCTGCTCGGGCGGGAACTTGTAGGCGATGGCCCAGCGGGGCGCGCGGCTGACGATCCCCAGGCGTTCCTGCTGGTCGTAGCGATCCACCTTGACCACCACGCCGTCGGTCTCGAACGGCAGCACATTCCGGGCCTCGCGCCAGCGCTCGGTGAAGGCGATCACGCCTTCGATGTCCAGATCCGCCTCACGATCCGGATTGACATTGAAGCCGAGGGCCTCGAGACGAGCGAGCGCGCCCGACTGCGAGTCCGCCGTCGGTACGTCCTCCAGGAGCTGGTACGACCAGGTCGAGAGCAGACGGGCCGCCGTCACGGACGGATCCTTCTGGCGCAGGGAGCCGGCACCGCTGTTCCGTGGGTTGGCGTAGAGCGGCAGGCCCGCCTCCTCGCGCTCCTCGTTGATGCGCTTGAATTCGGCCTTCGGCATGAAGACCTCACCGCGGACGTCGATCGCGGCGGGTTCAGGGAGCGCCGCTGGGATCGCCCTGATCGTCCGCAGGTTCGCGGTCACGTCCTCGCCGGTCGTGCCGTCGCCACGGGTCGCACCCTGGACGAACCGGCCTCGCTCGTAGCGGAGCGTGATCGCGAGGCCATCGATCTTGAGTTCCGCCACGTACCGGAGGTCGGGGGCGTCTTCCGGCGCGGCGGGCACTCCCAGCCCCTTGCGCACGCGAGTATCGAACGCGCGAAGCTCGTCGTGGCTGAACGCATTGCCCAGGCTGAGCATCGGTCGGCGGTGGCGCACCTCGCTGAAGTTGCCGGACGGCGCACCACCTACTCGCTGGGTGGGCGACTCGGGCGTGGTGAGGGCCGGATTGGCCGTCTCGAGCGCCACGAGTCGTCGGAACAGCTGGTCGTACTCGGCGTCGGTGAGTTCCGGGGCGTCCAGCGCGTGATAGAGCTCGTTCGCTCGATCCACCTCGGCCACCAACTGGGCATGCCGGGCAGCCGCAGCCTCGGGCGACAGCGACGCGGCCTCCTCCACGAGCGCGGGATCGACCGGCGGCAGCGCGATGGTCATGCAGCGAGGGTACCCAACACGCACGCAACGTGCGCGACGCGGCTACGCTGCCCGGATGGACGAAGGACCAAACGCTCGACTGTTGGCGGCGGCCGAGACCGGGGATCTCGAGGGCATCGTGGCAGCGGTCGCGGCGGGTGCCGACGTTGACCTCCGCGACGCGACCGGGCGCACGCCACTGCTCGTGGCGACCCAGGCCCGCCAGACCGAGGCGTTCCGCGCGCTTCTCGAGGCCGGCGGGGACGTGGACCTCCGCGACGATCGCCTCGATAACCCGTTCCTGTACGCCGGAGCGGAGGGGATCCTGGACATCCTGAAGCTCGCCAACGAAGCGGGCGCGGATCCGGCCATCACGAACCGGTACGGTGGCATCGCCCTGATCCCAGCCTCGGAACGCGGTCACGTAGAGACCGTCCGATACCTGCTGGAGGAGTCGGATGTCGACGTGGACCACGTGAACGAACTGGGCTGGACGGCCCTGCTCGAGGCCATCCTCCTGTCAGATGGCGGTCCACGCCATCAGGAGATCGTCGCGCTGCTCATCGAGGCCGGCGCCGACGTCGACCTCGCCGACAAGGACGGGGTCAAGCCGCTCGCCCACGCAAGAGCACGCGGGCAGACGAAGACGGCGGCCCTGCTCGTGGAGGCCGGGGCGACGACCTAGCGAGCGGTCAGGCGGCGATGCCCGGACGCAGGTCCAGGAGCTCGCGCCGCAGGTGCGGCATCAGGGCCGCGCCGACGCGGGCAAGGAAGCCGTGCGGCTCGCCCAGCGAGGAGCAGGCAAGGTAGATGATGCCGTGGTCATCCTGGATCACGGTCGGCGCGCCGCAGACCGGGCAGAAGGGATCCGTGTCGATGGCGCGCTCGATCACGTCGAGGGCGATGGTTCGGTCGAACATGGGAACAGGAACTCCGGATAGGGAACGATTCAGCGGTCGGACGGGTCGTGACCCGAACTCGATCGACCTTCACCCTGCCCCATCCGGACCCCTGTCGTCGGCGGCGGCCAGGTATCGCTCCGGTCGTGCTTCGGTGCCGAGGATCGAGGCCGCAGGTGGCCCGCCCCGGCACGCGGTCCCGTGTCGCGTCCCAGGCGACAGAACGTGTCGCGACTGGCTCGGAGTCGAATCAGGGTCGGCTCCGGGGCCGGATCCGTTGGCTCCGAGGCGACGGATCGCGACCTGCGACCCGGATCGGAGATCCTGACCAGATCTGCGTCATCGTCACGCAGTGTTCGTCGCTTCCAGCGCGACGACGACCCCGAGCCACGAACCCAGGCGACTCATCCGGTGATCTCCAGGTTCGCGAGGCTCGCCAGCATCTGTTTGCGACCGACACTCGGGTCCCGGAACGCGACCGTGACCTCCTCGTCGCTGCGGGTCAGTTTCGAGGTCACGACGATGCCGTCGCCCCACCGGCCGTGCCGCACGCGGTCGCCGTCTCGGAACTGCCGCTCGCCCGGGATGACCACCCGCGCCGGCTTGGACGGTGCCGGGGCCGCAGCCCCCCCTGCAGCACCTTCCGAAGCGACGTCCACGTCGATGTCGTCGTCCCAGGTCGGCACCGGCCGACGGAGCGTCCCGGACGGGGCACCCGCTGCGTACGCCTCGCGCTTCGCAGCGAGATCCCGCTGCGGCCGGAAGGTATCGCCCGGGGCCGGGGCGCCTGGCTTGCCGCTCCCCTGTCGAAACGCACCGCCACCCCCGCCGCCACGCAGTGGGGTCCCGAACCGACTCGTGCGTCGCGCGCCAAAGACCAGGTCCATATCGAGGTCGCGAT
>Ga0075026_100001346_pt1 | contig 10343 bp, 3 predicted proteins | sample Str012_2_FD_71392 | JGI IMG/M metagenome (GOLD analysis project Ga0075026, IMG submission 71392) | Freshwater sediment microbial communities in response to fracking from Pennsylvania, USA - Straight Creek_MetaG_SC_2012 | ecosystem: Environmental > Aquatic > Freshwater > Creek > Sediment...
AAAGATGTGCATGGACTGGTTGACAAGGTTGAGTCGAGGTTCAAAGCCATGGCGCCCGGAATGCCGTTCATGTACCGGTTCCTGGATGATTCCTTTGATGACATGTACCGGACGGAACAGCGCATGGGCCGACTGGCACTGACTTTCTCTTTGCTGGCCATCCTCATCGCGTGCCTGGGCCTGTTCGGATTGGCTGCCTATATGGCCGAGCAACGCACCAAAGAGATCGGCATACGTAAGGTGCTGGGTGCAGGAACCCTGAACGTAGTGAACCTGCTCTCCGCGGATTTCCTGAAGCTGGTGGCCATCGCATCGGTCATCGCCATTCCATTCGCCTGGTGGGCCATGCATCGTTGGTTGCAGGATTTTGCCTTCCGCATCGACCTGAGCTGGTGGATATTCCCGCTGGCAGCCTTTCTTGCATTGGCGATCGCATTGCTCACCGTAAGCTTCCAGGCCATCAAGGCGGCATGGATGAATCCGGTGAAGTCTCTCAGAACGGAATGAAAAGTAGGTTATAGGTTATAGGTTGTAGGGTATAGGTTTTAAGTCTTTAGGAGTCTGAGCCACTCTGCGTTCTCACTCCTGCCTGCCGGCAGACAGGTTCTCCGCGGTTACATTCAGGACCGCCAGCCTTGGAGATGCTTAGACGCGGATGTACGCCTGAGGACAGAAACTGTCCGTTTTCGGACACCCGGCCTATCTGAGTACCCTGAAACCCGCTATGGAAGCGGGTTTTGACTTTGGCACGGCGGTTGGACCTTGGCCAGTGTACAGTGGCCAGTAACCAGTGTCCAGCAACCAGCAGCCAGTAACCAGCAACCAGTGACCTGTCGGCAAATAATTCTCCTGGAATGATACGGAACTATCTCAAGATCGCCTGGCGCAACCTGATGCGGAGCAAGGGCTTCTCCATCATCAACATCACCGGCCTGACCATTGGCATGGCCGCGGCGGCATTGATCCTGCTCTGGATACAGAACGAGATCACGTATGACGGTTTCCATGAAAAGAAGGACCGGATCTACGAAGCCTGGAACCGCGACACCATGGACAGCAAGATCGCTTGCTGGAACACCACGCCCAAGGTCCTGGGACGCACCTTGCAACAGGACTTCCCCGAAGTGGAGTCCGTAAGCAGGGTGAATTGGACGAACAGCTACCTCCTCACTGTCGGAGAGAAGAAGATCATGAAGCGTGGCAACATTGTGGACTCCTCCTTTCTGGGCATATTCACCTTCCCCCTGGCAAAAGGTGAGCAGTCGAAGGCGCTGCTGGATCCGAGCTCCATCGTGATCACAGAAAAGCTCGCTAAGGAGTTGTTCGGCAGCGAAGACGCGATGGGTAAGACGATCAAAGTGGACAATAAGAACCTGGCCAAAGTCACGGGCATCCTGAAGGACCTACCCACCAATACCCTGTTCGATTTTGAATACCTGTTGCCCTGGAGTTACCTACGAGCCTCCGGCGGCGATGATGAGTACTGGGGCAATAATTCCACGCGGACCTATGCCCTGCTGAAGCCGAATGTGAATCTGGCGGGTATGCAACCTCGTCTGAACGGCCTGAAAGAGAAATATTCCAAGGATGACAAGGACGGTCAGTTCTTCCTGTATCCCATGGAGCGGTGGCACCTGCATTCCCGTTTCGTGAATGCGAAGGAAGAAGGAGGACTCATTGAGGTCATCAACCTGTTTGCGATCATCGCGGTATTCATCCTGCTGATCGCTTGTATCAATTTTATGAACCTGAGCACGGCCCGGAGTGAGAAGCGTGCCAAAGAGGTGGGGATACGAAAGGTCGTAGGTGCCGGCAGGGGGCTGCTGATCCGGCAATTCATCGGGGAGTCCATCCTGCTGGCCCTGATCGCAGGGGTGCTGGCCCTGGTGGTGATCGAGTTGTTCCTGCCTGCTTTTAACGAACTGGTGAACCGCCAACTGCATCTTGACCTTGGAAGCGGACGTTTTTGGGGCTCTGGTCTTGCATTCATCGCACTGACAGGAATCCTTGCAGGCAGTTACCCGGCCTTTTTCCTCTCTTCCCTGCAGCCAGTTTCGGTACTAAAAGGCCATTTCAAGCGCGCCAATGCCGCGGTGAATCCCCGAAAAGTCCTCGTGGTGCTTCAGTTCACTTTCGCGGTCATACTCATCATCTCCACCATCATCGTTCGCCAGCAGATCAGTTATGCGATGAACCGGGAGAATGGATACAATAAGGACCTGCTGGTATATCACTTCCTCACGGGAGACCTGGAGAAGAATTATGAGCTTGTGAAGCAGGAGCTCCTTTCCTCCGGCACGGCGATTTCCGTCACCAAGACCAGCGCGCCGCTTACGGAAGGTTGGAGCAACACCACCGGCATACGCTGGCCTGGCGCTCCTCCTGATAACACGGTCATCTTCGACCGGTTTGTGCAGGACGGTGGCATCGTCAAGACGGCAGGCATGACCCTGGTGCAAGGCCGTGATATCGACCTCAAGTCATTTCCGGGAGATTCCGCATCCTTGCTTGTGAATGAGAGTGCCGTGAAGGCCATGAAACTCAAGGATCCCATCGGCACCAAGATCAACGATGGTGGCGGTGAGGTGGTGGTGGTCGGGGTCATCAAGGATTTCATCTTGCAGTCTCCCTATCGGCCTACGGTGCCGATGTTGCTGGAGGGACCGAAGATCCAGTTCTTCAACGTGATCCACACCCGGTTGAATCCCGCGCATACCCTTACGGAGAACCTCAAGTCCATGGAGGGGATTTACAGGAAGTTCAATCCGGACTTTCCCTTCGAGAATCATTTCATCGACGATGAATATGCCCGCAAATTCGACGATGAGAAACGCACCAGCAAACTTGCCGGTCTTTTCGCGGGGCTTTCGATCTTCATCTCCTGCCTCGGCCTGTTTGGCCTGGCCGCTTTCATGGCAGAGAACCGTATCAAAGAGATCGGCGTACGTAAAGTGCTCGGGGCTTCCACGGTTCAGATCACTCGTTTGCTGTCCACGGAGTTCATCAGACTCGTAGGTGTGTCCATCATCCTGGCGGCACCGGTCGCCTGGTGGGCGATGAGCCAATGGCTGGAAAAATATGACTACCATGTCAAGATCGAGTGGTGGGTCTTCGTGCTCGCCGGTGTCCTGTCCCTGGTGATCGCGTTGCTCACCGTGAGCTGGCAGGCCGTAAGGGCTGCGTGGACGAACCCTGTGAAGAGTCTGAGATCAGAATGAACCTGGGATAATAGAAAGTTCAAGAGTTCGAAGGTTTAAGAGTTCGAAGGAGAAGTGATCCATATGCTGCTTTTTTAATGTCATGTAAACGCTAACAACAGACCACAGCTTGACCATTAAACAATCGGATCACTCAGTCTCCTTAAATTTTTGAGTTTTTGAACTCATTCATCTCATAAAACATCTGGGCATGTTGACCAACTACCTGAAGATCGCCTGGCGGAACCTTATGAAGTACAAACTGATCTCCTTCATAAACCTCTTCGGCCTGACCGTAGGTCTCACCTGCTGCCTGCTGATCACCATATACGTCCTTCATGAACTGAGTTATGACCGCTACAACGAGAACGCCGACAGGATCTACCGGATTACCCGGACATTCAATAATACGGAAGGCGTCGTTTCCCTGAAATTGAGTACGGTCTCTTCGCCTTTCGGGTACTACTTGCCGACAGATTACCCGGATATCCAAAAGATGACGAGACTGCTGAACAACGGCATCACACCGCTGCAGTACAGGGACAAGCTGTTCAATGAGAAGGATGCTTATTTCGCCGATGAGAACCTCTTTGACATGTTCACCGTGAAAGTGCTCCGTGGCAACCCAAAGACAGCACTGATCGGCCCCTATTCGGTCATGCTGACCGAGGAAACCGCGTCTAAATATTTCGGAACCGAAGATCCGATGGACAAAATCCTCAAATTCAACAACCGTTTCAGTCTGAAGGTCACCGGCGTCTACAGAGCTTTCCCCTCCAATGCGCACATGCATCCCGGTATGCTGATCTCTTTCTCGACACTGAAGGACACAGCCATATACGGCGAGGAAAACCTGCGTACATCCTGGGGCGACAATTCCTTCTTCACTTACCTGATGTTCCCCAAAGGTTATCCCGTGGACCAGATGAGGGCCTCGTTCCCGGCCTTTGTCGACAGGAGAATGGATAAAAGCAATTATAACGGCATGAGGCCTTCCCTTTTCACCAGACTCGATCTCCAGAAGCTCACCGATATCCACCTGCATTCGCATATGGATTACGAAGCGGAACCGAATGGCGATATCAAGAGGGTATATGTGTTTTCCTTCATCGCCCTTTTCATCCTGCTGATCGCCTGTATCAATTACATGAATTTGTCCACGGCCCGTTCTGCCCTTCGCGCAAGGGAGATCGGTATCCGGAAAGTGGTCGGTGCCAGCAGGAAGGAACTGGTGATGCAATTCCTCAGCGAGTCGGTGCTGCTGACCGTACTGGCCAACCTGCTCGCCTTTTCCATGTTGTATTTCCTTCTGCCTTTCCTGAACAGGCTGTCCGGCGAGGATTTGTCCCTTGGTGTATTGTACAAGCCCTGGGTGATCCTGTTGATGCTGGTCACCCCGTTTGCGGTGGGATTGCTTTCAGGCGCCTACCCGGCTTTATTCATCTCTTCCTTCGAGCCTATCAAAACCCTGAAAGGATTATTCAGGGCCAATGGAAGCCATCTTTCCCTTCGACAGGTACTGGTGGGTGCACAATTTGCCATCTCCATCATCCTCATCATCTCCACTATCGTCGTTTACCGCCAGATGCAGTATATACAGCAGGCCGCCCTGGGTTACGACAAGGAGCATGTCGTCATCATGCCTTACAATAACCAGGTGCATGACCATTATGAAGCCTTCCGGACCGAATTGCTCCGGGACGCAGGATTAAGAGATGTTGCACGATCTTCACGTATCCCCACCGGCCGTTTGCTGGATGGGTTGGATGCCTATACGCTTTCTGGCGATTCCATGAAACCGGTGCAGTCGGACCTGCGTTACCTTGCTGTCGACTATGATTTCGTTGCCACTTACGGAATACCTGTTGCGGCAGGAAGGAATTTTTCCCGCACATTCGGCGTTGATACCTCCAATTTCCTGATCAATGAAACCGCTGCTGCGGCGCTGGGATGGACACCTGTCTCCAATGCGGTGGGAAATGATTTCAAATATGGCGGTGTCCAGGGCCATATCATCGGGGTAGTGGGTGATTTCCATTTTGAATCCCTCCACCAGAAAATCGCCCCGATGGTATTTGCCCTTCCCTCGCCTTCGCAGAACTTCTTCAATGCCCTTTCCGTGAAGATCGCAGGGGCAAATACTGATGCCGCAATGTCCGCACTCGAAAAATCCTGGAAAAAATATTATCCCGAAGTGCCTTATGAGTATACTTTCCTGGATGATAATTTCGACAAGCTGTACCAGTCAGAACAAAAGCAGGGCAGCCTGTTCACCCTATTCGCCTGCATCGCGATACTCATCGCCTGCCTCGGTCTTTTCGGTCTCTCGGCCTTCGCCATCAGCCAGCGCACCAAGGAGATCGGCATCCGGAAAGTGCTGGGCGCGGAAACCGGCGGGATCGTCATGCTCCTGTCGAAGGATTTCGTCAGGCTGGTCGGAATTGCGGCACTGATCGCGTTCCCGGTAGCATGGTATGCCATGCACCGCTGGCTGCTGGATTTTGCGTACCGGACGAATATCAGCTGGTGGATTTATTTGCTGGCAGCGGCCATAGCGCTATTGATTGCATTGGTCACGGTGGGTTTCCAGGCTGTCAGGGCCGCGTGGTTGAATCCAGTTAAGAGCTTAAGGTCCGAGTAGGGTTTTCGATAACCGATAACCGATAACCGACAACCGATAGCCGATAACAGATAACAAATAACATGAATCTAAAGATCGCCCTCCGCACCATGTCCAGGAACAAAGTGTTCTCGGTGATCAACATCGCCGGGCTCGCCATGGGAATCGCCGCCTGCCTGCTCATCGCACTGTACATACGGGATGAGCTGAGCTATGATCGTTCCTACCCTGACCAGGGGTCCATCTACCGGGTGATCGGGCAGTTCGACAATGGAGAGCGGGTAAGCAAGGGTGTCTATCTTCCTGCTCCGATGGGTAAGGTCCTGAAGGCGGACTTTCCCGAAGTCCAGCTTTCGGGTCGGTTGATGCCCGGATCGCTGTTCTGGGGGGCAGGGAACAATTACCTGCGTCGTGCCGACCAGGAACAGAATACTTACGAGCAGGGCTTTGCCTATGCGGACCAGGAGTTGCTGGACATCCTCCAAATGCCCATGACCTATGGTGACCGCACGCGTGCGCTTCGTGATCCCCGTACCATGGTGATCTCCAAGCGCATGGCAGATAAGTATTTTCCCGGAAAGGACCCCGTAGGCCAGGTTATGTACCTGAACGATGCCAAGGACAAGGCTTATCGTGTGGGTGGCGTCATGGCGGAACCCACTGGGAAAACACACTTGAATTTCGACTTTCTTTTGTCCCTCACCGGCATCGAACTTTGGCCCGGTGAACAGACGGATTGGGACGGTAATAACTATCATGACTACCTGCTGTTGCGACCCGGAACGGACATCAAGGCCTTTGAAAAGAAAATGACCTCCACGGTCATCAGGAAGTATCTACTGCCCAAGATGATCGCGCAGGGAGACAAGAACGCCGATAAGGTCCTGAAAGGTGCGACGCTCTACCTTCAACCCGTTGGGGACATCCATCTTCATTCGGTGGACATTGAAGACGACCTGGCGCACGGCGACATCCGGTTCATTTGGTTGTTCTCCATCGTAGCGCTTTTCATACTCCTGATCGCCTGCATAAATTTCGTCAACCTTTCCACGGCAAGATCCGCCAACAGGGCCAAGGAGGTGGGGATCCGGAAAGTGGTCGGTTCGGAACGGGGGGCCTTGATCCGGCAGTTCCTCACTGAATCCATGTTATTCAGTTTCTTTTCCATAACCCTGGGCGTGCTCCTGGCCTGGGCCTTGCTTCCCTATTTCAATACAGTATCGGCCAAGAGCCTATTCCTCCCATGGACCTCTCCCTGGTTGGTGACTTCCTTGTTGGCCTCCGTCCTGGTGATCGGCCTGCTGGCCGGACTCTATCCAGCTTTTTATCTTTCTTCTTTCAACCCGATCGAGGTGTTGAAAGGGAAGCTGAGCCGCGGCTCGAGCCGGGCGTGGCTTCGGAATGGGCTCGTCGTGTTCCAATTCACCGTTTCCATCATCCTGATCATCGGGACACTGGTCATATACAGGCAGATGAACTACATCCTGAACAAGAAGCTTGGTTTCGAGAAAGATCAGGTGGTGATGATCGAGGGAGCGGACATGCTAAAAGGTCAGATCGATGCTTTCAAGGACGATCTGCGCAAATTGTCTTTCGTCAAACACATCTCCGTCAGTGATTACTTGCCCGTCAAAGGCGGGAAGCGGAATGGGAACGAATTCTGGAATGATGGAAAGACCAGGGAGGAAGTAGGCACAAGCAACACGCAGTTCTGGCAAATTGATGATGGCTACCTGCAGACCATGGGCATGAAGCTCAGGGAGGGCCGGAATTTTTCCCGCGAGATCGCGTCAGATTCGCAGGCGGTCATCATCAACAGCTCGCTGGCGAAGATGCTTCACTTGAAAGATCCCCTCGGCAAACGCATCACGAACGGTGGGAACCCGTACACAATCATCGGTGTCGTCGAGGACTTCCACTATGAATCCCTGCGCGAGAACATCAGTGGCCTCGCCATGAGATTGGGCAATAGTCCTTCCGTAGTGTCCGTGAAGGTCAACGCTGGCGGGATGGCCGATGTCGTTCCTGCGCTGACTTCCGTTTGGAAGAAGTATGCTCCCGCGCAGCCTCTCCGTTACGCATTCATGGACCAGCGCTTCGCTGACATGTATGCTGATGTACGTCGCACCGGCGGGATCTTCACCGGCTTCGCCGTGCTGGCTATCATCATAGCCTGCCTTGGGCTTTTTGCCTTGTCCGCTTTCATGGCGGAACAGCGGAAGAAGGAGATCGGGGTGCGAAAAGTACTGGGGGCGAGTTCCATGGGCATCACAGCATTACTCTCGAAGGATTTCATCCGCCTGGTGGCCATATCATTCCTGATCGCCTCGCCGATCGCATGGTGGACGATGAGCCAATGGCTGCAGGATTTCAACTACCGAATTTCAATAGGATGGTGGGTCTTCGCTTTGGCAGCGGTCCTGACCACATTCATAGCATTGCTGACTGTGAGTGCGCAAGCTATCAAGGCAGCGTGGGCCAACCCCGTGAAAAGCTTGAGAAGCGAATAAAGTTGTCGGGTGTCAGTTGTCGGTTGTCAGAACAGCCAACAGCCTGGACACATGGACACCTGACACCTGATAACCAATAACTGACAACCGACAACATGAATTTCAAGATCGCCTTTCGCAGCATCGCCCGGAACAAAGTATTCTCGCTGATCAATATCGCCGGACTCGCCCTTGGCATAGCGGTCTTCCTGCTGATGATGGAGTTCGTGGCTTCGGAATGGAGCGCCAATCGCTTCCACAGGAATTTCAATGAACTGTACAGGCTCGCCTCGGTGAGCAAGCAGGGCCCCAGCTACTATATCCCTCCGGGTTATGGCCCGGTCATAGAGAAGAATTTTCCGGCCATTCAATCCGTCGTTCGGGTTGCCGACGGCATCGGATCCGGGGTGGTGAGTACGATGGAGACCACCGGTGAGAACAAGTCTTTTCGGGAACCGACCATGTTGTATGTGGATGGGAGCTTCTTTGAGACCTTCAGCTTCCCGCTCGCGTCTGGACGGCCCTCTTTGAAGGCGCCTGCTACCCTGGCCCTCACGGAGACCATGGCGAGAAAGCTTTTTGGCTCCACCGATGTGACGGGCAGGACCGTCAAGATCAGCAACCAATTCGGGAACACACCTTATACCATTGCCGCTGTGGTGAAGGATATCCCTGAAGGGTCAGATATCCGTTCCGAGGTCTTTCTGTCGATCCATACGCTGGAGAACCCTGCATTCCGCGAAGGGAACGACTGGGCCGACCCCAACACTTTGCAGTCCGGTTTCGTCAACATCTTCCTTCAGTTGAAGCCAGGTACGGACCCTTCCACGGTCGAACAAGGCCTGACTGCCTTCTCCCGTAAGAACAATCCCGATGCCAAGGAGGACAATGTCATCCTTCAGCCTTTTAGGTATCTGCACCTGGCGCCGGGTTTCGACTATCCTTACCAGACATTCGGCAGTTACCCGCTGGTCATGTTGCTTTTCTCTGTTTCGCTGCTGATCCTCTTCATTGCCTGGGTGAACTATATCAACCTGTCCACGGTTCAATCCCTGACCCGTGCGCGGGAGTCCGGCGTTCGGAAAGTGTTGGGCGCTACCCGAGCACAGCTCATGCGGATGTTTCTTTCGGAGACCCTGCTTGTCACCCTTTTAAGCGTCGTGTTGGCCCTGGTGCTTGCCGCCCTGATCCAACCACTGTTCAATGAACTTACCGGCAAACACCTTTCCCTGGCTTTCCTGCTGCAAGGCGGGTTCTGGGGCATTGCGGTGGCCGTGATGCTGGTCGGCACGATGCTGGCCGGCGGTTACGTCTCCCTCGTACTGAGTGCGCACAAGCCGGCCGACACGCTTCGTGGCCGTTCCAAGAGCGCCCCCGGAGGCATCGGACTCCGGAAAGGTCTGGTCGTTTTCCAGTTCGCCACCTCCATCATTTTCATTGTGGGCACGATCGTGTTGTTCCGCCAGATGGATTTCATGAAGCGTTCGGACCTCGGCATGAAACTCGATCAACTGCTTGTCATCAAGGGTCCCACGGTGAGTTCGGACCACCAGGGTGACATCAACGAAGCTTTCCGAAACCAATTGTCCGCCCTGCCCTTCGTGAAGAAGCTGACCTCGACGAACAATGTTCCCGGGCTGGGATACAACTTCTCCACGGAGCATATCACCCGCCAAACCCCACAGGTCGGCGACGATAAGAAGAACTACTCCATGTTCATCTGTGACAGCAAATTCTTCGACACGTATGGGATCTCATTCGCGCAAGGAATGGGATTCTCCAAGGACGATGCGAACAGGGGATGGTCCAACAGCCACCGCGTGGTGCTGAACGAGAAGGCTGCGCGACAACTCGGCTTCGATCTCAGGGAGAACATCGTTGGCAAGAAGATCGTATGGGAGAAGGAATATGAGATCATGGGTGTGGTGAAGGATTACCATCACCTGTCCAAGCACCAGCCCATCGACCCGGTCATCTACCTGCCTTCGGCTTCCTTTGTGTTCTTCACCATTCAGACCGAGCGGGCGGGCATGAGCG
>Ga0075026_100001347_pt1 | contig 10336 bp, 7 predicted proteins | sample Str012_2_FD_71392 | JGI IMG/M metagenome (GOLD analysis project Ga0075026, IMG submission 71392) | Freshwater sediment microbial communities in response to fracking from Pennsylvania, USA - Straight Creek_MetaG_SC_2012 | ecosystem: Environmental > Aquatic > Freshwater > Creek > Sediment...
ACCCACCCCAGTGCCTGAATGTCACGGAGCCCCCCGCCGCCGTTCTTCAGGTTCGGCGCCAGCATCTCGGCGATGGAGCCGGGACGGAACCGCCGCAGCATCGACGCATCCGCCAGCTCCGCGACGAGCGCATCCCGCCGCCGGCGAGCCAGCTTCCGAATCGCCGCGAAGAGTTGCTCGGCGTCGTCGATGCGGCGGCCGCCCACGATGCGGGCATCCAACAGACTCGTCAGCGTGTCGAGGTCGCCGTCGGCCAGCTTGCGGCACTCCTTGGCGGTCCGGGTGGCGTGGCCGAGGACGAATCCTGCGTCCCACAGCGGGTACCAGAGTGCATCAGCGACCGCGGCGGTCTTCTCGATCTTGCCGCCGTGAAGCAACAGCACGTCGACATCGGAACCCGGGCACAACTCACGACGGGCGTACGAACCGAGTGCCACCACGGCGACATCTGCGTCCGGGTCGAGCTGTTCGAGGAGCGCACGATCGACGACCTCACTCAGCGCGACCCCGAACTCGACTCCCCGTCGGGCCGCGTCCGCGACCAGGTCGTCGCGCGCCGCGCGGACCGCGATCGATCCGCGCGCGTCCGTCACAAGGCGTCGGGTCCGGCCTCGCCCGTACGAACTCGAACCACCGAGTCCACCGGTGTGGTCCAGACCTTTCCGTCACCGATCTTGCCGGTGCGGGCCGACTCCACGATCACGTCCACCACTGCGGCGGCATCGACATCGTCGACCAACACCTCGACCCGCACCTTGGGGACGAAGTCGATTTCATACTCGGCGCCCCGGTACACCTCGGTGTGACCACGTTGACGGCCGAAGCCCTGCACCTCGGACACGGTGAGCCCATGGACGCCCTGCGCCTTCAGCGCGTCCTTCACTTCGTCGAGCCGGAACGGCTTGATGATCGCAGTCACGAGCTTCATTCTGTGCCCCTTCAGACCCGGTCCGGTGCATATGCGACTTCAGAGTGTTCGGTGAGGTCCAATCCGATCTCTTCCTCTTCCTCGCCGACGCGCAGTCCGCCGGGCAGCACCGCTCCGAGGAACTTACAGATCGCGAAGGTCAGCACGAACGAGAAGACCAGCGTCACACCGACGGCGAGCGCCTGTTCGCCGAGTAGTCCAATGCCACCGCCCTGCACGATGCCGTCCCTTCCCGCGGCGTTGACGGCCTTGTCGGCGAATACGCCCAACAGCAACGACCCGAGGATCCCGCCGACGAGGTGCACACCGATCACGTCGAGCGAATCGTCGAAGCCGAAGCGGAACTTCATACTGATGGCGAGGAAGCACACCATCCCGGCGACGAACCCGATCGCGAGGGGGGCGAGTCCGCCCACGAACCCTGCGCAGGGCGTGATCGCCACGAGGCCGGCAACGGCACCCGACGCGGCGCCGAGGGTGGTGGCGTGCCCGGTCTTCCACCGCTCGACCAGCAACCAACCGAGCATCGCGGCCGCGGCGGCCATGTGCGTGTTCATGAAGGCCTGCGCGGCCAGGGAGTTCGCCCCGAGCGCGGAGCCCGCGTTGAACCCGAACCAACCGAACCACAGGATGCCCGTGCCGATCAGCGTGAGCGGCAACGAGTGCGGCGGCATCGGATGTTTCGGCCAGCCCTTGCGCTTTCCGAGCGCCAACACGACGGCGAGCGCGGCCACTCCGGCGTTGATGTGCACGACGGTCCCACCGGCGAAGTCGAGCGCGCCCCGTTTGAACAGCCAGCCGTGGGGAGAGAACACCCAGTGCGCGACCGGCGAGTAGACGAGCAGCGCCCAGAGCCCGAGAAACCACACCCACGCCGAGAACCGCATGCGGTCGGCGATGGCGCCCGTGATGAGGGCCGGTGTGATCACGGCGAACATGAGCTGGTATCCGCTGAACACCAGTGGAGGGATGCGGAGCGCCTCGAACCCCGGCGCGGCGGTCGTCGCGGCGTGTTTGAAGGCGAAGAAGTCGAGATTGCCGATCCAACCGCCCTTCCCGCCGAACGCCAGCGAATATCCCACGATCGCCCAGAGCACGCTCACCAGGCCCAGCGAGAAGAAGTTCTGCATGAGCATGCCGAGCACGTTCTTGGCCCGGACCATCCCGCCGTAGAACAACGCCAGGCCCGGCGTCATGAACATCACCAGGGCCGTGGCCATGAGTACCCAGGCGGTGTCGCCCGCGCTGATCACCTTCACTCCGTCTTCCCCCCGTCAATGGATGACGGGAGTCTGACGAAGACGAAGTTACGTTTCCGTGGCGAGGTTGTTTCGAGTGTGTTACAGCCGGAACATTCCGGAGGAACCGGTCAGCTTGCCCAGGGGCGGGAGTCGTCGAGCCACGGCTGCGCGTGCAACAGCCCGGCGAACTCGGTGACGCTCCGCGGCCCGGAGAACCAGTACCCCTGCGCGCGGTCGCACCCGAGATTCAGGAGTTCACGCAGCTGAACCACGGTCTCGACCCCTTCGGCTACGACGGCGAGGCCGAGCGCGTGTCCGAGGCTGACGACCGCGGTCACGATGGCCGAGTCCTCACTGTCGGTCCCGAGCCCGTCCACGAAGGACCGGTCCACCTTCACCGAGTCGACCGGGAACCGCTTGAGATAGCCGAGCGACGAGTAGCCGGTCCCGAAGTCGTCGATCGAGAGGCGCACGCCCAGCGCCTTGAGCGCGTGGATCGCTTCGACCGAGGACTCCTCCATCAACACGCTCTCGGTGATCTCGAGGCAGATCCGCGACGCCATGGGGCCGCTGCGCTCGATGACGGACCGGACGCGTTCGACAAGGTCGGCCTGCGCCACCTGGCGGGCGGAGAGGTTCACCGCCATCGTGAAGTCGGGGGCGAGCAGCCCGACCTCCTCCCAACGGGCAACCGTGCGGCAGGCCTCCGCGAGCGCCCACTCCCCCATCGGAATGATGAGACCGGTCTCTTCCGCGAGTCCGATGAAATGGTCCGGCGTGATGATGCCGATCTCGGGGTCCTGCCATCGCAGGAGCGCTTCGCCCCCGACGCAGCGTCCGGACGCGAGGTCGACGATCGGTTGCAGGAACAGCCGGAACTCGTCGCGTTCGAGAGCTCGTTCCAGACGAGTCTCGAGGTCGAGCCGGGCATTCATCGTCGAGCGCATCGCGTCGTCGAAGATCTCCCAACGAGCCTTACCGTGTTGCTTGGCCTCGTACATTGCCGCGTCGGCATCGCGCAGCAGACCGTCCGCAGTGCTGTCCGGCGTGGCAATCGCGATCCCGACGCTGGCCGACAGCCGCCGATCCTCACCCTCGATCGTCAGTGGGCGTTCGATCACCTCGAGGAGGCGCCGCGCGACTTCGCTGACCTGCTCGACCGCGGTGTCCGGGGCAAGGCCATCGCACAGGACCGTGAACTCGTCGCCGCCGAAGCGCGCCACCACGTCAGCGGGACGCATCGACACGCGCAGCCGCTCCGCGAGTTGGCGGAGCAGGACGTCGCCGGCATCGTGGCCCAGCCCGTCGTTGATGTGTTTGAAGCGATCGAGGTCGAGGAACAGCACCGCGACGCCGTTGCCACCGCGCTGGGCGCGGCTGAGTGCGTGGGACAGGAACTCGATGAAGAGGACACGGTTGGGCAGGCCGGTGAGGGCGTCGTGGTTCGCGCGGTAGGCGAGGAGGTCCTCGGACACCTGACGCTCGACGGCGATCCCCGCCGTCTGGGCGAACATTTCCACGACACCGCGTTCGGCGGTCGAAACCTGCTGCGCAGATTCCAGGCACCCACAGATCACCCCGATGACCCGCATCGATGCGGAGTCGGTGATCGGCGTGGACCAGAGCGTCGCAATGCCGAGCCGGTCGGCGACCTCTCGGACCGCGGAGCTCCGCCAGTCACTTCCGAGCACCGACGGACCCGCAGTCGCCACGACATCCGCCACCCGCAGACGCGGATCTTCCGGATCGATCGGGGCTGCTTCGATCGCGTTGGCGAGTTCCGCGGGGATCCGCGGACCCGCACCGAGCTCGACACCCCCGGTCGTCGCGTCGATCAACAAGACACCGAACGCGGAGCCCGGCACTTGACGCTCGAGCACATCACAGATGGACGTGAGGGTCTCGTGGAGACGCGCGCCGCGGGCGATGCGGGTCAGCACCTTCGCCTGGTCGGTGACGAGTGACTCGGCCCGCATGCGGTCCGACACGTCACGCGTCGTGACCACCAGGCCTGCGACATCGGGATCATCGGTCATGTCCCGAGCGATCGCCTCGACGACCCGCCACGAGCCGTCACCGGCGCGCAGACGGAACCGGACCGGATCCTGGTTCGCACCGTCGAGATGTTCGGCCAGGCCCGCCATCATCTCGTCGCGATCGTCCGGGTGCACCCTCGCGACGGGGTCGGTGAAGCTCTCGTCACCATCGGTGAAACCGAACAGTCGCTCGGCCGTGGGGCTCGTGTAGGCGATCGTCCCGTCCTCATCGACGATCGTGACCACGTCGGAGAGGTTCTCCACGATCGCACCGAGGCGGGCATCGCTCCGCCGGGCCGCGTCTTCGGCCTCGACCCGTTCGGTGATGTCGCGCGCCGTGACGACCACGCCCTCGACATCGGGATCGTCCAGTCGATTGTGACCGAGCGCCTCGAGCGTGCGGATCCGGCCTTCGGAGTCGGCGATTCGCAACGTGACCGGTCCGTGCACACCCGGCTCGGTGAAGGCGCGGGCCACGACCTCGGCGACGCGCTCGCGGTCCGGTTCGAGTACGAAGTCCAGAGCAGTCATACCGTCGCCGTGACCGGCCTCGAAGCCGAGCATCCGCGTTCCCGCCGGACTGGCGTAGGTCACATTGCCGTCCGGCCCGAGAATGACGACCGACTCGGCGAGGTTCTGTACGAGCCCGCGGAATCGCCGTTCGCTGTCGCGGAGGCGTTCTTCCATCGCCTGTCGGGCCGTGACGTCGCGGCCGTTGAGCACAACTCCCTCGACGACAGGGTCTTCGAGCAGGTTGGTGGCGATGAGTTCGAAGGTCCGGTACTCGCCGTCGGCCACCCGGAACCGACTCCGGAACGACTCGGTCGACGTTCCGGTCGGCGCGGCCACCAGTGCCGTCATCCGCTCGATCAGCACGAGGCGGTCGTCCGGATGAACGAACCCATCTCCCGGATCGAAGGTGGTGCTGATGGTCAGCCCGACCAACTTCGTCGCGGACGGGCTCACGTAGAGCAGTTCCATCTCGCCGCTGACGACGGCCACGAGATCCTTGGAGTGTTCGGCCAGAGCGCGGAACCGTTGCTCACTGGCGTGGACGGCGCGTTCGGCGTCGACCCGATCGACCGCCGCCACGAGCGCGGTGGTGATCATCTCGAGCGCGTCGAGATCCTCGAGGACGATCTCCGGATCGAACGACCAACGCAATGCGAGCGTGCCGAGCGCACCCGCACCACCGGCGAGCACCCATCCCGCGGTGAACACCTCGCCATCGATGGTCGCTGCACAGAAGGCACCGCCGCCGTCCGCGGGGTCCACGTGGGTCATGGCATCGGCGGGCCAGGAGTACCGCGCCGCCGACTCGCCCCGCCCGGCGAGCACCGCACTGTCGGCACCGCAGCGCTCCGCCACGCCGTGGAGGACCTGGACAACCCGATCGGCCACCGTATCGGCGGTCGCGTCAACCAACGAGCGCGCGATCGACGCCACCAGTTGATCGACGTCGGCGCGGTATTCGAGTTCGCGCGTTGCGCGCTCGGCGCGCGTCCGATCGACGGCCACCGTCACGACAGACCTGACCTCCCCCGTCGCATCCCGCACGGGGGCGCTCGCGAGTTCGGCATAGATCGGATCGCCGTTCCGGTGGCGGAACTGCGACGGGCCGCGCAGGACCTCGCCCGCCCGGATGCGTGCGTCCATCCGCGCGGCCACATCCTCGAAACCCTCGGGCAGGAACGGTGGAAGTCCGCCGACCACCTCGTCGCTCGTCCAGCCGAAGAGTTCGGCGCACGCTTCGTTCCAGACCGTGACCGCGCCGTCGTCATCGACGACGAAGATCGCGACCGGCGCGGGATCCACGATGGCGCTCATCGTTGCCTCGCTGGCCGCCACCTGACGGCGTGCTGCGTGGACATCGGACCGGTCACGGGCGATCGCCAACGTGGCGCGGTGTTCACCGGCTTCGTCGCTGATCACGTACAGCATCAACGCGACCGGAACCGGCTCGGCGGAGCCCAGACGCATGTCACCGGCGAGCAGCAGTGAACCGTCACGCAGCAGGTCCTCGTACGGCGGGGTCTCTGCGCCGCCGCCGAACTCGACCATGGAGATCGCGTCGGTCCCGATCAGTGCGGCCGGGTCGTCGATGCCCATCATCCGACACGCGGGACCGTTCACGTACAGGAACGCCCCCTCCGGATCGAGGATCGCGGCGTAATCCGGTGCGACGTCGACGAGCCGGGCGATCGGCGCGATCAGTTGCTCGAGATCGTCCACCACCTCGACCGAGTCGGGCTCGCTCAACTCGGCCGGCTCATCCGCGGACGTGCGGAGTCCGCTCACGCCGATCGGCGCGATCATCACGAGCGTGCCGCCACCGTCGGCGGGAGCGATCGGCACCGTCGTGAGTTCGACCGTGGCGCCGGAATGGGTCGCCGGTCCGACCCAGCTCGCTCCCGTTTCCAACGCGTCGTGCAGCTCGGTGGCGCGCGCCCCGACGTCGATGTGTTCGAGGAGCAGCGTGCCCTCGGCGACACTCGTCGTCACGGCCCACGCCTCGTTCGCATAGTCGATGATCCCCGAGGGCGCGACGTAGGCCAACGCCACCGGCAGGGAGTTCACGAGCACCTCGAACGGGTCCGCGAACTCCGGGACCGGTTCAGTGGCGGCGACCGCGACGGGGGTCGGCACGTCGAACGCCGCGACGAACACGTTGCGCCCGCCTGAGCCGGACACGCCGGTCACGGTCACGCGCAGCTCGCCGAGCTCACCGTCGGCCAGGCGGGCGCGGATCGAGAACGACGACCGCGCGCCACTCACGCACGCCGCGTCGAGTGCACGGCGCACCCGATCGCGGTCGTCACCGTGGATCGACAGGAGCCAATCCCACCCGCGGGCGGCCGGCGCGATCATCCCGGTCAGTTCCAAGAAGCGATCGTTGGCCCGGAGCACCCCGTCGGCGCTGGTACCGCGGATCACCCCGCTGCGTTGCTGCAGCGCGGCCACATCGAGGTCGGTGACCACCTCGAGGGGATCGATACCCGGATTGGCGATGGCGCGGTCGGTCGACGCGTCCGCCGACGGCGATTCGTTCACGCGGGTGGTCTCGGCGTCCTGGGTCGACCCCTTGAGGGGCGTCCGGCCTATTCGGGGGCGCGCAGTCCCGAATCGGCGGGATTTCGGAGCAGTCGGGACTTCGCGACCCCCCAGACGACCAACTGCGCGCCCAGATCGGCATCGCCGAGATCAGCGAGCGCCCGCGGTGCGAGGTCATAGTGGTCCTCCGGCATCGTCCGGGCGTCGAACGCGTCCCGGTCGACATCGGGGATTCCCAGAGACCGCAGCAGGTCCGTCGCTTCCGCCCCGGCCGTGCGCACGATGGCCAGCGGCGTGCTGCGCTGCTCCGCGATGTCCTGCGCGAACAGATCGCGCAGGGCCGCGGCGATCCTCGACCGCGTGCGAGCCGCGGTGGCCGCGATCTCAGCATCGGCCGCCGCGCGCTCGGCCTCCGACAAGCGGGCCCACGCATCGAGGATCCGCGTGATCGCATCGCGAACCCACGCATCGATGAGGTCGTCGACGCCGTGCGCGATTGCCGCGGCCGCCGCCGTCATCGCAGTGTTCGCATCCGCCATCGGGTCGGTCACGCCAAGATGGTCTCATGCGGATCCGCGCACTGTCGGTCTTCGAGCGCATCGTCTACCACTGCCACTGCGTCGACGCCTCCGATCCGGCCCGCCCGGTCCTGGAGGTCGAAGCGCTGCTACGCGAAGGAGACGCTGACGGCCCACTCCTCGTGAGCGTCGCGGACTACAAGCGGATGATCGGTTTCGACGCGGCCCGTCGTCACCTCCCGGCACTGCGCGAGGGAGGCCGGATCACGACGGTCGACCGCGTCGACTACATCAGCTTCCCCCTATGGCAACCAGTGGAGTAGCCCGATCAGCCCTCGAGGAGATCACCCTCATCACTCTGGTCGGCTGATCTCCTCAACCAACGGACGCGATCAGCCCTCGAGGAGATCACCCTCATCGCTCTGGTCGGCTGATCTCCTCAACCAACGGACGCGATCAGCCCTCGAGGAGATCACCCTCCATACGATTGACGGTGCAGCCGACGCTCTCGAGGTACGCGATCGCGCCGGTCACCTCGGAGTCGTCGCCCGAGAGTTCGAGAATGACCCAGCCCGAATGCGCCTCGACCGCGGCCCGCCGCAGGTTCGGGATCACGTCGTGCGCCTTCATCATCTCGTAGAGCATCGGTCGATCGACCAACTCCTCGGGAAACGACACGTGCAGTCGAATCTTCATCATTCCCACTCCCGCTCTCCCCTACCGCAACCCGACGGATTCCAAGACGGCACGCGCCTCACCGATCAGTCCGGTGATGAACGGTCCGAACTCCGCGTAGCGCGCGGACACCTCGTCGAACCGCATCTCGTAGACGATCTCTTTCAACGCGAGCACGTCGTCGGCGAAGAGCGTGACGCCCCACTCCCAATCGTCGAGGCCGGTGGAGCCCGTGATCAGTTGCACGACCCGGCCCGCGTACGTGCGGCCGACGCGAGCGTGGCCGGCCATCAGGCGCTTGCGCGCGTCGAAGTCGAGCATGAACCAGTTGTCGTCGCCATCGCGGCGCTTCGACATCGGGTAGAAGCACATCGTCGCCTTCGCCGGCAGGCGCGGGTGGATCCGCTGCTCGCGGTAGTGCTCGATCCGATCCCGCCACACCGCGAGCCGTTCCTCGACCGCGGCCGGATCCGTCACGTCCTCGTCGCGGCCGAGTCGGGTGCGTTCGTCGTCCTCGGTCTGCGCGTACTCGGACTGCTCGGTGAGCGAGAAGTACGAGTATTCCGGGAGCAGCGGGCCGTCGAGCAGCTCCTGCTGGAAGCGCGCCAACCGCGCGAGATCCGGCCCCACGGCCATGAACCCGACGTCGGCCTTGTGGCCGAGCACGGCGAACGTGAGCACCTGGTGGTCGTCCGCTTCGAGTGCGGCGATGGCATCGAGCACGCGCTTGGCCACACCGGGTTCGTCGCCCCGCGACCGATCGACGCAGTAGTAGAGGTGGAGCACACCCCAGCCGGCGGACGGAGTCACGGATTCGAGCGTCACGACGGGCAGGCTACCGGCGCATCCCGCCGAGGCCGCAGCCGAACACCCGCCGGCCCGTCAGCGTGATCGCGACCACCTCGGCGGCGACCAGGGGACGTGAGATCGAGCGGCGCATCTGCTTCTGCCGATGGCGGGTCCAACTGAGGAACGACCGGTCATCGACACCGCCGAGAGCCACTTGACCCCGGACGCGACTCGGCCGCCCCGAAGGGCGGCCGAGTCGACACCGGAACTGGTGAAGCAGGACTAGAAGTCCATGCCGCCCATGCCGCCCATGTCGCCACCCGGCATCGCGGGCGCCGCCGCGGGCTCGGGCTTGTCGGCGACGACGGCCTCGGTGGTGAGGAACAGTGCCGCGATCGAGGCTGCGTTCTGCAGCGCCGAGCGCGTCACCTTCGCGGCGTCGATGACGCCGGCCTTCACGAGGTCCTCGTACTCGCCCGTGCCGGCGTTGAGGCCGTTGGCACCCTTGAGGTTGCGGACCTTCTCCACGATGACGCCACCCTCGAGACCGGCGTTGACCGCGATCTGCTTGAGCGGCTCCTCGAGCGCACGGGCCACCAGGCGAGCACCCGTCGCCTCGTCACCGTCGAGGGTCTTGGCGAGTTCGAGCACCTTGGCCTGGGCCCGGAGCAGCGCAACGCCGCCGCCGGGAACGACGCCCTCTTCGACCGCGGCCTTCGTGGTCTGGACTGCGTCTTCGATGCGGTGCTTCTTTTCCTTGAGCTCGACCTCGGTGGCCGCGCCGACCTTGATGATCGCCACGCCGCCGGACAGCTTCGCCAGACGCTCCTGGAGCTTCTCACGGTCGTAGTCCGAATCGGTGTTGTCGATCTCAGCACGGATCTGGTTGATCCGACCGGCGACGTCGGTGCGGGAACCCGAACCCTCGACGATGGTGGTCTCGTCCTTGGTCACGACGACCTTGCGCGCCTTGCCGAGCAGCTCGAGGCCGATGCCTTCGAGCTTCAGGCCGACCTCTTCCGAGATGACCTCGCCACCGCAGAGGACCGCGATGTCCTGGAGCATCGCCTTACGACGCTCGCCGAAGCCGGGGGCCTT
>Ga0075026_100001348_pt1 | contig 10334 bp, 8 predicted proteins | sample Str012_2_FD_71392 | JGI IMG/M metagenome (GOLD analysis project Ga0075026, IMG submission 71392) | Freshwater sediment microbial communities in response to fracking from Pennsylvania, USA - Straight Creek_MetaG_SC_2012 | ecosystem: Environmental > Aquatic > Freshwater > Creek > Sediment...
GGTCTATGGCCTGGCGGATGCGGTCGCCTCCGAGATGCTCGAGTTCCCGAACGGGCTGATGGGCATGGCCCTCAACCTGGAGGAGGAGACGGTCGGCGCCGTCATCCTCGGCAACGCGACCGGGATCAAGGAAGGCGACATCGTCAAGACGACGGGCCGCGTCGTCGAGGTGCCGGTCGGGCAGGCGCTGCTCGGCCGGGTCGTGGATCCGCTGGGGCGCCCCATCGACGGCAAGGGCCCCATCGCCGCGACGGCCACCCGTCCGGTCGAACGGATCGCCCCGGGCGTCATCGTCCGAAAGTCCGTGGACACGCCGGTCCAGACCGGCGTCAAGGCCATCGACGCGCTCATCCCGATCGGCCGTGGCCAGCGCGAGCTGATCATCGGCGACCGCCAGACGGGCAAGACGGCCATCGCCCTGGACACGATCATCAACCAGAAGGGCAAGGGCCTGGTCTGCATCTACGTGGCCATCGGCCAGAAGCTCTCCACGGTCGCGAACACCGTCGCGATCCTGGAGCAGTACGGCGCGATGGAGCACACGATCGTCGTCGTCGCCGGCGCAGAGGATCCCGCCCCCCTCCAGTACCTCGCTCCGTACGCCGGTGTGGCGATGGGCGAGGAAGTCATGGAAGTCGGCGTGACCGTGGACGGCCAGCTCATCAAGGACGCCCTGTGCGTCTACGACGACCTGTCCAAGCACGCCTGGGCGTACCGCGAGATGGCCCTGCTGCTGCGTCGCCCGCCAGGCCGCGAGGCGTACCCGGGCGACGTCTTCTATCTCCACAGCCGTCTGCTGGAGCGCGCCGCACGCCTCAACGACGAGAACGGCGGCGGTTCACTGACGGCCCTGCCGATCATCGAGACGCAGGCCGGCGACGTGTCCGCCTACATCCCCACCAACGTCATCTCCATCACGGACGGCCAGATCTTCCTGGAGACGGACCTGTTCAACGCCGGCCAGCGGCCCGCCCTGAACATCGGCATCTCCGTGTCGCGCGTGGGCTCTGCGGCCCAGACCAAGGCGATGAAGAAGGTGGCCGGTCCGCTCAAGCTGGACCTCGCCCAGTACCGCTCCCTGGCGGCCTTCGCGCAGTTCGCGAGCGACCTGGACAAGGCCACCCGCGACCAGCTGACCCGGGGCGAGAAGCTCTCCGAGATCGTCAAGCAGCCGCAGTACCAGCCGCTCCCCGTGGAGAAGCAGGTCGTGATCCTGTACGCGGCGACCACCGGCAAGCTGGACGACGTCCCGACCCCGCGGGTCAAGGAGTTCGAATCCCAGCTCTACCGGTTCCTCGAGACGGAGCGTCCGGCGATCCTCACGGAGCTCGGCCAGACCAAGACCATGACGGACGACCTGGCCAAGGCCATCGACGACGCCGTCGACGCCTTCCGCCTGTCGTTCCTGGCGTAGGTCGCCCATGGCATCGCAGCGCGATATCCGGCGGCGGATCGGCTCCGTCAAGAACATCAAGCAGATCACGCGGGCGATGCAGTTCGTGGCCGCATCCAAGCTCAAGCGAGCCCAGGACGCGACATTGGCTGCGCGTCCGTACAGTGAGAAGCTGGATGAGGTCCTGGCGGACGTCGCGGCCGTGCTGGATGGGGACGAGCATCCGCTGCTCGCCGCGCCGGAGGGTGGCAAGCGCCTCATCGTCCTGATCACCACGGACCGGCCGTTGTCCGGACCACTCAACACGAACATCGTCCGGTTCGCAGCCCGCGACATCGTCGAAAAGCCCGGCGACGTGGCCGTGATCACCGTCGGCCGCAAGGGCCGCGACGCGATGCGCCGGACCGGCGTCCCGTTGGAGGCGCACTTCGCGACCTTCGGTGACCGGCCCACCTTCGCGGACGTCTTGCCCCTCGCCCGCCTGATCCGCGACGACTTCCTCGCCGGAACGTACAGCCAGGTGGACATCGTCTACAGCCACTTCGTGTCCACGCTCATCCAGAGGCCGGTCCTCGCCCAGGTCCTGCCGATCACACCGAGTGCCGACACCGCGGGCATCCCCGGCAACCAGTTCATCTTCGAACCGTCCGCGTCCGCCGTCCTCGAGCAGCTGCTGCCCCGTTACGTCGCAACGCGTCTGTTCCAGGCGGTCCTCGAGGCCAAGGCCAGCGAGGAGTCCAGCCGGATGGTCGCGATGAAGAACGCCACCGAGAACGCTGAGGAACTCATCGAGGACCTCACGATCTCCTACAACAAGGTCCGTCAATCCAACATCACCCGCGAGATGATCGAGATCGCGTCCGGCGCGAACGCGCGCTGACGCGAACCCACTGACCAGGAGGCCGAACCACCAATGACGACCGCCGCTCCCGCCGCGACCGGCCGCGTGATCCAGATCACCGGACCCGTGGTGGACATCGAATTCCCGGCGGGGCATCTGCCGGCCATCTATAACGCCGTCGAGATCCAGCGTGGCACGGACGAGCCGCTGACCTGCGAGGTCCAGCAGCACCTGGGCAACAACTGGGTCCGATCCGTCGCGATGACCACGACGGACGGTCTGGCCCGCGGTGCCGCGGTCCTGGACACCGGTGCCCCGATCACCGTGCCGGTCGGCGAGTTGACCCTGAACCGCGTGTTCAACGTCCTGGGCGACCCCATCGACGGCAAGGGCCCGGTCGTCACCCCGATCAACCTGCCGATCCACCGCGCCGCGCCGCCGTTCGACCAGCAGACGACGGACGTCGAAGTGTTCGAGACCGGGCTCAAGGTCATCGACCTGTTCTGCCCCTTCAAGAAGGGTGGCAAGGTCGGGATCTTCGGTGGTGCGGGTGTCGGCAAGACGGTCATCATCCAGGAGCTGATCCGGAACGTCGCCCAGGAGCACTCGGGCTATTCCGTGTTCGCCGGCGTCGGCGAGCGCAGTCGCGAGGGCAACGACCTCATCGCCGAGATGACCGAGTCCGGGGTCATCGCCAAGACCGTCATGGTCTTCGGCCAGATGAACGAGCCGCCCGGCGCCCGCCAGCGCGTCGCGCTGACCGGCCTGACGATGGCCGAGTACTTCCGCGACCAGGAGCACCGCGACGTCCTCCTGTTCATCGACAACATCTTCCGGTTCACCCAGGCCGGCTCGGAGGTCTCCGCCCTGCTCGGCAGGATGCCGTCCGCGGTGGGCTACCAGCCGAACCTCGCGACCGAGATGGCCGCCCTCCAGGAGCGGATCACGTCCACGAAGTCCGGCTCCATCACCAGCCTCCAGGCGGTGTACGTGCCGGCGGACGACTACACGGACCCGGCTCCCGCCACCACCTTCGGACACCTCGATTCCACGATCCGCCTGGAGCGTTCCATCGCAGAGCTGGGCATCTACCCCGCCGTGGATCCGCTCACCTCCACGTCGCGCGTCCTGGACCCGAACATCGTCGGCCAGGAGCACTATGACGTCGCCCGCGAGACGCAGCGGGTGCTCCAGCGCTATCGCGACCTCCAGGACATCATCGCGATCCTGGGCATCGATGAACTGTCCGAAGAGGACAAGTCCACTGTGGCCCGGGCGCGTCGCCTCCAGCGGTTCATGAGCCAGCCGTTCTTCGTGGCCCAGGTGTTCACTGGTCGCGAGGGCCAGTACGTATCCATCAAGGACACCGTCGCGAGCTTCAAGGAGATCCTCGAAGGCAACGTCGACACGCTGCCGGAGCAGGCCTTCTTCCTGGCTGGACACATCGACGACGTTCGGGAGAACGCCGCCAAGCTGGCCGGCTGACATGCCGATCCAGCTCGAGATCGTCACGCCGGAGCGGCTTGCCTATTCGGACCTGGTGGACGCGGTCGTCCTGCCGGGGATCGAAGGCGAGCTCGGGGTGCTGCCGCACCACGCGCCGCTCGTGACGATGCTCGGCGTGGGCGAGCTGCGCATCCGCAAGGCCGGTGCCGAGGAGTCGTTCGCGATCGTCGGCGGGTTCCTCCAGGTCCGGCCGGACAAGGTCGTCGTGATGGCGGAGACCGCGGACATGGCGTCCGAGATCGATCTCGAGAAGGCCCAGGAAGCCCGGCGCGAGGCCGAGGCTGTCCTCCTGGGCGCCCCGACCGATGCCGTCGACCTGGCGGCGGCTCGGGCACAGCTCCAGCAGTCGCTGCTGCGGATCCGGGTCGCCGAGCGCCGTCATCGCGAGGGTCCGCGGCACCGCGGGTAGGCCGTGGCCGACGCCAGACCGTTCCACTGGGAGTTCCATCCCGAGCCCGTGACCCGGGAGCTGTTCCGTGTCCAGGGCGGCTCCGCCCTGTCCGGGACCGTCCCGATCAGCGGCGCCAAGAACGCGGCCCTCAAGTTGCTGGCGGCAGCGACGCTGACCGGTGAGCGCTGTCGCCTGACCAACGTCCCCGAGATCGAGGACGTGCTGGTCATGGCCGAGACCCTCCGCGACCTCGGCGTCGTCGTGGATCATCCGGCCCCGAACGTCTACGAGATCGCCTCGGGTGACGTCGAGTGGCTCTTCGTCCCCCTTGAGGCCGCGGCCAAGATGCGCGCCAGCTTCATCCTGCTCGGCCCGCTGCTCGCCCGTTTCGGGCGGGTCATCATCAGCAACCCCGGCGGCGACCGGATCGGCCGGCGGCCGGTGGATCTCCACGTGGACGCCATGCGCGCGCTCGGCGCGTCCATCGAATACCGCAACGGCTACTACTTCGCGACGTCGCCCGGCCGCCTCCGCGGCGGAGAGGTCACGTTCCCGTTCGTGTCCGTCATGGGCACCGAGAACGCGATGCTGGCCGCCACCCTGGCCGAGGGCAAGACCGTGATCCGACCGGCGGCCCAGGAGCCGGAAGTGGACGATCTCATCGCGTTCCTCCAGCAGATGGGCGCGGCGATCGAGCGCACGGCACCGGACACCATCGAGGTCGAGGGGCGCAAGCGCCTTCGCGGCGCCCAGCACGCCGTGGTCCCTGACCGGATCGAGGCGGGCACGTTCATCGTCGCAGCGGCGGTCACCGGCGGGAAGATCACGCTGCAGGGCGCGCCGTGCGATCACCTCGGAGCATTCCTCGAGACGCTCGGCCGGATCGGCGTGGGCGTGTCGTGCGGCAAGGACACCATCGACGTGGACGGGACCGGGCTCCACGCCCACGGCGGGTACCGGGCCTGCGATATCGAGACCGCCCCGTATCCGGGCCTCGCCACGGACCTGCAGCCACCCACCGCGGTCCTGTTGACGCAGGCGACCGGGGTGTCCCATGTGCACGAGACGATCTTCGAGGACCGCCTGGAGTGGCTGTCCGAGGTCCGCCGGATGGGCGGCGCGGTGGACCTGACGGATCCGAGTCACGCCACGATCACGGGTCCATCTCGCCTGCGCGGCGCGGAGGTGGAGATCGGCGATCTGCGCGCCGGAGCCTCGCTCATCCTGGCCGCCCTGGCCGCCGAAGGGACCACCGTCATCCACGGTGCGCACCACGTTCGGCGAGGCTATGAGAACATCGAGGGCAAGTTCCGCGATCTGGGCGCCAGCATCGCGCGCATCGCAGAAGGGAACGCAGTCAGCCCCTCATGAAGATCGGTATCGACCTCGGCACGGCCAACGTCCTCGTCTACGTCAAGGGCAAGGGCATCGTCAGCACGGAGCCCAGCGTGGTCGCGGTCTCCGATGACAACCGGATCGTCGCGGTGGGCGAGGAAGCCCGCGAGATGATCGGCCGCACGCCCGGCAACATCACGGCCATCCGCCCGATGAAGGACGGCGTCATCGCGGACTACGTCATCACGGAGGCGATGCTCCGGTTCTTCATCAACAAGGCGACCAAGGGCCACATCGGGTTCTCCCGTCCGGAGGTCATGATCAGCGTGCCGGCCGGCGTGACCAGCGTCGAGAAGCGCGCGGTCCGCGATGCCGCCCTCAAGGCCGGCGCCCGGGAGGCCTATCTGATCGAGGAGCCGCTCGCGGCGGCCATCGGCGCCAACGTCCCGATCAGCGGGCCGTCCGGGAACATGATCATCGACATCGGCGGCGGGACCAGCGAGATCGCGGTCATCGCGCTGGGCGGGATCGTCGTCTCCAAGAGCCTGCGGGTGGGTGGCAACAAGTTCGACGACTCCATCGCGACGTATATCCGCAAGAAATACAACCTGATGGTCGGCGAGCGGACGGCGGAGGAGGTCAAGATCCAGATCGGGACCGCCCTGCCGCTGGAGCGCGAGCTGACGATGGAGGTGCGCGGGCGCGACCTCATCGCCGGCCTGCCACGGACGATCCCCATCACCAGCTCCGAGGTCATGGAGGCGATCGAGGCACCGCTCCAGCAGCTCGTCGCAGCCGTCCGGTCCGTGCTGGAGATGACCCCGCCGGAGCTGTCGAGCGACATCATCGACAAGGGCATGGTCATGTCCGGTGGCGGCGCCCTGCTGCGCAACGTGGACAAGCTGCTCACCCAGGTGACCGGCGTCCCGTGCCACGTCGCGGAGAATCCGCTCAACTGCGTGGCCCTCGGCACCGGCCTGGCGCTCGAGCACTTCGACTTCTTCAAGAAGTCGCTCGTCCAGCAGATCTAGGGCTCGAGGTCCCACGCGGCATGGCACGAGCGTTCATCGACCTGCACTGCCATACCCGGGCCAGCTTCGACTGCCTCTCGAACCCGGCCGACGTCGTCCGGCTCGCGGCGGAACGCGGCCTGACCCACATCGCCATCACGGACCACGATCGCATCGACGGCGCCCTGGCGGCGCGTGCCGTGGCGCCGCCCGGCCTGACCGTGATCGTCGGCGAGGAGGTCAAGACCACCAACGGCGATCTCATCTGCGTGTTCCTCGAGCGGGCCATCCCGCCCGGGCTGACCGCCGCGGCGACGATCGCGGCGGCGCGCGCCCAGGGCGGCCTTGTGGGCATCCCGCATCCATTCGATTCGTTCCGCGGGTCCATGTCCAAGAGCGGCCTGCTCGCAGAGATCGCCCCGCTCGTCGACTGGATCGAGGGTCACAACGCGCGCCTTGTCGGCAACGGTAATGACCAGGCCATCGACTTCGCGGCCCAGCACGCACTGCCGATCGTCGCCGTCTCCGACGCCCATTCCCTGATCGAAGTCGGTGTGGCGTACACCGCGCTCGATGGCGACCCGTCAACGCCAAGCGGGCTGTTGGCGGCGCTGGCGGATGCGGAACTCGTACCGGGTCGCGCGACGTACTTCGCGCGTCTGCTCACCCCGATCTCCAAGATCGTGCAACGAACTCGAGGGAACGGCCGCGTCCAGCCGGCGGAGACGGCAGCCAAGGGGGTGGAGGCGGACGCCCAGCCGTCGGAGGCCGCACCCCAGCCACCAGAAGCCCGGTCGTGACGACCCCGACGGACGGACAGGACCTTCGTCCGATGGCGGACGGGACCGCCGCCCCGGTAGCGTCCGATGTCATGGAGGCCACCCCTTCGCTGGATGACGTTGGCGGGATCACGGGACCGCTGACGCTGGAGCCCACGCCGGAGATCGACGAATCGGACGTCGCGCCGGTCTCGCTTGCACGTCGACTCCGCCAGCCGCGCACGATCCTCTCGATCCTGGTCCCGCTGGGGATCATCGCGTTCTTCCTGTACCTCAATCGCGAACGGCTGTCCGCGGTGCCGGACCTCATCCTCAACGCGAATCCGGCGCTGGTCCTGCTGGCGTTCATCGTCTTCTACCTCGGCTTCCCGCTCCGCGGCTATCGCTGGGCCCGTCTGCTGCGCCAGACCGGTTTCGGGATCGGCACGAAGGACTCCTCGGAGATCCTGTACCTGTCCTGGTTCGTGAATTGCGTGGTCCCGGCCAAGCTGGGTGACGTTTACCGCGCGTACCTGCTGAAGATGAACAGCCCTGCCTCGCTCAGCCGAACCTTCGGGACCGTCTTCATCGAGCGGATCCTGGACATCTTCGCGATCGCCATCCTGGGCCTCGCCGCCGGGTTCTTCAGCTTCCGGGACGGCATGCCGCCGGCCATCAAGGCGGTGTTCATCGTGGGCATCGTGACCGTCATCGTCCTCGGCTTCGGCATGTTCACGATGCGGAACTTCGGTCGCCGGATCCTCGTCCGGCTCCCGTTGCCACCGCGGATCACGGAGCTGTACGAGCGGTTCGAGGAAGGCGTCTTCGGCGCCGTCGGGTTGCGTCACCTGCCGATGCTCGCGTTCCTGACCGCGCTCATCTGGATGACCGAGGGCCTTCGCCTCTGGATCGTGGTCCAGGCGCTCGGCTTCCCGGACGTGCACCTCGGGATCTCCGGGGCGATCTTCGTGGCCCTCATCGGGTCCCTGCTCACGGCCATCCCGCTGAGTCCGGCCGGCCTCGGGTTCGCCCAGGCCGGTGTCATCGGCGTGTTGACGGTCGCCTACAAGGTGCCGCTGCCGGAGGCCACCGCGATCACGATCCTGGACTGGGTCATCAGCGTGCTGTCGATCATCATCCTCGGCGCGGTGCTGTACGTGGTTTCGCCGATGCCCCGTGGGGCCGGCCGGATCAAGACCACCGGAACCTCCGAAGGCGCGACCTCGCCCGTCTGACGTCAGGGCCGACCGTGAACCGTTCGGCCGGTGGATGCGTACCGAGGCCCAGGCGCCCCGACAGACGGCCGGACAGACGGCCCTCCCCGTAACCGGGCGCCACTCCACCGGACCGAACCCTTCCGCTCCCCGGTCGGTCGATGGCGGCGGTACCAACGGGTGATACAGGGGGCGGGGCAGCGCGTCGGATAGTTGGGGCATCGCGGCAACGGTCCGCCCGCTCACTCACGGAGCGCCCAAGAAGCATGACGACACAAAACGGCCGAGCGTTCAATGAATGGCTCCGGACCCAGCTCAAGGCCAAGAAGATGTCCCAGCGACAACTTGCCCAGCAGTCCGGCGTCGACCACTCGACCATCTCCCGCCTGATCCGCGGCGACCGGATGCCCTCCCTGGGCACGGCCACCAAGCTGGCGCGAGGTCTGCGCGAGTTGCGCGACGATGCCGACACGACCCAGTACCTGGGCCTGGTCGCATCCGGTTCCATGAACCCCACCGCACGCGTCGAGTACGCCCTGCGTGCCGACGATCTCCTGACCGAGCCGCAGGTGCGGCAGATCATGGAGTACTACCTGGCCGTTCGGATTCGCCGCTACGGCCGGACGTTCTCACCTGACGGCAACACCACCAACTCATCCTCCTCTTCGGAGCGAGGCACCGATCGACCGCTTGCGCGGCCGGCCGGCAACGTTCGCCAGATGACTTCCTCCAGCGGCCCCGGTGGGGTCGCCGTTGGAACGGTCCGCCCGGTCATCCGGGCCACCGGCCGGGAGCCCGGCCGCTACTAGCAACTCTCGGGGCACGGCCCGGAGCGCCCTCCAGCATTCCGGGTCTCGGGGGCAGCGAACGCCAGCGTCTGGGGCGCTGGCGTTCGCGATTCCCGGCCGGGATGGCCCCGGCCGGCTCCCGCCCGGACTTCGTGCCCAGTCAGCACGTGAGTGCCACGGGCGCTCGGAAACGATCCGCTTCTCGTCCATCCATCACGTGACTGGTAGCGGCCCCCGGGGGTCAAGGTCGGGTCGAAACGGGCCGCGCGGTCAGGCGGCCAAGCGTGCCGTCCGGCCAAGCGGTCACGCTCGAGCGCGATATCCGTGCATACGAGTCATGTGCCGACTGGACACGAACCTCAGGGAGCGGCCCGGTACACGGAGATGATCCGGTTCGGGGCCGCTTCGAAGCGGTCGGCCAGGGTCAAGCCTGGATGGCCCGACATGGCCACCAGGCGGTCTTCGGCCGGTCCGCCGCATGCGGCCCCGATCGCGCCTGCGAACCGAGCGTCGCATATGACCACGAGGTTGCCGGGGAAGCGATCGCCGTTCACGACGGTACCGTCGCGCACGAGCGGGTAGGCGTAGGCCTCCACAGATTTGAAGGCCGGCAGTGACTCCATCCCGACGTCTTGGGCGCCGGTCGAAGCGACGATCCGGGCTGCCGCGACAGACGCGGCCGGAAAACCACCGTCCGGGTTGACCGCCGGCGGCTGCGTCGTCAGGTTCCAGACGCACAGCGCGGCGACGGCCCCGGCCGCCGCCACCCGTGGCGCGGAGGCGACCACCCGCCCGCCACCGGCGACCGTCGCCCGCCAGGCCGCTCCCGCTCCCAGCCCGACGATGATCACGACCATCGGGTCCGCGAAGGCGTGGTAGTGATCGTTCGGCAGGTCCGGGACCACTACGGCCAGGCCCGGGGCAGCGATGGTCAGGAAGGCGCACGTCCAGAGGAGCCCCAGGCCCAGCCACCGGATCGCCAGCCGCTCGCGAGGCTCGACGGCCCGCCAACGCAGGACCACGATCGAAACCACGACGACCGCCACGAAGAGCGCCGGGATGGCGGCCTCCGTGATGAGTCCGGTGAGTGGCCACGAG
>Ga0075026_100001350_pt1 | contig 10328 bp, 8 predicted proteins | sample Str012_2_FD_71392 | JGI IMG/M metagenome (GOLD analysis project Ga0075026, IMG submission 71392) | Freshwater sediment microbial communities in response to fracking from Pennsylvania, USA - Straight Creek_MetaG_SC_2012 | ecosystem: Environmental > Aquatic > Freshwater > Creek > Sediment...
GGCTTCCGCGTTGACGCAGCGCGAGTAGATCGCGAGGCACGTGCCCTTGGTCGGGAAGCGGCTTTCTTTCCTGGAGAAACCGAGGTCGTTCCGGACCAGGTTCATCAAATCGGCAGAATCTTCGCGGTCATGGATGGTGAATGCGGGATCGAGACTGATTTGGTCGGAGTACTCGCGAAGCAGGCGCGCGCCGATGCCGTGGAAGGTCCCGGCCCAAGCCAACGCGTCGGTCATCACGCCGGCGTTGTTACCCATTACCTTTCGCGCAATCCGCTCCACGCGTTTCGTCATCTCGGAAGCAGCACGGCGTGAGAACGTCATCAATAGAATGCGCCTGGGGTCGGCGCCGCTGACGATCAGATGTGCGACGCGATGCGCAAGCGTGTTGGTCTTGCCGGATCCGGCTCCGGCAATCACCAGCAACGGCGCAAATTGGCCCGGTCCCGCTGCGCCATGCTCGACCGCCCGCCGCTGTTCCGGATTGAGGTTTTCGAGATAGGGAGCAACAGCTGACACTTCCGTACCGTCTCCAGGGTAGACTGGACGGTCACTGATTCCCGCTTTGTTCGCAATGGGGCAGCACCACGGACGCGCCGGAACTTGATAGCTAAAGGCGGTCTCGTGGGGAACGTCAGCTTTTTGGCGGCAAAGCGGATACCGACATCAACAATGCATGGTCGCGGAGCGGCCTTATCTGATCAACCCCGCCAGCCTCGGCAGCGTCAGGCTGATTTCCGGGACGCAGATGATCAGTAGCAGACCGGCAAATAGCGCCAGCATGTAAGGCACATATGTACGGAAGTGTTGCCCGACGTTCAGATTTGCAAAGCGCAGCGCCATTAACAGCCCGACACCCATGGGCGGCAGGAACAGGCCGATGCCGACGGCCGCGGTCTGCACGATGTTGAAGTGGATCGGGTCGATGCCCATCGCCTCGGCGATTGGAAACACCACGGGGATGAGCACGACGGCCGCGGGCAGGCCCTCCAGCAGCATGCCGAACAGGCAACTCATGGCAGCGGTTCCAATCAGAAACAGCCATGGGTGCGATTTCAGCGGCCCAAGCACCTGGCCAAGCAACTGCGGTACCCCGCTCACGCCCATCAGGTATTGATAGATCGAAGCTACCGCCAGCAGGAACACCACCGCCGCCGTGAGGATCGCGCTGTCATAGGCGATTTTGCCCATCGCGCGCCATGAGACATTGCGGTAGTAGAGCTTCGCGGCGAGGAAGGCATAACCCGCGACCACGGCGCCGGCCTCGGTCGCGGTGATGATGCCGAGGATGAAGCCGGCAAGGATCACGAACGGAACTACAATCGGCACGGCGGCGTGCAGCGCCGCGTGGCCAAGACGCTTGAGGCTCGGTCTGGAATCGACCGGCCAATCGTTCTGACGCGCGCGGATGTAAATCACGGCCATCAGGCACAGCATGATGACAACCGCCGGAACGAAGCCGGCGACGAACAGGGCCACCGCCGATGTGTTGGTAACCTGCGCGATCACGATCATGAAGATCGCCGGAGGCACCAGCATGCCCATCGCGGTGCCGGCGGCGATCAGCGAAGCCGAATCGCGCCGGTCGTAACCGGCCTTGGTCAGGGGTGGCATCAGCGCGGAGCCGAGCGCGGAGACCTCAGCCATTTTCGATCCGCAGATATCGGAGAAGAAATACGCTACCACGATCACCGACATGCCGAGCCCGCCCTTGACCCAGCCTATCAGGGCGCGCGCCAGCTCCACGAGCGCGTGGCTCATGCCGCAGCGCTCCATGAGATTACCCGCGAACACAAAGGCTGGGATTGCAAGCAGCACCCAGCTTTGCGAACCCGACACGAGCGCCGAGGAAAGCTGTTGCATCGGGTAGCCACCGATCCACAATCCGGTGATCCCGGCCACGCCGAGCGCGAACACGATCGGCATCGAGAGCAGGATCAATACAACAAAGACGATGGCGACGCTCGCAAGCAGCATGAATGATCCCGGTCAGTGCTCGGGCTCGCCTTGCGGCGGCGGAGAGACCATCATCGCGAAACCGTAGACGGCGATCAGAATGCCGCCGACCACGGAAGACGCGTAGAGCCAGGCAAGATTGATTTCGAGGCCGGGCGTCGTGAGCGTGCGGTTGAGCAGGCAGAGCTTGAATCCGTACCACGCAACGAGCAGGCCGACGCCGACAATGAGCGCATGATTGAAACGATGGATCCAGAGCTGCGCGGTCTCCGGCAGGCGATGCACGAACACAGTGAGCGTGAAATGCGAGCGCGATTGAATGCCGATCGCGGCGCCGATAAGCGTCAGCCACGCAAGCGAAAGCTCGCCCACTTCCTCGACCCAGGTGAACGGCACGGGGTCAATATCGAGCCAGTCGGTTATGGCGCCGACGAAATAGCGCAGGATTACCCCGACCAGGAGGTTGACGATTGCAAGGATGATCAGCGCCGTGACCGTGAATTTCGGGACGGCTGAGAGTATACGCAACATGTGCGGGCGATTCCGGCGACTGACGGGGCGGGCGAAGGGAACGAAGATCCGGCTTCGGCCCAGCTGCTAACTCAGGCCTTGAAGCCTTCGATATCGTCCCACAATGCGCCATACTGGCCCTTGTAGGCCGGCCATATCTTCTGCTGCGCGACTTTGCGGAATTCGCCGACATTGGATTCCACTACGGTCATGCCGAACGGCTCCAGCTCAGACTTTGCTTTTGCGAAGTTGTCGACCGACTCAGTCGCCACGCGGATCTTCTCCTGCGCGGCGCGGGAGAGATCCAGGATCAGCTTCTGCTGCTCGGCCGACAGCCCGTTCCAGATTTCGAGATTCATCACCGCGTTGGTCGGGCCGTAATTATGATAGGTTAGCGAGGCATATTTCGATACGTCGTAGATCTTCAGCGCCTTCATATTGACGATTGGCAAATCGCCGCCATCGATCACGCCCTGTTTGGCGGCGGTGATAACCTCGCCAAACGCCATCGGCACGGCGCTGCCTCCAAGACCGTTGATGGTGTCGCCGAATATCTTGGCCTGCTGTACCCGGATTTTCATGCCCCGCAGGTCCTTCGGTTCGACGATCGGCTTCTTCGAGGTCCAGAAATGGCGAAAGCCGTAGTCGAAATAACACAGCACCTTGAGCTTGTACTTGTCCTCGATTTCCCTGCTGATCTTGTCGCCGATCCGCCCATTGAGCATGGCGTAGGCCGAGGCATAATCCTTGACCAGATAGGGCACGAGCAGTGCCCCCATTTCAGGAAACACGGTTGCGGCGGCACCCGCCGGGCTGCCCATCGCGACGCTTCCGGATTTAACGGCGTTCATGATCTCCAGCTCCTGTGGGATCAGGGTCTTGCCGAAGAACTGCACGTCAAGCGCGCCTTTTGACTGCGCGGTCGCTTCCTTCGCCATCCAGTCGAACGCGACCGCGGCCGATTCCGGGATCGCGTTGATATGCGCAAACACGAGTTTTTTCGGCTGGGCCTGCGCGAACGCCGGTGCGCGGCCGGTGGCGAGAATGCCGGCCATGCCGGCGCTCGCACGCAGAAGCATGCGGCGATCAAGCAACGCGCGGCTCGTGGGAGCTGACATGGGAATTCCTCCAAGGCTGGTTTCTTATTTGCGACCCAGCAGTTAGGCAAGCGGGCAAGGCCGGTTGGTCCGGCACAATCTTACAGTATAGCGGGCGCGTTGCCAGCGGGATGTTGTGCGTTGGCCGGCTGTCCCTGGACGGCCTGCGCTTGCAGCAAAACTCCCTGGCATTTGACCGGCGAATGCCCCTTATCGCATCGCATGTTGACGATATGGAAGCTATCGCATGCCCGGAAGACCTAGTGTGTGCCCCCGATCGCGCCGATGTGCGCTCTCGTCCGTTCGGCTGCATCCGTCGTCCAAACGGGACCTTGCTTGGCTCGGCCGTCCTGTACGTCGCGGCGCGCTGGTTCGACTGGAATTTCGCTTCGTATCCACCTGGGACAACCTGGTACTTCAACCCGTTTGCCTGGCAATTGATGTTTGTATTCGCGGCATGGTGCGGTGTCGGAGGCGCCGCCAAACTCCAGTACCTGATCCGCTCTCGCGTGGCGCTGGCATTGGCGGTTGCGTGGATCCTCTTTGCACTCTTGATCGTCATGACCTGGCACGTTCCGTTCCTGGAAGCACTGGTGCCGAAATGGATGATCAAGGCGGTCTATCCAATCGACAAAACCGATCTCGATATGCTGCGTTTCACTCATTTCCTCGCCCTGGCGCTCGTGGTCACGCGATATCTCCCACGCAACTCGGCGCCACTCACTTCCAGATGGTTGCGTCCGCTGATCTTGTGCGGTCAGCATTCGCTTCCGATCTTCTGCTTCGGCGTATTCCTGTCCTTTGGGGCGCATTGGATCCTGATGCAGTACACCAGGGGTGTCTGGGAGCAGCTGGTCGTCAGCGCCGCCGGCATCGTGATCATGGTTGCGGCTGCATGGATTCTGGATCGGGCTGAGAAGGTCCCCAACCTGTTCGTCGAGGCGGCCGAGTACGAAGCAGCCAAGGCGGCGGCCGAATCCGGGAAGGCGTGATCCGGAGTGGGCGTTCAAGAGTAGCTCCGGCAAGAGCCGAGGCTCCTGCGCGGAGGCGCGCGGGTTAATTCGGGGTTGAGGAGCGGCCGGATACGCCACCGCCATGCCTCGGCCGGTGCCGGCAGGTCCGGCAACTCAACCGTCCCGCACGGCCGTGCCATCACAATTTGTGCCCCTTCTGGCGCAACGCTTCGGTCAAGCGCGTCCGTAGATCCTCGGCCGCCTTGCGACTCGCATCCTGGCCAACCTGGTTGCTCTGTTGCGTGATCGCCTGCGCTTTTTCGAGAAACTCCTGCCCAACCGGCTGACGATAGAAAGCATCTATTTGGCGCAGCTCGCCAACCGTAAAATTGTTGGCATAGACGGTGGCGATGTCGTTTATCATCGCAGCATAATAGGACCCAAACGCATCTACTATCATCGGCATCATCGCATCGTAGTCGCGTTCAATCTCCGGCCTGTCTTGTACCAGAGCGGGCTTGAGGGTTAACAGGATCGCGGGCAGAAGCGCCTTGTATTGATCGGACAACTTCATTGTAGTCACCAGGCTGCGCGCGGCCGTCATGGCGTCGGGTGACGGCGTTTGCGCCGGCGAAGCGCAAATCGGAAGCAGAAGCATGCTGGCGATGATCAATAAGCGTCTGGACATGGGCTCCTCCGATGACAGATTACGCATCGAAATTGAGTTTTCCCAATAAGCAGACTCTTGCGTTCGAGTACGCCTTTTTCGCGCGGGCCATCTTTCGAAAGTGCCAGTGGGGATCAAGTTTGTCCAGACGAGAGCCGCCTAATTCTCCGCCACGCCTCAGCCTCCCGCTTCCTTCACCAGCGCGATCAATTCGTCCCCGTAATGTTCGAGCTTCTTGTCGCCGATGCCGGCGACGCCGCGGAGCTGTTCAAGTGTTGTCGGGCGCGACGATGCGATGCCGTCTATGGTGGCGTCGTGCAACACGACGTAGGCCGGCACGCCGCGCTTGCGCGCCACTCCGGAACGCCACGCCTTGAGGGAGCCGAGCAGAGTCGCAATGCCGGTATCGCTCCGACCAGTGGATAGGGGCGCAACACTGCCGCGCCTTGATCTGGTTCTGCTTGCGCGATTGCGGGAGCCCGCGGTCTCCTCGCGCAGCATCACCTCGGTCTCGCCTTTCAGCACGCCTCGCGCCGAGTCTGTCAGTTTCAGCGCGCCAAAGGCTTCGCTGTCGGGCCGAAGATGACCCATGGCCACGAGTTGTCGCAAGGCAGCGCGCCACTGCTTTTCGTTGAGCTCGCGGCCTATTCCAAAAACGGAAATTTTATTGTGTCCGAATTGCCTGACGCGTTCTGTCTCGCGCCCGACCAGAACGTCGATCAGATGCATGGCGCCGAAGCGCTGCCCGGTGCGATAGGCACAGGACAGCAGCTTCTGCGCGACGACTTTGCCATCGCGGACGATCCGCGGCGACAGGCAGTTGTCGCAATTGCCACATTTGGCGGCGCTGAGAGTTTCGCCAAAATATCCGAGCAGGCGGGTACGGCGGCAGTCAGTGGTTTCGGCCAGGCTGACAAGTGCATCGAGCTTGCCGATCGACACGCGCTTGAACGCTTCCGCGCCGCTGGACTCGTCGATCATGCGGCGCTGCTGCACGATGTCCGACAGGCCGTAAGTCATCCAGGCACTGGACGGCTTGCCGTCGCGCCCCGCTCGCCCGGTCTCCTGATAATAGGCCTCGACGCTTTTCGGCAGGTCGAGATGCGCAACGAAGCGCACGTCTGATTTGTCGATGCCCATGCCGAACGCGACCGTGGCGACGATCACGACGCCGTCCTCGTTGATGAAGCGATCCTGATGCCGGGCGCGCAGATTGGCGTCCATGCCTGCGTGATAAGGCAGCGCCTCTATGCCGACCTTGGTCAGCGCGGCTGCGGTGTCTTCGACCTTCGCACGGGACAGGCAGTAGACGATGCCGGCGTCGCCGGCGTGTCGTTCGGTGATGAACGCCTTGAGCTGCGTGTGCGCGTTTTGCTTGTCGACGATTTCATATCTGATGTTCGGGCGATCGAAGCTCGCGACGAAGGTCGGCGCATTGTTAAGACCTAGGCGATCGATAATTTCGCGACGGGTGAGGTCATCGGCAGTGGCTGTCAGTGCGATGCGCGGCACGTCCGGAAAGCGCTCGGCGATGACCGACAGGCCGATGTATTCCGGGCGAAAGTCGTGTCCCCATTGCGACACGCAATGCGCCTCGTCGATCGCAAACAAGGCGATCTGCGCGCGGCCGAGCATGGCGAGGCAACGCGGCGTCAACAGCCGCTCGGGGGCGATGTAGAGCAGATCGAGATCGCCGGCGAGAAGCCGCTGCTCGACCGCCGAGGCTTCGTCGAAGGTCAGCGTGGAATTCAGCACCGCCGCCTTGACGCCGGCCTCGAGCAGGCCTGCGACCTGATCGCGCATCAACGCGATCAGTGGCGAGACGACGATGCCGCAGCCCTCGCGCAATAACGACGGCAGTTGATAACACAGCGACTTGCCGCCGCCGGTGGGCATCAGCACCAGGCAATTGCCGCCGTCAATAACATGCTTGACGATCTCTTCCTGCGCACCGCGAAAGCCAGGCAGGCCGAACACGGAATTCAGGACGGAGAGCGCGTTGGGGCGGATGTCGGACTTGCGGTCGCGGCCGGAGGCGATGGCGGAAACAGTCATGCGGATTCAGTCGTCTGATTTAAATTGGCGAGAGCCGGCGTTCGAGGCCGTGCGCCTCGGTTGACCGATCTCAGCGCAGGCCGGTCAACGATCATGTCAGGTCTAACCCTGATTCGGGCAATTACACATGTTCACTCCCGGACCGGCCTGAAGCAAATATCATCGGAAGCTGCCGAAAGCGCGGTTTTCGGCGTCAAGGACGGCGTGTCCAATGATCGGCGTTGACGGCGCCAGCGGGAATCCTGCCATTGATGATGGCTTCAACTTGACGAACGGTTTCGAGCGACTGGCTTTCGATCGCCGGCGGCGTCAGCCCGCCGATATGCGGAGTCGCTATGACATTCGCGAGCTTCGCCAGCTCCGGCGTCGGCATCTGATCTCGGGCGCGGCCTACATCCATCGCCGCCCCGGCAATGCGGTTCTCTCGCAACGCAGCGATCAGGGCTGCCTCGTCGACCAGATTGCCACGGGACAGATTGATGAAGAACGCGTGCGGCTGCATGTGCGCCAACGCTGCCTGCCCGATCAGATTTTCGGTACTTTCGTTGGCGACTGCCAGACAGACAACGTAATCGGAGTTGCCGAGGAGGTCTTCGAGCAACAAATGCTTTATGCTTGCGTCGTCAATGGTTGCAAATGGATCGGCTACCAGAACCTTCATGCTCAGTGCTTTTGCTACCCGCGCAAGGTATTGGCCGATGCCGCCATAACCAATGATGCCAAGACGGCTTCCCGCCAGCTGCCGCCCCATCACAACATCTGGTTTCCGCCCAGTGTGGTACTCCGCCGTTGCACGTGAAATTCCGCGCGACAGATCGACCAAAAAGCCGAGCGCAAGTTCGGCGACTGATTGTACAAAGCCTGGCCCGGCGCGTGTGACCAGCACACCCGCCACGGACGCGGCTTTCACGTCGATGTTACGGATATCGACCGCGCAGCGAACGAATGCGCGCAGATTTGGCAGTCTCGCGAAAATCTCGCCCGGTCCTTCCGTCAAACGGTCGGCCACGATGATGTCGACATCGCGCGCGGCGCCGATCAGGCCGGCCGAGTCCAGGGCGCTGTCCGCCTCATGCAAGACGACTTGCGCCAGGGCCTGCAGTCCGATCAGGCTACGTTCGCCATAATACTGGCGCCGGGCCTGGGGCGTATGGGTCAGCAGGACTTTCAACGTTCAATGTCTCCCAAGACCACCTTCAGTAACCGAAGGCGCGCGGCAACGCAGTGCTGATGTGAGGGACGAAGGCAATCACAAGCAAGCACAGGAACAGCAAGCCAAGATAACCCATGATCGGCCTCACGGTCTGTTCGATCGGCACGTTGCCGATCAGGCAGGCTCCGTAAAGTCCGAGCCCGAGCGGCGGAGCAAACAGGCCGAGCCCCATCGAAATGACGAGCACCACGCCGAAATGCAGGGGGTCGATGCCGAGCTTGATCGCAACCGGAAGCAGCAGCGGCCCAAAGATGATCAGCGCCGCGGCGCCTTCGAGTACCGAGCCCATCACGATCAATACGACGATCGAGAGCAACATGAACAGCCATGTGCCGTGCGCGCTCGACAGCGAAAGCATCATGTCGCCCACCGCATGCGGGACTTGCTGCAGGGTAAGGATGAAAGCAAGCGATTGCGCGGCAGCGACGATAAACAGAACCAGCCCGGAGCGCGTCGCCGCCTGCACGAAGCTGGACGCCGCCGTCTTGAAGCTGAGTTCGCGGAACACAATGCTGCCGATGACGATGGCATAGACCGCGGCGAACGCCGAAATCTCAGTGGCCGTCGCGAACCCGCTCTTGAAACCCGCAAAGATCATGAAGATCAATCCGAACGAGGCGATGGCGCCGCTCCAGAGGCCCGACATCGGAATTTGCGGTTCGATCTCCTCGGCAGAAACCGGGCGTTTCCCGAAGATGATGCACACCACGATAAGGGCCAATGCCATCAGTCCTGCCGGCAGCAGGCCCGCGACGAATAATCCGCCGATCGACAGGTTGGCCACGAAGCCCAGGATGATCAGGTTGATGCAGGGGGGAATGGTTTCCGCCATGACGGCCGAGGCTGCCAGCAGCGCCACCGCGCTACCCGGATTCTGCCTGGAACGGCGGGCCGCGGGGATCAGCACCGATCCGACCGCCGCGACGTCGGCCATCTTGGAGCCGGAGATGCCCGAAAACAGCACCATGGATGTCACCATAACGACGTTCAGGCCGCCGCGCATGCGCCCCACCGCGCGCTGCAACAACTCGATGAGACGAACCGACATGCCGTTCGCCTCCATGAGATAGCCGACCAGGATGAAGAACGGGATCGCGAGCAGCACAAAATTGTCGATGCCGCGCGCCATCTGCTGCGCGAAGATGACGCCAGGCAGAGTGCCTTCCACCCAAATGAACGTCAGGGCCGCCAGCGCGAGGGCAAACCCGATCGGCAGTCCCCCGAACAGTGTAACGAAAAAGCCGACCAGCATCAGCGTCCCCGAAGAGGGCACCGAAGCCGGCAGCAGGAAATCCCACGCCAGATAGAGGCCAACGATCAGCCCAGTCGCGACCGCTCCGGCGATCATGTCGCGGACGGGACGCGAGCCAAAAAGATCGAGCGCGAAAATCGTCATAAAGAGCGCGCCAACCCCCATCGGATAGAAAGTCAATTCCAGGGGCAGGCCGGAACCAGAAGTTTGTCCGGTGGTCAGCCAACCGAGCTTGAGGGCGTTGAACGCCACGTAGCCCGCAATCACCGTTACGAGCAGCGCACCCACGGAATCGACCACGCGCCGAATCCCGACCGGCAGCATGTCGATGAAAAATGCCACGCCGAGGTTCTCGCTGCGGGCAAGGGCGCTGGCGGCACCGAAGAAGCTCGATCCGACCATGAGGCCGCGGGCCACATCATCGGCCCACTCGACCGGTGCATTGAACAGGAAGCGCAGCAACACCGAACCGCAGACGACCAAAAGATCGGCAACGAGGAGGATCGCCGCCGCTGTGTCGCTCAATACCAGCAGCGAAGCCATGATCCGGTGACCGCCGCGTTGCAGAGGCGCGGCGCCTGACATGGTCACCTCAAGCCTGGGTCGCGCGGATCATGTCCACCACGGG
>Ga0075026_100001353_pt1 | contig 10321 bp, 8 predicted proteins | sample Str012_2_FD_71392 | JGI IMG/M metagenome (GOLD analysis project Ga0075026, IMG submission 71392) | Freshwater sediment microbial communities in response to fracking from Pennsylvania, USA - Straight Creek_MetaG_SC_2012 | ecosystem: Environmental > Aquatic > Freshwater > Creek > Sediment...
CCCAATGCTTTGCCAGCCAGGCGCCGTGTGCTGGAATTTTTGGTGTCGGAGATCAAGGAAATCATGCCGGACGCCACATGGGCGGCAGCCGGTATCGGCCGCCATCAATTGGATGTCAATCGCTGGACGCTGGAGCTCGGTGGCCATATGCGCACTGGCATTGAAGACAACATCAAGTTCGACCGTGACCGGTTGGCCAAGAGCAATGCCGAGTTGGTGGCGCGGTTGCGCGATATGTGCGGCGAGTTCGGCCGGCATGCGGCCAGTCCAGAGGAGGCGCGCAGCATTCTCAAACTGGTGCCGGCGTGAGTTCAAGCGACAACGATGCAAGCGAACCCGCGTGGACGCAGTCCCGACAATGAACGAAATCGCCGTCATTGTGGTGGTCACGCTCGCCGGCTTCATACGTGGCATCACTGGTTTCGGCGGGGCCATGCTGATGGCGCCGCCGCTGAGCCTGCTCATCGGTCCGGTCCCGACGGTAGTGACCGCACTGCTCCTTGAGACCGCCGCCGCCCTGGTGATGTTCCCAGACGCGCTGCCGAAGATAAACAAGCGCGTGCTATTCTATCTAACCCTGCCGGCGTGCTTCACGGTTCCCATTGGCGGCTACTTGCTCGTGACGCTCGACCCGCTGATTGCGCGTAAAACAATCTCTGCGGTGGTGGCCGTTTTCAGCCTGGTTCTACTCGGCGGCCTGCGTTATTCCGGCCCGCATCGGCCCGCAACTTCGCTCATGCTGGGTAGCATCGTCGGCGTGCTGCTGGGTGCGACAAGCGTCGGCGCGCCGCCGGTCATCCTCTATCTTATGTCTGGTCCAGATCCACAGGCGGTGACGCGCGCGAATCTCACGGTCTTCGTAACCGCCATTTCCGCGATTGGCCTCGTTATGCTGCTCGTGGCCGGAGCCTTCACCACGCGGCTGACGGTATCGGCGTTCTTGCTGTGCATTCCCTATCTCGCCGCGACTTGGCTGGGCGGAACTCTGTTCGCGCGTATGAGCGATGTCGGCGTCAGACGTCTTGCGCTCGGCTTCATGTTTGCGATGAGTTTGGTCGGCCTACTGGCGTGAACGACACGCAGCTGCAACCGCTGCGAGATTCTAGACGGGTGCCGATTTGCAGGCATTTTCCCATAGCCTGAGACTGCTGGTCTTGACGCTCGGACAAGGACTGACGATGATTTTGCTCAACAAGAAGCGCGTCGAGGGGAAGCTCGCCCTTTCATTTTTGCTGCACTCGTCGTTTCGGCCGAGCTTTCTGCCATCGAGCTAATCATGGGAGGACATGGCCATGTCGGGTGCGAACGTTTATCGAAGAACTTTTCTCGCCTTACTCCTCGGCGTTGCCGGAGTGCTCAGTGCCGCCGGGCCGTCGATGGCGCAAAGCGGCAAGTTCACAGAATGGGGCTGGCCGCAGCCCTACGAGAAGGTCTCGGACAAATCGGTCGAGTGGCTCAAGCAGAAGGGCTGGTGGCCGCTGCAAGTCGCCTTCCAGTCACCTTGGTCGGGGCAGAACAACATCAGTATTGTTATGGACAAGGAAGGGCTGCTCGCCAAGCGCGGCATCGAAATGAAGCTGACGCCATTCGGCTCTGGCCCAGCCACCAATGAAGTGCTGGTATCGGGCAAGGTCCAGGTCGCGAGCGCTGGTAACTTTCCGTATACGTCGCTCCTCGACAAAGAGATCCCGGTCAAGGTGATCGCATTGATCACGCCGAACATCTTGCATGCGGTCATTGTCCCGCTCGACAGCAAGATTCAAAGCCTTGCCGACCTTAAAGGCGCCAATCCGCCTGCGACGATTGGAATCGTCACCGGCTCCTCGGCTGAGTTTTACTTCCAAATGGCTGCGCAGGTCGCAGGTATCAAGATTGGCAAAGACGTAATCCTCAAGAACATGCCGATCGGTGAACAGATGGCGTTGCCCAAAGGCATCGACGCTGTCGTGCCCTGGGACGCCGGTGCCAGCATGATTGTGGAGGATCGTAAGAATGGACGCATCGTCGATTCGATTTATCCCTACAATATGTATGAAGGCAATTTCGTTGTACGTCAGGAACTGATCGACAATGTGCCGGACGTCGTGCAGGCACTCTCCGACGCATACGTCGAATCGCTGCTTTGGACGCGGCGTGATCTGGAAGGCACGGTGAAGCATTTACAAGCTGATCCCAGCCTGAAGAACTTCAGCAAGGACATTCTAGTTCAGCAGACCCGTGTCTATAACGAGCTATACAAGCCCACCTTTGTTTATCCGCACGCCAAGTTCTGGGGCCAGGCGAACGAGCCGATTTTTAACTGGCTTTATGAACTCAAGCGCATCCAGCATCCCCTCAAGGCCGCCGACTTCGAGAAGTCTGTCGACGCAAGCTTCATGGACAAAACCTTCGCCAAGCTCGGCTGGAAAGTGCCTGCAACGCCGCCGTTCATTCCCGTCGGGTGGAAGGGCTCGCTCGATAAGTTTCCTTATCCGGAATATGTCACGCCGCTCAATTTGAAAGAGCCGCAGCCATTCCCGGAAAAGGGCGATCTAACCAAGGCATGGTCCTTTGCTGGGAAAACATACGATCCTTAATCGGGAAACGGCATGCCGCCCCACCGGCGGTATGCTAGTCTGCCCAAAAGGGCGCAACGCGAATGAGCACGATCGCGACCGTCGGGATCGGCAAGGCGAGCAAGATACAATCGCGCTGGTTAATTGGCGTGAAGCGTCTGAAGAATTTCGGCTTGCTCGCGGTCATGCTGCTGCTGTGGCAGGTGACGAGCACCTACGTACTCGACAAGACGACGGCGGTCCTACTTCCGCCGCCGTCGGCGATCGCTCGTGCCGGTTGGGACTTGATCCAGTCCGGTGACCTGTTCGTTCATTTGCGCGACAGTCTCAGCCGCGAAATCGTCGCGTTCTTATGGGCAATGTCAGCAATCCCGCTCGCAATCGCCATGGGCTGGTCGAAGACCATCAATGATCAGGTTGACCCGCTAATCGAAGTTTTGCGGCCGGTGCCGCCGCTGGCCTGGATTCCCCTATCCATCCTTTGGTTCGGTATTGGGGACGTGCAAAACCAATTCATCATTTTCCTCGGCATGTTTTTCCCGATTTTGTTGAATACCATCGCCGGCGTGAAGAACATTGAGCCCAACATCATCCGCGCGGCCCAGTGCCTGGGCGCCAGTGAATTGCGCATTCTCCGCCGGATCGTTCTACGAGCGGCGTTGCCGCAGATCATCACCGGTATTCGCGTGGGGCTCGGCGTCGGCTGGATGGCGCTGGTAGCCGCGGAGCTGGTCGGTGCGAATTCGGGCCTCGGTTTTCTAATCAATGATGCGCGTACACTGCTGCGTACCGATGTCGTCATTGTTGGGATGATCACTATCGGCATTGTCGGATTAATTATCGATCGGACGATCCGGGTCATCGGGCGGCGAACGATGCCTTGGTCGCGCGCGCTGGCCGCCTAGCCGACAGACCGCCCAATGGCCACTTTGACGGCAAGCGGCGTAGCCAAGGAATTCCCCGGCCATAGTGCTGACGATCCGTCGGTGTTGGCGCTGCGAGGCGTAAATTTTACCGTCAATCACAACGAATTCTGCTCGGTGCTTGGGCATTCCGGCTGCGGCAAGACTACGCTGCTGACGCTGGTTGCCGGCTTCGAGGAACCGACCGAAGGTGAGCTGCTGCTCGATGGCAAGCCGATCGGCAAACCAGGCTGGGAACGCAGCATGATATTTCAGGATTACGCGCTGTTCCATTGGCTCACGGTCGAAGACAACATCGCGTTCGGTTTGCAGATGAAGAATGTGGCGCGTGAGAAGCAAAAGAGCATTGTCAATAATTACGTCAATTTGGTCGGTCTAACCGGGTTCGAGAAGCGGTATCCCCATCAACTATCGGGCGGCATGCGTCAGCGTGTCTCGATCGCGCGTGCGTTGGCGGTCGAGCCGCAGATCTTACTAATGGACGAACCGTTTGCCGCACTCGATGCGCAGAATCGGGGGCTGATGCAACAGGAAATGCTGCGAATCTGGCAACACGCGCGCAAGACCTGCTTGCTGGTGACTCACAGCATTGAGGAGGCGATTGCTTTGTCGGACCGCATCTTGGTGATGACGCGCCGACCAGGCACAATCAAGGCTGATCTCTATGTCGATCTGCCGCGACCGCGCGATGAGGACAATCCAAATGTCATCGCACTCAAGAAGCAGATCCGGGAGTTGATCCACAACGAATTTGAAATTGAACGCTAAAAGGTCGTCAGCTGTTACTCCGGCCCAGCTGTTAGACCAACCTCAGCAACAGTAAACCGCCGGTCGTCACCACAAGGATGACGGCCGTTGCGCCGAGCACGGTGGTGACGTGTCGCCAACCGAGACCAATGATAGTCTTTAGCGATGTACCGAGGCCGAGCGCGCCGATGGCGAGGAGCAGGCCCCACGTCGAAACCTCCACCAGCACGCTTTTCACGGGTGCGTAGAGGGGGAGCAGCGACGGCAAAAGCGGCACGGCGCTGTTCACCAGGCACAGCAGCAGGAACACGATGGCGAATACCGGCACCGGTACGTGCGCCTCGCCGTGGCGCATGCCCATGCGCGTGAAATACCAACCGATACTGAGCACCACCGGCAATAGCAGGAAAACGCGGAACAATTTGACGATTACTGCTGTGTTGCCGACGGCATCGGACACGACATAGCCGGCACCGACTACCTGCGCCACGTCGTGGATGGTGCCGCCAAGCATCACGCCGGTGACCTGCGCGTTGAAGCCGAGCGCGATGCAAATTGGAGGATAGATGAGCATCGCCAAGGTCGCCATCGCGTTCACCGCTACGACTACGAAAGCAATATCGGCCTGCTTGCCTTTGTATTCTGGCACAACGGTCGACGTCGCAAGCGTTGCTGAGGCGCCGCATACCGCTGTTCCGACGCCGACCAGCGCGCCGAATCCAGGCGTCTGCCCGCTCCAGCCGGCGAAGAAGAACCCTGAGGCAACCGTTGCCGCCATCGCGATGACGATCAGGATCGCGGTCTCAGCGCCGAGAGCCGCGATATCGCCAAGCGCAACACGAAGACCGAGTAACGCCACCGCCCAGCGCAGCAGGGTCTTCACGCAGAAATTCATGCCGGGCTGCACCGCCGGACGCGCCGCTAGCGGATTGAGCGCAATGCCGACGACTAGCGCGATCACCATGTTCGGGATTGGCACCACGTGCGCGACATAGGGCGCTGCGACATAGCCGATAGCGGCGACAATCGCCGACAGCACAATGCCCGGTGCGAGAGTGGCGGCAGTCGTGACGGTTGGCCACGAAGCTTGCGTGTTTTGTGCTGTCACGCGGAATTTCCTATCGGCTTGCGACGTTTTTGCCGCCGGCCCGACCGGCCAGGAGACTGGTGACAACGGTCGTGGCGATTTGAGAAGGCGTGTCGACGACGATAACTCCAGCTGCTTCCAATGCCTGGCATTTTGAGGCATAGCTGCCGGCATTCCCGGTGACGATGGCTCCGGCATGGCCCATTTTCTTGCCAGCTGGTGCAGCAGCGCCCGCGATGAAGGCGACGATCGGCTTGGTCATGCGCTTGGCGTAGTCAGCCGCACTCTCTTCCATCGCGCCGCCGATTTCGCCCACGATAACGGCGACGTCGGTACCGCTGTCTTTGTCGAGTGTTTCGAGCGCGTCACGCGTGGTGGTGCCGAGCATCGGATCGCCGCCGATGCCGATAAAAGCCGACTGGCCAAGGCCAGCCCGCGTAAGATTGAGGCAGACTAGCGTACCCAAACTGCCACTGCGCGAAATCACGCCAACACGGCCGGGTTTGAACACGCTCGGCACGAAAGCCGGCATGATGCCAACGAAACATTCGCCGGGCGTGACAAGACCTGCAGTATTGGGGCCGACAATGCGCGTATCGTGTTTGGCGGCGGCGGCGTGCATCGCCATCACATCTTGTGTCGGGATGTGCTCGGTTAGCACGACCAACAATTTGATACCGGCCTGCGCAGCCGATATTGCGGCATCCTTCGCCATCGGCGGCGGAATGAACATGACGGCGACGTCCCCGCCGACTTTCTCGACCGCCTCAGCAGTGGTTGCGAAAATTGGCACACCGACATGGGATTCCCCAGCGCGCTTGGGGTTGACGCCCGCCACCACACGGGTGCCGTAGCCCAGCATCTTCTCTGTCCAGAAGGTTCCCTGCTTACCGGTAATGCCGAGCACAACAACACGATCTTTTTTGCGGACAATCATTGCGCTGCCTTTACTGCAGCCTGGATCGCATCTTCCATGAGGTCGTAAGGCTCGATGCCGAGTTCGCTACGCACCAGCCGGACGGCTTCGACTTCGCCAGTACCGTGGATCGAGAAAAATACGGGCACTTTCGGTTTTAGCTTGTGCCAAGCCTTGACCACGCCCTCGGCCATCACGTCGGTGCGCGCGAAAGCACCGCAGAAATTGATAACGAGGCTGTTTACACCGGGATTGGACAGAACGAGATCGAGCGCGATTTCGGATTTGGTGTAAGCCTCGCCACCAATTTCAAGAAAATTGGCCGGCCGCCCACCGTAGTGGCGGATCACGTCCATGGTGGTCATGGTGAGGCCAGCGCCGTTTGCCAACACACCGACATTGCCGTCAAGCTGGATCAGCTTGAGGTCGGCCTCAGCGGCGCGTTTTTCCAGCGCCGTCATCGCAGCAGTAGCGCCGCCTTTCGCGATCTCCGGCTGGCGATAAACCGCTGCATCGTCGAGCACGAATTTGCAATCGAGCGCGACCACGCGTCCGTCGCCCAAAAGAGCGAGCGGATTAACCTCCAGAAGCTCGGCGTCGTGTGCGCGATAGGCGGCGTAAAGTTCGCAAAGAATGCGCGTAATTTGCTCTTCCGCCGCGTCGAGCTTGAGCCCTTGGAGCATTTGGCCGACGTCGGCCAATGAAGGTTTGCTGTCGATGTCGACCAGCAGTCTACGGATCGCCTCTGGTTTCGCCGCGGCGAGGTCTTCTATGTCCATACCGCCTTCGATAGAGAACAAGATCAGCGGCTTACGTGCGGTGGTGTCATACAGCACAGCGGCGTAGAACTCGCGGGCAATTTCGGCCTGCTCCTCGACCAGCAGCCGCTCGACTGTGTAATCGCCGATGCGCATGCCGAGGATTTCGCCGGCAGCCTTCTTCGCCTCGTCGGGTGATGAAGCGAGCTTAATTCCACCGGCCTTGCCGCGCTTGCCTGTCGGCACCTGCGCCTTGATCACACATGGGCCAATTTTCGCCGCCGCCGCCGAAGCCTCGGCGGCGCTCATGCAGAGGATCCCGCGCGGCACTGGAATGCCGGCGGGGGTTAGGATCGTTGCTTTCGCCGCATGCTCTTCGAAGTTCATGCCAGCAAACTCTATTTGCCGTATTTCGCCCAATAGGTCCCGAACAAGTCTTCTTCGCTCGGCTTGTCTTCCGGAATGGTGGTGACGAGGTGGGTGATGTTGAGGAAATCCCTGTAGTTCAGATTGTCCGTAATGCTGTTGCCACCCCAGGTGCCGCAGCCCATGCTGAGTGTGAAATTCAGGCCATTGTCGAAGCCACCGCCATTCCCGAATGTATGCGCCTGGTTGATCAGCACGCGTACGACGTCGGTCTCCTCGGCAAGCTTGCGCCCACGAGCTAGGTCCTTGGTGTGCAGTCCGACCGAATGCCCGCGCCCTTGATGATCGAGTATCGCGCGCGCGCGAGCGGCCGCATCGTCGAAATCCTTGGCGCGGTACACGGTGAGAACCAGTGACAGCTTTTCGCCAGAGAAAGGAAAACCACGGCCTACGCCTGTTTCTCCGACCATAAAGAACTTTTTTGATTCTGCTGCCGTCGGCAGGCCGCAACCGCGCGCAAGAACGTCAGCGTCGCGCGCGATCAACGTACGGCTCAATTTACCATCTGGCCAAAGCGCGGCCTGGATCTTCTCCTTTTCGGGCGCGGAAGCCATGTAGCCGCCCACGCGCTCAAGCGCGGCAATCGCCTTGTCATAGATTGCGTCGACAAGGATCACGGAGTTTTCCGAGGAACAGGAGGTCGAATTGTCGAAAATCTTGGAAGCGCATATTTTCTTTGCGGCATCGTCGAGATCGGCCGTCTCATCCACGATCACCGGAACGTTGCCGGTGCCGACACCGACCGCCGGCGTCCCGCTGCTGTAAGCGCGCCGCACATTGTCTTGCGAGCCGGTGGCGACCACCAGATCGGCCGCCTGCATCAACGCCTGCGTCATATCTTTTGACGCAGGTGGTGGCAGGATCTGAACTAGGTCCTCTGGCAATCCAATTTTTTTTAATTCCGCACGCATGTAGTCGACGGTCTTGCCCGTTGTCTTCATTCCAGCGGGCGATGAGGCGATAATGACGGCGTTGCGGCCTTTGATTGCCATCATAGCTTTGTTGACCGGCGTCGCCCCCGGATTGGTCGAAGGCGTAATCGCACATACCAGGCCGACCGGCTTGGCGTATTTGACAATGCCGAGCTTCTTGTCCTCTTCGATGATGCCGACCGACTTCACGCGCAGCAGGTCGCGCAAGGTCCCGAAGGTCTTGCGCTGCTTCTTGGTGATTTTGTCGGGCACATTCCCGAGCTGGGTGTCCTTAACCGCTAGTTCGGCGAGTTCCTTGGCGTGTGCCGGATTATAGAGTGACCACGCAAGCGCAGTGACCGCCTCATCAACGCGGGCCTGATCGACCTTGGCGAAGGCCCGCTGTGCCGCATGGCCGCGCCGTACCAGCTCATCAACCACGGCCATCGCCTTTGCATCGGGGGACGGTTTCACCGCGACTGTCATTTTATAGCTCCCCTAAGCGACGTGTTGCGGACGCATGTCTTCGCGCTTGATGCCGGCCACCACGACAGGCTTCTTCATAGCGTCCCTACGGAACGGCTCACCGAGCTCCTGATTGAGGACCACCTCAATAAAGGTCGTGACGCGCTTTTTCTGCGCCTCGCAAGATGCCCGAAGTGCTTCTGTCAATTCGGTTTGGGTTCTGACGACAACGCCTTTAAGGCCGCAGCCTTCGGCCACTTTTGCATAGCTAAGGTGCGGGTCGAGCTCGGTCCCGACGAAATTGTTATCGTACCAAAGGATTGAATTGCGCTTTTCAGCTCCCCATTGGTAGTTGCGGAAGATTATCATGGTGATACCCGGCCACTCCTCGCGGCCGATCGAACTCATCTCGCTCATGGAAATTCCGAAGGCACCGTCGCCGGCAAAGCCGACACAAGGTGTATTCGGGTTGCCGATCTTCGCGCCGATAATTGCTGGAAAGCCGTAACCGCATGGTCCGAACAGCCCCGGCGCCAAATACTTCCTTGCTTCGTCAAACATCGGATAGGCATTGCCGATGGCGCAGTTGTTCCCAATGTCGCTGGAGATGATGGCGTCCTTCGGCAAACCAGCTTGGATGGCGCGCCACGCCTGCCGCGGTGACATACGGTCAGAGTCTCGCTTGCGCGCGTCCTCATTCCATGTGGTTCCTGGATCATCGTCCTCATGATCCATGCTGGAAAGAGTTTGGAGCCACTTGGATTTGGTTGTGTGAATCAGCGCCTTGCGTTCATCCCGCCCAGCGTTTCCGGCTGAAGGCGAAAGCTGCTGGAGGATGCTTTGGGCGACGAGTCTGGCGTCGCCGCAGATGCCAATGGTGACAGGCTTGGTCAGGCCGATCCGGTCGGCATTGATATCGACCTGGATGATCTTGGCCGTTTTGGGCCAGTAGTCGATGCCATAGCCCGGCAGGGTCGAAAACGGATTGAGCCTGGTCCCAAGCGCCAGAACTACGTCAGCTTTGGCGACGAGCTCCATCGCGGCCTTCGAGCCATTGTAACCAAGCGGCCCGACGGCAAGGCGGTGACTGCCGGGAAAGCTGTCGTTGTGCTGATAGTTATTGCAAACCGGCGCGTCGAGCTTTTCGGCAAGCGCGACGCATTCGGGGATTGCGTTGCCGAGAACGACACCCGCGCCCGACAATATGACGGGGAATTTCGCTCCCGACAGCAGTTTCGCCGCGTCAGCGACGGCTTGCGCACCACCAGCAGGACGCTCGAATTCGACAATCGCCGGCAAGTTGATGTCGATGACCTGGGTCCAATAGTCGCGCGGGATGTTGATCTGCGCAGGGGCCGACAGGCGCTTTGCTTTTGTAGCTACGCGATTCAAAACTTCCGCGACCCGCGATGGGTCACGCACTTCTTCCTGATAGCACACCATGTCGCGGAATAGCGCCATCTGCTCCACTTCTTGGAACCCCCCTTGTCCAATCGTCTTGTTCGCTGCTTGCGGTGTCACGAGCAGCATCGG
>Ga0075026_100001354_pt1 | contig 10312 bp, 9 predicted proteins | sample Str012_2_FD_71392 | JGI IMG/M metagenome (GOLD analysis project Ga0075026, IMG submission 71392) | Freshwater sediment microbial communities in response to fracking from Pennsylvania, USA - Straight Creek_MetaG_SC_2012 | ecosystem: Environmental > Aquatic > Freshwater > Creek > Sediment...
CGGTCGTCGGAGGCGACGACACGCAGCGGCGCGGAGTCGGGCGCAGCGGGCTTGCGCTTGCGGGTGGAGCGCGGGCGCTGGGGCGTGTCGACCGACGCGGCCGGTCGCTGGCGACGCTTGTCGGCGGGCACGGTGTCGAGGAGCTCGGCGAGAGCAGTCTCGAGGCATTCGGCGAGCACGTCGACGTCGGTCATCGCATCGCGGTCGGCGTTGAGGCCGAAATAGATGCCACCGTCATAGGACGTGAGGCCGATCGAGACTGCCTGGCCCTTGGCGAGGGGCACCACGGGGAATGCCCCCAGCATGCGCGCGCCGCCGGCATAGAGCGGGAACTGCGGCCCCGGCACGTTGGTGACCACGAGGTTGAACATCCGGCGCGACCAGTCGTTGGCCGTGCGAGCCGCCGCAGCATGGAGCGTCGGGGGTGCGAATCCGGCAATCCCCACGAGCGCTTGGGCTCCGACCATCTGACCGGTCGACTTGAGCTGCTCCATCTCGTACGACACACGGTGCAGGCGCACGACCGGCTGCGGCTCGCCGACCGGGAGGTCGACGAGGAACGCGGCGATGTGGTTTCCCGACCCCTCTTCACCCGCCCGCACGCTGACCGGTACGAGCGCGCGCACCGAGCTGCGGGACGACACCGACTCACCGCGCGTCATCATCCACTCGCGCAAGGCACCCGAGACGATCGCGAGCACGACGTCGTTGATCGTGCCGCCATGCGCCCGACGGATCGTCTTGAAGTCCTCGAGCCGCATCGAGGTCATCCCGAAGCGACGCGCCTCGCCGATCGGGGCGTTGAGCGGGTTCGACGACGGAGGACGCGCGATGGTCATGACGGTCGAGGCGAGCCCGGCGGCGCGACGCCCAGCGCGTTCCAGCGTCTCGCGTACGTCCAGCGCGCCCGAGCGCACCGCGTCGACGGCAGCGCCGGGGCTGCGGAGCACCTCGCTGATCGCGGCAGTCACCAGGTCGACGTCGCTCGGTCCGCGCTGCGGGACCCAGTGCCCGGCCGCCGCACGCTGCGGCACCGCAGTGACGTCGAGGATGACCTGCCCGATGTCGATAGCACCTGCACCGTCGACCATCGCGTGGTGCGTCTTGGTGAGGATCGCGAAGCGGCCACCCGAGAGGCCCTCGACGAGGTACATCTCCCACAGCGGGCGGTTGCGGTCGAGAGGCCGCGCCATGATGCGACCGACCAGGTCGCGCAGCTGCGCGTCGCTGCCCGGTCGAGGAAGTGCCGACCGGCGTACGTGGTAGCCGACGTCGAACTCCTCGTCGTCGACCCACACCGGGTTGGCGATGCGACCCGGCACCTGACGCACCTTCTGCCGGTAGCGCGGCACGAGCCCGATCCGTTCCTCGATGAGCGTGACGAGGCGCTCGAGGTCGAACCCGCCTTCGGGCGCCTGGAAGATCGCGACGCCGCCCACGTGCATCGGGGTGGTCGGCTCCTCGAGGTAGAGGAACGAGACGTCAAGCGGGCTCAGCCGGTCGACCATCGCACCTCCCCAGCCGTGCACCGGGTGCGTCACCGGCGCTCGCCGTCATCGTGTCACGCCTGTCGAGCCGCCGCCGGACGTCGGCACACGGGTCAGGAGAGGTCGCGCGCGAAGAGGGCTTCGAGCTCGAGGAGGGTCTGGTCGTAGGAGACGTGGTGGACACCGACCATGCCGAGCGCGACCGCCGCCGCGATGTTGTGGCTGATGTCGTCGACGAGCACGCACTCGTCGGGCCGGAGCCCGAGGAGCTCGGCGGCGTGGGTGAAGATGCGCGGTTCGGGCTTGCGCATCCCGACCTCGCCGGAGATCACGACGATGTCGAACATCTCCTCCCACCCGTCGCGGGGATAGCTGTTGCCCCAGGAGTTGGAGAGAAGTCCCGTGCGCAGGCCGCTCGCCCGGGCACGGCGTACCAGGGCCGACATGTCGGGTGCGTGCTGGAAGTGGGCGAACATCCGGTCGAGCAGGCCCTCGGGCTCGTAGTGCCTTCCGGTACGTCGGGTCAGCTCGGCAGCGAGCCCGGCGTCGAACTCGGGCACCTCGATCTCGCCCCGCTCGAGGGCGTGTATCGGGTTGAGCAGCGCCTCCTGCCCGACCGGGCCGCCCAGCCAGTCGCGCATGATCGACGACCACACCTCGACGTCGAAGCCGTCGGTCTCGGCCCAGGCCGAGACCGCGGAGCGGATCGGCCCCGTCAGCACGCCGCCCCAGTCGACGAGCAGCCCCGCGAGCTGGGGGCCTGGTGCAGGGCCATCGGTCGGGTACGTCGAGTCAGGCACCGCACACCTCGCGGGCCCGGGCGAGAAGGGCGGGCACACCCTCGTCGAGACGTGCGAAGAACGGGTCGTCGGCCATCCCCGCGAGCCACCGGTGATAGCTCGCCTCGAGCAGGATCGCGAGCTTCCACACCGCCAGCGCGACGAACCATCGGGTGTCGCCGGCGACCCTGCCGGTCGCCTGCTCCCAGAGCGCGACGACCTCGGCACGTGTCGGAAACCCGTCGGCCTGAGTCACGAGCTCGGCGAGGGGCACGCTCTCCCCTGCCTCCGGCCAGAACGACAGCAGGTAGCCGAGGTCTGCCCGCGGGTCGCCGACCGTCGCCATCTCCCAGTCGACGACCGCCGAGATCCGCGCACGCGCAGTGCCGTCGTCGTCGACCGACATCTCGACGATGACGTTGTCGAGCTTGTAGTCGCCGTGCACCACCGCGGGTTCGGTCTCGGGCGGCAGGTTCGCGCGCAGCCAGTCGCGGACGGCGTCGTAGTCGGGCAGCTCGCGGGCCTGACCACCGGCCGCGGCCACGGCTGCCTGGATGCCCTCGCGCTGGCCGCTCCACCGTCGCAGCTGTCGCTCGAGGTAGCCCGACGGCTTCCCGATCCCGGCCTCGACGAACGGTCGCCAGTCGACCCGGTGGATCGCACCGAGCACCGCAGCGAGCTCGGCCCCGACCTCGCCACGAGCTGCCCGACCGGCAGGTCCCGACAGCGCAGCGGGGAGCTCGTCGCGCACGACCACGCCAGGCGAGCGATCCATGACGTAGAAGGGAGCTTCCAGCACCGAGTCGTCGTCGCACACGCCGCGGACCACGGGTACGCGCTCGAACCCGCCCGCGCGCAGCAGCGTCATCACCTGGGCCTCGCGCACGACGTCGTGCGCGGTGGGGAGCAGCGGACCGCGTGGTGGACGGCGTAGCACCAGTTCGCGCTCGCCACGGCTCACGGCGAAGGTCAGGTTGCTGTGCCCCTCGCCCAAGGGCAGGACACTGAGGCTCCCCTCACCTGGGAGCAGTCCGCGTGCGGACAGCCACGCCTCGAGGGCTGCGATGTCGAGGAGATCACTCACCCGCGTGACCCTACGACCACCGCTGTCCCCCGAGACGTGGTGGGATCGGGCCATGGACCTCACCCCGTCGTCGAAGGCGCAGGAGCTGCGCGCCGAGCTCGAGTCGTTCATGGACTCGCACGTCTACCCCGCGGAGGCGGTCTACGCGGAGCAGCGACAGACGCTGGCAGCGCAGGGCCGAGATCACGACCTGCCCCCCGTGGTGGAGGACCTCAAGCGGGTGGCGCGCTCGCGGGGGCTGTGGAACCTCTTCCTCCCCGCCGAGTCCGGGCTGTCGGTGCTCGACTACGCCGGCCTCGCCGAGGTGACCGGGCGGTCACCGGACCTCGCTCCCGAAGCGCTCAACTGCTCGGCCCCCGACACCGGCAACATGGAGGTGCTGCACATGTTCGGCACCCAGGAGCAGCAGCAGCGCTGGCTGCAGCCGTTGCTCGAGGGCGAGATCCGGTCCGGCTTCTCCATGACCGAGCCTGATGTCGCGAGCAGCGACGCCACCAACATCGCGACGTCGATCGTGCGGGACGGCGACGACTACGTCATCAACGGCCGCAAGTGGTGGACCACCGGGGCTCTCGACCCGCGCTGCCAGATCCTCGTCGTCATGGGTCGTACGGATCCGGACGCAGACTCCTACCACCAGCAGTCGATGATCCTCGTGCCGGTCGACACCCCCGGTGTCACGGTGGTGCGCGACCTGACCGTGTTCGGCTACCACGACCAGCACGGGCACGGCGAGATCCTCTTCGAGCAGGTGCGGGTCCCGGCCACGAACATCCTGTCGAAGGAGGGCGATGGGTTCCTCATCGCCCAGGCGCGGCTCGGACCGGGTCGGGTGCACCACTGCATGCGTGCGATCGGCATGGCCGAGCGCGCCCTCGACATCCTGATCCGTCGCGCGAGCGAGCGGACGGCATTCGGAAAACCGGTTGCAGCCCAAGGGGTCTGGCAGGAGCGCATCGCGGAGTCGCGGATGGCGATCGACCAGGCTCGCTTGCTCATCCTGCAGGCGGCCTGGCTCATCGACACGCGTGGGCCTGCCGACGCGGAGACCCGTCGACAGGTCTCGGCCATCAAGGTGATCGCGCCGCGCGTCGCGTGCGACACCATCGATCTCGCGATCCAGGTCCACGGCGGCATGGGAGTCAGCGGTGACACACCGCTTGCGCAGATGTACGCGTTCGCGCGGACCCTGCGCATCGTCGACGGACCGGACGAGGTGCACGTGCGGTCGGTAGCCCGTTCGGTGCTCAAGCCCTATCGCGTGCGCTGACCGCTGACTGCCGCGAGCGGCGCGGAGGCGTGCAGCCCGAGGTCGCGCAGGAGCTCGCGGGTCACCCCGCGCAAGACGGTGCGCGCAGGCGACGACGGCGACACGTCGGCGAGAGTGCGGCCCGCTCGGAGCGCGGCGTCGTACGCCGAGCGGTCGTCGGGCACGCACCACACGGCGTCGACACCGGCGTGCATGTGCAGGGCGTCCGCGACCGCGGCCGCCCCTCGACGACCGACCACCGACTCGCGCAGCCGGGTGACGAGGACCCGTCGCTCCACCCCGGGTACGACATCGGCGAGCTCGGACAGGCCACCGACGAGACGCACCAGGCCCACTGGGTCGGCCAGGCCAACGGCGACGACGACGTCGGCGCCCTCGAGCACGGCGAAGGTCGCACCGTTGCGTCGCGGCGCCTCGGTGTCGAAGACGAGCTCCTCGTCAGCCTCGAGCGAGAAGCCGCAGTCGACCACCACGAGGTCGGCCAGCGACCGTGCCACGCGCAGCACTTCGGCCATGGCCGTGCCCCGAACCTCGTTCCATCGTCCGGAGCGCGGAAGCCCCGGCAGCACAAGGAATCCCGGACGCACCTGCCGGCACAGCGCAGCCAGCGCCGCCGCATCGAGCCCGCCACCGAGTGCGCGCCGACAGGCCGATGCCAGCCCGGCGCCGTCGTCGACGACCCCGAGCAGCACCGTGACCGAGGGCGCCCACGTGTCGGCGTCCACGAGCAGCACGGAGACCCCCGCCCGCGCGGCCTCGTCTGCGAAGGCGATCGCCACCGACGTGCGCCCCGGAGCACCAGCCGGTCCCCACACCCCGACGAGGCGACCGGCTCCGTCGTCGTCGTCGTCGGCGACAGCGTCCGGCTCGAGCTCGGGTGAGGAGGCACGCGCCACGGCGCTCGAGATGGCGAGAACGGCGGTGCCGAGGTCGGCGGCGTCCACGGCGACCACGGCATCGGCGCCCCATCGGCGCAGACGCTGGAGCGCATCATCGTCGCCGGCCGTGACGACCCCGACGACCGCGAGGCCGAAAGAGCGCACGCGACGTACGACGTCGGCGTCGAGGCGCGGCGCATCGGCACCCACCAGGGCGACGCGGCCGCGGCCGGATTCGGCTGCCGCGAGCAGGTCAGCACTGTCGAGGCAACGTCGCTCGATCGTGAGACGGCTCGAAGGATGGGCCAGGCCGGCGACCAAGGGCCCTTCCCACGGAGTGGGACCGAGCAGGACGAGCAGGGCACCCGGGCCGGTCATCTCAGCCTCCGGTGCCCACGCGGACGAGGTCGACGTCGCCACCGCGAGCGGCGGCCACAGCTCGGTCCGCGTCCTTCGACGAGACGTCGAGCACCACGCCGATCTGCGTGCTGGCACCGGCGGGATCGGTCCCGCCAGGGTCGGCAACGAGAGCGCCGGCGAGCACCAGCGACGGCATCACCGTGACGCCACCCTGGCCCACCGACGCGCCGTCCTTGGGCGAGACGTAGACGTCGACCCTCTCTCCACGCGCAAGCCCTGGGGGTGCGTGCAGGGCGTCCACCGGCACGGTGACCAGGCGGCGCAACTGGTCCTTCGACGTGGCGAGAGCGGCGAGCGGGAGCAGCTCTCCGGCACCGATGTCGCGGGTCAGGACCTTGCCGGTGACCTCGCTCGACTCGCCGGCGTAGACACTCAGTGCTTCGGCGGTGACAGGCACGGCGACCACGTCGTCGGCGCGCAGCGTCGTACCCGCTGCCAGCGCAGATCTCAACGACCACACGGGAACCCGGTCGCCAGCGGCACCGATGAGCTTGCTCCCCGCGATCACGGCGAACACGACGAGAGCGACACCGAGCGCGAGTCGTACGTCCTGCCGGTCGGTCCGGAACCGTCGAGCCGGGGGACTCGTGGGAACGGCCATGTCCCCAGGTTGCGACGCGGGTCATCCACAGGCGCGCCAGGGTCACCCACTCGGTCGTCAGCCGATGACAGGATGACGGGGTGGCCCCTCGGTTCCTCACTCTCGCCGATGTCGCCGAGACCCTCAACATCTCGGCGTCCCAGGCCTATGCCCTGGTGCGCAACGGCGAGCTGGATGCGATCAAGGTGGGCGGCCGCGGTCAGTGGCGGGTCGAGGCGACCCGACTGGAGGACTACATCGCGCGCATGTACTCCGAGACTGCGGACTTCGTCCGCGACAACCCCCTCTCCAAGGACGCCGCGACGCCCGAGGACGCCGACGCCTGACCTGCTGTCGCGCCGCTGGGCTCGAGGCACACCTCCCACTCGGCGACACAACGACGCACGGGTCTCGGCAGGCAGCGTGCAGCCGACCGGTCCGTCAGCGGCTGATCACCGCCAGGGCCAGGTAGGGGACGGAGACGGTCGCGCCGCCGCCGGTCGACACCTCGAGGTGGTCGGCGAACGCTGCTGACGCAAGCCCGGTGACCACGGTGCCGTCGACCACCAGGGCCGAGATCTCCGAGCGGTCGCGACACCAGCCGCGCAGCACGGCCCGCGCCGTGCGCTCGGGGATGCGGCTCCCGTGCGCCGTCATGCTGCGACCGAGGCCGCGGACCCCGAGGACCGCGGTGAGCAGCACGAGATGCTCGGCCGTGACCACGTGCTGGCCGGGCGCCTGGTGCTGAAGCAGGACCCAGTCGCTGCCGACGTCACCCACCCGGCCGGCATGGGAGCTGCCGCCGTAGGTCGTGATCTCCACCGGTCCGTGGCATCCCCGGAGCCGGTCTCGCAGGGTGATGGTGCTGCGCTCGATCCGCGTGCGCTCGGCGACCTCCGCGTCGCGCTCGAGGTCGGCGTCGGCGGCGGCGAGCGCGTGCAGGTCCGCCTCCAGCGACGCCACGAGGTCGCGCTGCGACTCGCTCATCCGCCACCTCCCGATGTCCCCATGGTGGTCCTCCCCAGGACTCCGTTGCGCCTTGACATCTGACCTGAACGTAGTCTGTCATAGGCAAACGCAAGCAAACGTAGTCACTGGAGCACAGATGTCACCCGACTGGAGAGCGACCGCTGCCGTGGGCGGCGACGCGGCACTTGTGCGCGCTGCCGTCGTCGTGGCGGCGCTCCTGCTGGTGGGGCCGTTGCTGCGGCTGCTGCTTGCCGCAGTCGCGACAGTCCCCGGCCGGGTAGGCCGAGCCGCAGCAGCCGCGGGCGCCGCACTTCGGCCAGGGATCGTGCGCCGGGTGCTGGCCGTGGTCATCGGTATAGGCCTCCCAGTCGCGTCGACGCTGGTGTCGGCGCCGACCGCACACGCGCGGGCGGCTGACCTCGACGGACCCGCGCATCCCCTCCCCGCGCCGCGCCCCGGCGCGCCCGTCGCCACCGGCCCCGAGCCGGTCGTCGTGGTCGTCCGCGGCGACACGTTGTGGGACATCGCGCGTCGCCATCTCCCCGCGAACGCCACGGCCACCGACGTGGCACGCGCCTGGCCCCGCTGGTACGCCGTGAACAGAGCGGCGATCGGCCCAGATCCGTCGATGCTGCGACCAGGCACCCGCTTGCGCAGCCCCGACCACCGCTCGGCAGGGACGCCGAGAGGGATGCACCACAGCCCTCGCACCACGCCGGCCAGCGCAGCTGCCACCCCAGCGTGGGCCCAGTCCCTCGATCCTGACCGACGGTGAGCCATGTCCCAGCACGACCGCGCAGCGACTCCCGCTGTGCCGCAGCCCCCTGTCCCCCTGCCGACCGCTGTCCCCGACGACGACGCTGCGCGTGATGCCAGGGCGCGCCCGCTGCCTCTCCTCCGCCCGGCGCGAGGTGTCACCCGCACCATCCGCGCCCGACCCAGCGCGGTGCAGGCCACGCTCGCGCTCGAGTGGACGCTGCCGGGCGAGGTCGACGCCGTGCCGGCGCCGATCCCGGGTCTCAGGCTCGTCACGCGCGCAGCGGCTGTCGACGACACAGACCCTGCGGTCGCGGTCGTCGCGACCTCGCGCGCGGCGCTGCCCGACCCCGGCCCCTGGACGGCGCAACTCGTCCAGGCCGTGCTCGAGGTGCTCGCCCGCGAGCGGCCCCGCCACCAGCTCGCCCGCTGGCTCGCGCCCGACGTCTACGCCGACCTCACGCGCCACCTCGCCGCGTCGCCCGCGCGGCGGTCCGCGCCGAGCACCGCGCGGACCCGACGGACCGTGAGCAGCACCCATGTCTTCGAACCTGCCGACGGCGTGGTCGAGGCGACGGCCGTGGTGGTCGGAGGTGCGCGGGCCAGGGCGGTCGCGCTCCGGCTCGAGGGCTGGGACGGTCGGTGGCGCTGCACCCGGCTCGCCCTGCTCTGACCCCACACAGCACATGACCCCCAGGGTCAGGGAGTCGCCCTCACGGGTGCTTCCTGAGCCTGGGGGTCACAGGCGTGCGGTGGCCGGCTACTTCTTGGTGTCGCGCTTGCGGGCGGCTCGTTCGGCGCGGCGACGCTCGGCGCGAGAGGCGTCGGCACCGAGCTCCTCGACGTCGTCGATCTCCTCCGCCGCGTGCACGACGCCGGCCTCACCGTCGACGCTGGGCGCGGTGTACTCGAGGCGCTGCGGCCGCTGGGGCGCGAGGCCCTTGGCCGTGATCGCGGGAGCCGGCGTGGGCGAGAGCTTCGGGGCAGCCTGGGGCGTCAGCTCGATCTCGTCGCTGTCACCGAGGTCAGGCGCCGACTCCTCGATCTGCACCTCGACGTTGAACAGGTAGCCGACCGACTCTTCCTTGATCGACTCCATCATCGCGTTGAACAGGATGTAGCCCTCGCGCTGGTACTCCACGAGCGGGTCCTTCTGCGCCATCGCGCGCAGCCCGATGCCTTCCTGCAGGTAGTCCATCTCGTAGAGGTGCTCGCGCCACTTGCGGTCGAGCACCGACAGCACGACCCGACGCTCGAGCTCGCGCATGACGTCGGGCGTCAGCGTCTCCTCGCGCTGGTCGTACGCGGCGTGCGCGTCCTCCTGCAGCTGTCCGACGAGGAACTCCTGGGTGAGCCCGGCCTTGCCGCCACCGGACTCCTCGATGAGGTCGTCCGGCGTCATGCTCACGGGGTAGAGCGTCTTGAGCGCGGTCCAGAGCCGGTCGAGATCCCAGTCCTCCGGGTAGGAGTCACCCGTCTCGGCGACGACGTAGCCCTCGATCGTGTCGTCGAGGAAGCCGCGCACCTGCTCGTGGAGGTCCTCACCCTCGAGGACGCGACGGCGCTCCTCGTAGATCACGACGCGCTGGCGGTTCATGACCTCGTCGTACTTGAGGACGTTCTTGCGGATCTCGAAGTTCTGCGACTCGACCTGGGTCTGGGCGGAGCGGATGGCGTTGCTCACCATCTTCGCCTCGATGGGTACGTCGTCGGGCACGTTGAACCGGCGCAGGAAAGCATCGACGATGTCGGCCTTGAACAGGCGCATGAGGTCGTCCTCGAGCGAGAGGTAGAACCGCGTCTCGCCCGGGTCGCCCTGACGGCCGGAACGGCCGCGCAGCTGGTTGTCGATACGCCGCGACTCGTGCCGCTCGGTGCCGAGGACGTAGAGACCACCGAGCCCGGTGACCTCCTCGTGCTCGGCGCCGACGGACTTCTTGGCCCGCTCGAGGGCACCGGGCCACTCGGCCTCGTACTCCTCGGGGGTGTCGACCGGGCTCAGCTCTCGCTGCGCGAGCTCGGCCGCTGCCATGAACTCCGAGTTGCCACCGAGCATGATGTCGGTGCCTCGGCCGGCCATGTTGGTCGC
>Ga0075026_100001356_pt1 | contig 10303 bp, 9 predicted proteins | sample Str012_2_FD_71392 | JGI IMG/M metagenome (GOLD analysis project Ga0075026, IMG submission 71392) | Freshwater sediment microbial communities in response to fracking from Pennsylvania, USA - Straight Creek_MetaG_SC_2012 | ecosystem: Environmental > Aquatic > Freshwater > Creek > Sediment...
AGTCCGCCTTTTTTCATGCCAGCGGCGGCGCCACCTACGGCGGTGTCAGTGAAATGGGTGGGCGCCATCATGCGGATGCCGGCGGCGTACAGGTCGTCCAGATTGCGGAGGTCGGATTCAAGAGGCTGCGAGCCTTCCGTCCCCAGGAAGCCGGCTACCTGGCCCGGTTGGCGGGTGGCAAGAAATTTTTCAAGGTCGGTGCGCGACTTGATCACCACCAATTTACCGGCGGAGTCCGCGGCGAACCGCTGCAGTTTTTCCGCCTGATAGATGGCGCGCTGCTTAGGACTGTTCCACGTCCGTGGCGGCCACATCTGGGCCATGGCCAACAGACGAATCTGGTCTGTGTCGTCAGAATTGCGATCGATGTTCAGGCCCTTGGGGCTGGTGGTAACAATGGTGAAGGCCTGCACGGCGACGTTGGCTTCACCCAGGCGCGGGACATCGACGTGACCACGTGAGCCGTGAGTGAGGAGATTGCGGTCCCATAGCAGACTGTCGGCGTGCATGTCCGCGACGAGCAACTGTTTGTGCAGGGCTTCCGCTGGCGCTGACGCATGGTATGGCCCCGGCCGCAGGACTTTGTTCATCCGGTTTTTCACGACGTCGGGAACAATCATCAAGGCCGCGATCAAAATAACAGCGATACTCAGCAGGACCCACCGCAAAATTTTCATGCCGGGAAGGCTAACATGGTTTGGTCTTGAGCGCAGCGAGAGAACTTTATCGCTGTGGCGACTTCGATGGAATCGGCAGCCCTGTTTAGTTTCGTCGACTCAAACCTTGGAGAAATCGTCGCGATAAGGATCCCTCGCTCCGCTCGGGACAAAGAGAACGCCGCATATATACTGTTCACCGAAAACGTTATGTCCAAAGTCCTCACCATGCGGCAGGCCATCGCGGAGTTTGTCCCTAACGGCTCCAGCGTCGCTCTGGGCCTGCAGATGGAACAGATGATCCCGTTTGCTGCGGGGCATGAGATCATCCGGCAAAAGAAGCGCGACTTGCGCTTGATCGGCCCCATTTCCGACATTCTCTTTGACCAGCTCATCGGCGCCGGCTGCGTGAAAGACGTGGTGGCTGCGTGGGTGGGCAACGTGATGATGGGCTCGGCTTACAATTTTCGTCACGCAACGGAAGTTGAGAATCCGGGCGCTCCGGGCGAAACACTGCGCGTCTTCAACATGACGAACTTTACTCTGGCGCTGGCGTTGCAGGCCGGAGCCATGGGAGTGCCGTTTCTGCCGACACGCACGGCGATGGGCAGCGACGTTCCCAAGGGAAACCATTTTTTCTATCAGATCTTTTCTCCGTTTGAGCCCAAGGAAACTCTTTACGCCATTCGCGCCTTGACGCCGGATGTAACCATCGCTCACGTGCAGCGCGCAGACCAGCACGGCAACGCGCACTGCTGGGGAAATTTTGGAGTACTGATCGAGGGTGTGCGCGCGGCGAAGAAAGTCATTCTGTGCGCGGAAGAAATTGTGCCGGACGAAGTCATTGCCAGCGATCCGAACCGCACGGTGGTCCCCGGCTTTATGGTGTCAGCCGTGGTGGAGTGCCGTTACGGCGCGCATCCTTCGCCGGTGCAGGGCTATTACAAGCGCGACGATGCCATCTTCCAGCAATATCACTTGGAAACCAAGACGCAGGCCGACTTCAATGTATGGGCGCAGAAGTGGATCCACGGCGTGACGGACTGCGCTGCTTATGCACGGCAATTGGGCGGCAGCCGGATGGAAGATTTGGGCGTGAAGGCCCACGCCTATGCCGCGCCCACGGATTATGGCTATTAGGCAGCGTTATTCGTCGACCAAAGTTGGATAATCTGCGTGTGGCAGGGTATCCTTTAGGTTCAACGGAATATTAACGAACGTCCGTTCGGTTTTTGCCGGCAGGTTTATCGCCGACAGGTTAAGCGTAGACGGCTGACAGCGTGACCGCAACGCCGCGACATAGATCGGGAATTGGCTAGCGGCCAGCCGCTAGTGGCTAGCAGCTTCTTTCATGAAAAAAGAACTCATTGAACTCCGCGTGAACGGACGCCGCCACGAACTGGCGGTGGAGCCGAGCGAACTGCTGCTGGACGTGCTGCGCCGTGACCTGCAACTCACCGGCTCCAAGCGCGGGTGTGATGATTCCAGCTGCGGAGCTTGCACCGTTCTTGTGGATGGTGCGCCCACGCTGGCCTGCACCATGTTGGCCATGTCCGCCGCGGCCAACGGTCCGGTGATGCCGGAGATCGTCACGGTGGAAGGCATCGCGAACCACGGAGCGCTGGCGGCGATCCAGAAAGCTTACGGCGATTGGGGCGGGGCGCAATGCGGTTACTGCACGCCTGGGTTCATGGTTACGGTGAAAGCTTTGCTCGATCGCAACCCTGATCCCACGGAAGACGATATTCGCCACGCCCTGAGCGGAAACCTGTGCCGCTGCACGGGATACACGCAGATGTACCAGGCGATCAAGGCGGCGATCGCGGCGGAACAGGGAAATAAAATCGGGTGATCGCGCGTGATCGGCTGATCTGGTGATCGGAGAGAAAAACCACAAAAAGATTTACCGCAGAGGCGGAAGGTCTGAACCGCAGAGGACGCAGAGAGCGCGACGTCGAAGAAACTGAACCGCGGAGGGCACGGAGAGACATTGCGTGCAGAGATGCGCCGAAGGATTTGTCATTCCGAGCTGCTGGCGAGGAATCCGCTTTTGTTAAGGGCCAATGGCCAACGTTTGAAAATACATAGATCCTTCGGCGAATGAAGTCGCCTCAGGATGACAAAAAGAACCATGACTGACTTCTCCATTATCGGTAAACGCGTGGCCCTGGTTGACTCGGCCGGCAAGACCACGGGGCAGGGCAAGTACACTGACGATCTTTTTGCTCCGGGTATGCTCTACGGCAAGATTCTACATTCGCCGTACCCGCACGCCAGAATCAAGCGCATTGACTCATCGCGCGCGGAAGCCCTGGAAGGGGTGGTCTGCGTGGTTACTGGTCCGGACGCGCCGAACAAGTACGGCATTCTCCCGGTCGGTCATGATGAGACGGCACTGGCGGTGGAGAAAGTCCGTTACGTTGGGGACAACGTGGCGTGCGTCGTCGCGACGACAGAAGCGCTGGCCGAGCGCGCGCTGGAACTGATCCACGTTGACTACGAGTTGCTGCCGGCATGGTTTGATCCGGAAGATTCCATGAATGCTGGAAAGATGAATGCTGGACAAACGACAGCCGAGAAGGATTGGATCCATCCGCAGCGGCCGAACAATATTGAAAAGGATTATCACCACGTTTTTGGCGATCCGGAAAAAGGTTTTGCCGAATCCGATTTCGTGAGCGAGCGCCGCTACATTGCCGCGGAAGTCACGCACGCCGCCATGGAGCCGCACTGCACGCTGGCCAGCTTTGAAACTGACTCTGGCACCGGCAAGCCGGGACGGCTGACGGTGTGGTCGTCCACGCAGGTGCCGTATTACCTGCAACACAAACTGTCGATCGTACTCGAGCTGCCGATGTCGCAGATTCGCGTGATCAAGCCGCTGGTCGGTGGCGGGTTCGGCGGGAAGAGCGAAGTAATCCCGCTGGAAATCATTGCCGCTGTTGCGGCACGTAAAGCGCAAGCCCCGGTCAAGATCACATACTCACGCGAAGAAGTTTTCTGGGCGCATCGTGGACGCCCGCGCACCATCATCGACATAAAGACCGGCGTGAAGCGCGATGGCCGGCTTACGGCTGTGGCGGCGAAAGTGATTCAAGACGGTGGGGCTTATTGTTCGTACGGTGTAGTTACCATCCTCTATTCCGGCGCGTTGCTGGGCGCGCTGTATGACATCCCGAATATCAAATATGACGGCTACCGCGTGCTGACGAACAAACCGGCGTGCGGCGCCATGCGTGGACACGGCACGGTGAACGTCCGCTTTGCGTTTGAGTCGCAACTGGACGAGATGGCCGCGCACATTGGCATGGACCCGGCGGAGATCCGCCGCCGCAATCTGCTCAAGCCGCCTTGCGTTACGGTGAACAACCTGCGCGTGCAGAGTTACGGCTTGCCGGAATGCATTGAAAAAGTTGTTGAGCGTTCCGGTTGGAACACCCGCCGCGGCAATCTGCCGCTGAAGCGTGGACTGGGGATGGCGTGCAGCCACTACGTGAGCGGCGCGGCCAACAGCATTATCCGTTCAGACATGCCGCATTCCACGGTGAACATCAAGATTGACCGCGATGGCGGCGTAGTTGTCTACACCGGAGCGTCGGACATCGGGCAGGGATCGGACACCATGGTGGCGCAGATCGTAGCGGAAGTGCTGGGCATCGGACTGACGCGCATCAAGGTTGTGGCCGCCGATACCGACCTCACGCCCATCGACATTGGTTCGTATTCCAGCCGCGTAACGTTCATGAACGGCAACGCGTCTTTACGATCGGCAGAAGACGTAAAAAAGAAGATCGTTGCAGCAGCGGCCAAGAAAATGGACTGCACGCCGGAAGATGTGATCATGCGCAATGATTTCGTCTGGAAGAAAGGCGCGGCCGAGCCCGGAGTGACGGCTGCGGCTTCTGCGCCGGCGGGCACTACCGCAGCGACCGAAAAGATCGCTCAAGGAAGTGTCCAGGAAGTAAGCGGACGCGTGGAAGGCCAGACGCTGCGCGGTTCTCTCCAGCAAAAACGCAAAGACCAGGGCTCGCGCGACCACATGAGTTTTGAAGAAGCAGTGGTATCGGCTATCGATTTCACGGGATCGCTCACCGGTACTGGCTCATACGCACCGCCCAAAGACGCGCGTGGCGGCGAGTTCAAGGGCGCCGGCGTTGGGCCGTCACCAGCGTATTCGTATTCAGCGCAAGTCGCCGAAGTGAGCGTGGACGAAGAGACCGGCGAAGTCACCGTCCACAAGATATGGGCCGCGCACGATTGCGGACGCGCGTTGAACCCCGTCTCCGTGGAAGGCCAGGTGATTGGCGCGGTGTGGATGGGACTGGGCCAGGCGATGCAAGAAGAAATGGTTTGGAAAGACGGGCTGCTGATGAATCCCGGCATGCTGGAATACAAGTCTCCTTCGGCGGTGGAGTCGCCGGAGATTGAATGCATCATCGTTGAATCGGTCGATCCGGAAGGACCGTTCGGCGCAAAGGAAGCCAGTGAAGGATCGTTGGCCGCCACGATTCCGGCCATCGCCAACGCGATTTATGACGCAGTAGGCGTCCGCATGCGCGAAGCGCCGTTCACGCCGGAACGCGTGCTGGCTGCGTTGCGGAAGAAGAAACTGGAGACCAACGCTTTGGAACTGACGCGCGGAGCTGATCCATCAGCGCCCAAAACATTCCGCGAGCATGGCGGCTCGCTCTGGTACAAGGGCAAAGGTCCGGACCGGCATAAGGATGATCCAGCGCGGCGCGAGCAAACGGCCGAAATGGCGGGTGACGATTGAGCCTACCCGTATTCAAACTTCTCCGTCCGCGCACCATTGAAGATGCCGTGGCCAACATGCTGGAACACAGCACGCACGTAAGCATTCTGGCCGGAGGCACGGATTTGTTGCCGTCGATGAAGCAGAAGCTGTTCTCGCCGGACTACGTGATGGACATCCGCGGGATTGAGGACATGCACGGGATACAAGTCCGCGCCGGAATGGGCGTGGAGATTGGCGCGCTCACGCCGCTTTCCGCGATTGAAGATTCCGAGTACCTCCGCCGCAATTATCGCGTGCTGCATGAAGCGGTGAAGACCGTGGCCTCGCCCATCCTGCGCAACATGGGCACGCTGGGCGGCAACATCTGTCTGGACACGCGTTGCGTCTGGTACAACCAGTCGCTCCAGTGGCGGCGGTCGTGCGGTTTCTGCATTAAGAAAGATGGCGACCTGTGCCACGTGGCTCCCGGCGGCAAGAAATGCTGGGCGACTTTTTCCGGGGACGCTGCTCCGGCGCTGCTGTGTTTGAATGCCGAACTGGAAATTGTCGGTCCGGTGGGCGTGCGCCGCATGGCCATCAAAGATTTCTACACCAACGTGGGTGACAAGCGCATGCGCCTGGAGCCGCACGAAATGGTGACCCGCGTTTTCCTGCCTGAGTCCACCAAGGGCTGGAAGGGCAGCTACCTGAAACTGCGCCTGCGCGGATCGATTGACTATCCGCTGGCCGGAGTCGCCGTGGCGATCCGGCAGAATGGCGGTCCCGTGGAAGCGGCGCGCATTGCGATAACGGCTGTGAATCCCGCGCCGTTGCTTGTCCCCGGCGCGGAGAATGCGTTGATCGGAAAGCAGATTAACGAAGCTACGGCGACGGTCGTCGGCGATCTGGCGGCAAAGACCGCCAAGCCGCTGACGACGTCCGGGCTCACGCCGGAATACCGGCGCGAGATGGTGAGGGTGTACGCGAAGCGAGCGGTGATGGCAGCGGGAGCTTCTTCGTAGGTCGAAGCGAAGAATTCACCGCGGAGACGCGAAAAAAAAATTTCACCGCAGAGGGCGCAGAGAAGTTTGTGATACTCCAAGGGTGGCGGGCATAGGCTTTAGAAAGCGAAGAGCCAAAAGCCAAAAGCTACAACTAGAAGCCAGGAGCCATACGCTAGCAGCTCATGATCATCACTGACTGCCACATCCATATACAACCCGTTGAGATGTTCAAGGCCGGGCCGCTTGAGGTGATGAAGAAGGCGCGCGGCCACTATGACGACGTGCTGGAATACTGCCGCTCGCCTAAAGCCCTGCTCAAGTATCTGGATTCCATCGGCGTGGACCGCGCCGTGCTCATTAATTATGTGGCGCCGGAGACCATGGGCTTTACCCATGAGGTCAACCAGTGGGTGGCCAACTATTGTAAGGAAAGTCCGCGGCGGCTGATTCCGTGCGGCAGCGTTCATCCCAAGCACAGTTTGAATGTCCAAAAAGATATGGACGAGCTGGTGCGACTGGGCATCAAGCTGATCAAGATCCATCCGCCGCACCAGTTGCTCTATGCCAACGACTACATGAACGGCGTGAAGGAACTGGAAACGATTTACCGCGGCGCGGAGGCCAACGGAATTCCGGTGATGGTACATACCGGGACATCGATTTTTCCGCAGGCGCGCAACAAGTATGGCGATCCCATTTATCTGGACGACGTGGCGGTGGATTTTCCCAAGCTCAAAATCCTGATGGCCCACGGCGGACGCCCGATCTGGATGCAGACGGCGTTCTTTCTGCTGCGTCGCCACCGCAATATGCATCTGGACATCAGCGGCATCCCGCCCAAATTGTTGCTCACGTATTTCCCGCGGCTGGAAGAGATCGCGCACAAGACGCTGTTCGGAACGGACTGGCCGAGCCCGGGCATTCCGGACATCAAGCAGAACCTTGATCAATTCCAGGGACTCGATCTACCGCCAGCAGTGAAAGAACAGATTCTAAGTAAGACGGCCCTGGGGATCTGGCCGGAGTAGATCTCTTGGGTTCAAAGAAATTCACATTTGAGGTCGTCACTTGAAAACAAGTTTTTTGTTGATTGCCGCCGCTGCGGGCTTTTTTCAGGGTCAGCCGGCGTCGCGTCCACCCAAAGCGGCGCCGTCGGTTTATGTGGCCACCAAATTCGGACTGGTCATGCCTGTGCCACCAGGGTTGAGCATTTGTCCTCTGCCAAAGAATTGGACTGGAGTAGAGGACGGAACAGTGGTATTTCTGCGGCGCCCTACAGGTTGCGTGGACCAGCCTGATGGAGACTCGTCTTCGCGAGTCGCTCTGGGGTCGGCTTCTTCCATCACGCTGCGCTATCGCGCCAACTCCGGCCGGTCCAATCAATTGGATGGAGACATACCGGCCGCGAAAAACTCCATAGACCTGGCCAGCCAGTTTTGCGCCCAGCCGGAAATCTCCGCGCGCTTCAATCTTTTGGGTCAGCCGGCCGTCACTTGCCAGTTGAATATGCCAGATGACAAGGTGCGCGTTGCGTTGCTGTCACTCTATGACGCGGGAAGCAAGCTGTTGTTGGTGAGCCTGGTAACGACGCAGGAACGTCTCGCGGCCGATGAGCGCGTGCTGGAGAAAATTGCCGCTGCGATTACCACGTGTGCCGCGCCGGACGCGAAGGTGGCAGCCAACGCGCCGCCTTGCCCAAAGGGAAACGTGTGGTAGGTGCCCGATCCATTTCCTCCCGAGCAGCAGCAGGAGCAGATCCCTCGGGTCCGCTTCACACCCCAAAACGCGCAACAACGGCGCGATTTTGGGGACCCCGGTCCGCAAGCTGAAGAAAGCGCTTGCGAAGCTAATCGGACCTCTCGGGATGACAATCCTTCTAAAAACAGTTCACTATTGGGCGTGAATCTTCGCCTCGAGTGATTCCGCCGGCAAGAATGTTCGCAGCGGGCACTCTTCGCACTTGGCTGTCTTACGGCAATGCTGGTTGCCCACGCGGACGATCAGCGCGTGCAACTCGTTGTATTGTTGCGCGAGTTCGGTGCGCGGAGTCGCGCTCATCTTTGAGACAGGATGACGCGGCGAGACAGGATGACGCGGCGAGCGGGCGGACTGTTCAGAGCTTGATGATTCGGGAATACCCGCAGTGTCTTCTTTCTTAGCCGTCGCTTTCAGCGCTTCCTGGACAACGGGCGTCGTTCCAAGGGAAGACCGAGCGACATCGAAAGCCCCTTCTACCATCTCCCGAATCTCTGCGTACTTCGTTTTGGCGGTGATCAGGCCGTGGCGTTCAAAGACGCGCCGTGTGTAGGCGTCCACTACAAAGACGTGATGATTGCCAGCGTAGAGCAGGATGGAATCCGCGGTCTCTGGACCAACACCGTTCAGGGCCAGGAGTTCTGCGCGAAGTTTGCCGGTTGGCTGGGCGAACATGCGGTCCAGTGAGCCGGCGTATTGCTTGTCGAGATAGCGGATGAAGGTCTTCAGTTTCTTTGCTTTTTGCCGGAAGTAGCCGGATGGCCGGATCAATTTTTGCAATCGCGACAGAGGAATTTCCCGCAGAGTTTTCAGGTTGAGCGCCTTCGCTTGTTTCAAGTTGGCGATGGCTTTTTCCACATTGTTCCAGTTGGTGTTTTGCGTGAGGTAAGCGCCCACGATTACTTCCAGCGGAGAATCCGCCGGCCACCAGTTTTGCGGACCCCAGTGCGTCCGCAGCGCTTGGTAGTATGAAAAAAATTCGCGGCTGGTTTCACCGCGGAGGCGCGGAGACACCGATGGATTGAGTAATTGAGTAACTTGGTAATCGGGTAATTTAAATCCCATCGCGCGAGCCATCAATTACCAAATTACCAAAATTTCCCGATTACTCAATCTCACACGTTCTGCTGGTATTGGGCTTCCAGATCGCAGGATTCGCGGCAAGGGCGGCAATAGTATTGGCCGTCTTCACACAGGCGGACGTCATAGTATCCGCGGCACAGGATGCAATACTTCACGCAGGCGCAGCGCCGCTCCGGAGATTCGCAAACAGCGCAAATATAATCTTGAGGCATAGGCAAGGAAGCTTAGCGCGATTCGACGCAGACGGGCAATACGCCGTTCGTGCTGCGACCTTCAGGTCACGGGAGCGCCGCGCGGTCGCGGGGTCCGCCAAACGCGAACCGTGACATCGGTTTGTTGACTGCCGTACGCGCAGCGGCAATCAACTGTTTATTGGTTAGCCGCCTGCTGGCTGGTCTGCCCGGGATCAATGGGTTCGAAATTGGCATGCGTGATCTCCAGTAGCTGCAGTGCTTCTTTCAAGGAGTGGACCACGGCCATGCCAGGCCGGGTGGCTTCGCCAAAAATCTGGAACATGCGCGAGAGGCCGAAGATGTGCGGGGCGGGGGCCACAATGATCCGGATAAAGTTGGGCGCTTGCGTGATGGGCGGTTGGGCGGCGATGGAACGTATCTCCGCGGCGGAAACCAGAAACAACGTTACTTCGGAGAAATCGGTGAGGCCAACCCGCGGTGACAATTGAAGAACGTAAGCCGGCGCCGTAGCGTAGAACTGGCTAAGGCTCGCGTCATTCACGGGGCCGTAGAACCGGGCACGAAAAATGCGGTGGGTTGCATCGAATTCAAATTTGAACGCCATTCCAAGGACCTTGATCGATAAGCCGTCGAATGTGCAATTCTTTATCACTTCCTCCAAAATTACTGTGATAGCTGTCACTTCACTTAGTAGGGCTTTGCCGGAAGCAATGCTCAATTGTTTTCCCGCCTAGATCTAGTGTTTTACCCGGTAGAAGAATAAAAATCGCCACGCTGATCATCTAATCAGCTGATCATCTAATCAATAGATCTTATTCGTTTTCGAGGGGCTCGAAATGTGGGTCTTGAACATTCAGAAGCGCCCAGGCTTCCGTC
>Ga0075026_100001357_pt1 | contig 10294 bp, 12 predicted proteins | sample Str012_2_FD_71392 | JGI IMG/M metagenome (GOLD analysis project Ga0075026, IMG submission 71392) | Freshwater sediment microbial communities in response to fracking from Pennsylvania, USA - Straight Creek_MetaG_SC_2012 | ecosystem: Environmental > Aquatic > Freshwater > Creek > Sediment...
ACTTGAAGGGACGAACCGGCCGGAACGTCCTGCTGTGGATCACTGACCTCGGTGACGGCCCTCCCCGGATGCGCGCGGAACTCACCGAGCTGAGCCTTCGTGGCTGAACGCCCACGGAAAGTGGTCGATGGGGACGAGCAGGATCTCATCAGCCGAGCCCAAGGCGGCGACGCGCGGGCCCTCGATCAGCTCCTGCGCTTGCAGTACCACCACGTGTACGGCATCTGCCGCCGGATGACCGGTAACGATCAAGACGCACTCGATGCCACCCAGGACGCCCTCATTGCCCTGACGAGAGGTATCCAGCGCTACGACGGTCGGGCGGCATTTTCGACCTGGGCGTACCGCGTCACCACCAACGCCTGCCTGGACGAACTCCGCCGGCGAAAGCGGCGACCCGTTCCCGCCGCTGATATCCCCGTGGATACCCGACCCAGCGGTGCTCCCAACCTCGACCAGACCGTGGTGGACCGGCTCGCCCTCGACGAGGCCCTCGCCGCGCTCTCTCCGGAGTTCAGGGCTCCGGTCGTCCTGCGCGACGTGCTGGGCCTGGACTACGCCGAGATCTCCGAGGTTCTGGAGATCCCTCCTGGCACCGTTCGGTCGCGCATTGCTCGGGGCCGGCGATCCCTCGCTACCCAGATAGCCCGGAACCAACCCCCGCCCCCCGCCGTCCTACCTCAGGCACCATGAACTCCGACGACTCGCTCACCTCCGAACCTGATCCCGCCGACCTGGTGGCCTCGGCGCGCCTGGATGGTGATACGTCCCTGCCCTTCGGCGACCTCGACCCCGCCGAGGTGGCCGCTCGCCAGGCCGAGCTGCAGTCGATCTCCTCGATGGTTGCTGAGCCAGTCACCATTCCCCCGGCCGCCACGGTCGATGCCCAGATCGCCGCGGCCCTCGCCAGTCTCTCCTCGACAATCGACGACGAAGCCAGCCCCGACGGGCGCCCACAACCGGTTGCCCCGCTGACGAGGCGCGCCAGACCCAACCACCGTCGATGGCTTGCGGTCGCTGCGGCGATCGTGGTGGTCGCTCTGGTCGGCGCCGTCGTTGCCACCAATCAGCCCCATTCCGCCTCGACCGACACCGTTGCCAGTCCGGTCGCAGCTGATACATCGAGTTCGGTGAGCCCTCGATCGAACTCCAGCCCGAGCCAACCGGAAAACGGGGAGACCAGTACCGGCTCCCAATCACACACACCCTCGAGCGACACGCTCCCTGACCTGGGTGTGGTGAGTACCGATGCTTCGCTCGACGCCGCGGTGCGGGCGCAGCCCGCGCTGCAGGCCAATCTGGACGCGACAACGACAACCGCCAGCAGTATCGCTCAGGCCAGCTCGTCTACCACCGTCGCCACCACGGTGGCTCCGCTGGTAACGCCATTGAACGGGGCCCCAGGCTGCGACGAAGCCATACGCGCCGCCGTCCCCGGCCTTGGGAAACTCGTATTTGCTGCTACAGCGACATACCAACAGGTACCGGTGGAAGTCCTCGTGTATGCCGACAGCCAACCGGGTAGCTACCGGCTGATCGCCGCGCAGACCGCCGGCTGCGTCATCCTGGCGAATCACCTGCTCTAAACGGCTCCAGGCGCGAGCCCCGGGTTCCGAGCACGGGGTGCGCACTAGCATGCGGGAATGACGAGTCCCGATTCGGGAGATGCCCGAGACGCACGCGCCACGCCGCCCCCTCCCCGGCCGGTTAGCCCCGAGCACCACCGTGGACCGTTGGCCGCCACCGAGTCTTGGCCCACGCAGGCGACCGATGCCGTCGTCCGAGCTGTCGACACGGTTCGAGACAAGACCACCGGCCCTCTGCAGACGGTCGCCCGGGGTGTCGTGTACGGAGTGCTCGCGCTGGTACTCGGCTCGATGGTGGCCGTGCTGGCCATCATCAGCCTCATCCGCGGGATAGACGCGCTTGTCAGTCTCGGAGTAGACCCGCCCAACATCTGGATCACCTACCTGATCGTGGGTGTGATCTTTGTCGTCGCTGGATTCTTCGTCTTCCGTCGCCGCCGTCTTTCAGAAATCTGACCTCTCCCTCGCCGAGCCTGATCTGGCGGGAATCCCCATCGCCGCGAGCGGGTTGGGTCGAACACCACTCGCCTTCCCGGCGCCACCTCTGGAGTCTCCATGACCACGTCCGACATCCACAACGTCATCATCATCGGGTCCGGCCCTGCGGGCCTCACCGCGGCGATCTACACGGCCCGAGCCAACCTCGCCCCGCTGGTCATCGAGGGCGAACCGTCGTCGACGAGCGACCAGCCCGGAGGTCAGCTCATGCTCACCACCGAGGTGGAGAACTTCCCCGGATTCCCTGAAGGCATCATGGGCCCGGAGCTCATGATGCGATTCCGGGAACAGGCGGCCCGGTTCGGAGCCGACATCCGGACGGAGAAGGTCACCCGCGTCGATCTCTCCCATCGCCCGTTCGGAGTGTGGATCGGTGACCCCGACGCCGCCGAACCCACCTACCGCGGCCAATCCATCATCGTGTCCACCGGAGCTCAGTCCTTGATGCTCGGCCTGGAGGCTGAGCAGCGACTCATCGGCCACGGTCTGTCCACCTGTGCCACCTGCGACGGGTTCTTCTTCCGGGACCAGGACATCATCGTGGTCGGTGGTGGCGACTCCGCCATAGAGGAGGCCACCTTCCTCACGAAGTTCGCCCGGTCGGTTGCCATCGTGCACCGCCGTGATGAGCTCCGTGCCTCCAAGATCATGCAGGATCGGGCGCGAGCAAATGACAAGATCCGCTTCATCTGGAACTCGACGGTCGAGGAGATCAAGGGTCAAGACGTGGTCGAGGGCGTCGTGCTCCGCAACCTCCTGACCGACGAGCGCTCTGACCTGGCGGTCTCAGGGGTCTTTGTTGCGATCGGGCACAGGCCCAACACCGAGCTGTTCAAGGGCCAACTCGAGTTGGCTGAGAATGGGTACCTGGTTACAAATGCAGATAGTAGCTACACCAACGTTGATGGGGTATTCGCCTGTGGTGACGTTCAGGACCACACCTACCGCCAAGCCATTACCGCCGCGGGCTCCGGGTGCACGGCAGCGATCGACGCCGAGCGGTGGTTGGAGGGACAGGCCGATCATTGAGCGACCAACCACCAGACGAGCCCACGGTAAGGAATGCCGACGGGTCAAAAGTGGTTCTACGTAACCGAGTGAGCAAACCGCTCACCAAGAATCGTAGGCGCCCACCCAGGCGCCAGCGGAGAGGAACTTGTCACCATGGGTGAAAACGTGAGTGCCCTGTCGGACTCGACCTTCGATGAGGAGATCGGTGCCGCCGATGAGCCGGTACTCGTCGACTTCTGGGCCGAATGGTGTGGTCCCTGCAAGATGGTCGCCCCCATCCTCGACGAGATCGCCAACGAGCAGGTCGGCAAGATTCGCATCGCGAAGCTCAACGTCGATGACAATCCCGATATCGCCCGTCGCTTCGGCGTAATGAGCATCCCCACCATGATCATCTTCAAGGACGGCCAGCCCGACAAGCGTCTTGTCGGTGCCCGCGGCAAGGGTCAGATCCTCGAAGAACTCAGCGACTACCTGTAAATCGCATTCCCGTCGCACCCACCGGAACCGGTACGATGGTGCATTCATGGACGCTCTTCCACTCCACCCCGGTGCTGAGGGCGATGCCGTCCGTGACCTTCAACAACGACTAGCTGCCTTGGGGTTCGACGCATCCGTCGAGCCCCGTGGCAGTTTTGGCGAGTCCACCCAGAGCGCCGTTCGCGGCTTCCAGGCCGAACGGGGTCTCCCGGAAACGGGGATCTGCGACCTGGCGACGTGGACGGCCTTGGTCGAGGCCGGCTACCGCCTCGGTGATCGCCTGCTCTACCTGAAGAGCCCCATGGTGCGGGGTGACGACGTGGCCCAACTTCAACGTCTGCTCGGCACGCTGGGATTCGACGCGGGTCGGGTCGACGGAATACTCGGACCTCAGACCGAACGAGCGCTCTACGACTTTCAGCGAAATGCAGGCTTGACCACTGACAGGGTGTGCGGACGTGAGGTCCTGTTGAGCCTCGAGCGGCTCGGCCATTCTCCCGGTCGATCCACGAACGTCGCCGGCGTCCGCGAGCGGGAGTTCCTCCGCTCGCAACCCCCGGTACTCACCGGGCGACGAATCGTTGTCGGTGAGGGCGGCGGTCTCGATGCGCTCATCGGGGCCGTGGACCGCGCGCTCGTGGACGCTGGAGCGATCGTCGCTGGACTCCACCATCCTCATCCGTCGGTTCAGGCGGTTGAGGCGAACGATTTCGGGGCTGACCTCTACCTCGGTTTCGTCCTGTCGGACGATCCCCGATGCGAGATCACCTACTACGCCACGTCAGGGTTCGAATCTGCCGGAGGCCGGCGGCTGGCGGAGTTCCTCACGTCCTCGTTCCAGCAGATCCAAGGCGTCGAGGTTGCAGCGGCCCAGGGGCGGTGGCTACCTATTCTCCGGGAGACGCGCATGCCTGCGGTGGTCTGCGCCTTGGGCCCGCCCTCGCTTGTGGTCGAGCGGACGGCAGACTTCGCGGAGGCCACGTACGAGGCCCTTTCCCGATGGTGTGAATCGCCGTTCCAACCCTGAGGTTGACCGTCAAAACCCCAGAGAGGCTGGAGTTGTGTGACGGGGGCCACAACCGTTAACCACAGGTTTGGTCACAGGGTGTGGATGGCGTGAAGACCCCGTCAACCCTGCCGTCGAGGTCCAGTTCGGGTCACATAGGTGGGCGTTCTCCCGCTGCCCCACGACCTGCCTATGCGTCGCCTTCGCGGCCTTCGGTCATCACTCGATAGATGCGCTCCAGGTCCTCGACGGTGGAGAACTCGACGACCACCCGACCCCGCTTCGCACCCATGGTCACTGCCACCCGAGTATCCAGATAGCCGGAGAGCAGGTCCTCGAGCTCCAGCAGGCCGGCGGGACGAAGCGAAGACACGGGCCGCGGCGCCGTGGCATCCTCATCGGGATCGCCTTCCTGCTCCTCATGCAGCCGCACCTCCTCCTCGACCTGTCGAACCGAGAGATCCTCGGCCGCCACTCGACGAGCGAGCGTCTCCTGGAACAGACGGTCGGGTGAGCCCAGGAGTGCTCGGGCGTGCCCGGCAGTCAGCTTCCGCTCGGCCACCAACTTCTGGACGGACGGGGGGAGTTGGAACAAGCGGAGGGTGTTGGTGACCGCCGATCGGCTCTTGCCAACGCGGATAGCCACCTGCTCCTGCGTAAGACCGAAATCCTCCATGAGCTGCTGGTAGGCGGCAGCCTCCTCAAGGGCGTTGAGATCCTCACGGTGGAGATTTTCGACCAACGCCTGCTCAAGCGCGCCAGCATCCTCTACCGTCCGAACGAGCGCAGGAACCGTTTGCAGGCCGACACGCTTGGCCGCCCGCCAACGACGCTCTCCGGCAATGATCTCAAACTCCCCCGCCGCGCCGGGACGCACGAGGATCGGTTGCAGCACCCCGAGCTCGCGGATCGACGCGCTCAGGGAGACCAGTGCCTCCTCGTCGAAGTACGCGCGGGGCTGATGTTGGTTCGGCCGGATCTGGCCGACCGGAATCTCCTGCAGAGCCGTCGAGCCGCTGTCGACGACCTCCCCAGTGGGGATGAGTGCTCCAAGCCCTTTACCCAACCCGCTGCGCCGTGCCACCGCTGACCTCCTTCGCCAGCTCCCGGTACGCGATGGCGCCCCGAGAGCTTGGATCGAATGTGATTATGGGCTGCCCAAAGGATGGGGCCTCCGAAAGCCTGACGGTTCGGGGCACCACGTTCCGGCACACCTTGTCACCGAAATGGGTGCGGACCTCCGTCGCCACCTGATCTGCCAACTTCGTCCGGGCGTCGTACATCACCAACACGATGGCGCTCACTTCGAGCCGCTGGTTGAGACTCTTCTGAACCAGTTCGACATTTCGAAGCAGTTGACCGAGACCCTCGAGCGCGTAGTACTCGCACTGAATGGGCACCAGCACTTCGGTGGCCGCAGCCATGGCGTTGACGGTAAGCAGGCCGAGTGAGGGTGGGCAGTCGATCAAGACGTAGTCGTAGTCGTCGAGCACGTCCTTGATGGCCGTACGAAGTTTCAGCTCCCGACTGAAGGCGGGGACCAACTCGATCTCAGCGCCAGCGAGGTCGAGGCTGGCCGGAGCAACAAAGAGGTTGCGAATCGAACTTCCCTCGATGCAATCCTCGAGGGGCACATCGTGCAGCAGGACGTCGTACATCGAGGACTCCAGCGCCCGGGGATTGATTCCAAGGCCGGTACTGGCGTTGCCCTGTGGGTCAAGGTCGATCACCAGGGTCCGATAACCCAGATCCGCGAGGCAGGCACCGAGATTCACGGCGGTGGTCGTCTTTCCGACACCACCCTTCTGATTGGCCACCGCGATGACCCGAGGCAACTCCCGGACATGTGAGGCGGCTGGACCGACATCGATAACTCGCTCGGCTTGGTCAAGGTCAGGAGGGAGGTCCATAACTGGCGTTGGTCCTTGGGCCTGGCCAGGCGAGTCAGCCGGAACGGGCGACCGCTGACCGGCGTCCTCAGTAGGGATCTCGCGCTCACCAGGAAGGTCGCTCCCCCGCTCATCCCCGGGCTCGTCCCCAGCGCGAGTCGGACTTCCGGACTGCTCGGGGGCGTCAAAAGACGACACTGGTACGCCCTTCCGGTGGTTCTGTATCACCACATGTTGATGTCACTGCGCCATCCTTCCCGGTGGCTCCCATGAGGTCAAGGTCACGAGGGCTGGAATACCGATGTTTCACGTGAAACATCGCCGGCTCATCGACTTTGACCTAGAACAGTGGTCGTTTTGCGGGAATCCCCACCCGTCGTGGGTAGCGATCGCCACACAGGGAGGCCTGCTCAAGTACCTGGCAGCCGGCAACGCTCGGTCCGATGGTCATCCCGAGCGCCGCCAGACCGTCAGGGTCCCAGCGACCATCCGATGTCGGGGGCTCACTCACGATGAGCTGGCCGCCGACCCGGAGCAACCCCGCTGAGCATTCAGCGGTAACGGCCGGTGGGCCGAAACTTCGGGCAGTAACGAGGTCTGCGTGATGCCGAAGCAGCCCACCGCGGGCGACCTCCTCGGCCCGCCCCCGGACCACCGAAACACGACCTCCGAGACCAAGGATCTCGACTGCCTCCGTGAGGAATGCCGTGCGTCGTTCGTTGGCGTCAAGAAGCCACCACTCGCTACACGGCCAGATGCCAGCCAGGACAAGACCGGGGACCCCGCCGCCGCTGCCGAGGTCCACGGCCCGCCCGGGTGGTAGGCCCATGTGAGCAGTGACGAATCTCTCGGCATGAACGATGTGCTCGTCTACCGGGCCAGGGCCAAGAAAACCAAGTTGCCGCGACCGTTCGAGTACGGCCAGGAGCTCACTCACCGGGGGACCGATACCTCTGGGGCTCAGCCCTCGGGGAGGATCACGACGCGACGGCGCTGGTCTTCACCCTCGGAGACGGTGCGGACACCCTCGATCTCGTTGACCGTGTCATGCACGACCTTTCGGTCAGCGGCGTTCATGGGTTCGAGCCCCTTCTGCACACCGCTCGCCTTCACTTCATCGGCGATCGAGGTGGCGAACCGACCCAGCGCCTCACGACGGCGTTGACGATACCCGCTCACGTCGAGGCGGACCCGTCCGTGGTGGGTGCCGGCGGCCTGGCGCTGAACCACGGTTCGACTGAGGTCTTGAATCGCCATGAGGGTTTGGCCCTTCGGACCAATCAGGAGGCCAAGGTCCTCGCCGACAACCTGGAGCTCGATCGTCTCTTCATCGATCTGCTCCTGCTCGATCTCCCCCGTGAGGCCATAGGCATCGACGAGTCCGCGGAGGAACTCGGAGATGATCTCTGCCTGGTCTTCTACGGTTGCATCGTCACTAGTCATGGGGATTCCTTCCGGCGTGTCGCCGATCGCTCCGGCAGCCACGGATGGGGACTGCTCCTTCTTACGGCGGCGGTCACCGCTGGTGTCGCTCTTGTCCGACGTTGCTGACGTCTCCGCCTTGTCGGCCTTTTCAGTCTTGTCCTTGCGGGGGGCAGTCGACTTCGCTCGCGGCTTGCGAGCCGGCGCCTCGGGGCGCGACTCCGCATCCCCCCCTGGGGTGTCGGATGACCCATTTCTTGACCCGCTTCGTCGCCGGCGATCACGGCGCTCGACCTTTGGCCGTGGGCTCGTCGGCTTGACCCGAGCTCGCACCCGCGCCTCACGACGTGTGAGTCCAAAGAGACCTCCCTTGGCCTCATCTACCACCTCGAACTCGGCATCCGCCTCGTCTACCCCGAGCTGATCGAGGGCGGCGTCCTTCGCGTCCTCAAGCGTCTTGCCTGTTGTCTCGACCCACTCCACTCCGTACCTACCTATTCTGTTTTCTTGCGGGCACGAGGCTGGAGGGTGTCACCAGCAGGTGCCTTCGAGGGTGACTTGGATTTGGTATCCGGTTGGGACTTCGCCGGTTGGGACTTCGCCGGTTGCGACCTCGCCGGTTTCGTCGATGCGGTGGTCGCAGCGGCCTTCTTGGAGGGCTGCGCCCGACCCGATGTCGTCTTGGCAGGCGTTGATTTGGCCCCCGTGGACTTGGAGGCACCCGACTTGGCGGCGGTCGACTTCGCTCGAGATGAACCACCATTGGATTTGGTCGAGGTGTTCGCGGAAGCGTCGGAACTCCCGGCCGGCCCACTCACCAGCTGCTTGAGGCTGGACAGCAGGCCCCCACCACTACCGCCGCTGGGAGTTGTCTCCGGAACCGGTGTCGCACTCGGCGGAACTGCTCCGCCCTTGATCCCGTAGATGCTGCGACTGATGAACCATTGCTGTCCAACCCGATACAAGTTTGAGACAGCAAAGTAGATGACCAGCCCGGCCGGCAACCCGAACGAGATGACCGGCAGGAAGATGGGCATCACCTTCATGATCATCTGCTGCTGGGGATTCGTCTGCGCGTTGGGGGTGCGACCTTGAATCTGTCGCTGCTGGACAAAGCCGGTGACGCCCACGATGACGATCAGGAGCAGGTAGGGGATGGCGTGCACGATCCCCGACTGGAGTGCCTTGCTCGCGCTCTCGGAGAGATCCATCCCCCACGCCTGCATGACGTTGGTATCACTGAGGTTTTGGTACATCTTCGAGTTGTGGTTCAGAAAGGCAGGATCAAAGTTCTGGGCCGGGCTGATGGCGGGGACCTTGCTTGGGGTCGCCCCCGTGCCCAACTGACCGCTCACCCAACCGAAATCGAAGCCCATTGAACTCACACGTCGCGTCAGTCCACGTAGTACCTGATACAAGACGATAAATATCGGCATCTGAACCAACAAGGGAAGACATCCACCTAGAGGGCTGATGTCATTTTCCTTGTAGAACTTCAGCAGCTCCTCGTTGAGCTTCTGACGATCGTCCTTGTATCGGGTTTGAATCTTCTTCATCTCAGGCTGCAGTTGCTGCATCACCATCATCGACCGCGTCCCCTTGAGCGTCAGGGGCGTGAGGATGATCATGATGATGAGCGTCAAACCCACAATGGCGAAGGCGTAGTTGGCGTGGATGGCGTACACGAATGCCAAGGCCTGCGCAATGAGGACGAAGAAGACATTGAAGACGGACATGCCTTACCTTCCGAGGGGAGTTGCTGGAGGTCGTCCGGGCACTGGGTCCAAGCCGTGACCACCCCAGGGATGACAGCGGGAGATCCGGCGAACGGCAAGCCAACTACCGCGCCACGCCCCGTGGGACTCGAGTGCCTCGATCGCATACGTCGAACAGGTTGGGGTGTACCGGCACGGAGACGGTCGCCAGGCGAACATGTACTGGTACCCCCGGATCAGCGACCGTAGGCCGCGAGCAGCGAGGGAGGGGGTTGGCCGTTCAGCCATCAGTGGGCCGCGCCGACTGACGGGCGACGAGCGCTTCAAGGCGCACCACGAGTTGTCGCAATTCCATCGTCAATCCCTCAAAAGTGCTGGTCAGAGCGGTGGGGTGGGCCGAAAGCAGGTAGGCACCGGGGGGTAGATCCAAGGTTGGATCACCGGCAAGTTCCCGGAACGCTGAGCGGATGCGCCGGCGAAGGAGGTTGCGTTCGACCGCGTTCCCGACCTTCTTCGACACCGCCAACGCCAACCTCGGCGGCCTCGCGCCCTGATCCGGCGTACCCAGATAGCTCAGGCTCACCGACGACGAACGAAGCCTCAGCCCCGAACGCCGCATATCGATGAACGTACGGCGATCCTGCACGCGCCCGATCAGGCCGACAGACGAGCCCGGCCCTTGAGGCG
>Ga0075026_100001358_pt1 | contig 10294 bp, 9 predicted proteins | sample Str012_2_FD_71392 | JGI IMG/M metagenome (GOLD analysis project Ga0075026, IMG submission 71392) | Freshwater sediment microbial communities in response to fracking from Pennsylvania, USA - Straight Creek_MetaG_SC_2012 | ecosystem: Environmental > Aquatic > Freshwater > Creek > Sediment...
GAGGGTAAATGCAATTTCCTGTACAGCCGTGCTGCCGGCCTCACGGATATGGTAGCCCGAAATTGAAATGGTATTCCATTTGGGCAATTCGGCCGCACACCATTCAAAAATATCGGTGATGATGCGCATAGAAGGTTTGGGCGGATAAATATAAGTGCCCCTGGCAGCGTATTCTTTTAAAATATCATTTTGAATGGTGCCGTTCAGTTGTTTCAGATCAGCGCCCTGCTCTTTGGCCAGTGCCACATAAAAAGCCAGTAAAATAAAACCGGTAGCATTAATCGTCATCGAGCTGCTGATGTCTTGTAGTTTGATGTCTTTAAACAGGGTGCGCATGTCTTCTATACTATCAATGGCCACACCTACTTTGCCCACTTCACCTTCAGACAATTCATGATCACTGTCGTAGCCAATTTGCGTGGGCAGGTCAAATGCCACGCTTAGCCCCATTACGCCCTGGTTCAGCAAATAATGATAGCGCTTATTGCTTTCTTCGGCAGTAGAAAATCCGGCGTATTGCCGCATGGTCCATAGTTTTCCGCGGTACATATCGGCCTGCACACCCCGCGTAAAAGGATAGGCACCCGCTTCACCAGCTGGCGCATCTTTTGGCAGGTCTGCCGCTGTATAAACAGGTTTAATTTCTATACCGCTGTCTGTAATAATTTTCTTACCGGCCATACGCAACAGTTTTGCTATAAAGTGTAAACTTACGGATTAGATAGCACTCCGCTCATTCGCTCAAAAAAGCATGAAGTGCAGTCCGTTGCTGATACCCTTAAAACTTACTAAGGTATTTGTGCCAGCGGCCTTGGCTTGGGTGGATGTTTGCCAATATTAAACACCAGGCTAAGCCCGATAGAATTGGGCATGGCATTAAAGGCAGGTTTGATGTTAACGCTTAAATCATTGCTTACGTCAAAATCTTTCAGATGGCCGTCTACAGTGGCATCTACCACATTCAGCGCCCAAAAAAACAAAAAGAACAAAACGGAGTAGTCAATATTTTTTCTGAATTCGTTGCGGTATAGCTGCAGTGAATAACTGTCGCCCGCCAGGGCAAAACTTTTGAGCGCCGGATCGGTAATATTATTAATATCATACAAACCTGCATTGGGGGTATTCTGGTTGATTACATAAAAATAAGCGTACTTAACCTTATTGTACTCAACACGGTTGTAATTGAAGATATAACCCGTAATGCCCAGTGCAGCATAGACAACCGGAATTTTCCAGTAACTGCGGTTGTAGGCTTGGCCCCAACCAGGCAGGATTAGCGAATGCATCGTGGCTTTATGGGGATCGTGTTTCTTTTTGCCAGTAGAATCAGTGCTGATTTTTTTTACTCCCACCGTGCTGGCACCCAGCATGCGGATGGCGCTGCTGTCTTTTTTCTGTGCAAACGAAACCTGGAAACAGGTAAGCCCTGCCAGCAGGATAAAAAAGAAACGGATTGTCTTCATGCCTGTTAATTAGCGGTAACACCCAACTGTTCCAGAATTTTATTAAACTCTTCCAGCGAATAATACTCAATGCTGATGCTGCCATACCCTTTTTTGTTATGATTGAGCCTTACTTTGGTACTGAAATGAGACGCTAAATTATCTTCTATTTTTTTATACGCATGGGGCAACCCTGAATTTACAGATTGTTTAACGGGCGTGGCCGTTTTATAAAGTTTGCGTACCAGCTCTTCTGTTTGCCGTACAGACAGTTTGCGGTTCACTACTTCGTGGTAAATATACAATTGCTTGTCAACCGTGTCTACATTGATCAATGCCCTTGCATGGCCCATGGTAAGGCTGCCATTGCGTACGGCAATCTGTATATCGGGCGGCAGTTTTAAAAGGCGGATATAATTGGCCACGGTACTGCGTTCCTTGCCCATTCTTTCTGCTACCTGTTCCTGGGTATGATCCAGTTCGTCCATCATTCTTTTATAACTCAGGGCAATTTCAATGGCATTCAGGTCTTCCCTTTGCAGGTTTTCCAGCAGGGCCAGCTCCAGCAACTGTGCGTCATTGGCCTGGCGTATATAAGCCGGCAAATCAAAAAGGCCGGCTATTTTGGCGGCCCGGAAGCGGCGTTCTCCGGATATCAAACGGTATTTTCCACCGGGTAGTTTAGAAACCGTAATGGGCTGAATAATGTCGTGCAGTTTAATGGAAGCTGCCAGTTCGTTCAGCGAGTTTTCGTCGAAATGATGGCGCGGTTGTTTGGGATTGGTCTCTATCTCGCCAATGGGTATGCGCAATATGCCGGTAGCCTGTTCCACCACCGTGGTTTTTAAGGTGCCGCTGGTTGTTTTCAGATCAGAATCGATGCTTTGCAGCAGCGAGCGGATGCCCTTGCCCAGTGCGTCTTTATTTTGTTTCGGACTATTCATGTGTAAATAATAATTCCTGGTTATTCTAAAATGCGTTCTTCCTGCTTCATCTTTGTCATATCGTTCTTCTGCAAAATCTCCTTGGCCAGGTTCAGGTAGTTAACAGCGCCCTTGCTTATTGCATCGTAGAGTATAACGGGCTTGCCTACACTCGGCGCTTCGCTGATTTTTGAATTGCGGTGAATGATGGTGCTGAAAACCATTTCATCAAAATGCTTTCTTACTTCGCTCACCACCTGGTTGCACAAACGCAAACGGCCATCGTACATGGTCATTAAAATGCCTTCTATGGCCAGTTGCTGGTTCAGCCGGTTCTGTACAATTTTAATGGTGTTCAGCAGTTTGCCCAGGCCTTCCAGCGCAAAAAATTCAGTTTGCACCGGTACAATCACAGAATCTGCCGCTGTGAGTGCGTTTACGGTAATCAACCCCAGCGATGGCGAGCAATCAATCACAATAAAATCGTAATTGTCGCGCACCGGTTCCAGCAAACTTTTTAAAACGCCTTCGCGGTTGGGGTAATTGATCATTTCAATTTCTGCACCCACCAGGTCAATATGACTGGGCACCACATCCAGGTTGGGGATGTCCGATTTTAGAATCACCTCGCGGATGGGTGTCTCGTTCACCATGCAATCGTACAGGCTCTTGGTTACGTTGTGCAGGTCGAAACCCGTACCCGTAGTACTATTGGCCTGCGGGTCCGCATCCACCAGCAGCGTCTTAAACTCCAGCACTGCAAAACTTGCCGCCAGGTTAATGGCCGTGGTTGTTTTCCCTACCCCCCCCTTTTGATTTGCTACGCCAATTATTTTTGCCATATTCTTAAAAGCTGTGGACTAGGAGCTTTGAGCTGCGAGCCGTTTGCTATTTTAGCTACTGATAAAATTCTTTTCTACTTCTAATTTTTGACTGCTAACTACTGTTTTTTTGGAACCAGCATTTGTGATTGCTCAAAATTCTTGCGTCGCACACTTGTACAGTTCAACAAATCTCAGCTCCCCATTTCTGCAGCCCCCGCATTGCTGCTTTGCGCAAAACCTTACCCGCTATCATAAGTCAATGCTCTCCCCAATCTTCACCAGTTTCAGTGTTGCCCCCGTGTCCGAAAATGCTTTTTTAGCCGCCGCCGGGTCTATTTTAATATACCCGAATGTATCGTAATGCACGCCCACCACTGTTTTGCAAGCAATCATTTCAGCACAAGCCGCCGCATCAATGGCGTCCATGGTAAAGTTGTCTCCAATAGGCAATACCGCAAAATTTAGTTTTGCCCATCTGGGGATCAGCTGCATGTCTACCGTAAGTGCGGTATCGCCGCTATAGTAAAAATTTCCCTGCCCGCTGCTAATGATAAAACCCATGGGATTGCCCCCATAACTGCCATCGGGCAGGCCGCTGCTATGCTGTGCCGCCGTACATTTTACCGTAAAAACACCAAAATCCCATTTGCCACCGGTGTTCATGGGATGGGTATTGGAAATTTCCTGCCGGTTCAGCCATTCATGAATTTCCCAATTGCAGATTACTTTTGCACCGGTGCGGGTGGCAATGCGCAGGCAATCGGCCGTATGGTCTGCATGGCCATGGCTCAGCAAAATAAAATCTGCGTGGAGGGTATCCACATCAACAATTGTATTGGCCAGTTCATTGTAGGTAATAAAAGGATCAAACAGCAATATTTTTCCGCCAATACTTACACTAAAACAGGAATGGCCATAATATGTTAAGTTCATATGCTAAGTTTGGGGGCTGGCTGGCCCGGGTATTTCTCAGCCAGATAACCAGGAGGGCAAAAATAACGTTTCGGAAGTAGAAACAAAAGCTTTAAATGCGCAGAAACTGCCGGATATGGCTAAGACATAAAACCAAATCAACAAAGCGTTGTTGATCAGCCCGTAAAGGATCTCAGCAACCGTCGTCAACTTATAAACCAAGACCAGCAGCATTATTTATGATTACAATCATTTGCGGAACCAACAGACCAGGAAGCAATACCGGCAAAGTAGCGGCCCAGTATGTCCGGCTGCTCCGCGACAAGGGAATCAGCACACAATTTCTTACCCTGGAAGGACTGGACGTGCATATGCGCAGCGAAGCCATTAAGCAACTGGAGAAAGACGTCCTGATCCCCACGGAGAAATTTATTTTCATTTCGCCGGAATACAACGGCAGTATACCCGGTGTCTTAAAATCTTTGTTTGATATTACCGACACTAAAAAAGTATGGTGGGGCAAAAAAGCCCTGCTCACCGGTGTGTCTACCGGCCGTGCGGGTAACCTGCGGGGCATGGAACACCTTACCGGCATTTTGCATTTTATGAAAGTGCATGTGCACCCCAGCAAATTACCCATTTCGGTGGTCGACAAACTACTCAACAGCGATAACCTTATAACCGATACCGGCACGCTGCAGGCTATTAACGAACAGCTGGAGGAGTTTCTCGTTTACTGAGGAGCGGTTAAGGGTGTAAGGTCTAAAATTCAAGGGGCTCTCATGAAAGCATTCTTTAATTTTCATTGTATCCGCGAACGATGGCTGCTTAAACCATTAAACTTCATACTTTGTTACCAGCAATGGTTAGGTAAAAAAATTTTGAACAACTGGAAAATATAATCCCTGCTTAATCGTCAACCTGTAAGAAAGTTGAATTTTTATCGTGTTATAGACCAAAGCGGATTCGGACTTCCGCTTTTTACGATTGATAAAACGATTTCAGCTTACCGCATTTTCAATTACAAACATTAAACTATATACATGCGCAGCCCGGCTTTTATCCTGACCATACTGGTAATAATGGTATTGCTCGACCTTTACGTGTTCCAGGCCGTAAAAGTAATCAGCAGTGCGGCCAGCCCCAAAACCAAACAATTTATTTTTATTGGCTATTGGACACTGTCTGTGATAACCGTTCTTTTTTTATTGCTGATGCCCGTTATTAATTACGACAAATGGCCGCGGGTGGTGCGCACCTATCTTTTTGCCACGGTGCTGGGTCTTTTCTTTGCCAAAATAGTGGCGGTTGTTTTTTTCCTGGTAGATGATATCCGCCGGGTAATACAATGGGCTTCGGGCAAACTTTTTTTCCGCAATACCGAAGCGGAAGGGTTTAGCGGTGAAGGCATTTCGCGTTCGGTGTTCCTGAGCTGGCTGGGCATCGGTGCCGGTTCCGCGCTTTTTGGCACCCTGCTCTATGGCTTCAGCAACAAATACAATTACCAGGTAAAACGCATCAAACTTGCATATAGCAACCTGCCGGCTGGTTTTAAAGGTTTGAAGATTGTGCACATCAGCGATATTCACAGCGGGAGTTTTACCGATAAAATGGCCGTAAACAAAGGCGTCGATAAGATTCTAAAAGAAAATGCCGACCTGATTTTATTTACCGGCGATATTGTAAACGACCGTGCAACAGAAATGGAAGGTTATATGGACGTTTTCAGCAGGCTGAAAGCACCCATGGGCGTTTATTCTACCCTGGGCAACCACGATTATGGCGATTACTATTACGGCCACGATCCCGTTGGAGAAAAAGCCGTTGAAAAAGCAGAAAACTTACAACGCGTAAAAGCATTGCATGGCGAACTGGGCTGGAAACTGATGCTGGATGAACATACTGTACTGGAAAGAAACGGCGAACAGATTGCACTGATCGGCGTAGAGAATATCAGTGGTACGCAAAGGTTTCACTCCTATGGCAATTTACAAAAAGCCTATGCGGGTGCTGAAAAATATCCGTTCAAAATATTAATGAGCCACGACCCCAGCCACTGGGATGCCGAAGTGCATCCCAAATACAGCGATATTGATCTCACCCTGGCCGGCCACACCCATGGCATGCAGTTTGGCGTAGAAATACCCGGCATCAAATGGAGCCCGGTACAATACGTGTACAAAGAGTGGGCAGGTCTGTACGAGAGAGACAAACAGAAAATTTATGTAAACCGCGGCTATGGATTTATCGGGTACCCGGGCCGCGTGGGCATACTGCCAGAGATTACGGTGATTGAACTGGTATAATTTATTTTGAATTTAATCCAGCAGACAGGCTCCCCTGCCCGGGCTTTGCATTTTGAATTTTTACTTTTAAATTAGGTGTGAACGTTTGTCACAAGCAAGTGCAATTCACCCATTAAAATTCAACATAAAAATAATCAAAGCGCCAGCTCCATTTGTATATTACTGCGCTCATAAGGCGTGGGGTGATGCCCGGCTACTTTCTTAAAACCCAGCTTGTGGTAAAGGTTAATGGCAGGCACCAGCAGCGTATTGCTTTCCAGGTAAATTTTGCGGGCACCCAATGATTTTGCTTTTTCCGAAACCGCTTTGCCCAGCAGCCAGCCAATATTTTTCCCCTGCATCAGCGGTGAAACAGCCATCTTGGCCAGTTCAAAATCATAGTCCGGGTCATTCATTTTAATAAGAGCGCAAACGCCCACAGGTTCATTATTGTACAAAGCCACCAGTATAAATCCACCTTTGCCGAGAATATAGCCCTGCGGATTGTCCAGCGCCTTGTAATCGGCCTGTTCCATTTTAAAATATTTGCTAATCCACTCTTCATTCAGTTGCCGGAAAGCAGCCTGGTGCTCCGGCCTGTAAGAAACAATTTCTACCAGTCTGCCTTCGCGTTTCTTTTTCTGTTCCTGTACGCGGCGCAGCAGGGTTTGCTGCTCCAGCAAGTATTCCCATTCGCCTATCGCCTTCCACAGATCATGTTTGGCGCGGGCAGAAATATCGGCAATGGCATTGTTAACGTCTGTATACTGATCCTGTATTTTTTCTGTAATCGTTTTGCCTTTGGCGGAGAGACAGACCATGTTCCGGCGTCCATCTTCCCGATCTTTTTTCTCTTTTACAATACCTTTTTTTACCATCTCGCTGACTATTTTGCTAACCGAAGGATGCGAATGCCCTATCTCACGGGCAATTTCAGTAATGGTTTTGGCAGCCCCGCCAGACAATACATAAAATACAGGGAACCATTTGGGCTGCAAATCCACCCCGTATAATTTGTACAGCTGCGCTGCATCTTCCGTAATGCGTTCGGTGAGCAAACGCAGCCTGCTGCCCAGCGCCATTTTGCCTACTGTTTCAAAAAAATCCATCTTAAATAATTTATGTTCGTAATTATGTAATCAGTTACACAAATATAACAGATGCGGGCTTTCCACAAAAAAATATTTCCCGGCAAAGACCGGTCATTTTTTAGCCAGGGATGGCTTTTTGAGGATCGCCAGGTTCTTGAAACTTTAAAATGAACAGATTTAAACTCCCTGCAATTTCAAAGGTCATAACCGCGTTTTTACCAACGAATGAACGGAAAGCCACCCACCCTCATGAAGAAAGTCATACTGCTTGTTGCTTTTTTTGGAACCATGTTATTAGTAAGCCCGAATTGTTTTGCCCAGTATAGCAGCAGGCTGGATTCCTTATTTGCCAAAGGCGATACAACGGCTGTTATGGATTCGCTTATGAAAGGCTTTGATGCCTTTATGGATTCATTGTCGCAACCCAAAAGTTTTTTTTCCATTAGTGCAGGTATGGGTAACCGCTCTTTTAGTATCAAAAACAATTCGCTCAATACGCAGGAAACAACACACCAGCTTTCATTTACCCCAACCCTTGGGTACTATCACAAAGGCGGGCTTGGCATCAGTGCCACCGGATTCCTGGCCAATGTTGGCAACAATTTTCATTTTTACCAGTACGCCATTACGCCATCGTTTGATTATATCAATGAAAAGATATCGGCCGGCATTTCTTATACCCGCTATCTTGGAAAAGACACGGCCACACTAAATGCCAGTCCGTACGACAATGATTTCTATGCCTATTTTAATGTACACCGTAAGAGCTGGCGCTATGGCATTGCTGCCGGGTATGCCACCGGCAACTTTAACGATAAACTCTCCTACCCAGATTCTGTACAGCGTTTCAGTACACTCTTGCAAAGACTGGTTTGGGTACACGTAACCAAAACCATTGAATCGACTAATCAAATCAAAGATTTTTCTCTTTCTGCGTCTGTTAGAAAAGACTTTGAGTGGTCCGGACTACTTACCCGGAGCGACAACCTTACCGCCGGCATTACCGCCTTCCTCGTTACTGGTGTATCCAAAATAAAAACCAATACCAATATCAATTACGCCACCAAAAGAATTACCCTCGCAAAATTCAAAAGAAGTTATAACAGTGCCGATGGCAACCAGTTCCAGGTACAGTCGGCCGCACTTTCGGTTAGCCTTTTTTATTCCATTGGCAAATTCAGTATACTGCCGGTTTGGTTTATGGACTATTATCTACAAGACACTGATCAGAAGTTCAGCCAGGTGTTCTCGCTAAGTCTTGCATATAATTTTTAATCATTTTATGATCTCCTTTAATTAGTCTTAACTTTATTTAACTTCTATAAGAGTTGAATGGCATATTACTTGAACATTTGTTAGCAACTAAAAACTCTACATCATGAAGACGAAATTACTGGTTCCTTTTTTTGCATTTGTTTTTTTGTCGGTTGCCGGTATGGCGCAGGGGCATGTGCCCGTTTTTCAACTGGGCGTAAAAGGCGGCGTTAATATCAGCAAAATAGATGGCAAATCCTTTGCCGATGAATTCAACTACGGCTACCACGCAGGTGCTTTTGCCACCATTAAAATTTCCAATCATGTACAGATTCAGCCGGAAGTATTGTTCAACCAGTACAGCACCAAAGCCGACACTTCATTCGGCAATGTCTTCAATGTAAAAAATCTGAAAGATGTAAAACTCAATTATGTTTCTATCCCGCTTTTGCTGAATCTTACTCCCGCAAAATTTATTTCATTCCAGGTAGGACCTCAGTTTGGCATTTTGCTTGACAAGCACAAAAATCTTTTTGAAAATGGGAAAGACGCTTTCTCAAGCGGCGATTTCTCTATGGTGGGTGGTGTGCAGCTAAACCTTGGCGGCATACGGCTTAGTGGCAGGTATGTTGTTGGGCTGGCAAACATCAACGATGCCGGCAATACAGACAAATGGAAAAACCAGGGTTTCCAGCTGAGTGCTGGTTTCAGGATTATTTGATGAATTATACATAAACAACAAAGTCCCCGTAATGTACGGGGACTTTGTTGTTTAACTCAATAGTTGCTGCTTAAGAACAGGTTAGTTACAATTATATTCTACCGTTGTATTACCATTTATAAATGGAATAAGCGTAATCAGCCCCAGGCGGTACCGGGCTGCATCAAAAACAAGCGGCAATCCAAATGAATTATAGCTGACCGCATTAAACGGATTGTTTACACTATAATTCCGGTCTATAAACATCCATATTTTATTGGTTCGCCTGATATGTATTTTGTTGTCGTAAGGGCCTACCCGGAAAGTATCGTTATAAACCGCTTCGCCCCAAGTTTGCCTAGATCTGTATTGACGGGCGGTATACAGCAGGTTGCCTTTATCATCATACTTATAAGCAAAATACGTTGTATTGGAAAAAACGCCCCTCAACCAGGAACTGTCCATGCTGGAAGCTATCCTGTTTTGCGCATCGTATTGAAAAATCGTATTTGTAACAAAAATTGATGAAGGCTGTATGGCGCCTCCGTTATCTATTTCACCAGTTGCATAGGCGGTATCTTTTATGATCTGGTTGGCAGCATTGTAACCAAATTTTTCCCATATCCAATAAGCGCCGGGTGCGTTTGCTGTATTGGCAAATGAAAACAGCACCTGGCCAGCACGATGGTATTTATCGTTGATAAAAAAAACATTGGGATTACCGGTACCCGGATTACTGGTGATAATGCTCTCCAGGTCGCCAGTTTTGTTATAATTAAAAACATAATTTGCCTGGCCCGAGTTAATCTTTTTTACCTGGCAGATATTAGACACTGCTCCACCGTTTCCAGGCAGGTTAATAT
>Ga0075026_100001359_pt1 | contig 10286 bp, 15 predicted proteins | sample Str012_2_FD_71392 | JGI IMG/M metagenome (GOLD analysis project Ga0075026, IMG submission 71392) | Freshwater sediment microbial communities in response to fracking from Pennsylvania, USA - Straight Creek_MetaG_SC_2012 | ecosystem: Environmental > Aquatic > Freshwater > Creek > Sediment...
CCATATTTACCACGCCCCAGAGCGACAGCATGATGACGAGCGCTGCGATGCCGTAGAGCATGAGGCGTTTCGCTTGGTCTTGTCCGGCCTCGGTGCTCCCTTGAAATACAAAATAGCGCGCAGCATTCCAAATAAAGAAGAAAATGCCAATAGCAAAAATGAGTGGAATGATGGTGGTATTAAAAAGCTTTAAAATATCTACCAAAAATCCTTGTACGCTCGTGTTTCCCATGTGTCTATCATACCGCAGCGGGCGCCCTACGGGCGCGCGCTTTGTGAGTATGCGCCGCGTACTGTGCCGGATTTGACTTTTATTGTATATGTAGTATTGTATTTGTTGGCTAGATTTTTCACAGGGGAGCATACAAATGAGGCATATTGATGCGTATCTTTCATCGCTTGAAAAGCGTTTCGGCAAACCACGAGCAAAATTTCCGATTATTGATTTGGAAATTGAGTTTAAAGTTCGAGACATCACTGAAATGGTGCGTCTTATCGCCAATTCGATGTTCCCGCTAGGTAAGCCACGTATACAGGTGGCGCAAGTCAGAAGCGGTGGTCCGAAAAACGCAATGGCGTGGCTACAATGCTTCGACGAGGTCGTGCCGCGGTACGGAACGAGAGAGTTCGAAGAGTTTCGAGTAAGTGTGCGCATCCGCAACGAATTGATAGACAAAGCACCCTTTCAGACGGTTTCGTTTGCTATTGCGCACGAGTTTGCACACCTCGTTTTGTTTTCGGTTGGTGAAAGTAATCACGACGAGAAATACGTTGACCTGCTCGCTATGCATTTTGGGTTTGCTGAGCTCTACGAACAAGGAAAGTTCTATGACGTTGCACCCCCTCTTGCGAGAACGGGAGATGCACTCAAAGACATACTTTCAATACTCGAAGGCACAAAGCGGGAGGGAGTCGGCTATCTCACTGAAGCGGAAGTTGTGTATGCCCGCAAGGAGATGGTGACACGACGTGCACGATGACAAAAAGCCGAGCGCATGCGCTCGGCTTTTATTGATAAAACTGTCTATTTCTGGTACTATCTCGAGGCACATAAAGCTCGGCATACAGTCAAATAACGCGCGCTTAGCTCAGTTGGAAAGGCCTGCCGGCCTTGCTTCGCCTTCGCTCGGAATATGAGTAAAAGTAAACTTTTCCTCAATTCCTCGCTCGACGAAGTAGAGCATTCGACTGATACTTTGGCCATCGTGTGCACAATCAAATAACGCGCGCTTAGCTCAGTTGGTAGAGCATTCGACTGATACTCGAAAGGTCCTAGGTTCGATCCCTAGAGCGCGCACCAATGAAAAATCCCCGCAAGGGGATTTTTCATTGGTGCGCGCGAGCCAGTCCGGGGGACTGGCGTCTAGGGGTCGAAAACCTTGCCAGATACCTTTTCGAGCATGCGAAGAAAAGTATCGACAAGGTGTACAGGTTCTGTAAGAACCGTTAGCCCTAGAGTGTGTTTTTGCCTTTAAAAATAAGAAGCGTATACTGTCGGCATTCATAATTTTGTAACTGCATGCAACAATTCCTACATGATTCGATAATTAGCCTCCTGCGCTTTGTTGTTGAAGCCGACTGGTTAACTTTTTGGAAAGTAGTTCTTCTTCCATTTATCCAAGTTGCAGCGTGGCCGCTCACGGTCATGTTTGGTCTGGTCCTCTTTAAGCGAATAGTAGCCTACCTATTTCTATCTATGGAAAGCTATAACTTCTTTGGAGCAAAAGGCACAATTAGACCAGCTCATGAGGTTATAGAAGAGCGTGCAAAGATGATGAGAGATGAAGAGAAGCGCATCGTCGAATATAAAGAGACCCTCGAAAAACTAGATTCAAGAGGTTTAGAGGCTTCAGAGTATCAAACAATGGCTCATGATATTTTGAAGCGAAATCATGAGTTGACACTAAAACTTTCAGAGTCAGAAGTGCAACGAAAAAGATTGGAGTTCGAGGCATATAATCATGTTGGACAATTTGCAACCCCGAAGGCTGCGCAGTTACAGCTGCAAATAGACGCACTTTTAGAGCAGGTTCAAAAATTGCAAGACGGTGAGGTAGCATAGGCTTTTCTTCTGCTACAATACCCTCATGAACTCATCCGAAACCCACTTCCACGGCAGTGTCGCCGTCAAAGCCATTATGGTCGCGCCTACCGGCAAGGTGCTCATTTGTCGCAACCACCACGACGAGACGACGTGGGACTTGCCCGGAGGCACCATAAACGACGGTGAGGACCCAAAGGATGCACTCGTGCGCGAAGTGCGTGAGGAATTTGGAGCACTCGTGGTGGTGGGGCGGCCACTCGCTGTTGATTCATTTATCAAACCTCTGACTGGCGGACAGACTATTGTCATTCTCTTCGAAGTTCTCTATCCGGTAGAAGAGAAAAATTTCTCACTACAAGAAGCAGAAATCGCTGAAATGCGCTGGGTGTCACTTGAAGATCTTGCCACTGTCGACCTGTTTCCGGAATATAAAAAAGCCCTCGAGGCTTACTTTGGTGCATAAAAAAGACTGGTGATTGGTATCACCAGTCGTCGTTTTGTGTAATGGTGAGCTTGTACCCACCTCGAACCTTTAGCAAAGGAATGGGGGAGATGCCAAGGTCGCGGCAATGCAACCGTACTTCCGACATCACTTCGTCAGGCAGTTGTGGGTTGTTATTGTACTCACGTTTGGTGAGTGCTTCAAAAATTGCATCGCGACTAATCATTGTGTTCGGTTGTACAAAGAACAATGGCAACACAGTTTTTTCACGATCAGAGATTATCACTGAGCGCGTTTTCCACCACAGTGTTCCTTGCTCTGGGTTGAGTGATAACCCCTTATACTCAAGCCTCGGCGAAGATTTTACAACTGCTGGTTTGGCCAGTGTCGGAGCTTGCTCTGCTGCCGCAGTGTCGCCTGTTTTTGTGATCTTGGGAAAGAACACAAGCACCTCTGCATCGAGACTCCATTGCTTCACTACGTCCTTGGTAATCCAACGATAGAGCTCCTGGAGCTCCTGCTGTGTAATAATCTGCTCCTGTACTCCACGGACCACGAGAGCTCGATGAAACAACGAGCGGCCGTCGTTCGCGTATCGGAGGATATCCTTTGCGGTAATGGTTTTGCGGTTGTACGAAAGTGCGGTATCCATCGACAAAACTCCTTGAAATGGACTTCTGTTGGTACTAAACCACACTGCGAGTGTACTGTCCACTACGAGACCCAATCGATTTCGGTACGGTGGTGTTCGCGCAGATATTCATTCGCTTTTTTAAAATGTCCGCAGCCAAAGAAGCCGCGATGTGCGGAAAGGGGAGACGGGTGCACTGACTTTAGTATGAAATGTTTTTGTGTGTCGATAAGCATTTCTTTTTTCTGTGCAAAGGCACCCCAGAGCAAAAAGACGACATGGTCTTGCGACTCGGAAATACTTTGGATGATAGCGTCGGTAAACGTGTGCCAGCCATAGTCGGCATGCGAGTTTGCTTCGCCACTTCGTACGGAGAGGGAGGCATTGAGCAGCAGGACTCCTTGAGATGCCCAGCGTGTAAGGTCAGGGTTTTTGTCCACCATGCCGCCGTATTCGGATTCTATCTCTTTGAAAATATTTTGGAGTGACGGAGGCACGCGGTTCCCAGGAAGCGTTGAAAAGGCAAGACCATCGGCGACTCCAGGCGTGTGGTACGGGTCTTGCCCGAGAATGACCACTTTCACATCACGGGGCGCGCACGAAGCTAGCGCGCGAAAAATATATTTCGGATGGGGGAATACCTGCTTTTCTAAATATTCAGTACGCACTTGTGCTGTGAGCTCTTTAAAATACTCCTTTTCGAACTCTGCTGCCAAAAGTGGCTTCCATGCCTCAGGGAATTGTATCTCTGCCATAGGGGTAGTGTAGCAAATTCGCTGCACTGTTGCCGGCAGGGACTATTCCGTGTATTGTGGCGCAAGACAAGAAAACAAGGAGATTCAAAAATGGACTACGACACGTTCATACATATATTCCCCAGCGAAACGTTCCTTTCAAAACACCTCGTGTCCAAGGCACGCTTTAAGCGGCGGTTTATGCTTGGGTTTTTCATCGGTGGCTTTCTTTGTGTGGGCATGTCTGATGTTGGCTTGAGCAACCTCTACGAAAGTGGTGCAGTAAGCACTGTATTCGGCCGACCGATTATTATTCCGTGGAAGTTTGATGCGACCGAGCTGTATCAGCGACAGGTGCGCGAAATGACACACGGCATCTTAGATATTGTTGCATCAATGGTATTTAGGATGCAGGATCAACCCCTTTACCTCAACCCTGTGAGGATTGGTCGTAATGGTTCGATTTCGTGGGGGAGAGGATATATGTCGGTCGAAGCAGTTGCGGAAGCAACACAGACTCCACCAGAGAAGGTTAAAGCATTGATTGCCGACATGTGTGCGGTGCTTGGAAATGAGGCACTTGAGTGGCCGGCTGTCGGTACATTTACAGTGCAGGGCGACACCATTGTGTGCGAACCAAACCCTATATCAAGTGTTGCACGGCTTGCGCCACTTGGGAGACCTCCGCATCCAGTCATGCCACGCTCAGACGATTCTGGTACAGCGTATGTCAAAGCAACGCGCATTGAGAAGCCAAAAGCGCGACCATAGGTCGCGCTTTTTTCAATGTGGTTATACGAATATTTATAAAAAATCGCCCAACAGAAGTTGGGCGATCGGCGCATAGTGCTATTTCAAGAACCAAGCGCGGGGGTGTTGTGCAAGCAGCAGTGCTCCGCGGACGTAGAGTGCGGTGAGCGAAAGTTTTGATGGAGGCCTGGCGCGCGTTTTCTGAATATCAGCAGAAAACGCGCGCCAGAGCAGCTGTGCCATCGAAACATACTCCTCGCTTCTGTGCAAAAAGCGAGCAGAGATGAGTCGAAAACCAATGAGTGCTCCAGTCACCGAATACAATGGTTCGAAGTACGTCCTGCCCGAACCGCCGTTTATGGTGCAGGAGTCTTTGGTGATGAATTCCACCTCATTCATATCTTCGTCGCGGTACGAGCAAGGTTGAAATGCACCGATTTTAGGGAACGGTAGCGCTACATCGTGATTGTTCATGTCAAACTCCTTTTTCTGACGAAGAGTATAGCATGCTCTAAAAACGCCTCGAATGTTTACATTCGAGGCGTGCTGTTGTGTTTACGGATGCATGATTCTGTGCGCAAGTGCTTCCACTGTTGTTGTTTCGTCAGTATAGAACAGTGAGTCGCTAAACTCAATCGTCATGCCACATGCACTGATGCGTTTCAGTTCTTGCCAGTGTGATGTCGACATCAGCCATGGTCGTGAACCAAGCGTCACGCACGCAGTGATGAGCGGCACGCGCTGCTGTGTCGCAAACTTAAGCACACCACCTCGGGGCATGAGCATGTATGGCTCACCAAGCGCAGGAGTGGACGGATACGTTTCATCCGAATCCTTCTCTCGTGCTGCGGGAGTTGCCGTACACCTGCCCTCGGGACAAATGATGACAGGGCACTGTTTACGGACTGCACGCGCCATTGCCAAGAACAATGATGCGTTCGTACTTTCGTCATTTCGATCGACAGGGATCAGGCCTGCGTATCGAAAGAGTATCTGCGTGAGTATCGGGTAGGTGTGGAGCTCGTCAACCGCCGTGACATTTTTTGGATGGCGGTTAAAATCTTTCCGATACCACTTCCAGAGCAGCACCTTAATGAAGATAGGCTCCCAGAGCGTGGGGTGGTTTGACACGATAATGCACTTGCCGTCGCATGCCTCGACCAACTGCAGGAGGTTATCCCACCCTGCGACCCGTAGCCGACCGCGAAACATAAGATACCGTGCAATACAGTACACAAAGAAGAAGAGTCCAATGGACCCTATTTTATGGAATAGCGCCCTCATCAAGGACTCCTTTCAAGAAACAAATCCGATGGCACTATAGCACAAGGGGAAGCATTTTTGTTGTACACTACTTCTATGGCACATACGACATATTTTCTTCTCAAAACGGAGCCGAGTGCATACTCTATCGATGATCTAGAGCGCGACAAAGTGACCTCATGGGGCGGTGTGCGCAACTATCAAGCGCGCAATGTACTTCGCAGTATGAAAAAAGGAGATATGTGTTTTATATATCACTCTTCGTGTGCTGTGCCGGCGATTGTGGGAGAAGCAGTGGTTGCAAAAGAGGCATATGCCGACCCGCTGCAGTTTGATAAAAAGTCAGAGTATTATGACGCGGGGTCGCCTTTGGCGACCCCGCGCTGGAGCGCTGTGGAGATACGCTTTGTAAAAAAGTACGCACAACCGTTTCCACTCGAAGCGCTCAAACAGATGTCCGCGCTTCAGGATATGCGTCTTCTCGCTCGCGGAAACCGCCTTTCGGTCTTTCCTGTTGAGAAGCAGCATGCAGCATTCCTTATAAAGCGGGGTACACACACGTAGATTGACGACTATCGTATGTCGTTTTGCTCCGCTTCGAGCTCAGCAAGCTTTCGAGCATCTTCGGGAGTATGATTCCCACTTTCAATGTGCGCTTTAATTTCTGCTATTCGTACTGCTAAGTCCTGCTTTCTTTCTTCGAGTTTGCGAGCAACAGTAGCGGGATTTTCTGATTTTCGTCTAAAAATATCAAGCATGATGTGTGTGCTTACGAGTATCTAGACAGTATACAGGTTTATTTTTTGCGCAGTAGTATCCGGAGGTCGTCGGTGTCGACAGTGCCGTCGAGGTTAAAGTCAAAACGTGGATCATTACTGAAGAGATGCAGCATAAGGATACTGACGTCCTTCACCGTCACCACACCGTCACCATTGAGGTCTGCAGACGGCACCTCTTTTACGACTGCAATGTGCGCGTTGGCATGTTCAGAAACAGTGTGTGGAAGTACCGTGAGTACGCTGTCGATGGGGTCCTTCACTGACGCATCGGTGCCGAGACCGTCGTGTTTGAGGATGTGTACATTTTTGAGATGTACCGCGCTATCGCCTGCGCTCATTGTCTTAAATGTAATCGTCACGAGTGGACCGTTGCCGATAAATCCCTCACGCTTCGTGGTGCCGCCTCCAAAGGTGAGTGTACCTGCACCATTTTCGTACCACGGTTTTACTGCCCACAGGTCAGCGATGGAGGTGTTGTAGTCGATCGATTGCACCTGCAGCACATTTTTATCAAACGAAATATCGCCCGCAAATACATTCACCGGAACTGAAGATTCAGCGCGCACGGTGAGTACCACGGTATCACCAAGAACCACCGTATGCGCGTCGGGGTCGATATACATGCGCGCCTCATGCGTAAACGCACTCGGCAGCATTTCAAAACCGGTGATGGCAACAGCCCCAAGAATCGCAACTGCAACAAGAAGCGTGGGAAGTCCATATCCGCGACATGTGTGTGACAGACGCATAGGGAATTGTTACTCAGAGGTAAGGATTTCGATCTCTACATCAGCGAGCTGTTTTCGAACCAGCACCGTGATGTAATACACAACCACAACGACAACCACAACGACAAAAAGAATTTTCTCGACGCCTTGAATGCGCCCAATCATATGGTTGAGGCTCGCAGCAAACAGATACGATAAAATGGTAATCGAGCTCGCCCAGATAAATGACCCGAGCACATTGAGGGCTATGAAACGACGGGAGGTGATGTGTGACATGCCAATGAGTACCGCACCCGATACTTTGAGGCCATAAATAAAACGGAACACAATGATGGATGCATTTGGAAAACGTTCGATGAGGCTATTCAGCCGTGCGGTGCTCTTTTTTGCGACCGGGAACCGTGCAAGAAACGGTGCGCCATATTTTCGACCGATGAAGAAGAACGTCATATCGCCTAGAGTTGCTCCCACGGTGGCGACCAAGATGACGCCAGGGAGGGTGAGGTAGCCAAGGTGTGCAGCAATCGCCGAAAACACCAGCACGCTTTCACCCTCGATAAAAGTGCCGATAAAGGTAATCAGGTAGCCGTATTGTTCGATGAGTGATGCGATGGGAACGTGATGCAGCATAGGTGTAATGTCCCTCAATAGTAGCATTTTTACGCTTAAGTACAGCCGTGCGCTAGCTATTGACAATAGTGATGTATACGTGGTATAATACTTGCGTGTGGGGCCCGCGGTGGGACGCCCAAAGTATCTTTGAAAGAGGCAAATACAATGAATAGTGTGTTGCGTATTGTGAAGCAGGTAGTGCGTATCTCTACGAGCTTCAAGGTTTCTCATGTTCTAAACGGTGCGATGATTCTCGGCGTAGTTGGGGCTAGTATGCTCCACAGCGTCGATACGTCGCCATACGGGGACATGGGTGCGTTTATCGAGGATCAAGTCCTCATTGAGCCACCGGTAGATATGCCAGTGTCCGGATTGGGGAGCTTCTTAAAGCAACTACCAGCGGATGCAGAGCCGGTCATTGTGACATCGGCATCACTGGATAGCGTCGCTGCTCTCTCCGACCAAAACTACAGCGCCCTCTCTACGTCGTGGAAGAATGGCGTGAAGCGCGTTGTGGCAGAGGGACGTTGCAACAAGGTAGATGGAGCGTTTCATTCCATGAAAATGGATGTAGCGTACCAGACTGCCTGGGCAATCACCGAATCAAACTGCAATCCATCAATAGTAGGTGCTGCTGGTGAGATTGGGTTGTTCCAACCGATGCCAGCCACTTGTAAATCACTCGGCATTACTGGTGATTTGCACAAGCCAATCGTGAACGCAACCTGTACTGCAAAGTATGTCGAACAGACGTGCAAGCAGTCTCATGGAAAGTGTTCACTTCGGTTTGTATTTCTTGCCCACAACCGTGGTGTGAGTGGAGCGCGTGCTGTAAAGGATCCACAAAAAGCGGAGTATATTCGGAAAATAGACTTTGCTCGCAGTGTGCTCCGTACAGTGTGGGGAGTGTAACGACGTGAACGTTCGGGCCGGTTCCAAATGGAACCGGCCTTTTCTTTTTTCTATTTTTAGGTACAGTGGAAACAGAAGAAAGTTCTGTGAAAGAAGGAGTGTCGTATGCAAACCTATGCAGCGTTGCATGAAGTATTCCCCAGCAAAAAGCTGGTACGCAAAATGTTTCCGCCACGACAAAAGCCGAATGCTGTGTGCGTTGTCTTGATGCGCACCTTTGTGCAGCATGCAGTGCTCGCACAGATTGAAAGCAATCCGCTGGTGAGACAAGTGCTGACCCGAAACGGCGACTGCATTCTGCATCGATTTGTAGATAGCGAGAACAAAGTTCGTGAGTTTACATTTGATACCGAGCGACAACGTCGTCGTGCAGCGCGAAGGCTTGCAAAGGAGTTGTGCAAGATTGCACGAGAGGGCATCGATGTCGAAGGGTATGGCTCGATCGTGCTCGAGGACGGTGATGTGGTCTTTGTACCGTGTCCTGTCGTACCACGATATGGCAACGTACTGCTCTTCGATCCGTATTTTAGAGTTTCAAAAGGGTGAACCAAAAGAAGTGGGGTAACACCCACTTCTTTTTCTTGGCTGTGAGGACAATTGGTTCTTGAAGCAACATATGGTATCTTGCTTCGCAGAAATGGAGATGTAACATGCAACAACATGTCGGATGGGGTGCGGGTCATGGGCAGTATACCGCACCACCTCAAGCAAAATGCCCGCGGTGCGGTGTTGAGTTTCAGCTTGTGTATGCCAGAGATATGCATAATGTACCGACAAAAGAATTGGTATTGCCGAAGCATCGACGCACTTTCAAACCCGGAGAATCATCACATGTGAAGGATTTGCCGTTGTGTGAATAAGTGTAAAAGAGGCAAGGGAACACTTGCCTCTTTTTTTGTGCCCGCGTATGCTTCCGTAGTGCTGCCCCTATGGCAGAGAAAGTAATGGGGTTATGTTTTCAAAAATGCTGTGGTGGCGAAATTGGTAGACGCACTACGTTCAGGTCGTAGCGAGGGCAACCTCATGGGAGTTCGAGTCTCCCCTACAGCACAACTGAGCACATAAAGAAAAGCTGGTCTTTCGACCAGCTTTTCTTTATGATAGCGCTATGGATATTGGTGAGCAGTTTACGGGCAAGAAGGTGACCGTGATGGGTCTTGGCCTTTTGGGGCGTGGCGTCGGCGACGTAGCTTTTCTCGCTGCACATGGCGCCGAGGTGCTCGTGACAGACCTTAAGGACGCTACTGTGCTCGCGCCGTCGCTTGCGCTTCTTTCCGAGTACCCGAACATCACCTACGTACTCGGCGAGCATCGCCTCGAAGATTTCGAAGGACGAGATTTTATTTTGAAAGCTGCGGGTGTACCGATAGACTCGCCATACATTGCTCATG
>Ga0075026_100001360_pt1 | contig 10286 bp, 9 predicted proteins | sample Str012_2_FD_71392 | JGI IMG/M metagenome (GOLD analysis project Ga0075026, IMG submission 71392) | Freshwater sediment microbial communities in response to fracking from Pennsylvania, USA - Straight Creek_MetaG_SC_2012 | ecosystem: Environmental > Aquatic > Freshwater > Creek > Sediment...
GTGAATACGCGCGACCACCGCCAACGTGAACCAGCGGTAGCGCCACAGCAATCCGCGCGCGGCGTCGACAGCGAGTACTTGCTCTTGTCCGGAGATGTGCGTTTCAAGCAGCACGGTCTCGCCCTCGCGGTCGAAATAGTCGATGCGCGCGAGCCAGCGGCCGGCGCCGAAATGGAAGCGGAACTTGTAGTGGCCTTTCACATCGCAGAACGGAGAGACGTGGAAAACCTTGCGCGCGGTCAGCGTTTCGCCGGACCGAAGGGGCTCGCCGTCCACGTGCGCAAGTAGATAGTGGTGCGATTCACCGAACGTGTTGTTGACTTCGGCCAACACCGCGGCAACGCCACCACGCGCCCGGTGGCATACCCAGAAGCTCACCGGATTGAATACGTAGCCCAGCATTCGCGGAAACGCATACAAAACGATTTCGCCATCGGCTTCGATCTGTTCGGCAGCCAGACGTTGGCGAATCCAGGCCACGAGCGGCGAGCCGTCGCGCGGACCGTGGTCCCGGTCATGAAACGAAATGAGTCCGCGCCGGTTCCACGCGATTCCATGTGCGGGCAGATTTGACAATTGGGACAGCGGCAAGCGCAGGCAGAACGCCGGATAGACAAAGGCATGCGCGGCCGGGCGCGTCCGCCGGTGCATGACCTCGCCGGCAACGATTGCGGGTCCATCGACTTCCGTGGCGGAGATCGAATGAAGTGCTGCAAGAGGGACGCGCGCGTTCATGGGGTGCGTGAAATAGGCGTGGTCGGGTCAGGCCGCGATGCGCATATTCGACGTCGCGCGATCCTCGGTCGAATCGCCACGTGCGATGCCGTCGGCAACCGCATGGGCCGATGCCAGTCCGTCTTCGTGGAATCCGTACCCCAACCAGGCTCCGGCGTACCACGTGTTTCGCTCCCCCTGCAGCTGTGCAATGCCGTCGCGAGCAGCAATGGCAGCGCTGTCAAGAAGCGGATGCGAATATTCGAACTCCTGCAGAACTCGCGCCGCGTCAGGCTCAATCGGTGGATTCAGTGTGACGATGACTGGTGTCGCACACGGCAACGGCTGGAGCTTGTTGATAAGGTAGGAGACGGCTACCGGGCGCCGACCCGAGGGATCGTCGGTTGCAAGGTAGTTCCATGCCGACCATGCGCGTCGCGCGCGAGGCAGCAGCGCCGCGTCCGTGTGCAGCACGACCCGGTTGGGCTGGTAGCGAACCGCCGCCAGAAGGCGCTGCTCGCTGTGCGACGGGTCGCCCAAGAGTGCGAGCGCGGAATCGCTGTGGCACGCGAGTACGACGGTGTCGAACGCCTCACCGGGGCGGCCGGCTGTATCGATCTCAACGCCGTCTTTCTTGCGCATGATGCGCCGGACTGGCGTGCCGACGCGCACGTCGGGCAGTTGCGCCGCGATTTTCTGCACGTACATGCGCCCGCCACCCTGCACGGTGCGCCAGCGTGGGCGGTCGGTGATCTGCAGGAGCCCGTGGTTGCGGCAGAAGTGCACGAACGTCGGCAATGGAAACTCGAGGATGTCACGCCTGGGCGCAGACCAGATCGCAGCCGCCATCGGCAGCAAGTACCAATCGCGGAATGGGGCCGAGTAGTTCTCGGCATCGAGGAATTCGCCGAGTGAAACGGACCACACGCGGTTGTCCTCAACCATGGCTTGGGTGCTTCGGTTGAAGCGCGCGATGTCCGCGAGCATCCGCCAGAATGCGGGTCGTAGCGCGTTCGCCGGTTGCGCGAACAATGACCGCAGGTCGGTGCCCGCCCATTCCAGCCGGTGCCTGTCGACCCGGCACGAGAACGACATTTCACTGGCGACGCTGTCCACGCCAAGTTCGTCGAACAGCGCGATGAGTTTGGGGTAGGTGCGGTCGTTGAACACGAGGAACCCCGTGTCGACGGGGAACGTCTGTCCTTCGAGTGTGACGTCCACAGTTGCCGTATGGCCACCCAGCCGCGTGTCGGCCTCGAATAGCGAAACCGCATGCCCCTGCTTCGTCAGGAGCCACGCCGTTCCCAGGCCGGCGATACCGGAGCCTACGATCGCGATCCGCACTTTGTTTCCTCTCGCTTGCGCTGTTGCTGGTGTGGGCTGGGGTTTCGGGGGATCAGTCGAGCAATGCGGCTCCCACACCTTCTACCTCTGCATACGCGGAATGGTTGTGAATGGATTCGAAATTTTCGCTGGCAACCGTAAATCGACCCACGCGCGGATCGCGCTTCATTCGCAAGGCGATGTCGCGCACGAGGTCCTCGACGAACTTGGGGTTGTCGTACGCACGTTCGGTGACCCACTTCTCGTCCGGGCGCTTGAGGAGTCCCCAGACCTCGCAGGAGGCCTCTTCCTCGGCGACGAGCGCCAATTCTTCCAGCGACAAATCGCCGACGATGTCCGCCGTGACAGTGATATGGGACCGCTGGTTGTGCGCGCCATAGTCGGCGATCTTCTTTGAACACGGGCAGAGACTCGTCACCGGGGCGGTCAGCGCCAACGTGATTTTGGTGCGCCCGTCAGCCGTCGTTTCTGCGGCAATGCTTGCCTGATAGTCGAGCAGGCTCGAAACACCGGATACCGGCGCCGATTTTCGGATGAAATACGGGAAGGACATCTCTATGCGCCCCGTCACGGCGCCCAGCCGCTCGAGCATCTGGCCGTGCAACTGGTTCAGGCCGCGGATATCGAGCGGCGTACGGGCCGACTCCAGGATCTCGACGAAACGAGACATATGGGTCCCTTTCACGTCGTGCGCCAGTCCCACATACATGGCAAATTCCGCAACGGTGTGCTGCACCTCACCGGAAGGTGTGCGGAGCGCGACGGGGTAGCGCAGCCCTTTGATGCCAACCTTCTGGATCGCTGTTTGACGGAGGTCCGCCAACGATTGTGTATCCGGAAGTACAAGCTGTTCTGGAGCATTCATCTTGGGACTCCTGGCTGATTTCGCACGCGCGCACGAACCGGCGCACGGGAGACACTTTCAGTTAGTTTGAATCTGGTGGAAACCGAATGGAAACGCAGTGAATGCCGCGTAGTCGCAACGCATCCGTGGTTATTTTCGTCCGACCGAAGCGCAAATCAACCTTTGACAGAAACTGGCTTTTCCGCGAGCAGCTTTTCGATCAGGGTCGTGAGTTCCGGATTGTCCGGCGCGGTCGCGCTGGCAAAGGTCGCCACGGGTTTACCGCTGCGGTCGACAACGAATTTATAGAAATTCCATAGCGGCTTCTTGCCTGTCTGCCTGGCCAGGTCGTTGTAGAGCGGATTGGCGGAAAGGTGCGCGACGCTCGACTTCTCGAACTGCGGAAAGTCAACGCCATAGGTCGTGCGGCAGAATTCCGCGACCTCCTTGTTGCTGCCGGGTTCCTGGCTGAAATCGTTGGAAGGAAAGCCCACAATGACCAGCCCGCGGTCCTTGTACTTCCGATACATTGCTTCGAGACCTTCATACTGGTGGGTATAGCCGCAGTAGCTTGCGGTGTTGACCACGAGCAACACCTTGCCCTGGAACTGACAGAGCGATTGGGGTTGACCGGTTTGCAGCCGGTTGAACGTGTGCTGCAGCAGCGCCGGACAGGCGGCGTCAGGAGCGACGGGCAGATCGGCCGCACAGACCGGGGTCGCAGTTGCGACCACCGACCACAGCGCGATTACCGCCAAGTCCCGTCGTCCGCGTCGGGAGGTCCATCGGCCAAACCAGTGTCCAGGTTCGATGGACGATGAATTGGCAGCCTTTTTTTCAATTATTTGCATGTTTGTCTTGGACAAATGGTTGTTTCATCCTTACAATAGCCTCAGAATCCAGTAATGTCAATAATTCGTCCAAGACAATATGAATAAGCCCGTGGAATCATCCCTTACTCTCAATATCAGCGGTGTCGAGCGCGAAACAGGGCTGTCCAAAGACGTCCTGCGCATGTGGGAGCGCCGTTACGGGTTCCCCAAACCGGGTCGCGATGACAACGGCGAGCGCCAATACACGGTCGTCGACATCGGCAAGCTCCGGGCGGTCAAGCGACTGATGGACGTCGGCCTGCGGCCGGGCAAGATCATGACGTTGACGATTGAAGAGTTGAACGCCATGGCCGACGCGAGGACGCCGCCGCGCCGGGACGCGATGGCGCCTGCGCTGGAGCGTGACGTCATCTCGATGCTCAAGAGTCACGACGCCACGTCGCTGCAACACACGCTGGCGAACATGCTGATGCGGCAGGGGCTGCAGAAATTCGTCCTGGAAACGATCACTCCGCTCAACCAGGCCGTGGGGGATGCGTGGATGCAGGGCGACCTGCAGATCTTCGAGGAACATCTCTACACCGAGCAGTTGCAAGTGGCGCTGCGCACCGCGATCAACGCGTTCCCGCGGCAAACCGGAACGCCGCGGGTCCTGCTGACGACATTTCCGAGCGAGCAGCATGGAGTGGGCCTGTTGATGGTCGAGGCGATGATGGTTCCCGAAGGTGTCCAGTGCATTTCATTGGGAACACAAACACCGCTCGAGGACATTCGCCGCGCCGCGATTGCGCACAAGGCGCATATCGTCGCCCTGAGCTTCTCCGCCGCATTTCCCGTGCGCCAGGCAAGTGACGGCCTGGCCGCGTTGCGCCGCCAGCTTCCCGCTGCCGTCTCGCTTTGGGCGGGTGGCGAGATGACCCGGCGGGTGCGCAAGACAATGCCGGGCATCATGCTCATTCCGGACCTGGCATCGATCATCAATGCGCTGCGTAGTTGGCGATCGCACTGGGTACCCCAGCCTGCCTGACCGTTCCTTGCCGCGCGTGGGGCCGACTTCGTTCCGCAGGGTAGAATGCCCCAGTCCGCGGAAGGGAGCCAAGGAATGCTGTACCCCCAACTTTTCAAGGCGTTCGAGTCGGTGCGCTGGGACCTGACCCACGACGTGCCCTGGGCTTCGTTTGACGCCGCCAGGCTATCGGACGACCAGGCCCAGACAATCAAGATGAATGCCATCACCGAGTGGTCGGCGCTGCCCGCCACGGAAATGTTCCTGCGCGACAATCGACAGGACAGCGATTTCTGCGCGTTCATGTCGATCTGGTTCTTCGAAGAACAAAAACACGCGCTGGTGCTGATGGAATATCTGCGCCGATTCCGCCCGGAATTCGTCCCGACCGAGGCCGAGCTCCACGCGGTACGTTTCGAGTTCGACCCGGCCCCTGCCGACGAAACGTTGATGATGCATTTTTGCGGCGAAATCCGTCTCAACCACTGGTATCGCTGCGCCGCGGAATGGCACACGGAACCGGTGATCAAGAAGATCTACGAACTAATTTCAAGGGACGAAGCCCGCCACGGTGGCGCGTACCTTCGCTTCATGAAGCGCGCGATCGAGCGTGGAGGCGCCGAGGTCAAGCGCTCCTTCGCGAAAATTGGTGTGCTGATGGCGAGCTCGTCGCGTACCAGGAAGCCGCTGCACCCGACCAACCTGCATGTGAACACCGGATTGTTTCCCAACGATACCGTGCAGAGCCGGTTGCCCGATCCTACATGGCTGGAGCGCTGGCTCGACGAGCAGATCCGCTTCGACGCTGGATGGGAGAAGCGAGTCGTCGCGATGATCCTCAAGAATCTGTCGTCATTGTTCGGCGAACGATTCGAATCGGTGCAGCAGTTGAACCGCTTTCGCAAAACGCTCGCACCTGCGCCGGCCTGACGGCTCGGTCGCCGTCGCATTGCGGCGCGCCCCCTGACTGGCATGTGGACCGCAATTATTCTTGCAGCAATGGTCGCCGGCGGCACCGCGGCCTACGGCACATGGGCGTATCGCGCGGTTGCGCAGGGGGCGCCCGCCTGGCCGTTTTGGGTCGGTCTTCCTTTCGCGTATCTAGCCGTCCCGCTGCTGTTCACCATCATCTGGTTCGCGTTCGCGTGGTGGTTTCGTGCTGCGCGACCTCCCGACGTTCGTCTCACGCTGCCGCAGCGGATCGTCATGTTCGGCCGCGAATTCCAGTCGCTCGCGCGCTCCGTGCCTAGAATGATTTTCTTCCGGCTGCTGATGCCGGATCCCGCGCCCGCGCGCGCGGAGTTGCCCATCCTGCTGCTCCACGGCGTCGGATGCAACGCGGGCGTGTGGGCTCCATTCAGGCGGCATCTGGCTGAACGTGGGGTGCCCGCGGTGTATGGACTTTCCTACGGCTCGTTCATCCACTCGATCGAACTCTTCGCGGAGGAACTTGATGCAAAGTTGGCCGAGATTCGGACGGCGACGGGTGCGTCCCAAGTCGTCATGGTCTGCCACAGCATGGGCGGGCTGGTTGCCCGTGCCTATCTGCGCCGCTATGGGGCGGCCAACGTACGCCGGCTGGTGACTATCGGGACACCGCACCACGGCAGCATGCACGCCTGGTTGATGTTCGGACAGTCGCTTGTGCAGATGCGGCCAGGCAGCGCCTGGTTGAGCGAACTCAATCGCAGCGAAAATGATGCCGGCGTTCCGACCGTGTCCATCTGGTCATGGCATGATTCCATGGTCACACCGCAGACGTCATCGCGCATTGGCTGGGGCGAGAACATCGTCCTGGCCGGCATTGCGCACAACGCGCTGCTCGAACACCCTGACGTATGGGCCAAGGTGATCGCGGAGATCGACCGCGCGGCTACCAGTGAATCCCCTGCGTGAGCTGAGCGAACGCGATCTGTTCGGGTGAGAGCTCCTGCTTGGCGGCAACCTCACCTTTCTTGCCCTGCGCCGCGGCCGAATCCGGAAACATGTTGAACGCGGTGTTGAGCAGGATCTGCGTCAGTCGCGGTGCTGCCGCATGCGAAATGGCGCCGAAGATGCCGAGTCGGGTCGCAATGCGCACCGAACGGTAAACGATGGCCTCGACGACCAGATCCGCGGCCTGCTCGGGCGAAAGCGTGGGCACGTTCTCGTACATTTTCGTCGGCGCGATCATCGGCGTGCGCACCAGCGGCATGTTGATCGTCGTGAAGTGGACGCCCTTGTCGAGAAATTCCGACGAAGCGCATGCGGCGAACGAATCAAGTGCGGACTTCGACGCTACATATGCCGAGAATCGCGGCGCATTCGAGAGCACGCCGATCGACGAAATGTTGATGATGTGCCCGTGTCGTTGCGCGATCATTTTCGGCAGGAAGCCCATGATGAGCCGCAGTGCGCCGAAATAGTTCAGTTGCATCGTCCGTTCGAAGTCATGGAACCGGTCGAACGAGTTGATCACACCTCGCCGAATCGAGCGGCCGGCGTTGTTGACGAGGAAATCGCACGCGCCGTGTTCCTTCAGCACGCGCGCAACCAGGGCATCGCACGACTTCAGGTCGGAGACGTCGGCCGTGTACATCCAGCAGCGTCCGCCGGCGTCGTCGATTTCCTTCTTGGTCTCCACCAGTTTCTCTTCGCCGCGCGCAACCAGGATCACGTGCGCGCCCGCCGCGGCCATCTTGATCGCGGTGGCGCGGCCGATCCCGGACGACGCACCCGTAATGACAATGACCTTGCCCTTGACGCGGCCGGCAAGCGTACGGTCGATGAAGAGGTCCGGATCGAGATTGCGCTCCCAGTAATCCCAGAGACGCGGCGCGTAGGATTCGAGCGCTGGCACGCTGATGCCGGAGCCCTTGAGCGCCTTGGCCGTTTCACGATTGTCGTAGCGGGTCGGCCAGTTGATGAACTGAAACACATCCTTCGGGATGCCAAGATCGTTCAGTACCGCGCGAACAAAGCGCTTCACCGGTGACAGCGATCCGATTCCGTAGAAAATCGGCGCCGGGATGAAACCGAACATCCGCGCGTTCAACCGCATGGTCATCTGCGGCGCGTGCCCGGCCTTGGCGAAAATATTGAGTACTTCTCCGATCCGGTGCGGCTCGGGATCGGTAAGGTGGAAGCACTTGCCGTCCAGGCCTTTCTTGTGCGCGAGGTAGTCGAGCGCATCGGCGACGTAGTCGACCGGGACGATATTCAGGCGGCCACCTTCGATGCCGATCATCGGCATCCACGGGGGAAGCATGTTGCGCATCTTCTGGAGGAACTTGAAGAAGTAGTATGGCCCGTCGATCTTGTCGATATAGCCGGTCTTTGAATCGCCGACGACAAAGCCGGGGCGGTAAATGCGGAAGGGGCGCTTGCATTCGTCGCGCACGACCGCTTCCGAATCATGTTTGGTCTTGAAGTAGGGATGGTCGAGGTCCTCGGCCTCGTCGAACATGTCCTCGCGGAACACGCCGTCGTAGAGTCCGGCGGCAGCGATGGAACTTACATGTTCGAAACAACCTGCTGCCACGCTTTGTGCAAACTGAACGGCGTGACGGGTTCCGTCGACATTGGCGATTTGCTGCGCCTCGGCGCTCGCCTTGAGATCGTAGATGGCCGCCAAGTGGAAGAAGTGGTCGACTTTCCCCTTCAGCTTTTTAATGTCCGCGTCGGCCACGCCAAGGTTCTTCTTCGACAGGTCGCCGACGACGGGAATGATGTCCTTGTCGGTAGCACCCCATTCCGTCCGCAGCGCGGTGAGTTTCGCCAGCGACCCCTTGCGCACCAGCACGTAGATCGGCTTGCCGCGCTTCAGCAGATTGCGGACAAGAAACTGTCCGATGAAGCCGGTCGCGCCGGTGACAAAATAGGCCATTACATCCTCCTTGCGTTCTGATTCTGTTCCATGCGGAGATTCATGTTCCCCGACCTTCGCTTTTGGACTGGCGATTGTACCCTTGGGGCGCGGTGACGCGTTCCCTTTAGTATGATTGCTCTAGGCTGGGCCGCCTAGAATGAAGCCGGCTCAAGCGCGCTCCTTCCTGTCCGGCAAGAACAACTGGAGAAACACGATGCTGAAAAAAGCGAAAGCCGGATTGACCGGCAACCCGAAGGGCGAGAACGCGAAGGGTGAGGCCAAGGACATTTCGCAGTCGGTGCTCGATTCGTCGCGCCAGATCTGGCTTGCCGGATTGGGCGCATTTTCACGTGCGCAAGCCGAGGGAACCAAAGTGTTTGAAACGCTGGTGAAGCAGGGCGAGTCCCTGGAGTCGAAGACCAGGAAAGTCGCAGCCGACACCGCGGCGATGGCCCGAGGGGCCGCGACAGCCAAGGTCAAGGAAGTCCAGGTCGGGGTCGGCGGTACCTGGGACAAGCTGGAGAAGGTGTTCGAGGACCGCGTGGAGCGCGCCCTGTCGAAACTCGGCGTCTATACCAAGAACGATGTCGAGCAACTGGCCGAGCGGGTCGACGTGCTATCCGAGGCGGTCAATGAACTCATCAAGGCGACCGGCGTGAAGCCGAAACGTCGGCCTGCAGCGCCAGCTTCAGCCATGGAGCGGATGGTCAAGGGTGCGGTTTCGCAGGCGGCCAGGACCGCGACGGGTGCTGTATCCACCGCTGCCGGCGCGATGTCGAGTGCGTCAAGGACGGCGAAGAAGACGGTGCGGACTGCAAAGAAAACCGTGCGTCGCGCGACCAACGTGGCGCGCGCCGCGATCAAATAGTCCGTGTCGTTTCCGGCCGGGGCCTGCCGATCATCGGCGGGCCCTTTTTCATCGAGGTGCTACACAAGGATCATTCGCGATTGAGCTTGTCGACCAGAGCCACGTAGCTGGTCATCGCGTCGTCCTTGCTGGTCCCTTTCAACTTGGCCCAGGCGTCGTATTTGGCTCCGCCGACGAAATCAAAGCCGCCGGGCCGGTCCCCCTTGACGTCACCCTCGGTGGCTTGCTTGTAGCAGGAGTAGAGCTTGAGCAGAGTCGCGTTGTCGGGTTTCTTTTTGGTTTTCTTTGCCGCCGCCGTGGCGACTTCGAATTTTGCTTTCAGGCCGGCTGTCTTGGGTGCGGTAGCCATGGGGGTGCTCCTCCTTTAATCCTGATTTGACGTCTAACGCTTTCGTGCTACTTTAGCGCGAACGCAACGGCGCACGCAACGCTTGGCGCCCGCGTTCCCGCACCACGCTCGATCATGGCCGCGAAACTCAAACGCAAAAAAATGTCCGCGGTCGACACCGCGTGGCTGCGCATGGACCGGCCGCACAACCTGATGATGATCTGCGGAGTGCTCCTGTTCCGCGAGAAGGTTTCGCTCGCGCGGCTGCGCAAAGTGATCACCGAACGCTTCATGGTCTTCAAGCGGTTTGGCCAGCGCGCTGTTGAAACCACGGCCGGCGCGTACTGGGAGTCGGACCCGGACTTCGACATGGACCAGCAGGTCGTCCGCGCAACGCTGCCCGGCCGCGCCGATCGCCACGAATTGGAGAAATTCATTTCCCGGCTTGCGTGCACGCCGCTCGACCCGTCACGGCCGATGTGGCAGTTCCACGTCATCGACA
>Ga0075026_100001361_pt1 | contig 10285 bp, 11 predicted proteins | sample Str012_2_FD_71392 | JGI IMG/M metagenome (GOLD analysis project Ga0075026, IMG submission 71392) | Freshwater sediment microbial communities in response to fracking from Pennsylvania, USA - Straight Creek_MetaG_SC_2012 | ecosystem: Environmental > Aquatic > Freshwater > Creek > Sediment...
ATCTAGGGTCGGTCATGGTCTCGGGGCGCCACGTCGTTCTGATCGGGCTGATGGCCTCGGGAAAGTCGACCATCGGGCGACTCCTCGGGGCTCGGCTCGGCCGGGATTTCGTCGACAACGATGTCCTCCTGGAGGCACGAACCGGCCAAAGCGCGCGGCAGCTCGCCTCGGCCGAAGGTGTCGACGCCCTGCACCGGCACGAGGCGGAGGCGCTGGTGTACGCGCTGGAGGCGCCGGTTCCCTCGGTGGTGGCGGCGGCGGCCGCCGCGCCGATGGAACCCGACGCGGCGGCCGCGCTACACGGTCATTTCGTCGTGTACCTGCGCGCGTCGCCCGCCGTTCTCGCGGCGCGCCGCGCGGGTTCGCCCGCGGGCGACGACCACCGTCCCGCCGTCGGCTCGATCGCAGAACAGTTCGACGCGCGCGACGCGCGCTACCGCGAGCTCGCCACGCTCGTCGTCGACACGACCGACGCGGCGCCGGACGCGGTCGTGGCCGCGATCACCGCGGCGCTTGCATGACGAGCGTCTCGAACGCGGCGCGGACCTCGAACCCGAGTGCCTCGTAGACCCGGATCGCGGAATGGTTCTCCGCGAGCACGTGCAGGATCGGCCGCTCGTTGCGCGCCTCGATGCCGGCGGCAATTGCGCGGACGAGTCGCGTCGCGAGCCCGCGCTTGCGCGCCTCGGAGTCGGTGCACACTGCGCTGATCTCGGTATAGCCCGTCGGGTGCAGCCGTTCCCCCGACATGGCAACGAGCCGGTCGGCCGACTCGGCGCGGACGCCGAGGTAGGTGCCGAGCGCGACCGTTCGTTGCGCGAACGGACCCGGCCGCGTCCGTTCGACGAGCGCGAGCATATCCTCGACATCCGGCGCACCGAGGTTCACGAACGCCGCGTCGGGTTCGCCGATCGGCTCCGTCGCGATCATCTGGAGGGACTGCATGGTGATCGCGATCTCCCAGTCGTCCGGGACCTCGACCGCCGCGGGTCGGAACAACACCGCGCTCCCGCCCGGACCGACGAGCTCGGCGAGGGCGTTCCAGGCATCGGGTCCGACCTCGTCGGGGAGTGCCGCGAACACGGCCACGTCCGTCTGGTAGCGCAGCGCGAGGCTGCTGCCCTCCGAGAACTTCGCCTGCGGACCCGTCAGCGCGTGCCATACCGGGTTGTCGAGCAGCTCCATGTCCGCGATGGTGTCATGGTGACGCAAGCACCTCCCGCGATTTTCGATCATCTCGCCCGTATCGACGGCGACGGCTACACGATCGTCGAAGGCGCGATCGAGCCCGAGCTCGTCGTCGCCCTGCGCGACGCGATTCGCCGGTTGGAGCGCGAGCTGCACGTCGAGCCCAAAGGGACCGCCGCCGAAGGGCATGCGACCCGTCGTATGTACAACCTTCTCGCGAAGGATCCCGTGTTCCAGGCGATGCCGCTGCACGACCGCATCCTGCCGATCGTCGAGCACGTACTCGATCGCGGGTGCCTGCTCTCGGGCATGACCGCGATCGACATCGGTCCCGGCGAGGCCGAACAGCCGATGCACGGCGACGACATCGTGATGTCGCGCCATCTGCAACGCCCGCACGCGCCGATGATGGTGACGAGCATGTGGGCGCTCGACGATTTCACCGCCGAGAACGGCGGCACGCGCTTCGTCTCCGGCTCGCATCGCTTCGTCGGCACGCCCGACGAACCCGGCGCACTCGACGGGATCGAGGTGCGCGCGCTCGAGATGCCGGCCGGTTCGGTGATGATCTTCCACGGATCGTTGTGGCACGGTGGCGGCGCGAACAGCACGTCCGACGAGTGGCGCTGTGGTGTGAACGTGCAGTACTGCCCGGGATTCGTGCGCCAGCAGCAGAATCCGTACCTCGGCATCCCGCCGGAGCTCGCGGCGACGTTTCCCGACCGATTGCTCGAGTTGCTCGGCTATCGCCTCTACAAAGGCATCATGGGTCACGTCGACGGCGCGAGCCCGGGCGAAGTCGTGTTCGGGGCGCGGATGGCCGAGACCGCGTACCGCGACAGCGAACAACGCGGCACGAAACCGATGACCGGTGACCTGAACGGTTGATCAGAACGGCAACGGCGGCGCAATGTCCGCGCCGCACGCGGCGCCGACCAACCGGCTGGCGTGCACGAGCGTGCCGTAGCCCTCGATGACCTTCGACTGATTCATGTAGTCCTTGGCCGATGACGCGGCGAGGAGTTCGACGCGTCCGAACTGCACGTCGGCGCGAACCGCGCGCAGGTCTCGCGCGACGGGGCCGGGAACGTTGGGGATCGCGGCACCCAGCGCGGCGTCGAGGGCCGCCAACGGCGCCGGTAGGTCACGCGCCAGGCGCTCCATGCTCGCCGACCCGGAGAAGGCATCGTGCCATGGCGCGCCCGCGTTCGTCGCCGCGGCGGAGACGAGCCGCAGGTACGGACACGAGGCTTGCGGCACGGGAATCGGCTGCACATCGTTGCCGAACGAGAGGTCGCCCGACCCGAAGTTGGTCCCGACACCGTCGAGCAGGTGCGAGAACGAGTTCGCGCACGCCGAGAAGAGGAGACCGAAGCCGACCAACATTGCCAGACCGGTCGAACCCACCGCCGCGGTGAACACCACGCCGGGTCGCCGTTCGGTCCGATCTCGTTTCGACGCAGGCGTCGAGGAGCTCACAGACTCATTGTGCCCATATTCCCCGCGGGCGTCGACGCGGCTACGGGCCGACTCGGCTCCGGCGGCGGCGCCCGGACGACGCGAGGAACAACAACATCGCGCCGGACAGCGTCAGGGCCACGGCCACGGCCGCCAGGGCGGCCGACCTCGAGGCTCCGGTGTGCGGGAGCACGGTCGGCGCAGCCGCCGCGGCCGCCGCGACCGCGCGGCTACTCGTCGGGGGCGTCGCCGGCTTCACGGCCGCGGGCGCCGTCGTGACCGTCGGTGCGGCGCTGGTCGGGGTCGTGGTCGTGGTCGGGGGCGCGACGGTGGTGACGGGCGCGGCCGCCACGACGATCCGGCCGGTCATGAACGTATGAATGTTGCAGTGGTAGCCGAATGTTCCGGGTGTGTTGAACGTGACCGAGAACGATGCGCCCGGGTTGAGGTTCCCCGAGTTCCACGTCTGCGCCGAACCCGGATCAGAGGCCCAGGTGTGCGTGACCGTGCCGTGGTTCGTGATGGTGACCGTCGTGCCCGGTGGGATCGTGAGCGTCGACGGCGAGAAGCTGAAGTCCTGGACCGACAGCGCGGCCGACCCGCTCGCCGCCGCTGCCACGGCCCCGACGACCGATGTCCCTACGAACGACATCGCGACCGCGGAGAACGCGAACGCCACCGTGATCCACGTTCGCTTCGCTGAAATCCGTTTCCCTGAAATCCGTTTCGCTGAAATCCGCCGCATGGTCACGGCATACGGCCGCCGAAGCGGCAGGGTTCAACCCACGGGCGCGCAATCGGAACCGCCGCCCGGCGCGGGCCGGTGCCGGACCCCGCGCTCGGGCGTGATCGTCACCGTCGAGCCCTCGACCGAGGCTCGACCGTCCACGATCAACGAGTAATCGTCGGGCCGGGCCGGTGGCCAGAGCAGCGAAACGTTCGGGCGTTGGCGCGCGTTGGCGCAACTGCGGTTTCCCGCGTCGCACGTGATCGTGTCGGCGCCGATGTTCGGGGTGATCGCGACGGCGTGCGCGCTCGCGTCGTCGGACACCGTGAGCAGATACGCGAACGGCGCCTGCCCCTCGGCCACGGTGCGCACTTCGTCGAGCTCCACTTTGATGCTCATCGTCGCCCTTTCCTCGTGAACTCGCGCGGCTCGTAGTAGCCGGGATTGGTGTCGGGCCGGCCGCGTTTGGTCGTGTAACGCCACTGCGCCGAGATCCGGCCCCGCACCGCGCGGCGCGTCTTCGGAACACCGTGCAGCCAGTCGGACTGGAAGCGGCCGCCGAACACCATCAGGTCGCCGCCCGCGGGCGAGAGGTCGCGCGCGGTCGAGCGGTCGCGGGTGTTGCGCGGTTGCACCAGGAACGGACGTTGCGCGCCGAGCGTCAGGATCGCGACGACCGTGTCCTCGAGCCAGCGCATCTCGCGATCACGATGCATCGCCACGCTGTCGCGCGAGTCGCGGTAGTAGGCCAGGCCGAAGCCGTCGAAGCGGGCGTTGTACTTCGTTGCGATCGCCTGCTGGGCGTCGGCGAGTACGGGGTGGCCGGGTTTCGCGAGCGAAGCGCCCGCGCCCATGCGGGGCTCGTCGATATAGCGCTCGTAGCGCCACACGCGACCCTGTTGCCACGCGACCGTCGACACGAGGTGCGCGTAGACCTCGTCGGCGTCGAGCAGCCAACCACGCGCGATGTCGATCCACGACGTGTCGTCGAGCTGCACGCGCTCGAATCCGACACCGGAATCGATCTCGGGCATCAGTCGATCGCGTGGTAACAGGCGTTCACCAATTCGTAGCTGCGGGCGTCGCCCGCGAGCCCCATGTCCATCCGGTTCATGACGTACCCGAACGCGAGCTCGGCATCGGGGTCGGCCCAGCCGACCGAGCCACCCGCGCCGAAGTGACCGAACGAACGCGGCCCACCGAGCTCGATCAGGCTCGAGCGCAACATGAAGCCGAGCCCGAACTGGATGTCCATGTCGAGCAAGACGCGGTTCGGCCCCGTGGTGAGTTGCGTCGTCGCGCGTCGGAGCTGCTCCTCGGTGAGGATGCGCACGCCGTCGACGTCGCCGATGCACGCGGAATACATGCGCGCGATCGAACGGGCGTCGCCGATCCCGTTCGCGGCCGGAATCTCGGCCGCGTGTAGTGCTCGCGTGTTCCACACTTCCGGACCGGAGAGCGAGCCGCCCGGAGCGAAGAGCGCCTTGCCGAGTGTTGTGTCCGGTCCCATGAACTGTTCCACGAGCGCGGCGACCTCGGGGTCTTCGGTAATGAGCGGGTCGGCGAGACCGCCGACCAACGTTGCGACCCGCCGTTCCTCCGACTCGGGGAGCCCGATCCAGAAGTCGAGGCCGAGCGGGGTCGCGATCTCGTCGCGGAAGTACGTGCCGACGCTCTTGCCCGCGACGCGGCGAACGACTTCGCCGACGAGCCAGCCGTACGTGGTTGCGTGGTACCCGTGCTGCGAACCGGGTTCGTAGTGAGGGACCTGTTGCGCGAGCGCGTCGACGACCGGATCCCACGAGAGCGCCTGCTGGAGTGACATGTCGCCGTCGATCCACGCGAGTCCCGCCTGGTGCGACAGCAGGAACGACACGGGGATGTCCTCCTTGCCACCCGCAGCGAACTCGGGCCAGTAGCGCGCGACGGGCGCGTCGACGTCGAGCGCGCCTTCCTGCGCCAGCTTGTTGGCGCACATGGCCGTTGCGCCCTTGGTCGTGGAGAAGACGAGCGCCAGCGTGTCCTCGTCCCAGGGGCGTCCCGTGGCGACGTCGGCCGTGCCCGCCCAGAGGTCGACGACCTTTTCGCCGCGGTGGTACGCGCTGAACGACGCGCCGATCTCGAGGCCTTTCGCGAAGTTCGTCTCGAATGCGTCGCGAACGGGTTCGAAACCCGATGCGGTGGTTCCGTTGATCTCCGTCATGCAACAGGTTTACCAAAGGACCGGCCGGGCGGCTACAGGCCGTTTCTCGCCCAATTCGGCTCGCCCAGTTCGGCTCGCCCAGTTCGGCTCGCGTGGTCCGCACCCCCGCTTCGCGTTCTCATCACAATCCGGGGCGACCTTGAGGGGGACGGTTTCCCCACTCCAGGAGGACGACATGAAGTTCAAGCAGATTGCAGCATCGGCACTGTTGACCGTGACCCTCGCAAGCGTCGGTCTCGTCGGCTTCGGCGCCGCGAGCGCCGGTGCCGCCACGGTGAACACCACCACCGCCAATGACGGCCGCCCGCGCCTCGATCCCGGTGTCACGCTCTGGCACGACGCCAACGGCTGGCACGTGCGGGTGACACACAACGCGATCCACGACCGCGTGTTCTCCGGTGTCATCCACACCAGCGGAACACTGACCGGCCTGCACTCGGTGCGACTCGAGAAGAACGACTACGTCAAGGTCGGCGCGGGTGGTCACACGCTCGCGTTCCGGTTCAACAACTACGGCGGTGTCGACGGCTTCGACGTCACGGCCAACAGCGCGCCGTACCTCGCGTTCGGCTTCACGACCGACGGCCACGTGCTGGCGCCCGCGCACATCTCGATCGGTGCGGCGGGACGTCACCCCGCGGGTGACCCGTTCGTCCTTCGGTAAACGGCGTATATAGGGCCTGGGGGCGGCTTCCGGTGACCGGAATCCGCCCCCACCACCCCTACACTGGAGCTCCCCCCGAATTGGAGTTCTGTATGAGCGCGCGCGACGACCTGCGCAACGTGGCGATCATCGCCCACGTCGACCACGGCAAGACCACCCTCGTCGACGCGCTCCTGTGGCAGTCCGGGGCGTTTCGCGCCAACCAGGACGTCAACGAGCGGGTCATGGACTCGAACGACCTGGAACGCGAGAAGGGCATCACGATCCTCGCCAAGAACACCGCGGTGAAATACGGCGACGTGACGCTCAACATCGTCGACACCCCCGGTCACGCCGACTTCGGCGGCGAGGTCGAGCGTGCGCTCGCGATGGTCGACGGAGTGCTCCTCCTCGTCGACGCGAGCGAAGGCCCGCTCCCGCAGACCCGCTTCGTCCTGCGCAAGACGCTCGAGGCGCACCTCCCGGTGATTCTCGTCGTGAACAAGGTCGACCGTCCCGACGCGCGCATCGCGCAGGTGCTCGACGAGGTGTACGAGCTGTTCATCGACCTCGGTGCCGACGAGCACCAGATCGAGTTCCCGATCGTCTACGCGAACGCGCGCGCCGGCTGGGCGTCGCTCGACGCCGATGTCGAAGGCAGCGATCTCAAGCCGCTGTGCGAATTGATCCTCGAACGGATCCCGGCCCCCGAGTACGAAGAGGGCCATCCGTTCCAGGCGATCGTCACCAACCTCGACGCGTCGCCGTACCTCGGTCGGCTCGCGCTGTGTCGCGTGCGCAACGGCTACGTGCACAAGGGTGAGCAGGTCGTGTGGTGCCGGATCGACGGAACGACCGAACGCGTCAAGATCGTCGAGCTGTTCCTCACCGACGCGCTCGACCGTGTTCCCGCCGAAGAAGCCGGTCCCGGCGACATCATCGCGGTCGCCGGTATCCCCGAGATCACCATCGGCGAGACGCTCGCCGACCTCGACGATCCCCGGCCGTTGCCGCCGCTCATCATCGACGAGCCCAGCCTTTCCATGACCGTCGGCATCAACACATCGGTGCTCGCGGGTCAGGACGGCAAGAAGCTCACCGCGCGCCAGGTCGAGAACCGTTTGCAGCAGGAACTCGTGGGCAACGTCTCCCTACGCGTGCTCAACACCGAACGCCCCGACGCGTGGGAGGTGCAGGGTCGCGGCGAGCTGCAACTTGCAGTGCTCGTCGAGACCATGCGGCGCGAAGGGTTCGAGCTCACGGTCGGCAAGCCGCAAGTCGTGATCCGGGAGATCGACGGCAAGCGCCACGAGCCGGTCGAGCTGCTCACCGTCGACGTTCCCGAGGACTATCTCGGCGTCGTCACGCAGTTGCTCGCGCTGCGCAAGGGCCGCATGGAGCAGATGGTCAATCACGGCACCGGCTGGGTACGGATCGACTTTCGCGTTCCGGCCCGTGGGCTCATCGGTTTCCGCACCGAGTTCATGACCGAGACGCGCGGTACCGGGATGTTGCACCACGTGTTCGACGGCTGGGCGCCCTGGTTCGGCGAATTGCGGACGCGCCCCACCGGCAGTCTCGTCGCCGACCGCCGCGGCATGACCACCGCGTACGCGCTGATGAACCTGCAGGAACGCGGCGCGATGTTGATCGGTCCGGGCGTCGAGGTCTACGAGGGGATGATCGTCGGCGAGAACGCACGCGCCGACGAGATGGACGTGAACCCCACGAAGGAAAAGCAGCTGACGAACCACCGCGCGTCGGGCTCCGACGATCTCGTCCGGCTCGTCCCACCGCGCGCGATGTCGTTGGAGCAGGCGCTCGAATTCATCACCGACGACGAGTGCGTCGAGGTCACGCCGAAGAACGTTCGGCTCCGCAAGGTGCTGTTGTCGTCGAACGACCGCGGCCGCCAGCGCAACTCGCTGAAGCCACCCAAGTACTGAGGCTTCGCCGCGATTGCGGCTAGTGCGAGAGCATCGCGATCGACACGAGGACGGCGATGACGTTGTTGGTCGCGTGCGCGACCATCCCCGCGCCGAGGCGGCCCGTGCTGTTGCGCAGCCAGCCGAGGAACAGACCGAGCACGAAGATCGTGCCGCACTTCACCGCGGCCTGGTTGAAGGTCATGCCGACCTGGTAGTGCGCGGCGCCGAAGAACATCGCCTGCGCGACGGTCCCCGGACCGATGCCGAGGTTGCGGACGAGAACGGGCTGGACGAGGCCGCGGAAGTAGAGCTCCTCGATGATCGGTGCGCCCACGCATGCGAACAAGAACGTCACCGCGATGAACGACGCACTCGGTTGGCTGACGACGAAGAAGTGCGCACCGCCCCCGTTGTCGGGGAAGAGGTGCAGCAACACGTAGGTGACGCGGCTCGCGACGAGGACGCCGACCACGCCGACGCCGATGCCGACCTTGACTTCTCGGCCGTTGGGCGCACGGAAGCCGAGATCGGCGAGTGAGCCGCCGGGACGGCGATGACTCGCGATGTAGGCCGCCATTCCGAGCCCGATCCAGAGGCCGAACTGCCCGAGAACCATCACCGGGACGGTGAGCGGCGCGGCTCCCAGCGCGACCGCCGCGAGCGAGCCGAGTACCGAAAGCGCAAGGGCCCCGAAATACCCCAGGACCGCGATCCCGCCGCCCTCGATGTCGGTGCGCGCCACCGGCTCCGTCGCCGCGGCGACGACGGGACCCCCGTATGTGGCATTCCCGTAGGAATACCCGTCGTAGCGATTCGTCGGAAGATTCGTTACAACGGGTGTCAGGCCAACGGGTGTCGGCGCGACCGGCGCAGTGGGGGTCGTGAAGCCGGTCCAGGTCATGCCGTCCCACCAGCGGGTGGGCGCGATCTGCCAGGGGTCGGGGTACCAGCCCGGCTGCGGGGCCGGCGCGCCCGCCGCGGGATCGGTCGACTGCACCTAGGGGTTTTCGGCCCTCCGGCGGGTCGACTTGTGATGAATTCCCTGCGGGCAACCCCGGCGATCAACCCCGCGTGAGCAGCCTCCGGGCGGTGCCGCCCAGGAACAGGGTCATCGCCTCGTCGTCGAGCGGCAGCGCCTTGGCCTCCGCGAGCGAGCGGCGCATCGGGAACCACGGCTCGTCGCTGCCCCACAGCACGCGCCCGCGGTACGTCTTGGTGTTCATGAACGCGACCAGGTTCGGGTCCATGTACCGCGGTGCGTACGCGGTGCACGAGAGGTAGAGGTTCGACCACTTGCGCATGTAGTTCATGAGCAGCTCTTCGTAGGGATGACCCATGTGCGCCACGATGACCGTGAGGTCGGGGAAGTCGATGAGCACGTCCTCGAGCAGCTCCGGGTGCTGCACCCGCGACCGCACGCGCGGCCCGGGGATGCCGGCGTTGATCCCGACCGGAACACCGAGCTCTTCGCACACCTGGTAGATCGGGTAGTGGCGCGCGTCGTTCGTCGGCACCTGCGATGCGAGCGGCATCACCCGCACCATGCAGAACGCAGGGTGTTGCGCGAGTTCGCGAACGCGCTTGACCTGCCGCCCCGGACGCGACGGATCGCCGATCCCGCCGGCCACGAGGAACCGGCCGGGATGCGCGGAACAGATTTCGAGGAGCTTGTCGGTGTTGCGGTCGAGACCGCCGGTGAACACTCCGGTCGCGACACCGAGCTCGTCCATGGTGGTGAGCAGCGAGTCGACGCCCACCGGACCTCGATTGCTTCCGAGGTAGCCGGGGATGTTCTCGTATCCCTCCTGCGTCACGAACTGCTCGGCCGACTGCTCCGTGACGAGGTTGACCCAGATATCGAAGATGTCCATGGTCCGGCGACGCTAGCCAAGGTCACCGTTCAGGCGCACGGGCTACGGTTTCCCGCATGCGTGCAGCAGTGCTCGAAGCGTCGGAGAAGCCGCTCGCGATCGTCGACGACGTCGACATCGAAGATCCCCGTGTCGGCGAGGTCCGCGTACGCGTGTCGCACTGCGGCGTGTGTCATTCCGATCTCTCGCTCGCGAACGGTACGTACCCGTTCTCCGCGCCGGTCGTGCTCGGGCACGAAGCGGCAGGGGTCGTCGACGCGGTCGGCG
>Ga0075026_100001362_pt1 | contig 10285 bp, 9 predicted proteins | sample Str012_2_FD_71392 | JGI IMG/M metagenome (GOLD analysis project Ga0075026, IMG submission 71392) | Freshwater sediment microbial communities in response to fracking from Pennsylvania, USA - Straight Creek_MetaG_SC_2012 | ecosystem: Environmental > Aquatic > Freshwater > Creek > Sediment...
GGCGTTTGTTGTGGGGACGATGAATGGTTGCGCTGCGTTTTAAGAAGTCGGTAGTTGCGGTGATTAGTTCTTTCGCCGCTGTCGGCGTTGTCCATTCCGCCGACCTCACAGTCCCTCCATTGGCGCCGGTCCAGGATTTTTCAGGCTGGTATCTGCGCGGTGATGCCGGTTTCGCCAATAAGCAGGCCGACAACCCATTCGATCAAAACCACGGCCGGTTTGAGTCGACGCATAACAAGAGATTCGATGCTGTTCCGTTGTTCAGCTCGGGCGCCGGTTACAACTTTCACGGTTTCGACATTGGCGATGTTGGCGGCGCGTTTGTGCCGGATCGCTATACGGGCAGTAGGTACGAGTGGACATTCCTGTTCAACGGTTATCTCGATCGGGGTACCTGGTGGAATTTCACGCCCTTTCTCGGGGCGGGCTTCGGTCTCAGTACAAGCACCAATTTTAGCGGTCTCAACGAAGCAGTAGGCGCAGATGCCCACAGCTCCGCCGTGCCGTCCGACATCGCAGAACAGCAAGCTTGGTCTGCGGTTGAAATTCGACGCTTACGACTTACTGCCACCACCGCTGCGCAGCAGGGGTTAGTGGCGCTCGACTAACAGTGGACGATTAAAGTGAAAAGAACGGGGCTGCTGCCATGAAGGGGTTTCGTCTTGGGCTCACACTGCGGCAGGCCACGGTTGGCCGTGCAGCATCGCCGCGCTTTGCCATTGCGGTTTGCTCTTTGCTGGCCGGCGCGTCCGCGGATCGCGCAGTGGCAGCGGATTGGCCACTGCGCGGTTCAGTGGCGCCGAGCTTCACACGATGGGATGGTTGGCAGGCTGGTGTCCAAGTTGGCTACGGCAACCTGAATACCGATTTTGGCGACAGCACGAGTCCGCTGGTTGCCTTTATTCTGCGCAATACGGTGCTGGAAAACGAGGACGCCCCGTCGACCTGGACGACGCTGCCGCGCAATTCGACCAACGGTCCGGTGTTTGGCGCATTCCTCGGCTATAATGTGCAATGGCAAGAACTCGTCATGGGTTGGGATCTTGCCTACATGCATCCCTCGGTTCTGCAATCATCTACGAGCGATTCGTTGAGCCGCAGGGTCACGACGACAGCGGACAACGTACAGCACGACGTAACAATCGGAGCACAGTCGTCGTTCAAGCTCGTCGACTATGCGACCCTGCGGGCGCGCGCAGGCTATGCTTTCGACCAATTCTTGCCCTACGCGGCGGTTGGCATCGCGGCGGGACGTTTCAACTACGGGACAAGTGTAACCGTAACTGATGCCATGACGCAGCTCCCCAATCCTCCTGGCCCGTTCATCGGCACATTCCAACAGTCGGCCAGCGCCGGCCAGCACAACGTCTTCGTCGCCGGCGTCGCCGCCGCCCTCGGTCTGGATTGGGCGGTGACGCCCAGCGTATTTCTGCGCGGCGAATGGCAATTTATCGCCTTCGCACCAGTAAACCAGACTCGGTCCAATGTTCAGACCGGGCAGGTCGGCGTCGGATTGCGATTTTAGTAACCGCCCCACAACTAAAGCTCCCGCTTTTTCTGCCCAGGAGTTGACCGCGGAGGGTAAGTCGCCTATCTCCGCCAGTGGGACACCCCTCCCCAACGAGGGGCGCCTATCTGGAAGGATAGAAAATATGACGGCGACCAAGCCCGGCGTGCGGCCGACGATCCCGCACTTCTCGTCCGGCCCGTGCGCAAAGCGCCCTGGGTGGAATCTCCAAAATCTCACCGATGCAGTCCTTGGGCGCTCACACCGGTCGAAGATCGGTAGGGCAAAGCTCAAGCGCGCCATCGACCTCACCCGTGAGGTGCTGGAAATCCCCACCGATTATCGCATCGGCATTGTGCCAGCTTCCGACACCGGTGCGGTGGAAATGGCGCTGTGGTCGCTGTTGGGAGCGCGGCCGGTGACGATGCTCGCCTGGGAATCTTTCGGCGAAGGCTGGGTCACCGACGTCGAAAAGCAACTCAAACTTAAAGACGTCACTGTCGTCAAAGCGCCGTATGGAGAGCTGCCGGATCTTGGCGCGATTGATTTTTCGACCGACGTCGTTTTCACCTGGAATGGCACAACGTCCGGCGTTCGCGTACCGAACGGCGACTGGATCGCGGCAAAGCGCAAGGGCCTCACCATATGTGACGCCACCTCGGCGGCTTTCGCGCAAAAGCTCGATTGGCCAAAGCTCGATGTGGTCACTTTCTCCTGGCAAAAAGCACTCGGCGGAGAAGGCGCACACGGCATGCTCATTCTCTCGCCGCGCGCGGTAGAGCGGCTCGAGAGCTACAAACCGGCCTGGCCACTTCCGAAGATTTTTCGCCTAACCAAGGGTGGCAAACTCAACGAAGGAATTTTCACCGGCGAAACCATCAACACACCGTCGATGCTATGCGTGGAGGACTATCTCGACGCATTGCTTTGGGCCAAGTCAGTCGGCGGTTTGCCTGCGACGATCGCGCGCTCGGATGCCAATGCAAAATCCCTGTCCGAATGGGTCGCGGCGACTGCCTGGATCGACCACCTCGCAAAAAATGCAGGCGAGCGTTCCAATACATCGGTGTGCCTGAAGGTCGTCGATCCGGCCGTGACACGGCTTGCCGTCGATGACCAGGCGGCCTTCGCAAGGACGTTGACCGGGTTGCTCGAGAAGGAAGGCGTCGCTTACGACATCGCCTTTTACCGAGATGCGCCGCCCGGTCTACGCATCTGGTGTGGAGCGACCGTAGAGCGGCGCGATATTGAGGCGCTCCTGCCCTGGCTCGACTGGGCCTTCGCCGAAGCCAAAGCCACACTGTCCAAGGCCGCGTGACGCCGCCGCGCGGGGCAGCCAAACCCTTTTCCGTCATTTCTGAAAGTTTTCGCCATGCCCAAGGTTCTCATTTCCGACGCATTGTCTCCTGCCGCCGTCCAGATTTTCAAAGATCGCGGCATCGAGGTTGATTTCCAGCCCGCGCTCGGCAAGGACAAGGAAAAACTCGCTGGCGTGGTGGGCAACTATGACGGTCTTGCCATCCGATCGGCCACAAAAGTGACGGCAAAAATCGTCGAGCACGCCAAAAACCTGAAAGTGATAGGTCGCGCTGGCATCGGCGTCGACAATGTCGATATTCCGGCGGCGACCGCGCGTGGCATCATTGTGATGAACACGCCATTCGGCAACTCGATCACCACCGCCGAGCACGCGATTTCGCTCATGCTGGCGCTAGCGCGGCAGATTCCGGAAGCCGATGCATCGACCCGTGCCGGCAAGTGGGAAAAGAATAAATTTTTGGGCGTCGAGATCTTCGGCAAAACACTCGGTGTGATCGGTTGCGGAAATATCGGCTCTATCGTTGCGGATCGTGCGCTGGGACTGAAGATGAAAGTGATTGCTTACGATCCATTCCTGTCTGCCGATCGCGCCACCGATCTTGGCGTCGAGAAGGTCGAGCTTGAGGAATTGTTTAAACGTGCCGACTTCATTACGCTGCACACGCCGCTCACCGATAAGACACGCAACGTCGTCAATGCCGATGCCATGAAGGCCATGAAAAAAGGTGTGCGCATCGTCAATTGCGCGCGTGGCGGTTTGGTCGACGAGGCTGCATTGTACGAGGCCCTCAAGAATGGGCACGTCGCCGGCGCTGCCTTCGACGTTTTTGTGACCGAACCAGCGACGGAAAATCCGCTATTCGCCCTCCCGAACGTGGTGTGTACGCCGCATCTCGGGGCATCCACTTCGGAAGCGCAGGAGAATGTGGCATTGCAAATTGCCGAGCAGATGTCGGACTATCTTTTGCGCGGCGCTATTAGCAATGCCGTCAACTTCCCCTCAATCAGCGCTGAAGAAGCGCCAAAACTCAAGCCGTTCGTCGCATTGGCCGAAAAGCTCGGCTCCTTTGCCGGGCAGCTGACCGAAACCGGTATCAGTAAGGTGCAGCTAGCCTACGAAGGTGCTGTCGCGCAGATGAATACCAAGGCACTCACCTCGGCGGCGCTCGCTGGCTTGCTGCGTCCGATGCTCGGTGACGTTAATGTCGTGTCTGCGCCTGTGGTGGCCAAGGAGCGCGGCATCGTGATCGAGGAGGTGACGCGTGAAATGCCGGAGGACTACGAAAGCCTCATCACCGTCACAGTAACGACCGAAAGGCAGTCACGACATGTGTCGGGGACCGTATTTGCGGACGGCCGGCCGCGTATCGTGAACATCAAGGGTATCCGCATGGACGCCGAGTTCGGCCCCTCGATGATCTACATAACCAATCGCGACAAGCCCGGTTTCATTGGCAAGTTTTCGTCGACGCTTGGTGAGGCTGGCATCAACATTGCCACCTTTCACGTCGGTCGTGACGCACCCGGGGGCAATGCAGTGGCGCTGATCGAGATCGATGGCGAGCTGCCCGAGACCGTTTTGACCAAAGTGCGCGCGCTGCCCCAGGTGCAATCGGCAAAGCCACTGCATTTCTGAATTTAGCGCGTAAGATCAATCTGTTGTCGCCATCGTCCCCCGCCATTGTGCGGTCGACTTTGGCTTGCCTCGAAGGGAAGCATCCTTTATCCGAAGGTGGACCTGGCCGGTGGCACCCGGCTCCAAGCGTCCGGGCGCTGGCTCAGGGAAGGGATCTGATGGCGAATGTGGTAGTTGTCGGATCTCAGTGGGGCGACGAAGGCAAGGGCAAAATCGTCGACTGGCTGTCGGAGCAGGCCGACATCGTCGTGCGTTTCCAGGGCGGTCACAATGCCGGCCACACCCTGGTGATCGACGGCTCGACTTACAAGCTATCGTTGCTGCCGTCCGGTGTCGTGCGCGAAGGCAAGCTGTCGGTTATCGGCAATGGCGTGGTCATCGACCCGCAAGCGCTGATCGACGAGATCGCCCAATTGAAGAAACAAGGCATAGTGGTAACGCCCGAAAGCTTGCGCATCGCAGAAAATGCGCCGCTGATCCTGCCGCTGCATCGCGAGCTCGAGGCCTTGCGCGAGGCCGACGATGCCGCGACGCGCATCGGTACGACCAAACGCGGCATCGGCCCAGCTTATGAGGACAAGGTAGGCCGCCGCGCTATCCGCTTCATGGATCTTGCGGACCTTCCCGCATTGCACGGAAAAATTGACCGACTGCTGGCGCATCACAATGCACTGCGCCGCGGTCACGGTCTGCCCGAGATTAAAGCCCAGACTGTCTACGAGCATCTGGCCGCGATTGCGCCGAAAGTCTTACCTTTCATGGATACGGTGTGGTCACTGCTCGACAGCAAGCGGCGCGAGGGCAAGCGTATCCTGTTTGAGGGGGCACAAGGCGCGCTCCTCGACATCGATCACGGTACTTATCCCTACGTGACGTCCTCGAATACGGTTGCCGCACAGGCGGCGACCGGCTCGGGACTGGGTCCGAACGCGATCGACTACGTGCTCGGTATTTGCAAGGCCTACACGACACGTGTCGGTCTTGGGCCGTTTCCGACTGATCAAATGGACAACGTCATTGGGAAAACTCTTGGCGAGCGTGGAAACGAGTTTGGGACCGTCACCGGACGGGCGCGCCGCTGCGGATGGTTTGACGCGGTGCTGGTCCGGCAAACGGTGTTGACCTGCGGCATCGATGGACTGGCGTTGACGAAACTCGATATTCTCGATGGCTTCGACGAAGTCAAAGTCTGCGTGCGCTATCGCCTCGATGGCCGCGAGATCGACTACCTTCCAGCAGGGGAGCACGTGCAGGCACGCGCGGAGCCGGTCTATGAGACCATCGCGGGATGGAAAGAGCCGACAGCGCGGGCTCGCTCCTGGGCACAATTGCCGGCACCAGCGATTAAATACGTTCGTCGCATCGAGGAATTGGTTGGTTGTCCGGTCGCGTTATTGTCGACTAGTCCGGAACGCGAAGATACCATCCTCATGAAGAATCCATTCGAGCTATGATCGCCGAAAAAAGACACGAACTAAGGTCAAGCATGATCTCGAAAGTGGAAACCCGGAAGCGGTCATGCTTCAGCAAAAACAGCGCGCAATGGCTGACTATTATCCTTTAATCGCCCGCGCGATCAGCGGCCTCGACAAGAACACGGGCGAGCACCGCCGCGCGCTATACGACCGCGCGCGTGCCGCGCTCGTTAGCCAGTTGCGTGGCGTGGTACCTACGCTGGACGAGACCGATATCACGCGCGAGCGACTGGCGCTCGAGGAGGCGATCCGCAAGGTGGAGGCGGAGGCCGCCAAGCGGGTGCGCTCAGATGCTCCTGAACCCGGGGAGCCGTCACTCCGCGACCGCGGCCTGCGCAATTTCAGAGAAACCGTCGCTGAGGCCGAGGGTCTCGGAGGCGCTGCAGCCGAGGCCAGGCGGGCGGCCCATGCCACCTACGAGGCAATGCCCGCTGAATCCGAGCCGCATTACTTCGAGCGTCCCCGTGCCGCTGAACCGCCCAGGGTCACAGAACCGGCGCTGACCGAGGAAGCGTTGCACGAGGGCGGTTATGTACCGCCAGCTCCGCTTCCCGGGTCCTATGAGGACGAAGACGATGACACTTATACGCGCCGCCCGGCGCGCTCTTACGGCGGCATTATCAAGCTCGGCGTGTTACTGTTGGTATTGATCGGCATCACCGGTGCTGCCTATTGGCAGCGCCACGCGATCGGTTCGATGGTCGCGAACTTTCGCTCGCAGCCGGCGTCGAAACCAAAAGACGCCTCGCAACCCGCCGTCCGTCCGAAGATCGCCGATCGCATCGGGCAAGCCGGCCAGACGACACCGGACGCAGCCAATGCACCGGCTGCGGCAGTTGCGCAGAAGGTCGTACTTTACGATGAGGATCCGAACGATCCGCAGGGAAAACGCTACGTCGGCTCCGCACTATGGCGCACCGAGACGGTGTCACCGGGACCGGGACTGGCGCCGGAACTCGCCGTGCGCGCCGACATCGAAATCCCTGAGCGCAAACTGCGTATGATCTGGTCGCTCCGCCGCAATACCGATAAGGCGCTTCCTGCGAGCCACACCATCGAAATCATGTTCACGCTGCCTGCGGATTTTCCCGAGGGTGGGATTGGCAACGTTCCGGGCGTCTTGATGAAGCAGAATGAACAGGCGCGGGGGGTGCCGCTCGCGGGTTTGGCAGTGAAGGTGACCAACGGTTATTTCCTGATCGGCATGTCGGCGGTCGATGTCGACCAGCAGCGCAATATCCAGTTGCTCAAGGAGCGTGACTGGTTCGACATTCCGGTCGTCTATACCAGCGGCAAGCGGGCAATCCTGGCAATAGAAAAGGGCACCCCTGGTACCCGTGCTTTCGAAGAGGCCTTTCGGGCGTGGGGGCAATAGCAGCTCGGAGCCCGCTTCCGCGGGCATGAGCGGAATTGTTCGCAAAAAAATGGCCGGGCAGCGAGCCCCGGCCATTTCTATTAGAATGAAGTACGTCTCGCTCAATGCGCCGTGATCGCGGGCGATTCCGTCGGTTGTTCCAACGCAGCTATCCGGCTCTTCACCGCCTTCTGCACCTTCTCAAAGGCGCGCACTTCGATCTGGCGCACCCGCTCTCGCGAGACGCCGAACTCGGCCGCAAGTTCCTCGAGCGTAATCGGATCGTCGGCGAGCCGACGCGCCTCGAAGATACGCCGCTCACGATCATTGAGGACGTCGAGCGCAGAGACCAGAGCCTTGTGCCGATTGTCGCTTTCCTCGCTCTCGGCGAGGATACGTTCCTGACTTGGTGCGTCATCGACAAGCCAATCCTGCCATTCGCCACTCTCGCCATCATCACGGATTGGGGCATTGAGTGAGGCATCGCCGCCAAGACGGCGATTCATGTCGATCACATCCTGTTCCGTGACACCGAGGCGCTTGGCGATCACCTGCACCTGGTCGGGCCGCAGGTCGCCTTCTTCGAGCGCTGAAATTTTGCTCTTTGCCTTGCGCAAGTTGAAGAAGAGCTTCTTCTGGTTCGCAGTGGTGCCCATCTTCACGAGCGACCACGAGCGAAGGATGTACTCTTGTATTGCCGCTTTGATCCACCACATCGCGTAGGTGGCGAGGCGGAAACCTTTTTCCGGCTCGAAGCGCTTGACCGCCTGCATCAGGCCGACATTGCCTTCCGAAACGACCTCGGAAATAGGCAAGCCGTAGCCGCGATAACCCATGGCGATCTTGGCGACGAGGCGGAGATGGCTGGTTACGAGTTTGTGCGCGGCGTTACGGTCGCCGTGCTCACGCCAGCTGCGCGCCAGCATATATTCTTCCTGCGGCTCCAGCATCGGGAACCGCCGAATTTCGTCGAGATAGTGTGAAAGGCCGGATTCGGCCTTGAGTGCCGGCAATGCGGCGGTACGGGCCATGATAGCGCCCTCCTTACTTGCCCCCGGTTGATCGGCAGGCGGTTGTCGCCGCCGCTCCCCGAGCCGACGGCGCGCATTCGATGTTGCGACCGCGAAGTCCCTCGATCGCGAGTGCAGCATACCGGCTCGACCGGGCGAAAGATAGCATTGCGCCCGTCACGTCGCCGTGACGCTGCCATGCGTCCCAGCATGCCGACAAGCCATTGAAATAGCTTGACTTATTTGCGCGGCTCGGACCCGGCTTCACGGCTCTCCGTGTGCAGGGCATCATGTAAACGACGCAAATCGGCCGGCAGTTCCGATTGGAACTCCAAGACGTCGCCGGTTTCGGGGTGTTCAACGGTCAGTAGATAGGCATGCAAGGCCTGTCTGCCAAGGGTACCGAGCGCCGCGCGTGCTTTGGGGCCCAGTTGGCTGGCTTTGGTCTTAAATCCGGTGCCGTAAGTAGCGTCCCCCAGAATTGGGTGCCCGATATGGGCGAGATGCACCCGGATCTGGTGTGTCCGCCCTGTTTCCAAAGTGCAGGCGACGAGGCTCGCCACCGGTCTACGATCGGGCCCGAGAAAACGCTCCAGAACTTGCCAGTGTGTGACCGCCGGACGCCCATTGTCGCGCACAGCTTGCTTGTCGCGGGCATGGGCGTGCCTGCCGAGTGGGGCGTCGATTGAGCCCTTCGGCCGATCCGGTGCACCCCAGACCAAGGTGAGATAACCGCGCTTAATCGGTCCTTCGGTTTTCTTCGCAAATTGGCCCGAAAGCGCGCGGTGCGCCTTGTCGGTCTTGGCCACGATCATCAGGCCGGTTGTGTCCTTATCGAGACGGTGGACGATGCCTGGCCGCTTCACCCCTCCAATACCGGACAGGGTTGCGCCACAATGGGCGATGAGTGCGTTGACGAGTGTCCCCGACGCGTGGCCCGCGGCCGGATGCACAACGAGGCCCTTTGGCTTGTCGATGACAATGATGGCATCGTCTTCGTAGACGATATTGAGTGGGATGGTCTCGCCCTTCGGCAAAGCCGATTCGGGCGGTGGCAATGTCACGGTGACAACATCGCCGGATTTGACGGTTACGGCTGGATCGCGGATCGTTCGCGCCGCGATCCGTACCTGGCCGGCAAGGATCAACGTTTTCAGGTGCGATCGCGATAGAGTTGTAATACGCGCGGCCAACGCGCGATCGAGCCGTAATCCTGCATCTTCGGCGGCGATCGTAATTGTCTCGATGGCTTTATCCGTCATGGTTCAGGAAATGTCTGGCGACGACGAAAAACCCCTCGGCCCGAACGAAGCGCGGATCGTCGCCAATGTGCGCCGGCTGATGGTGATCGCAAGCCTGACTACGTTCATTGCAGTTGCTGCCGTGATCGGGATCATCGGCTATCGCGTTTTCAAGGGCGAGGGAAGGGTACAGCCCATAAGCGATGTCTCGGCAATACTCCCCGCCGGCGCCAAAGTGCTCTCGAGTGCCATTGGGGAGGGCCGGCTCGTGCTCACCGTCGAGATCAACGGCGCGATCGAATTGTTAAGCTTCGACGTCACTACGCTCAAACCGCTCGGCCGCACCCGACTGGCACCGTAAATTGTCGCTCACAGCGCGCGGATTTTCTCCAGCACCGGCAGTAGATAGGTGATGAATTTTTCCGGGTCCTCGCTCATCGGAAAATGGCCGAGCCCTTGCATGATGGTAGCGGGCGCGCCGGTTCGCCTGGCGATGTCGAGGGTCCCTTCGCTAGTGCAGGAGTAGTCGTATTCGCCGGTGAGCAGAAATAGCGGGCAGCGGTTGGTATCGATCTGGTCGACCCGGTCGCGAATATCACCGTCAAGCATGTAGAAATGCAGATCGCCCTTGAACACACCCGGACCGCTTTGCATGTAATGCCACAGCGTCTCCCAGCGTTCGGTATCGGGTGCGACTGGCGCCACCAGACCGGAAATCACACCGGCGCAAACCATGCCGCCG
>Ga0075026_100001363_pt1 | contig 10284 bp, 8 predicted proteins | sample Str012_2_FD_71392 | JGI IMG/M metagenome (GOLD analysis project Ga0075026, IMG submission 71392) | Freshwater sediment microbial communities in response to fracking from Pennsylvania, USA - Straight Creek_MetaG_SC_2012 | ecosystem: Environmental > Aquatic > Freshwater > Creek > Sediment...
TCAAGGCCGGCAGCACCGTGTCGGGAACGCGCGGCAGGGTCGCCTTCGCCGTCGCTCCTGCTGCGGGTCCTCGTGGACGACAGTTCCTGGTGGCCACCACTCGCAAGGTCGACTCCGGCCTCGGCGCGGCGATCCGCATGTTCCTGTGGGCCTCGTTGGCCACGATCCTGCTCGCCTTCGCCGCCGCGTATCTACTGAGCCGGTGGCTCGCCCGACCGATCATCGAGGCGTCGAGGGTCACGCACGCCATTGCCGACGGCGACCTCGCCGCTCGAGTCGCCGAACCCACCGCCGACCGCAACGACGAGACCGCCGACCTGCAACGCAGCATCAACCGCATGGCCGCCACGCTGGAGCGCAGCCGCAGCCTCGAGCGGGAGTTCCTGCTGTCGGTGAGCCACGATCTGCGCACGCCGCTCACCTCCATCCGGGGCTATGCCGAAGCGATCGGCGACGGCAAGGTCGACGCGCAGCGGGCGGCCTCGGTGATCCACAGCGAGGCACGTCGGCTCGAACGACTCGTCGCCGACCTGCTCGACCTCGCCAAGCTGCAGTCGAGGTCGTTCTCGTTCGACATCGGCCCGATGGACCTGTCGGCCGCCGTGCACACCGCCGTGGCTGGCGCCGCCGGGTCGCGCGACGACGTCACCTTCCACCCGGTGGCCAGCGCGTCGGTGCCGGTGCTGGCCGACCCGGATCGTGTGGCCCAGGTGCTCGCCAACCTGGTGGAGAACGCCGGCAAGTACGCCACGAACAACGTGATCGTGTCGTGTCGCACCGAGGGCGGCCGTGGCCTGGTGACGGTCGACGACGACGGCCCCGGCATTCCCGCTCACGACCTTCCGCACGTGTTCGAGCGCCTCTACACCGCGCGCCTCGCGCCGCAGCGCAAGGAGAACTCGAGCGGCCTGGGCCTGGCCATCGTGCGCGAACTCGTCGAGGCGATGGGTGGGCAGGTGGCCGCCGGCGACGCCCCCAACGGTGGCGCCCGATTGTCGTTCTGGCTGCCCCTCGCCACCGCCTGACCCTGGCGGCGCGTTACGGTGCAGGCGTGAGCATCTCGCGCAAGACCCAGGCACCGGTGAGCATCACGAACACGTCGGGGCAACCCGAGATCGTGCTCGAGATCGACGGACTCGTGCTGTCGATGAAGCCGCCCACTGCGGCACCTCCGGCCGCGGCCGACGATGCCGAATCCGATGGGTCAGAACCCGAGCCGGGCTGACAGTTCGGCGACGAGGTCGACGAGCGGCACCCGCACCTGCTCGGTGGTGTCGCGCTCGCGGATGGTGACCGCACCATCCTCCAGCGAATCGAAGTCGACGGTGACGCAGAACGGGGTGCCGATCTCGTCCTGACGGCGATAGCGCTTGCCGATGGCCTGGGTTTCGTCGTAGTCGACCATGTAGCGCTCGCTGAGCGTGGCGAACACCTGACGCGCCAGCGGCGTGAGGGTGTCCTTCTTGCTGAGCGGCAGCACGGCCACCTTGTAGGGCGCGAGGCGCGGGTGCAGGCGCAGCACCGTGCGGGGCTCGTCGTTGATGACGTCCTCGTCGTAGGCGGCCAGCAGGAACGCCGCCATGGCCCGGTTGACGCCCGCTGCCGGCTCGATGACGTAGGGGATGTAGCGCTCGTTGGTGGCCTGGTCGAAGTAGTCGAGCTTCTGGCCGCTGTGGTTGGCGTGCTGGGTGAGGTCGTAGTCGGTGCGCTGCGCCACACCCTCGAGCTCGCCCCAGCCCCACGGGTACTTGAACTCGATGTCGCTCGTGCCCGACGAATAGTGACTGAGTTCGTCGGCGTCGTGCGGGCGCAGTGTGAGCATGTCGGCCGGGATGCCGAGGTCGATGTACCAGTTGAGGCGGGCCTGGCACCAGTACTCGTACCACTGGGCGCTCTCGGCCGGCGGCACGAAGAACTCGAGTTCCATCTGCTCGAACTCGCGGGTGCGGAAGATGAAGTTGCCGGGCGTGATCTCGTTGCGGAAGCTCTTGCCCACCTGAGCGATGCCGAACGGCGGCTTCTTGCGACTGGTCTGCAGCACGTTGGAGAAGTTGACGAACATGCCCTGCGCGGTTTCGGGACGCATGTACACCTCGGCGCCCGACCCCTCGACCGGGCCGGCGTAGGTCTTGAACATGAGGTTGAACGCGCGCGCCTCGGTGAACGAGCCCGTGGCACCGCAGTTGGGGCACACGCCGGGATCGGTGAGGTGGTCTTCGCGGAACCGCTGCTTGCACTTGGTGCAGTCGACGAGCGGATCGCTGAAGTTGGCGAGGTGGCCGCTGGCCTCGAACACCTGCGGCGGAGCGAGGATGGCAGCGTCGATGAGCACCACGTCGTCGCGCTGCTGCACCATCGTGCGGATCCATGCCTCGCGCACGTTGCGCAGCATCAGCGAGCCCAGCGGGCCGTAGTCGTAGCTGCTGCGGAATCCGCCGTAGATCTCGGCCGACGGGTAGACGAAGCCGCGTCGTTTGCAGAGGTTGACGATCTGTTCCAGTTCGGTGGCAGCCATAGCGTGGTCAAGGTTACGGGTCGCCGCGACCCGACGCGACTTCACATACGGAAAGTGCAAGGATGTGCAGGCGTTCGGGCGGACGCGGACGGAAAGGAGCCCCCATGTCGGCAACCACCTCAACCACCCGAGTCATCACCGGCCTCGTCTCGCTCGCAGCGATGGGCGTGCTCGCTGTCGGGTGCAGCAGCACGCGGAGCTCCTCGGCCGGCACCACGGCAGTGTCGACCACGACCGCCGCGCCCACCACCACAGCGGCCGGGCCCACCACCACTGCTGCGCCCACCACGACCGCGACGCCCTCGACCGCAGCGACGACCACGGCACCCACCACCACGACACCCAGCACCACTGCCCACGCCACCACCACCGTGCCCACCTTCGGTGCGTGCACCGGCGGCACCGGCATTCCCGCTGGCGCAGCGGTGTCGGCCACCATTCACGGCGACATCGACGGCGACCAGCACCCCGACACCGTCACCGAATACAGCCTCGGCGGGCAGCCGCACGTGCACGCCCGCCTCTTCACCGGCGGCCAGAGCGACACGGCCCTCCCGCTCGGCAACGCCGATCACGTGAAGATCAGTTTCGAAGACTTCGACTACTCGCTGGGTGCCAGCACCAAACCGCCCGTGGCAGTGTTGGCCATCGGCGCCACCAAGGCCGGCACCGCCGTCTACACGTTCCTCACGCTCACGCCGCACTACTGCATCAGGGCGTGGCACACCTCGGCGGGCCAGCTGTTCGTCGGCCGCATCTCCAACGAGCCCGTGTACCAGGGCCTCACGTGCGACACCGCCATGGGCCACCGCTACTACAGCCTCACCACGGCCACGCCGGCGGGATCTGGGTTCGACGTGGTGCAGCAAGTGTTCCGCCACAACTTCACCACGGTGGTGATGGACCCGCCGTTGGCCGTGCAGCACGTCGCAGCGAGCGCCGACATCGCTCACCTCTACGGAGACTTCGCCGGATGCGACCACGCCCCGCTCTTCCCCTGAGGCGCTCGACTCGCCGCACCACCTGGGGTGTGCCCGCGCTCGTGGTGGCAAGCGTGGCGCTGATCGGGTGCAGCAGCGCCACCAACACCGCGCCCACCACTGCGGTCACCACGACGGTCGTGCCGGTCACGTCGCCCCCTCCCACCGTGTCGTCGCCCGTCACCGTGCCCGACTCCACGGCCGCCTCCACCACCACGGCTGCGAGCACCACGGTGGTCACCACCACCACGCTGCCGGCCACCACCACCACTGTTGCGGCGCCTGCCGCGTTCTTGCGGCTCAGCGGCGCGGGCACCTCGGCGTTCGGCGATCCGGTCGGCACGGTGTTGCCGGCGCTCACCACACAGCTGGGCACACCGGCATCCGACGATTCGCGGGCCTACCCCACCTTGCAGGCCGACGGCAGCTACCTCACGGCCGACGGCGAGTTCTCGTTCGTGGCACCCAAGGGCCGCGAGGTGTGCTGGCGCATCGGCTTCTGCGCCGACTTCGGTGGCAGCAGCGACGGCACCATCGGCTTCACCGGCTGGTCGTACGGCAGCGACGCGCACCGCACGTTGCGATCGAGGTCGGGCGTGTCGATCGGCACCCGATGGAGCGAGGTACCCCGGATCTCGGTGGGCGGCCCGGTGTGCAACGCACTCGCCCCGGCAACAGTCGACGGCATCACGCTGCAGGTGGAGAGCAAGGGCGCGCCGCTCAACCAGAACCCGCACCACGAGGACGTCACGGTGGTCACGATGACCGCCGGCGAGGTGCCCCAGTTCCAGTTCTCCGACTGCTGACCCCACCGCGCGAACTCGAGTTCGCGGGAATCGTCAGTGGGACTCGAACATGGCGACGGTGCGCAAGCGCCGCTCGATGTGATGTTCGAGCGCACGAGTGGCGTGACCCGCCACCTCGTGGGTGACCTTCGAGGCCGGCTCCGACAGCGCGTCGTTGAGGCGCCCGCCGAGGATCATCCGCATCAGTTCGAGTGCTTCCTCGCTGAGCGGCGCACCCGTGCGACAGGTGCGACACAGCGCGCCACCCTGGTCCATGTCGAACGACACCAGCGGACCGGGTTCGCCACAGCGCACGCACTCGTCGAGTTCGGGCCGCAGACCGTCGGCGGCCAACAACTTCCAGTAGAACGCGGGCACCACCAACGGGCCGCTGCGCTCTCCGACCGTGCGCAATGCGCCCACCACCATGCGGTAGAGCGCCGCATTGGGTTCGCGCTCGAGCGCCATCTGGTCGGCTGCCTCGAGCACTGCCATGGCATTGGTGAGATGGTCGAGATCGGCCATCAACGGAGCGAGCGTCTCGACCGCATCGGCCTGACTGACCACGTCGAGATCGCGGCCCTGCGAGAGCAGCAGTTGCACATGGCTGCCCGGTTCGAGCCGTGCGCCGAACTTCGACATGGTCTTGCGCACACCCTTCGCCACGGCGCGCACCTTGCCGTGATGCTCGGTGAGCAGCACGATGATCCGGTCGGCCTCGCCGAGCTTGTAGGTGCGCAACACCACAGCGGTGTCGCGGTAGAGGTGGCTCGCCATCGGTCAGTCGACGCCGCCGAAGCGTCGATGCCGATGGGCGTAGGCGCCGATGGCGTCGTCGAGGTGGCTGGCGCCGAGGTGCTCCCACGCGATGGGAGCGAAGACCAGTTCGCTGTAGGCCAACTCCCAGACCAGCGACGTGGGCAGGCGATCGGGGGCACCGAGCACGACCACCAGATCGGGGTCGCACTCGGCCGGCAGGTTGAGCTGCACGCCGAGGTTGACCTCGTCGACCGCGATGCCCTGCGCCTGCATGGCGATGATGGCATTCGACACGCGCACCCGCCCGTCGGGCTCGGGAATCGTGTCGACCCGGCACGTGCCCACGACGACCGACCGAGCCGGTGGCGTGTCGGCGTCGTCCCCCGCGGCGAACGGCCGCAGCGACAACCAACGGGCGCCGCAATGGTCGGCCACCTTGCCGAGTTCGGTCATCCTCACCGACCACTGCGCGTCGGTCATCGCCGCCCACTGGGCGAGGGTGCCGCCCACCACGATGATGTGGTGCAGCGGAGGGGCGTCGGTGTCGGCAGACATCACCCTCCATTGTCCCACGCGGACGCCCGTTCGCGGCGCACAGCCGATGCTTGAGCCCACAACTGGGTATCGATCTCAACTGATTTCGTCACGGATCCGCCCCAGAAGCCGAAATGGCACGATCCAGACCCAGAACGGCGGGGCTCAGCCGCGGGGCACAGCTGCGGGGCTCAGCTGCGGGGCCGGCGACGCGGGTCAGGAGGTCATGCCGTTGAGGCCGACGAGGCCGCGCGCCAGCTCGATCTCGCCCATGTGGCGCAGGCCGTGCTGGTAGATCCAGCACTCGGTCGCGTCGAGCAGCGTGATGCCCTCGGACCCGGCGACACGTGCGCTGTAGGTGCTGGCGATCTGCGGCGGGAACGGCCGCGCGATGACCACCCGGTCGAGTTCCTGCGGTTCGAGTTGGTCGAGCCATGCCTCGGTGCGGGCGAACACGGCGCGCATGTACTCCTGGAACGCCTCGTAGTCGCCGATGCGCTGGTGGATCATCTCGTCGACCGTCTTGTGCTTGCCGTGGTCGTTGATGGTCATGCCGACGCGGGCCTGCCACTCGTCGTTCCAGATGGGCGGCGTGCCGGTCATCAGCATGAACGACGCGTCGATCATGTTGGTGATGTGGAACAGGCAGAACGCGATGGGCAGCACGCCCTCGCGCTCGAAGTGGTTGACGTGCTCGAGGTCCATCGTGTCGACCGCCTGGTGGTACAGCGAGTGCATGGCGCGCATGCGGCGACGGAGCGAATCGAGCACGAGCGGCGACGACGAATCCATGACCCGCCACGTTACTCATGACAGACCGACTGTCAATAGATGACCGTCGCGGCGGCGACCCGGCGCAGTAGGTTGGCGACGTGCCCGCGAACCCCGCGCCTCCTCGCCGCCTGGCCCACGTGGCCTGCATCATGGACGGCAACGGGCGATGGGCGAAGCGGCGCAACCTCCCCCGCACCGAGGGACACACCGAGGGTGAGGAGAACCTGGCGCGCCTCGTGCGCGTGGCGGTCACCCGCGACGTCGGATGGCTCACGGTGTTCGGGTTCAGCACCGAGAACTGGGTGCGCCCGCGCACCGAGGTGCGTCACATCCTGGGCCTGCACAAGAAACTGTTCGGGCGTGTGGCCGAACTGAACGAGCTCAACGTGCGCATCCAGTGGATGGGCCGACCCTTCGACAGCCCCGATGCCCGCACCCCGAAGTACGTGCAGCGAGCCATTCGCAAGGCCATCGCCGACACGTCGAAGAACACCGGCATGGTGCTCACCGTGGCGTTCGACTACGGCAGCCACGCCGAGATCGTGCACGCCGCGCAGCGCGCCATCGCCGATGGCCGATCGCCCACGCCCGACGCCATCGAGTCGCACCTCTACGTGCCCGAACTGCCGCCGGTCGACGTGCTCGTGCGCACGTCCGGCGAGGAACGCATCTCCAACTTCATGCTGTGGCAGTCGGTCGGCAGCGCGATCCATTTCACCGAGTGCGCGTGGCCCGATTTCGGGGCACACGAACTCGACGCAGCACTCGCGCTCGTTCGCTGATGCAGGTCCGCACCGCGCTGGCGGCCGTCACCGCTGCGCTGCCCGCTGCCGAAGACCGACCCGGTCAGCAGCAGATGGCCCAGGCGGTGGCCGACGCCATCGAGTCGGGGCGCCACCTCGTGGTGCAGGCCGGCACGGGCACGGGCAAGACCATCGGCTACCTCGTACCCGCCATCCTGGCCGGGCGCACGGTGGTGGTGGCCACCGCCACCAAGGCGTTGCAGGACCAGCTGGCCAGCAAGGACCTACCCTTCCTCCAAGCGCACGTCGGCGTTCCGTTCGATTGGGCAGTGCTGAAGGGCCGCAGCAACTACCTGTGCATGCAGCGCATCCACGAGCTCCAGGCGCGCGACACCGGCCAGACCGAGATCGACGACTTCGCCGCCACCACCCGGGTGGAGATCAATCGGTTGGTCGACTGGTCGAAGCGCACCTCCACCGGCGAACAGAGCGACCTCGACTGGGCCCCCAGCGATCGCGCCTGGCAGGCCGTCAGCGTCGGCAGCGACGAATGCCCGGGCGCCAACCGCTGTCCGAAGTCGTCCACCTGCTTCTCCGAGGCCGCACGCGATCGTGCCGCGGCTGCTGACGTGATCGTGGTCAACATGCACCTCTACGGGCTGCACGTGGGCAGCGGCGGGGTCATCCTTCCCGAGCACGACGTGGTGGTGGTCGACGAGGCGCATCAGCTCGAAGACATCATGAGCGACACCGTCGGGGTGGCCATCGGCGGTGGCCGCTTCACCACGCTCACCGTGGCGCTCAAACGCATCCTCGACGACCCCAAGGTGGTCGGCCCCGTCGCCGAGGCATCAGTGGCCATTCGCGAGGTGCTCTCGTCGATGCTGGGTCAGCGGCTCAGCAATCCGCTGCCGCCAGAGGTGCAATCACTGCTCGTCGATCTGCGCGGCCGGCTGCAGACCGCACAGGACGCGCTGCGCGCCATCGACACCGATGTCGACGAGGCCAAACAACGCAAGTTACGAGGGCAGCAGCTCACCACCCGGCTGCAGGAGAGCATCGACCTCGCGCTCGGCACGCTCGACGGCTACGTGTCGTTCGTGGGCGGCGGGCCCGAGTTCCCGCGCCTCGAGATCGCACCGCTCGACGTCGGCCCCGTGCTGTCCACCGGCGTGTGGGCCCAGCGCACCGCCATCCTCACCAGCGCCACCATTCCGTCGTCGCTCGGCGCGCGTGTGGGGCTGCCCGCAGGCGGGTTCGACGAACTCGACGTCGGCAGTCCGTTCGACTACGAGCACCACGCGCTCCTCTACTGCGCGCTCCACATGCCCGATCCGCGGTCGCCGGGCTACGCCGCGGCGGTGCACGACGAACTCACGGCACTCATCAACGCGGCCGGGGGCCGCACACTGGCGCTGTTCACCAGCTACAAGGCGATGGACGCGGCAGCCGAAGCGGTGCGCGGGCGCATCGACCATCCGGTGCTCAGCCAGCGCGACATGCCCAAACCCGCGCTGGTGAAGGCATTCAGCAACGACGAGCACGCCTGCCTGTTCGCCACCTCCGGCTTCTTCCAGGGCGTCGACATCCCAGGCCGCACGCTGAGCCTCGTGGTGATCGACAAGATCCCGTTCCCCCGCCCCGACGATCCGCTGCTGTCGGCTCGACGCGAGCTCCTCGGCGCGGCCGCCTTCGGCCAGATCGACATTCCGCGGGCGTCGATGCTGCTCGCGCAGGCCACCGGTCGGCTCATCCGCACGGCCACCGATCGGGGCGTCGTCGCCGTGATGGATCCCCGACTGGGCAAGGCCAACTATCGGTGGGACATCGTGAAGGCGTTGCCGCCGATGCGCCGCACTCGCCATCGGGCCGAGGCCGAGGCGTTCCTGCGCGAGATCACTGCGGCGGGCTGACCCGGGGCTGCGGCTGGTCGATGCCGCGTCGCGTGCCGTGATGCAACAGATCGACGGCCTGTTCGGAGGTGAGCGGATAGGGCGACAGGCCGGGTCCGTCGCCCACCGTTCGCATCAACGGCACCTCCGCGAGGTGGGCGAGTTGCTTCAACCCTTCGTCATTCGCACTCGCGACGTCGACGACCGCCATCGCAGGGGCCGGGCGGTCGATGACGAGGTCGCACGCGTCGAGCGCGTCGGCGCTCTCGATGACGTCGAAGCCGTTGTCTGCCAAGGCATCCGACACCAGCCGCCGCGCCCGGTCGTTGGCGATGACCACCAGCGCGAGATCCTTCTCGGTGCGCTCGACCAGCGGCAGTTCGATGCGGAACGTGGTGCCCTGCCCCGGAGCAGAATCGACACCGACGGTGCCGTGACAACGGCTCACGACGCTGGCGACCACCGCCAGACCGAGGCCGGCGTGATGACCGTCCTTGGTGCTGTAGCCCACATCGAACACACGCGATGCGGTGTCGGGTGCCATGCCCGGGCCGTCGTCGCGCACGGTGAGCACGGCAACGGGAGTCGCCGCCGCGCCGCGGGCTCCGGCCCGCATGCCGCACTCGACATCGATGAAGATGTTGCCCTGACGCCCCATTGCCTCTGCGGCGTTGTCGACCAGGTTCATGAGGATCTGCATGATGCTCGTGCGGTCGATGCGTGCGAACACGCTCGCGCTGGAGCAAGCGACATCGACGTTGACCGATGCCGTCGCCAGCCTGCGCAGCAACGGTTCGAGCTCGCACGCCAGCAATCGCAGGTCGACGGGGCGATCGTCGAGCGGCGTGCCGTGACCGGCCACCATCAGCTCGGTGGTGACACCCAGACCGCGTTCGGCGGCGTTGAGGATCTCGAGCACCAGCACACCGGCTCGTCGGCCGTGCATCTCGTCGTAGAGATCGACGGCGCACGAGTTGACGACGGTGAACACGTTGCGCAGGTCGTGCGCCACCGATCGAGTGGTGCGCGCCATGAACTCCACTTCGCGCTGCATCTCGAGTGCTTCCTCGTCGCGGAGCACGCGCTTCTCCATCAGGCGCCGCCCGAGGAGGTGACCACCCACACCGAGGAGCAGGGATCCGCCCAGCATCATGCGTTCGCCGCGGGTGTCGCCGATGGGCCCACCTTCGATGGCCCACCAGGCGAGCAGCATGGAGCCGATGAGCATCCAGATGCCGAATCGCAACATGATGACCCGTCGGGTGTCGAGATACGCGCCCACCACCAGCCACACGGCCAGGG
>Ga0075026_100001364_pt1 | contig 10280 bp, 11 predicted proteins | sample Str012_2_FD_71392 | JGI IMG/M metagenome (GOLD analysis project Ga0075026, IMG submission 71392) | Freshwater sediment microbial communities in response to fracking from Pennsylvania, USA - Straight Creek_MetaG_SC_2012 | ecosystem: Environmental > Aquatic > Freshwater > Creek > Sediment...
CGACGAGGACGTCCTCGTCGCCCAGGCGCTCGCGCAACGCGACACGGCCGACCAGCTCGTCGACGACCAGCTCAGCTTCGAGGCGCTCGAGAGCGAAGCCACCTTCGACCGGGTGCTCTTCGACGGCGGCGAGTTCAGTGGCGGCACCGCACCGGGCAGTGACGAGGACGACGACTTCCTCGGCATCCCCGGACTGCTCGACGCGGACCAGGTCACGGACCTGCTGCGATCGCGCGGCAAGCGCGCAGAGAAGGTCGCTGCGAAGCCTGTCGTCGTCGTGGTCGACGTCCCGGCGCTCAAGCGCGAGCTCAACGAGTGCGTCAAGGCCTACGCCCGCCAGTCCGGCAGCTCTCAGGCCGTCGTGCACGGGGATCTGCGCCGGGTGTGCGGAGGGCCAGAGGTCGCCCGCGCCAGTGCCGCGGAGCTGCGAGCGCGCATCAGTAAGGTGCGCGACTGGGCGATCGGTCGTCGTTAGCCTCGTGGTGTGACGACCTGGACCGGTGACCTGGGCAAGGCACGACAGGCGCGCCCGCCATCGCGCGGCGAGCTCATCGCGAGTGCGGCCATCACCGTCGTGATCTCGGCCGTGATCGGGATCGCCGCGACCGCTCTTGTCGGCAGCGTCGGGCTGTTCGTCGACATCGCGATGACCAATCCGTCCGCAGACGCCGCAACGTCGACAGGCATCCCGGCCTGGTTGACCGCCGCGATGCTGCTGCTCGTGCTGCTCCTCGTGTGGCCGGCGTCGTGCCGGCTCGGCGTGGGTACTCCTGGCGCGGGGGTGATGGAGCTGCGCGCCCTCGGCCCGGAGGGTGAGCCGATCTCCAGGCGCAAGGTCTGGCTCTGTGCCGGTGTGCCTGTCGGGCTCATGGGCGTCGCGTCGCTCGTAGGCCGCCCAGGTGTGGGAGCAGCGCTCCTGGTGGTCCTGTGGGCACCGTGCCTCCTGCGTCGAGATCGGCGTACGACGTTCGACCTGCTGCTGGGAGTCACGCCCCACACCACGGCGACGCCGCGCACTGCGACCCCGCACCCCTGGGGCTCAGTCCGCCGCGACGGGTCGGAGGAGTCTCCCGGCGCATGAGCGCGGTCTCCTCGGCCGTCGCGGCCGGGGGGCTATCGCAATGGCGGGCCGCCACGGAAGCGACCGGGACCGTGCCCACCCTGTGACCCGGGGACCGGTCGAGCACTGGCACAATGGCCCGCGGTGCGGGGCCGTCCCGCGCCTCCTGCGGAGGTTCCCATCGTGCGTCGTTCGTTGATCGCGCTCGCTCCGGCTGCCGCTCTGCTGCTCGCAGCGTGCGGCTCGTCGACGAGCACCACCACGTCCAGCTCGGCTGCTGCCTCGACGACGACGGCGACGTCGCAGTCGGCCTCGCCGAGCGCCAACCCGTGCTCGCCCGACCAGCTGCAGACGCTGGCCGCCGGGAAGTTCACGGTGGCCACGGGCAGCCCGGCGTTCCCGCCGTGGGTCGTCGACGACAAGCCCGAGAACGGCAAGGGCTACGAGTCGGCCGTCACCTACGCCGTGGCCAAGAAGCTCGGCTACGCCGACGCCGATGTCACGTGGATCCGCACCACGTTCGACAGCGCTGTTGCCCCAGGGCCGAAGAAGTTCGATGTCAACATCCAGCAGTTCTCGATCACGGACGCCCGCAAGAAGGCCGTCGACTTCTCCTCCGGCTACTACGACCTCACCCAGGCCGTCGTGTCCTACAAGGGCAGCCCGATCGAGAAGGCGACCACGGTCGCGGCACTCAAGGGCGCGAAGCTCGGCGCAGCCGTCGGCACTACGTCCCTCACTGCGATCACGGATGTCATCGGTGCCAAGCCGTCTGTGTTCAACGACAACGCAGCCGCTGTGACCGCTCTGAAGAACAAGCAGATCGACGGTCTGGTCGTCGACCTCCCCACCGCCTTCTACCTCGTCGGTGCCGAGCTCGACAACGGCCTCATCGTGGGTCAGCTCCCCAACACCGCGGACCAGAAGGAGCAGCTCGGCTTCCTGCTCGCCAAGGGCAGCCCGCTGACCACCTGCGTCACGCAGGCGGTCGACGCGCTCCGCGCTGACGGGACGCTGGCCAAGCTGCAGGAGACCTGGCTGGCCAACCAGGGCGCCCCCGTCCTGTCGTGAGTCCAGACTCCTCCTCCGGGGCCGCGCCCGGCGCGGCCCCGGAGGACTGGACCCCGAGCGAGTACGAGCTCGCTCGACGCGCCGCTCGTCGTGCTCAGAACCGCACGCGCATCCTGATCGCCCTGATCTCGTCGGTGGTCGTCATCGGCGGGCTCGTGCTCGTCGTCGTCACGTCGTCGGGGTGGCCGGTCGTCAAGGACACGTTCTTCGACGTCTCCTACGGCCTCGAGGTGCTCCCGCGCATCTGGGAGGGCTTCAAGCTCGACCTGCTCCTCGTGGTCGTCGCGACCTTCTTCATCGCGATCCTGGGTCTGCTGCTCGCACTCACGCGCACGTCCCGAGCGCCCGCTCTGGTTCCCTTCAGGGTGCTCGGGACGGTCTACGTCGATGTCTTTCGCGGGATGCCGCTGCTGCTCGTGCTCTTCCTGATCGGATTCGGAGTCCCCGCGCTCAACCTGCCCTACGTGTCGGGTGCCGACGTCGCAGTTCTCGGCACCGCGGCCATCGTGCTGACCTACTCCGCCTACGTCGCCGAGGTGATCAGGTCCGGCATCCTGTCGGTGCACCCCAGCCAGCGTGCGGCTGCGCGTTCGCTCGGCCTGTCGCCGACCCAGACGATGCGCCACGTCGTGATGCCGCAAGCACTGCGCCGGGTGGTGCCTCCGCTGCTCAACGACTTCGTCTCCTTGCTCAAGGACGTCGGACTCGTGTCAGTCCTCGGCGTGGTCGAAGCGCTGCGGCAGGCCCAGATCGAGAGCTCCAAGACGTTCAACTACACGCCCTACGTCGTCGCCGCGATCCTCTTCCTCATCGTCACGATCCCGCTGACGCGCTTCACCGATCGGGTGCTCGGGCGTTCGATCGCACGACAGAACGCGCAGGGCACCGCATGACCGTCGTCGTACCCACCCTCGAGCTCCGTAGCGTGCGCAAGAGCTTCGGCTCCGAGCTCGTGCTGCGCGATGTCGACCTCGTGGTGCCGGAGCACACGGTCACCGTCCTGATCGGTGCCTCGGGCTCGGGCAAGTCGACGCTGTTGCGGTGCATCAACCAGCTCGAGCTCATCGACGACGGTCTCGTGCTCTTCGAGGGTGTCGACCTCGCCGATCCGCGCAACGACGCCGACGAGATCCGCCAGCGGATCGGCATCGTGTTCCAGGCCTTCAACCTCTTCCCGCACATGTCGGTGCTCGACAACATCACGCTCGCGATGCGTCGCGTGCACAAGGTTCCGAGGGCTCAGGCGGAAGCGACCGCTCTCGAGCTGCTCGCCCGGTTCTCGCTGGCAGACAAGGCATCGCAGTATCCTGATCGCCTCTCAGGTGGTCAGCAGCAGCGAGTGGCGATCGTGCGCGCGCTGGCAGTGTCGCCGAAGCTCATGCTGTTCGACGAGGTCACCTCGGCACTCGACCCGGTGCTGGTCAACGAGGTGCTCGCTGTGGTGCGCGACCTGCGCCAGGACGGCATGACGATGGTGATCGCCACCCACGAGATGGGCTTCGCGACGCAGGTCGCCGACGAGGTCTGCTTCCTGTCGGGCGGAGTCATCGTCGAGCGCGGCACGCCTGACGAGGTGATCCACGCCCCGAGTCACACCCTGACCCAGGAGTTCCTGCGTCGCGTGCACGAGGCCGGCCGGCTGTAGCCGCGCCGGGACCACGCCGCGGCCTGGTCGGCACCGTACGCAGCCGGTCCGTGACACGGAGTCAGCAAGTTGGTCCAACGTCCCCCGCGTGACGTCCCGCTCCTCCTACGCTGAGCGCCAGTGATGCGACCACGGGGTCGTGCACGGAGGAGGAACACGTATGTCCACCACTGACACCATCGACGAGCGCGAAGCACTAGCGGCCGTCGGGCGCAGCTGGACGCTGTTGCTCGCAGTCGGCGTCCTCACGCTGCTGCTCGGTCTCGCCTGCCTGATCTGGACCGACAAGACGGTCACGGTGCTCGCCGTGCTGTTCGGCTTCTACCTGCTGGTCAGCGGCATCTTCCAGGTCGCGCAGTCGTTCGCACACTCGACCAACCGCGCGCTCCTCGCGATCTCGGGAATCCTCGGGATCATCCTCGCGGTGTACATGTTCAAGGCCGTGTCGCACGACCGCGAGGCGGAGCTGCTCGCGCTGTTCATCGGACTGGCCTGGCTCTTCCGCGGGATCACCGAACTCATCATCGGCTTGCAGGCCAAGGGCGTGGACGGTCGCGGCTGGCTCATCACCGGCGGACTGCTCCTGATCCTCGGAGCCATCGTGGTGTTCGTCTACCCGAGCCTGGCGATCGGCACCCTGGTGGTCGTGACCGGCATCATGCTCATCGTGCTCGGTCTCAGTGAGATCGTCGGTGCCTTCCAGGTGAAGAAGCTCGCCGCCGCCTGATCTCGTCGAACGATGTGATCGACGTACGACGTGACGCCGCCGGGCTGCCCGGCGGCGTCACGCATGTCACACCCCACGCTGCAGGCCGCGTGGAGGTTTGCTCCGCACCCCGAGGTCCGTGCAAGAGTGGGGAGTGACGCGCAACAGTGCGACTCCTGCGGCAGAGTGGATGCAGACGCAGCCCAGGGCGAGGCACGCGACGGAGGTGAGTGGCATGGTTGCCGAGACCAGTCAGACTCTCGACCGCGGTCTCACGGTGCTCGAGCTGCTCTCCGACGCATCAGACGGGCTCACCGTCACCGAGATCGCTGCCCGTCTCGGAGTTTCGCGAACGGTCGTCTATCGCCTCGTCGTGACCCTCGAGCAGCATGCGCTCCTGCGCCGCGGCGGTGATGGTCGTTGCCGGCTCGGCATGGCAGTGCTCGCGCTCGCACGACAGGTGCAGCCGGTTCTGCGCGAGGCGGCCGTCCCGGCGCTCCGTCGGCTCGCCGACTCGGCTGGTGCGACGGCACACCTCACGGTCGTCGACGGCTCCGACGCTCTCGCGGTGGCCGTGGTCGAGCCGACGCGTTCGGACTTCCATGTGGCGTACCGGGTCGGTGCTCGACACCCCCTCGACCGCGGGGCGGCCGGCAAGGCCGTGCTCGCGGGCCGCGCCAGCGGTGGCCGTCCCTTCGACCCGGGGTGGGTCGTGTCGACCGGTGACCTGCAGCCAGGCGCGTGCGGCATCGCTGCACCGCTTCTCGGTGTTGCCGGGATCGAGGCGTCGGTGGGCGTGGTCGCCCTCGCCGATCTTCCGATCGAGGAGATCGGCCCGAAGGTGCTGCGTGCTGCGGGCGAGGTCGCGCGCGCGCTGCGCTGAACCGACGTCAGTAGCAGCCGGTGGTCGTGGCCGGCACGACCTCGACCGCCCGTCTCACCTGGGCCTTGGTGTAGCGCGGATCGACCGAGTGCACCAGCATGGCGAACGTGCGGTAGCGACCATCGGTCCCTCGGGCGTATCCCGCCAGGCCGATGGTGTCGAACAGCGTGCCGGTCTTCGCGAAGACCTTGCCGGCTGCGCAGGAGGTGGGCCGGGCCAGGAAGCGGGCGTCGAGGGTTCCGCTGTGGCCGGCCACCGGGAGCCAGCTCCGCAGGACGTTGAGGTGGGGTCGTTGCACAGACGCGGCCACGGTCAGCAGCTGCACCAGACCCCGTGCGGTCACCCGGTCGTTGCGCGACACACCGCTGCCGTCGTAGAGCCGCCAACCGCTCACGTCGATTCCGAGGGACCGCAACCGTGTGGTCTCGGCGATGCTCGCGCCCGACCACGAGGCGCCGTGCCCGAGCGCGATCGCGTTGAGACGGAAGAGCATCTCGGCGACGTCGTTGTCGGAGACCAGCAGCATCCACCGCAGCGCAGCGCCCGACGTGTTGCCGACGAAGTGCGCGATCTCGGTCGATCCGACTGGTGCGGCGAGCCGGCCGGTGTAGACGACGTGCGGGGTGACGTCGGTGCGAGCGCGGAGCAGCGACACGAGCGCTGCGTTGACCTGGCCCGCGAAGTACTTGCTGACGTCGGCCGAGGTGTCCGACCCGTTGCGCAGGTCGCGAACGAGGGCGCGTACCGGCGTGACGACCGAGGGAACGTAGTCCGCCGGCCAGCCGGATGCGAACGTCGGCGCCGGGAAGAGCGTGTCGTCGACCGTGACGGTGAAGCGCACCACGGTCGCCGGCGTCGCGGGGGTCGGCGGTACGACGGGAGGTGCGGGTACTGCGGCAAGCAGCGTCTTGGCGGTCGACACCGCAAGGCCGGTGAGCTGCCTGCTGGTGAGGATCGGGTCGCCGCCCGCCACGAGCACGACCTCACGTGGGCTGCGGCCGGTGACGACTCGCGTCGGGAAACGGGTCGTCGTACCCAGCACGTCGAGCGTGGTGATGGCTGTGGCCAGCTTGGTCGTGGAGGCACCGCGCATCGGTGTGGTCGCACCCGAGGACCACAAGGTCGCGCCGGTCGTGGGGTCGGTCACGAGGCCGGTACGGAAGCGGCCGAGGGCTGGGGTGTGCGCCACGCGAGGTGGCAGCAACGACGCGATGCGGGTCTGCGCGACCGTCGCGACCCGCGACTCGGATCTCGGCGCCGGGTTCGTGCCACCCGGCGGAGCAGTGCGCGCGGAGACCGCTGAGGTGGGTGCGATGCAAGCCGCCAGGACGAGCCCGATCACGGTCAGCAGACGACGGCCTGCTCGGGGGCGGGACGCGGTGGGCATGCGAGGACGGTACCCACGCGAAGCCGTCTTCGTCGTGGTCCGTCCGGGTCCGGCGTTCGGTGTCGCCGCGTGTTCACCCGTCCGCGCTGGTCGCAGCTGACGTGACGAGGGGGAGAACTCGGTGGGCGACCTGCGTCGCCAGGGCGATCACCGTCGACGTGCGCTCGACGCCGTCGGTGGCGATCACTTCGTCGATCACGCGCTGCAGGTCGGCGTTGGACCGGGCGACCACGCGGCAGAGCAGGTCGCCGTTGCCCGTGATGGTGTGCACCTCCAGGACCTCGGGAATGCCGGCCAGGCGGCCACCGATCGCATCGTGGCCAGGCTGGGCGATCTCCAGCGTCACGAACGCCGTTACCGGGAACCCCAGGGCACCGGTGTCGATCTCGGGGCCCCACCCGATCACGATCCCGCGGCTCGCGAGCTTGTCGAGGCGGGCTTGCACGGTGCCACGCGCCAGCCGCAGTCGTCGACTCGCCTCGAGGACGCCGATGCGCGGCTCCGCAGCAAACAGGTCCAGTATCGCGGCATCGAGGCGGTCGACCGTAACGCCGTCGGGCATCTCGATCACTCCTTGGTCCGATCATGGGGCGATATGACCAGCACCACGGACGCTATCGCAGGTTTCAGAGGCATGATGTGCCTGGAGTCCTGGACGTGTTGTCAGGTGAGCCTGTCCTGGGCAGTGTCTCGGCCTGACCTGGAGCGCGGACGGTGCGGACGTCCCGGCGGCTGCTCATCGGCACCTGGCACGAGAACCGCTGACCACGCGCGCCCCGCGTCAGCGTGCACCCGTCCGGGCTCGTAGGGTTCGCAGCATGTCGATGGAGCCCGGGTGGTACCCGGACCCGTTCTCCTCGGGTGGGTACATCCGATGGTGGGATGGTGAGCGCTGGGGAGCGTCGACGTCGGTGAGCACCACCGCTCCCGTGACCGATCAGCCGGGTGTGCCCATCCAGCTCCCACCTCCACCTGGCGCCGCGTCGCCTTCGGGGTCTGGGCCCCTGGGCGCACCGGCCTACGCCGACCCGAACGCTCGCTCGGGCTCCGTCGCACCGATCCCCCTGGCGTCGTGGCCGCAGCGCGCCGGCGCCCGGATCATCGATGCGCTGATCGAGGGTGCGATCGGGACACCGTTCGTCGTCTGGCTCGTCTGGCCGGCCTACACGACACTGCGCGACGCGACACCGGACGGTGCGCTGCCGACGTCGGGCGCGATCACCGAGTTCACCAACGCGGTCGGGGCCGTCTCGCTGGCCGCGACGGCCATCACGCTCGTGGTGGGTTTCCTCTACCAGGTGCCTCAGAACGTGCGTTGGGGTCGCACGGTGGGCAAGCGCGTCGTCGGGCTGCGCATCCGGCCGCTGGCGGAGGACGCGCCACTCAGCTGGCCGCAGGCGACAGTGCGTTGGGCGACGTACGCGATCGGCTCGGCACTGACACAAGGGCTCTTCGGCATCATCGACTACCTCTGGCCGCTGTGGGACAAGCCGTGGCGTCAGGCTTTGCACGACAAGACGGCGCGCACGATCGTCGTCCCGCACCCGCGTCGACGAGACGTGCCGCCCTACACGTCCTGAATCTCTCGCCGGTCAGCCAGCGAGAAGGCGGTACGGCGTGGCATCGTGCGCGGCATGACGAGCAACCCGTGGCTGCCGGGCACGCCCGGCACGACCTTTGACGGCCGACTGCGAACGTCGTTCCCGCCCGAGTTCCTCTGGGGGACCGCAACCGCTTCGTACCAGATCGAAGGATCTCCGGACGTCGACGGCAAGGGCCCGTCCATCTGGGACACCTTCAGTCATGAGTCGGGGCGAATCGCCCACGACGAGAACGGCGACATCGCCTGCGACCATTACGTGCGCATGCCGGAAGACGTCGCGCTGATGGCGGACCTCGGGGTCAACACCTACCGCTTCTCGGTGTCCTGGCCGCGCGTGCAGCCGACCGGGTCGGGTGTCGTGGAGCCGCGCGGCCTCGACTTCTACTCCCGCCTCGTCGACCAGCTGCTCGCGGTCGGCATCGCCCCGGCGCTCACGCTCTACCACTGGGACCTCCCGCAGTCGCTCGAGGACGACGGCGGATGGCTCAACCGTGACACGGCCTACCGCTTCGCCGACTACGCCGGAATCGTCGCAGGGCACCTCGGTGACCGCGTGCACACGTGGATCACCATCAACGAGGCCGTGGTCGTGAGCACGTTCGGCTATGCGCTGGGTACGCACGCACCCGGCAAGGCCTTGCTGTTCAACTCGTTCCCGGCAACGCACCACGTGCTGCTCGCCCACGGCCTCGCCGTGAGGGAGATCCGTGACGCGGTTCCCGGTGCGCGGGTGGGGATCACGCACAACCTCTCGCCGGTGCACCCCGAGTCGGACACTCCTGAAGACGCACGCGCAGCAGCAGCACTGGACGCGGTGCAGAACGGCACCTACATGGATCCGTGCCTGCTCGGGCGCTATCCGTCGCTCGACGTGCTGGGCATCCCCATCGACCGGTCCTGCGTGCTCGATGGCGACCTCGAGATCATCAACGCGCCCATCGACGTCCTGGGGATCAACTACTACAACCCGACCGTCGTCAAGGCGCCGGGTGAAGGCAATCCCTTCTCGTTCGAGATCACCACGATGTCCGGCTACGAGCAGACGGCGATGGGGTGGCCCGTCGTTCCCGATGGTCTGCGCGACCTGCTCACCGGCGTGAAGGCGCAGTACGGCGACGCACTGCCACCGGTCATGATCACGGAGAACGGTGCGGCGTTCGACGACGAGCTCGTCGAGGCAGTGACCGACGGCGATGTAGCCCACGTCGATGATCCTCGGCGGGTCGACTACCTCCGCTCGCACATCGCGGCCGTCGGTGCGGCGATCGACGCCGGGGTCGACGTACGCGGCTACTACGTGTGGTCGTTCCTCGACAACTTCGAGTGGGCCGAGGGCTACGACAAGCGCTTCGGCCTCGTCTACTGCGACTACCCGACCCAGCGCCGCATTCCCAAGCTCTCCTACTCCTGGTACCGCGCCTTCCTCGCGGGCGTCGAGTGAGCGCGCACGCTGAGGGCTCGGTCACCAGCGCGCTGGCCGAGCCCACTCGAGACGTACGGGTCGGCTACATCACCGCCATCGTGCTGGCCAACCTCGGCATCATGCTGGCGTTCTACGCCCCGATCACGAGCCTGCTTCCTCGTCTGGCAGAACAGGTCTCGCCCGACAGCAAGGAGGCTGCTCTCGGCTGGATCACCGGCGTCGGTGCGCTCATGTCGGTGGTCGGCAACCCCCTCGCGGGTGCACTGTCGGACCGGACGACGTCGCGGCTCGGCCGTCGCAAGCCGTGGGTGCTCTACGGCGCGATGCTCGGCGCGCTCGGCATCCTCGCGCTGTCTGTGCAGTCGACAGTGCTGGGGCTCGCCGTCGTGTGGGGCTTCTGTCAGCTCACCATCAACGCCGCGTATGCGGGAGTGACGGCGACGATCCCGGACCAGGTGCCGGTGCGGCAGCGTGGATTCGTGTCGGGTTGGGTCGGTCTGGC
>Ga0075026_100001365_pt1 | contig 10279 bp, 9 predicted proteins | sample Str012_2_FD_71392 | JGI IMG/M metagenome (GOLD analysis project Ga0075026, IMG submission 71392) | Freshwater sediment microbial communities in response to fracking from Pennsylvania, USA - Straight Creek_MetaG_SC_2012 | ecosystem: Environmental > Aquatic > Freshwater > Creek > Sediment...
GCAACCTGATGCGCCATCGAGTGGTTGTCGTTGTTTCCGGCCCACGCACCAACGGCGATGGTCGGAGTATAGCCAATGATCCATGTGTCGCGGTAGTCATTGGTGGTACCGGTTTTTGCTGCAACGTCTTTTCCTTCGAAACGAAGCGGTGAGTTCCATCCATACGACGGTGCGCGAGCAGTGTTGTCGGAAAGCACGCTCGATACTTGGCGCGCGACCTGCTGGTCTATGATCTGTGTGGTGTTGTCTTTATACTCCTCAACCACCTGCCCATGAGCATCTTCGATGCGAAGGATGCCGGTAATGTCGTGTTTCCGTCCTTCGTCAGCAAACACGCCGTACGCCCCCACCATGTCGAGCAGTTTTACTTCGCCACCACCAAGCACAAGGGTGAGGCCATAGTGTGCCTTATCGGTCAGTGTTGAGATGCCAAGGTCGCGCGCAAATTTAATCGCGTTGTCGACGCCGACGAGGTAGAGAAGCTTTACTGCAGGCACGTTGATAGACTGCGCGAGTGCGTCACGCAGCTTCATCGGTCCGCGGAACTTTCCGTCGTAGTTGACTGGAGCGTAGCAATTGTCTTTTGTGGTGAGGTCGTCGACAGCGCAGGCGGTAGAAAACTCTGTCTTGAGGTCGAATATCACCGTGTCGGGCGTGTATCCAATTTTGAAGGCGTCTGCATAGACGAATGGCTTGAACGAAGATCCCGGCTGACGTGTAGCCACAGCGATGTTGAAGTTGCCATCGATGTTCTTGTCGAAATAATCACGGGAACCAACCATAGTGAGAATCTGTCCAGTCTGCGGGTCAGTCGCGACGATGGCCGCATTCTCAGCATCAAACGTGATCTTGTTTTTGAAGGCCCACTTCTTTGCGACCTCTTCAGCTTTTTCCTCGAGAGGGTAGTCAAGTGTCGAGATGACCTTAAAGCCACGTTCCCCAAGCGACTCCTCGCCGTATTTTTGGGCAAGGTAGTCACGAATGTAAAACACAAAATGCGGTGCGAGTATGCCGGTTGCTGATTGTGGTTTGAAGGTGACCACTTCTTTTCGTGCCTTTTCGTACTCGTCGTTTGTAATAAAGCCATGCTTCTTCATTTGAGTCAGGACGAGATTTTTTCGATTCTCTAGGTCGCTCCGGTGTTCACCGTAGGGTGAGAGGTATGTTGGTGCCTGTGGTAATGCTGAAATATACGCAGCTTCTGCAACGGTGACGTCCGCAGCGCTCTTTCCGAAGAATGACTGAGACGCTTCTTCGACTCCGTAGAGCGTGCCGCCGTAGGGCGACTCGTTGAGGTAGTGTCCAAGAATTTCGTCCTTGGAGAGCTGACGCTCGAGCTTGATGGCAAGAATTGCTTCCTTTATTTTTCGGGTCAATGTCTTGTCATGCATCAAGAGGGAGTTTTTGATGACCTGCTGGGTGATGGTGGATCCGCCCTGACCATGCAGGTCGCCGCCGGTGACGTTTGCAAGCGCGGCGCGAATGATTGAGAGCGGACGAATACCGATGTGCTCGAAAAAGGTATCATCTTCAATGGCGACGGTCGCATTCTTTATGTTGCGGGAAATATTTTCGTACGGCACAACCGAGCGACGCACATCTTGATGGAGGTCATAGAGGAGGATCTGACCCGTTCGGTCATAGATTTTTGTTGACTGCAGTACGCGGCGCTGATCAAAGGAAGACAGGTCAGGTATCTGGAGCGTCGAGACCCACATCATGAGGATCCCGGCAGCAATAAAACCAATGGCTACAAAGCCAATACAGAGGTCGATGAGGATTTCTTTTAGGTGGCGTCGAAGAAAACTGCGCATAGCGAAGGCTTTGTATACAATATTGAACCGATACTGTCTATAGTATCACGAAGCCATGGTTCGGGAATGGTGCCTCTTTATAAATATGCTACAGTGTCCGTACATATGAAAAAAGTCATTGTTGATGAGCAAAAAATCGACGAACTTCTCTCACGCGGTGTATCGGAGGTCCTCGTACGTGAGGATCTCAAAAAGAAGCTCATGAGCGGTAAACGGCTCCGCGTAAAGCTCGGCATTGACCCAACGAGCCCCCACATACACATCGGACGTTCGATACCGCTTCTCAAGCTCCGTGACTTCGAAGAGCTAGGCCATCAGGTCGTGCTCATTGTTGGCGATTTCACCGGCCTCATTGGTGATACCTCCGACAAAGAAAGCGAGCGCCCGATGCTCGACAAAAAAGTCATCGACCAAAATAAAAAGAGCTACTTTGCGCAGGTCGCCAAAATTATTGATACAAAAAAGGCAGAGCTCCACTACAACTCTGCGTGGCTCGGAAAGCTCAAGTATGCGGATATCGGAGCCCACGCTGACGTATTTTCTGTTGCCGATTTTATCGCGCGTGAAAATATTGCGAAGCGTCTCGAAAAAGGTTCTCGTGTGTCACTCCGTGAGCTTCTCTACCCGCTCATGCAGGGGTACGACAGCGTGGCCATTAAGGCAGATGTAGAGCTCGGCGGTACTGATCAAAAGTTTAACGTGCTCGCAGGGCGCCCACTTCAAGAAAAGTACGGACAGGAAGCCCAGAATGTTATTCTCAACCCACTCATTAACGGGCTTGATGGTCGCAAAATGAGCTCGTCGTGGGGAAATGTCATCAACCTCGAGACAGAAGCGCCCGACATGTACGGAAAGGTTATGAGCATGGCTGATACCGAGATTGTGACGTACTTCAATGTGGTGACACGTGTGCCGCTTACTGATGTTCATGAAATAGAGCGCGCACTCAAAGCGGGTATGAACCCTCGCGACGCAAAAATGAAGCTTGCACGAGAAATTGTGCGTATGTATCACGGAGAAAAAGCGGCAGGGGGCGCCGAAGCAGCATTCATCGCAACGTTCCAAGAGAAAAGCATTCCTGACGACATTCCAACTGTGAAGGTAAAAGATTCCTCACTGCTTCCTGATGCTTTTGTAAAAGCGGGCGTCGTTGCATCCAAGAGCGAGCTCACACGCCTGCTCCAAGCAGGAGGTGTGCGTCACGCAGAATCTGGTGAAAAAATTACGGCAGTGTCTGATCTCAAAAAGGGCGAGTCCGTACTCAAGGTTGGGAAACGACGATTTGTAAAAGTTGTTGTTGGCTAGTTTGCCTAAACATCCCGCGCAGCAAAAATCCCGCACATGCGGGATTTTTGCTGCGCGGGATGTTTAGATGGGATCTACGTCGTCGTGTCGATCGAAATCAACCTGCTTTTCATCCTCGTCATCCTCGTCATCACCAGAACTTACTGCTACACCAGCGTCAAGCAGATCGTCCTCAGCCGCAAAATCGTCGCCGATTTCGTCGAGCGCATCGTCTGCAATAGCGGCATCTTCATCCTCTTTTTCTTCTTCGTCATCACGATGGATCATGTGGGTCATGGTATAGATTATTTCTTACTACGTGACTGTTGTACCAAAGGTCGTCAGTTTCTGCAAATATAAGAGTGGATAACTTTACGGCACATTGCTTTTATCAGCTATTTCCCGCAATATTGTCGCAGACTGAAAATGAGAAGGAGATCTTTCGTATGTCTACCAAAGAGCCAATAGCCACAGGCCTCGTCGAAGCACTCGCGGTCAATGGGGTCGAAACAAAGCAGCTCGCGTTTGCAGCAGACGGACCGGTGGGCGATGTTCACCAGGGGTTTACGCGAGTGCTTAGCGGGCATGACGGAGGTTATATTCGCACATCGGGGCTTGTGAAAGGAAGTCAGGTGTTCAACTGGAGAAGCTGGACAGGGCTTTCAGCCGAAGAGATGGTTGCTGTGGGGTATGCGCTGGGGAGGAAGATACCTGTCGGCTGCCTCCTTGAAAATATTACATTTTCGGGCATTCTACATTTTTCAAAACTTGTTCCAGGCACACGGCTCGTATTTCCGTGTCATGGTTCAGAAGAACACCCGTCCCAAGTGATTCTTGCGGTGTGGGAGGAAAATGGTCCATGCAAAACAGTCGGAGCGCGCCTCGAACAGCTGTACCCAACGCACGCTGGTCTCAAGACCGAGTTCGTCCGCGCTGCCCAAGGAAGGCGGGGCGTGATGGGGTTTGTCCTCTCAGCCGGGCATGTATATGTTGGTGACACAGTTACAGTGTTTCCGCCGATTCGCTAACAAAACGCCTCTCGTGCACGAGAGGCGTTTATTTTTTGCTAGCACACCCTATGCCCGCTCAGTCACGAGACAGGTGACCGCAGCAGCGATGGCGTCGTATTCGTCATCGAGTGCTGACGCAGGAATATTAGAAACAAGGCGACGAAGCATGTCTTCCACCTGTTCTTTGCCGCTTGCGCCATGGCCGGTGACAGCTATTTTGATGGCTTGTGGACTGTACTCAAAAACTGGTACACCGTGGACCTGACAAACGTAGAGTATGACGCCACGAGCCTCAGCGACATTGAGGGCGGTCTTCACATTCTTATTAAAGAAGAGCGTTTCAATGCCAAGGCGTGCCGGCGCGTACTCTTTCACAATGGCTGCAAGGGCCCCACCTGCCTCATGAAGTCGCTTTGGGATAGACGCTTTTTTGTCGGTTGTTATGCAAGTCGAAAAAATAAGGCGCTGCGCATGCACATCGCCTTCAAGAATGGCAACACCAAGCCGGTCGTATCCTGGATCTATACCGATAACACGCATAGAGAGAGTATATCGTAGAAGCGCCCGCAAAGCTTTTTTGAAAGGTTGGGGGTAAGTCTGGGTTCAAAAAAGCTTTGCGGGCGCGAACCTACTCCGCGTTCACCTCGTCTGCAGACGTAAACACATCCTGTACGTCGTCGTTGTCTTCGATGGCTTCAATGAGGCTGGCGAGTTTCTCGCCGTCTTCGTCACCGAGTGTCATCGGCATGGTGGGGATGTAGCGACCGTCTTTTTTCGCAAATGCCCATGAGGCACTACCTGGTGTGCCGAGCGCGTAGCCTTCTTTGGTGAAGATATGTCGGATCTCCTGGCTGGTGCGGTTGTTGTTGTCGGTGAGTCCTGTGATGATGAGCGCCACACCTCCTGGACCAAACGCTTCAAAAGTGACGTCGGTCATTGCAGCTTCAGAGCCTTTTCCTTTCTGAAGTGCTCGCTCGATGTTGTCTGCTGGCATAGAGTCGGCTTTCGCGCGCTCCACGGCAGCGCGTACTGTCGATGCGTTTACATCGCCGCCCGACCGCTTCACCTCAGTCGCAATGAGGTTCGCATGTTTTGAGAAAATCTTGCTGCGTTGTGAATCCAAAGCGCCTTTCTTTCGTTTAATCTTTGACCATTTATTATGACCTGACATAGTCAATACTATTAACCATTAAAATCAAATTCTTTCTGCGCGCTCTTTTTCTTCATAAGAAACCGCAGTGCAAGCAGCTGCGTATCTGCAAGGAGTGGGCTCACCGCTCGGCTTTTTTCCGCTATTGCTTCCGCATCTGTGATGCGGTTATTTAGTTTTTCCGCACGATCTGAGTACATCATAGTCAGGTACGCTTCGAGACGGTCAAGCCCTTTTACAAATAGTGCTTCGGGCGTTGTTTGCTCATGATATTCGGCGAGCAATGCGGCAAGGCTGTCATTCCCGCGGAGCGACTCGAGGTGCTCTATCTGCTTCTCGGCCTCGCGTTCCTCTGCTCGAATGGTGTCATTTTTTAAAATCGTATCGCCGGTGATAGTCTCGTGGGCATCATGATAGCGAATGAGCGCATGAATTCGTTCACGACTCAGTGTCGACGTGCCCTGTTCGGTGTCGAGAACAAGATCTGCAAGGACTGACATACCATGGACATGTTCCGAAAGCGTTTGTTCGAGGGCCTCCATCTCAATCGTAGTTTTTAGTCCGTTGCCAAAACGCATGACACGTTCGGATGGTTTGTGCAGCTCAAGAAAGTGACGAATGACGCGCTGTGCGTCTGACAATGAGGGGCGTTCCAGACGAGATGTGTGTGGTTTGCCTTCCATATTATTTTCCTAAATGTTCGTATGCTTCCTGTGTAGCGGTGCGGCCACGCGGTGTACGCTCGATGAGGCCTTGGCGGAGGAGGTGCGGCTCGATGACATCTTCGATCGTAGCTTGCTCTTCGGAGAGCGCGGCCGCGAGGGTGTTGAGCCCCACCGGACCACCGCGATACTTTTCGATGATGAGCCGCAGGAGCTGTCGGTCGAGGGCATGCAGTCCGCGCTCGTCGATATCGAGGAGTGTAAATGTTTTTGAAATAATATCTGCGGTAATATCGCCACCTTCAAGCTGTGCTAAGTCGCGGCAGCGTTTAAGGAGATAGTTTGCCGTGCGCGGCGTAGCACGCGCACGCTTGGCAATGGCGCGGAATGCGTCGGTCGATGCTTCGATACCGAGGACCTTTGCGGAGCGAGAAAGTATCGTCACGATCTCCTCATCGCTGTAGTACTCAAGGCGGAACGTGCCGCCCGAAAAGCGTGAACGCAGTGGTGCTGAAAGCATTGCAATGCGTGTCGTGGCAGCCACAAGGGTAAACGGCGGTAAATCGAGCTGTACGGTGCGTGCCGAAGGACCTTTGCCGATGATGAGGTCGAGTACACCCGACTCCATGGCAGGGTAGAGGACTTCGTCGACGGCTTTCGAAAGGCGGTGGATTTCGTCGATAAAAAGGACATCACCTGGTGACAGGTTGGTGAGGATAGATGCAAGGTCGCCGACGCGCTCGATGGCAGGACCAGAGGTCGTGCGCATGTTCGTGCCGAGGGTCTGGGCGATGAGGTTGGCGAGCGTCGTTTTGCCCAAGCCTGGTGGCCCGTAGAGCAAAATGTGCTCTGGTGCATGACCGCGTTCGCGGGCTGCAGTGAGCAAAATACGTAGGTTTTCCTTTGTTTTTTCTTGCCCTACGTACTCCTCCCAAGTCTTTGGACGGAGGGTCTGGTCGAGAGAGCCATGACCTCCATGCGTATATGCAAAAACCTCACTCGAGACGGGTTCTTTTGAGGGTTCAAGGGGGGTGCTTGACATAAAATGTATTCTATGCTAGTATAGCATTGTTAGTTCGCATACCCATTATAGCAGTAGACGAGGGTATTTCACGCGCGGTCGCTCTGACCCGCGATTCATCAAAAAAAGAATATCCAGCCGATAACTCTCGGAACAACATTGGTTGCTCTGCGGGGGTGTTTTGGTCCTCTACTTCGGTAGTGCCACTGGGGCATACCTTGGCATAACAATCACTTTTCATACAAGAGAAGGTTTGTTCCGAGAGTTATATGTTGGATATGAAAAGAACGCTGTGCTTTGGACTATAGCACAGCGTTTTTTTTGTGCACTCTTGACCGCGCACATTCTCTGTTCGTAAATATAGGTAATAATTCTATGAGGTGCGCAAGTCGACAACACGAGTGAGCTCTTCGAGCGAGGTGTCGCCAGAAAGCACCTTAAAGACGCCATCTTGTTGCATCGTCGGGATGTGCTGCGTGAGTGCGACAGCCTCGATGGAAGCATCGCGCGCATCAGAAATGACAATATCAGAAATCTCTTTGGTCACGCGAATGCCTTCGTACACACCCGCGCGGCCGCGGAAACCAGTGCCGTTGCAGACCGTGCAGCCAACAGCGTCGTACACCACAGTAGTCGCAGTTGGTGCAGGCACATACGTGGTACCAGCAAGCAGTGTGTTCATAAGCGTAAGCTCATCCTCGCGCACGGCTCGTGCTTTTTTGCATGTATTGCACAGCACACGAATGAGGCGCTGACCGATGATGAGGTTCACGGCGCTTCCGATCATTTCGCGATCGATGCCGAGGTCGAGCAGGCGAGGGAAAGCGCCGGCTGCGCTGTTGGTGTGGAGTGTTGAAAGTACCAAATGACCAGTGAGGGCTGCATGGAGTGCAGTCTCTGCTACCTCGCGGTCGCGGATCTCACCCACGAGGATAACGTCAGGGTCTTGGCGAAGAATCGCGCGCAAGCCTTCTGCGAAATGGTAGTGCTCGCCGACCTGTGTTTGTACGATTCCTTCGATTTTGTATTCGATAGGATCTTCGAGGGTGATGATCTTTACTTCTGGCGTATGAATGTGACGAAGGAGGGCATAGAGCGCTGTTGTTTTTCCTGAGCCGGTAGGTCCTGTGGTAATGATCATGCCGTTTGGTCGCTTCACTTCGTCTTCAATGACGGCGCGCAAGACGCTATTAAAACCAAGGTCACCGATGCCTTTGATAGCTGAGCTCGGGTCGAGCAAGCGCATCACGATCGACTCACCGAAACCACCGGGGATGATGGATGAGCGGATGTCGAGCTGCTTGCTGTCGTGTGCAATAGTGAAGCGGCCGTCTTGTGCGATATCACTTTTATTAAGCTTGAGTCCAGAAAGGAGCTTCAGGCGTGAACGAAGAAGCTCGTAGAGTGGCTTTGGAATATCGAGCACATCGACGAGTACGCCGTCGAGGCGGAAACGTAAGCGCACGACGCCTTCTTCTGGCTCGATGTGGACGTCTGATGCATGGAGCGCAATGGCACTACCCAAAATGACTTCAAGTATTTCAGAAACCTGATGCGCGTGGTCGCTTCCCGCAAGAGCGTTGATGCGAACGCCAACGTCGGCAAGTGTTTTGGTACGACTCGAAACCTCGTCGACTTGTTTTTCAACAAACGACATTACACCCTTTTCACTCGCCTCTGTTTGTTTGATGTCGTGGTAGCGAGCCCATGCATAGACAAGGCTTGCTTCTGAACAAATAAACACGGTGACGGCGAGACCTTGTGCTGTAAGCGCTTCGAGTACCGCTTTCGTATGTGTTTTGTTGGGGTTGCGGAGCGCAATGGAGATGCGTGACCCCGCACGCTCGAAGACAGCAACCTCAGCGATGCGCGCGATATCTTCCCCAACCAAGCGAAGCGCTTCAGTGTTGATGGTTGTGCCCTTGAGGTCGACATAGGTGTGACCGTACTTCGCCGCAAGTGCGCTCATGAGCGTTTCCTCTTCGTGGCGCTTAAGCTCAGCGAGCTTGTCGCTCATATCTGTGTCGTCAAAGTACGGCATATAGAGATATGGTAGCACGCGGAGCGCATTGAGCAGTCCGTTTTTCTACAGAAATACGCAATTAGCGAGGTGACTCCCACGAATAAATAAGAGTGGTACAATGCCTCACATGGAAGTATTTCATGCGAATACAGTGGCAGATGTTGCGTTGCTCGCCAAGCGCATCGTCGCCTCTCTTGAAGTCTCTGCTGCATCGGGGCATGTAGCCCTTTCCGGAGATTTGGGTGCAGGAAAAACAACACTGGTGCAAGCAATGGCGCGCGAGCTCGGTGTTGCTGATACCGTCACGAGCCCGACGTTCGTCATCATGAAGCAGTATGAAATTTCAGGAAGCCGTTTTGCAAAACTCGTACATATCGATGCGTATCGTATCGAGGACGAGTCCGAGCTCGACGTGCTTCATGCGCGCGATCTGTTTGATGATTCCTCCAACCTCGTAGTGGTTGAATGGCCTGAAAAAGTGCCGACATATACAAGCGACAGCACCATCCATATTCACGGAACGGTCGCTGACGACGGTGGCAGAGATTTTGAGATTATCAAAGGAAGCATATGACAAAAAAAACAGGCACATCAGAAAAGGTAGCCAAGAAAAAAGTGAGTGCGCAAAAAGAGGAGCGCAAGCGCCTTGTGCTCCTCGACACGCACGCAATTCTCCATCGTGCGTATCACGCGCTTCCGGACTTTGTCTCACCAAAGGGCGAGCCGACTGGTGCGCTCTACGGTCTCGTTGCGATGATTCTTGCGCTCGTTGATGATTTGAAACCCGACTATATCGCCGCATGTCTCGACCTTCCGGGGCCAACACACCGCCACGAAGCGTTTGAAGCATACAAAGGTACGCGCGAAAAAACCGACGACGCGCTCGTGTCGCAAATCGTGCGCGTGCGTGATATTTTCCTTGCGCTCGGCATCCCAATGTACGACATGCCGGGTTTTGAAGCAGACGACATGCTCGGCACTATTGCAAGCCGCGCGAAGGACGAGGTCGATGTGATCATTGCTTCAGGAGACATGGACACACTGCAGCTCGTCGACGACAAGCGCGTGCAGGTGTACACCCTTCGCAAAGGTATTAAAGACACCGTGCTCTACGACGAGCGTTCGGTGAAGGAGCGCTACGGTTTTGGTCCTGCGCTTGTCGTCGATTACAAGGGTCTGCGTGGTGACCCGTCAGACAATATCCCAGGTATTAAAGGCATCGGTGAAAAAACGGCGACCGACCTCATCATGAAGTTTGGTGGTATCGAGGATATGTACAAAAAGCTGAAGAAAAATCGCGCTGCATTTCTTGCAG
>Ga0075026_100001368_pt1 | contig 10260 bp, 6 predicted proteins | sample Str012_2_FD_71392 | JGI IMG/M metagenome (GOLD analysis project Ga0075026, IMG submission 71392) | Freshwater sediment microbial communities in response to fracking from Pennsylvania, USA - Straight Creek_MetaG_SC_2012 | ecosystem: Environmental > Aquatic > Freshwater > Creek > Sediment...
GCGCTTTGACCAGACGCTTTCCCAGATTGGCGTGGAACGGCTGCAGCCGGCGCACCAGCAACAGGTCGACCAGCAAATCGATGTAGCGCGACACCGTCGGCGAACTGACGCTGAGGCTGGCGGCCAGGCGCGAGGCATTGAGCGGCGTGCCTTGGGCATGGGCGAGCATGGTCCAGAGGCGCCGCAAGGTTTCGGCGGGAATGCGCGGCTCGAGCGCCGGAATATCGCGGGTGAGATAGGTGCGCAGGAAATCGCGCCGCCAATCGAGGCTGCGGGCATCGCCCCTCGCCAAAAAGCTCTGCGGGAATCCACCGCGCAGCCACAGCGCCTCCAGCGTGTCGGGTCCGGTCTCTGCAATATCGAGCGGCGCCAACTCCCGATAGGCGATGCGCCCAGCAAGACTCTCCGACGATTGCCGCAGCAATTCGATAGACGCCGACCCGAGCAACAGAAACCGGCCGACCTTGCGGCCCTTGCGCCGCCCCTTGTCGATCAGCCCGCGCAGCGTGCTGAACAGATCGGGAGCGTTCTGGATCTCGTCAAGGATCACCAACTTGTCTTCGTGCGCCGAGAGATAGAGCGCCGGATCGGTCAGCTTGTCGCGGTCAGCCGGATCTTCCAGGTCGAGGTAGATGGACGGTGCCGCTTCGGCTATTGCCAAAGCCAGGGTGGTCTTGCCAACCTGACGCGGCCCAAGCAACGCAACGGCGGGTTGGGACTGAAGGTCAGTGCGGATTTGGGCTTCGAGCCGGCGCTTGAACATCCTTGCATATTTAACGTGACGTATTCTTTTTGCAAGGAACAAAACCTCTAAAGCGAGCCCAGCGAGTCGAACGATGAACGAACAAGCGCCCGACGAGGAAATTGCTGCCGTCCGGCGTGATTTGGCAGCGCTTGAGGCTGAGCGGCGTCGGCTGGTGGACAGGCTCACTCAACTTCAAAGGACGGTAGAAAAGCCAACGACATCCGAGCCGGTCAAGCCGACAGTTACGAATGCGTCGTCAGCGACGGAGAAGGTGGCGCTGTTTCACCGCCTCTTTGGCGGGCGAACCGATGTGTTTCCTGCGCGGTGGGACAATCAGCAATCGGGAAAGTCCGGATACGCGCCCGCTTGCTCCAACGAGTGGATCAAGGGTGTTTGCGGCAAGCCGCAAGTGAAATGCGGCTGCTAGGATCGCTGGGGATAACCGACAAGCCTATCTTGATAGCACGATAATAAAGCGGTACGGGGTTGATAGCTGCCACTCAGCATCATGGATTGCGACAATGACAGACAAGGATAAGGCACTGGGCAAGGTCGAGATCAAGATCGGGAATATGAGCTTTACGGCGGAAGGTGACCAAGAATGGCTCGGCGAACAGCTCAGCAAGGTTATCGACGCGGCAGCGACTTCACCCGTGGCAGGCGAGGCTCCGAAAGTTACGTCGATAAGTGAAGGTAACTCTGCGGGGCAATCGACCAGCCACGGGGGCTCACTGGCGGCCTACCTTAAGGCTAAGGGAGGCGACGACAAACAAGTACAGCGCTTTCTAGCCACCGCGGCATGGTTGTTTCGCCGCGGACAAAAAGAACTCAGCCCATCAGCGATTGCCAAGGCATTGCAGGAGAACCATCAGAAGAAACTCGCAAATTCTGCGGATTGCCTCAACAAGAACGTCTCAAAGGGAAACTGTGAAAAGACAAAGGATGGATTTTTTATTACTGCGGAGGGATGGGCGGCTTTGGGCGAACAACAATGATTGCAAATAATGCAATGACGGCAATCCCTGTGGGTTTGCGCCGGCCATTGTTATCTGAGTATAAATCGATCACTCAAAATTATTCTGAGCATCGTTGGTCGCCCTCCGAACTGAGTGGAGGGAAATTTTGCGAGATCGTGCATTCCATTCTCGATGGTCACGCAAAGGAGGCTTATCCTTCCAGCCCAAGCAAGCCCTCTGATTTCGTGGGCGCTTGCCGCAGGCTCGAACAGAATAAGCATGTTCCGAGGAGCTTCCAGATCCTGATACCGCGCTTATTACCGGCACTTTTCGAAGTGCGGAATAACCGTGGCGTTGGTCACGCCGGTGGTGATGTCGATCCGAACCACATGGACGCAACGTTTGTCATGACCAGTTGCAACTGGATAATGGCAGAGCTGGCCAGGGTTTATCACAATCTATCAATCAAAGACGCCCAAGCGTTAGTTGACTCCCTAGTCGAGCGCCGTATTCCCCTGGTCTGGGAAGGTGAAAGCATCCGGCGCGTTCTCGATCCAACCATGAAACTAAGGCATCAGATTTTGGTGCTGCTGTCCACTTCGACCGGTCCCGTTGCGACTTCTGACCTCCTAGTATGGACCGATTACAAGAACCACTCATACTTTGTTAAACTCTTGCGAGGAATGCACAGCGAACGCCTACTTCAGTTATCCGGCGGCGAAGCGCATGTCCAGATACTGCCGCCTGGTAGCGAGCAAGCAGCAGACGTCATACGTAAGAATAGCCGATAGTACCGCTGCCTTATCACAGTCAAGGAAGGCGACATCGGTACGATCAGCGGCGGTAAGCGACGCCCGACCGGCCGCATCGACATCGCCTTGATTCAAAGCCTTGTGCGCAATGGTGAAGTGGATGACATTGTCGGCAATTATGGCCACCTCATCGTCGATGAATGCCACCACCTGTCCGCCGTGAGCTTTGAACTGGTCGCGCGCCGCAGCAACGCTCGCTACGTGCTCGGATTGTCCGCAACTGTCGCACGCAAGGACGGCCATCATCCGATCATCTTCATGCAATGCGGGCCGGTTCGCTATCGGGTTGATGCCAAGGCTCAAGCAGCAACACGCGCCTTCACGCACGCCGTCAGATTACGCGAGACTGGCTTTCGGCTCCCTCCAGAGCTGGAGTTTGGCGGGCAGATTCAGATTTCTACCGTCTACGAAGCATTGGTGCGAAGTCAGAGACGCAACGATCTCATTTTCGACGATGTTGTGCGCAGCCTGCAGAATGGCCGGCGGCCGGTCGTGCTGACAGAACGGCGCGATCATCTCGAAACTCTCCGCAGTCGCTTCGAAAAATTCACCCGCCATCTGGTGGTTCTCTATGGAGGCATGAGCGCCGACGAACGCAGAGCCTCGGACGAAGCCCTGAAGCGACCCGATTCCGAAGAACGGTTGGTCCTGGCGACCGGCCGTTATCTCGGCGAAGGTTTCGACGACGCATCCCTCGATACGCTGTTTCTGACCATGCCAATATCGTGGAAGGGTACGCTGGCCCAATATGTTGGCCGCCTACACCGTGAGCATCACGCCAAGCGCGAGGTCATTGTGTATGACTACGTCGATTTGAGCGTGCCAATGCTGGCACGGATGGCGCTGAAGCGACAGGCGGGGTATCGGAGCTTGGGGTACGAGTTTGCGAAATCTGATGAAGCGCCCAACGGCCGGCCGCACTCAAAATGATGGACGGACGCCGCCTAAAATTTGATCTGCTGCCGCATTTGTGAAGGCTGTGCAATTCTGTGGAATGCCTGCCAAGGGGCCTGCCAAAGGCGAAGCATGATCAGGGCGAACGGCGCAAGGGGGAATGGAAAAGTGTCGAGTGATTCGAATCTGCCTGGGGCTGGTGCATTTGTCCGCTTGCGCAATCGCCATTGGCTTGTTGAGCAAAGCGAAGTCGCGCCCTTCAAGACGACCCGGTTGACGTGTATTGATGACGATGCCGTCGGCGAAGGATTGTCCGTCGTTTCTGATGCCGAGGTTGGCGCCGTGGACACGTCGGCCGAAATCTGGACTGAGGTTAGCGGCTCGTCGACCGACGAGCCATCCGCCTTCAGAGCCTATATGCGCTCGTTGACTTGGCGAACATCGACCGCCGCAGACCGCAAGCTGTTCCAGTCTCCGTTCCGCGCTGGCATTCGCATGTCGACCTATCAGCTGCTGCCGCTGAAAAAGGCGCTGCTGCTGCCGCGAGTCAATCTTCTTATCGCTGATGACGTGGGGCTCGGAAAAACGATCGAGGCCGGCCTGATCGTCCGTGAGCTGTTCTTGCGGGGTCGGATCGACTTCATGCTGGTTGCCGCTCCGCCCTCTATGACCATCCAATGGCGCGAAGAGCTTGAGACGAAATTCGGCCTGACCTTTACCATTATCGACCGCGAGCACGTTGCAAAGATGCGACGCATGCACGGCTATGGAGTCAACCCGTTGATGACGGGATCGCGTTTCATTATCTCGCATCGGCTGCTCACCGAAGAGCCCTACATTGCCGGCCTGCGGGATGACATCTTGCGCGAGATGCGGCCGCGCGCATTGCTGATTCTTGACGAAGCCCATCACGCTGCACCAGCGAGCGGGCAAAAATACGCGATCGATAGCCAATTCACCAGGGCTGTCGATACGCTGGCTCAGCGATTTGAGCATCGGCTGTTTCTGTCTGCGACACCCCACAACGGGCATTCCAACAGCTTTTCGAGGCTTATGGAGATGCTCGACCCGCAGCGCTTCACACGGGGTGTGGAGATTAAACGCGGCGATCTGGAGCCCGTGATGGTGAGGCGTCTCAAGGCGGATCTCGTCAACGCCGGCGAAAAATTCCCATCGCGTGTCGTTGAGCCCATCTTGATCGATGACTTACCGGACGATGCGCCCGAATTGGCCCTGGCAGGGATGCTGGAGGCCTGTGGGGAGCAACGCGACAAGCGGCTGAAGGCGCTGCCAATTCACGAACGTGCGCGAGCAAAGATCCTCTTCATAGGACTGCAGCAGCGTTTGCTGTCCTCGATCAAGGCATTCGCGCGGACATTGACCGCCCATCGCAAGCGACTGGCGCATCTCATTGAGGTCTCGGCGAAGCCGATCGAGGAAACTTCGGCACCAACGGGATTCGTTGTGAGGGACCTCGAAGCTGCCGACGATGATGCGCTTGCAAGCGAACTGGGCGATGAGATGCCCGAGACCGCCTCGGATGAAGTCGCATTGACAGAGGCTGCAACTGTCGCAGGTGCCCGTCATGCCACGCGTCAACAACTGGAAGCGGAACTGAACTCTGTCGATGCGATGTTGAAGCTTGCCGATCAGCACAAGGACAAACCAGACGCCCGCGTGCGATGGCTCATCAAGTGGATACGTGCAAGCCTGCTTGAAGGCCGCAACTGGGGCACACGATCGCTTGATCGTCTTCACGGAATGGGAAGACACTCGTCTCTGGCTTCAGGCCCAACTTCGACAGGCTCTTGCCGACACCAACCTACCCGACGACCGTATTCGTGCCTTTACGGGAGCCACCACCCAGGACCGTCGCGAGGAGATCAAACAGGCATTCAATCGGGACCCCGCAACCGAGCCCTTGCGCATCCTGCTCTGCACCGATGCCGCCCGCGAAGGCATCAATCTGCAGATGCATTGTTCGGATCTGATTCACATGGATCTGCCGTGGAACCCATCTCGGCTTGAACAACGCAATGGCCGCATCGACCGGAAACTGCAGCCGGCTAAGGAAGTTCATTGTCGATATTTCGTCTACAAGCAGCGGGCCGAGGACATTGTCCTTCAGGCGCTGGTCGAGAAAACCGGAACGATCCGCTGCGAGCTTGGGGCTTCAGGACAAGTGCTTGAGGCGCGCATCGTTGAGCGACTCGCGTCCGAAGGCATCCATACCAAGTCGGCCAAACAGCAGGCTGCCGCCATTCTTGGCGAAAGTGATCAGGAGCACCAAGCGCGGGCTCAAGAAGAAATGGACGACGAGACGACCGCGCGGCGCAAGCGCGTCGACAAGGATTTGGTCGAGTTACGCAATGATCTTGAAAAGTCCAAGAAGGCAGCGGGTATCGACCCGGCCGAACTGAGGCACGTCACCAAGATCGCCCTCTCTCGTATGGGTGTGGACCTCGATAGTGGACACGCTGTCCAGGGCCAAAACGTCGATACCTTCATGATCGATCCCGAGCATGAAGCATTCACAAGAGACCCATCCTGGAACCTCGCATTCGACGACTTGCGTGTGCGGCGGCGTCGGTCTGGCGAGAAGCTGCATGAATGGCGGCGCGATTCGAAGGTGCGCGCCATCGCCTTTGAGCCGCCGATCAATGACGACGACAGCGATGTTGCTGACGTCGTTCAAACCCATCTTGAGCACCGCTTCGTGCGGCGGCTGCTGTCGCAGTTCCTGTCCTACGGCTTCCAATCGTCACTCAACCGGGCGACGATCATCACAAGTCCAGCGGCGCAGCCCCGCGTCATTCTGCTCGCACGCCTATCGCTGTATGGCCCTGGCGCCACGCGGCTACACAGCGAAATCTTGCACACAACCGCAACCTGGACTGACGTCGATCGAGCAACCAAGCCCCTGCGCCCGCTCAAGAAGGAGGGCACCGAAAATACTCTTCGCGAATTGGAAGATGGACTGAAGCTAAACCGGCAGCCCGGCGAGGTCATCATCAAGCGGGTGACGGCGATGACGCTGCAGGACATCGCCGATCTACGACCGGCGTTGGACGAGCGCGTGGCTGAAATCGTCGCACACGAAACGGCCGAACTGGCCAAGATCGGCGTGATTGAGGCCAAATCCCTGCGCGACCTGTTGGAGAGCCAGCGCAAGCGCATTCTGGCGACCCAGAAAACAGCCGCCACGCCGACTTTCGACTTCGGCGACAGTCTCGCCAAAAAAGGCCAAGCGGACGAAATCCGCCAGTTCGAGCAGGACAAGCGGCATTGGGCCAGGAAACTGGACCAGATTGAGCGTGACCTGATTGACGAGCCTCAACGGATCATCGACGGCTACCAGGTTCGCGCCCACCGGCTGGAGCCGGTCGGCATTGTTTATCTCTGGCCGCAGACCAATTGAGGGGCCAGCCATGACCACCGAACAGACTTTCAATCGCGACAGCGAATGGCTGCAACTTGCTCCGCCCGTTGGCTTGGTCGTGTCTACGCTGGCGCTCAAGGAATCGGGCCTCGTTGGCGCACGCCAGACGCCCGTCGACAGCGCTGCGGCGCAGGCATTTATCGATGACCACGATGAGATGCCGGCGCTCGCGGACCCATGGGCGTTCTTCTCAAAAATCCTCGGCTGGCGGGCGCAAGATGTCTTCGGGAGCCCTGGCGGCGCGCCGTTACCGGACGACCTGGCGGTTCGTCTCACAGAACTTGCAACGACCTTGCAGCCGAGTTGGGCGGCGCGCGCGCCCAAGGGTTCCGAGGCAGCCTACCAGCTTCTCGTCCGGATCGAAGCGCCTGGCATCAATCCGGAGGCCAAGAAGGCGCTCGACGGCTGGGAGGCTACACCGCAGCAGCGCTTCGAGCGGCTGCTGCGCGAGACCAAGGTCTTTGCCGGCCTGATGATCACCGACAAGGAAATCCGCCTGATCTATGCGCCGCAGGGCGAGACATCCGGTTGGCAGGCGTTTCCGATCCGGGCGCTGACCAGCGTGCCGGGCCGCCCGATCCTGGGCGGCGTGAAGCTGTTGCTTGACCGCTCCCGCTTCTTCGGCGAACCCAACCAACGCCTGACGCATCTGCTCAAACGCTCCCGCGAGGCGCAGGCGACCGTCTCGACGGAGCTGTCCGCCCAAGTGCTTGGCGCGCTGCACGAGCTGTTGCGCGGCATCATGGTGGCAGAGGCTCGCTCCAAAGGCACGCTGATCGCTGGTCTCGCCCGCAGCCAGCCACACCATCTCTACGAGGGTCTGCTGACGGTCCTGATGCGGCTTGTCTTTGTGCTCTATGCCGAGGATCGCGACCTCATTCCGTCGCGCACGGAAAAGGACGCACGCTGGCTCTACGACCATGGCTATTCAGTGCGCGGGCTTTTCGCGAAGCTCAACGAGGACGAGGCCCTCAATCCCGATGCCATGGACGATCGCGTCGGCGGCTGGGGCCAGCTCCTGGCGCTATTCCGGCTGATCCACAAGGGCCACGGCTCGGGCTTCATCCGCGCCCGCGGCGGAAAACTGTTCGACCCCGAGGCGTTCCCCTTCATCGAAGGCCGGAGCAAGAAGGACGACCCCGCCACCGTCATGGCTGTCAGCGATGGCTGTCTGCTGCGCATCCTGCGCGGCCTGATGCTGCTGAAGGGCGAGCGGCTCAGCTACCGCGCGCTCGATGTCGAGGCCATCGGCTCGGTCTATGAGACGGTGATGGGTTTTACCGTCGAGGTGACCAAGGGCGGCGCGCTCGCCATCAAGGCCGGCAAGAACAACAAGGTGCCGGTGTTCGTCGATCTCGATGCGCTACTGGCCTTAAAGCCGGGCGACCGCATCAAGCACATCAAGACGGCGACCACGCGCGCGCTGACGCAGCCGATCGTGCTGCACGCGCTGGAGCCTACCTTCGAACGGCTAGGTTCGGACGCCACCCCCGAGCAGATCCTCGACCTCAAAGTGTGCGATCCGGCCATGGGCTCGGGCGCGTTCCTGGTGGAAGCCTGCCGCCAGCTCGGCGCGCGCCTGCAGCAGGCCTGGGCGCGCTGGCCGGAGTTGAAGCCGCAGAAACTGCCAGACGACGAGGACGAGGAGCTGCACGCCAAGCGGCTGGTGGCGCAGCGCTGTCTCTATGGCGTCGACCGCAACCCGATGGCGACGGACCTGGCGAAGCTGTCGCTGTGGCTGGCGACGCTGGCGCGCGATCATGAGTTCGAGTTTGTCGATCACGCGCTAAAGACGGGGGACAGCCTGGTTGGGCTGTCGATCTCTGGCATCGCGGCGGCCAACTGGGACGACAGCAAGCCGGGCCTGCCGCTGTTCAAGACGCTGGTGAACGACGAGATCGAGAAGGCGTTGAAGGCGCGCGACGAAATCCGCAATGCGCCGGACGATGTGTTCCGGGCGATCCAGGAAGTGCGGCACCGCAATCTGGAACAGCAGCTCGATCCCATCCGCGCCATGGGCGATGCGACGATTGCGGCGTTCTTTTCGGAGGGCAAGCCGCGCGCGCGGGAGCAGGCGCGGCAGAAGGTCGAGAGCTTGTTCACGGCGACGTTGCAGCCGAAGTGGGATGAGATTTACAAGGTCGCGGCGGGGTTGCAGACAGGCGAGCATCCGGTGCGGCCGTTCCACTGGCAGCTCGAGTTCCCCGAGGTGTTCGCACGGAAGAATCCGGGGTTCGACGCGATTGTCGGTAATCCGCCGTTTGCGGGCAAGAACACAGTCGCGGCAGGCAACCGGGCGCACTATCCGGTGTGGCTGCAGAACTCGCATCCCGGCGCACACGGCAATGCCGATCTGGTGGCGCATTTTTTCCGTAGCGCGTTCGTGTTGCTGCGCAAGGACGGCACGTTCGGGTTGATCGCAACCAACACCATCGGTCAAGGCGATACAAGGGCGACGGGACTGACGACAATCCTTGGCCAGGGCGGCGTCGTCAGCCACGCGACGCGGCGGCTCAAATGGCCGGGCGAGGCAGCGGTGGTGGTGTCGGTGGTGCATGTGCGGAACGGGGCCGTGGCGCAGCCGATGCTGGATGGCCGGCCGGTGCGGCGCATCTCGGCTTATCTGGTCGAGGGCGATCTCGATGTGTCGCCAAAGCCGCTCGGGGCGAATGCGCACAAGGCGTTCATTGGTTCCTACGTGCTCGGCATGGGTTTCACCTTCGACGACGATGCTGCAACCAAGGGCGCGGCGTCATCGCTGGTCGACATGCACCGACTGATCGCCAAGGATCCCCGCAACGCAGAACGGATATTGCCTTACGTAGGTGGTGAAGAGGTCAACAACGATCCGCGCCACACGCATCGGCGTTTTGTGATCGATTTCGGAGATATGAGTGAGACCCAGACACGATCAAGTTGGCCCGATCTAATGGAAATCGTTGAGAGACTTGTGAAACCTGAAAGGGTCAGCCTCCCACCGACAAATACTTGGAACAAGACAGTAGCTAAGAAATGGTGGCTCTGGGGGGCATATAGACAAGATCTCAATGTCGCTATTCGCAATCTCAACACGTATCTCTTTGTCCCCAATGTCTCTCCTCATCTGACGGTGTCCCGTATCCCCTCCAAATTGGTAGCTGCGGCTCCGCACAACGTCATCGCATTCGAAGCTGAGTCCGCTTTGGCCGCCCTCCAATCCCGCATCCACGAAGTCTGGGCCCGCTTTTTCGCGTCCACGCTTGAAGACCGACTGCAATACACGCCCTCCGACTGCTTCGCCACCTTCCCCTTCCCCCTAAACTTCGAAACCTCTCCCACCCTCGAAGCCGCCGGAAAAACCTATCACGACCACCGCGCCGCGCTCATGATCGCGCGCAACGAGGGGCTGACCAAGACCTACAACCGCTTCCACAA
>Ga0075026_100001369_pt1 | contig 10256 bp, 6 predicted proteins | sample Str012_2_FD_71392 | JGI IMG/M metagenome (GOLD analysis project Ga0075026, IMG submission 71392) | Freshwater sediment microbial communities in response to fracking from Pennsylvania, USA - Straight Creek_MetaG_SC_2012 | ecosystem: Environmental > Aquatic > Freshwater > Creek > Sediment...
TGTCGCCGCGGCGGTCGGCGACCATCGAACCGGTCGGGCGGCTGCGCAGCTCACCGAACCACGGTGCGTACCCGTCGAACACGTGGTGCAGGATTCCGGTACCGCGCGTCTCGGTCATGAACTCGGTTCGGAACCCGACCAGTCCGCGGGCCGGCACGAGGTAGTCGAGCCGGACCCAACCGGTGCCGTGGTTGATCATCTGCTCCATGCGGCCCTTGCGGACCGCGAGCAGCTGCGTGACCGAGCCGAGGTACTCCTCGGGGACGTCGATGGTGGCGCGTTCGACGGGCTCGTGACGCTTCCCGTCGATCTCGCGGGTGACGACCTGTGGCTTGCCGACGGTGAGTTCGAAACCTTCGCGGCGCATGGTCTCGACGAGGATCGCGAGTTGCAGCTCGCCGCGGCCCTGGACCTCCCACGCGTCGGGGCGCTCGGTCGGCAGGACCCGCAACGACACGTTGCCGACCAGTTCGGCGTCGAGCCGGTTCTTCACCAGCCGCGCGGTGAGCTTGGAACCGTCCTGGCCCGCGAGCGGGGAGGTGTTGATCCCGATCGTCATGGCCAGGCTGGGTTCGTCGATGCGGATCACCGGCAGCGGAGTCGGGTTGTCGGCGTCGGCCAGGGTCTCGCCGATCGTCACGTCGGGGAGACCCGCGATCGCGATGATCTCGCCGGGGCCGGCCGAGAGCGCGTCGACCCGTTCGAGCGACTCGGTCACGTAGAGCTCGGTGATGCGGACGCGCTCCATCGTGCCGTCGACGCGACACCACGTGACGGTCTCGCCCTTGGCAATGGTCCCCTCCTGCACGCGGCAGAGCGCGAGGCGACCGACGTAGGGCGACGCGTCGAGGTTCGTCACCAACGCCTGGAGCGGCGCGCCCTCGGTGAAGGTCGGCGCCGGAATGCGGTCGAGCAACAACTCGAACAGCGGCTTGAGATCGCTGCCCTCGACCTCGACGTCCATGCTCGCCCAACCGGCGCGCGCGTTCGTGTAGACGATCGGGAAGTCGATCTGCTCCTCGTTGGCGTCGAGGTCGAGGAAGAGTTCGTAGACCTCGTCGACCACCTCGGAAATTCGCGCGTCGGGCCGGTCGACCTTGTTGATCACCAGGATCACCGGCAGGTTCGACTCGAGCGCCTTGCGCAGCACGAAGCGGGTCTGGGGCAGCGGCCCCTCACTCGCATCGACGAGCAGCAACACACCGTCGACCATGGTGAGACCGCGCTCGACCTCGCCGCCGAAGTCGGCGTGGCCGGGGGTGTCGATGATGTTGATCTTCACGCCGCCGTACCGGACCGAGGCGTTCTTGGCGAGGATCGTGATCCCCTTCTCGCGCTCGAGGTCGTTCGAGTCCATGACGCGGTCGTTCACGTCCTGGTTGGCTCGGAAGACGCCGGTCTGCCAGAGCATGGCGTCGACCAACGTGGTCTTGCCGTGGTCGACGTGGGCGATGATGGCGACGTTGCGGACGTCGTCGCGACGGGCGCGCGCGGACATAAAGACTCTCCGGGAGGGGGAACGTCCCAGGATACTCGGACGGAGGCCCTCCCCCCGACTCACCCCGGCCCTCGACGCCTAGGGTGCCGGCTGCCACGCGGCGCCGAGAGGGGGAACCATGAGCGGAGCCGGAACGCAGGCCGATCTGGTCATCACGGGCGGCACGGTGGTGGACGGGACCGGAGCGCCCGCCTACCCCGCCGACGTCGCCGTCACCAACGGCATCATCACCGAGATCGGCCCGAATCTCCGGGGCGATCGGGTACTCGACGCCGAGGGTCATGCAGTGACCCCGGGCTTCATCGACATCCACTCGCACTACGACGCGCAGGTGTTCTGGGACCCGGCGCTCACACCGTCGAGCTTCCACGGTGTGACCACCGTCATCGCCGGCAACTGCGGGTTCTCGATCGCGCCGTGCCGACCCGCCGATCGCGAATTGCTCGCCCGCACGCTGATGCATGTCGAGGACATGGACCTCGACACCCTCGCGGCCGGCATCCCGTGGGACTTCGAAACCTTCCCCGAATACCTCGACTCGGTGGAGCGCCACGGGGTCGGCCTCAACTACGGCGTCTATGTGGGTCACACCGCGACCCGCATCTACGTGATGGGTGAAGACGCGTACGAGCGGGATCCGAACCCCGAGGAACTCGCGGCGATGCAGGCGATCGTGCGTACCGCGATGGAAGCCGGGGCGATGGGGTTCGCCACCAGTTCGTCCGGCACCCACAACGGGGACTCCGGCCGCCCGGTGCCCTCACGCCGTGCGGACCTCGCGGAGCTCGAGGCATTGCTCCAACCGCTGCGCGATCTCGATCGCGGCGTGGCCGCACTGCTCCCCGGCGAGAAGATCAAACACGCAGACGTGTACGGACTCCAGGCCCGCATCGGACGCCCGCTCACGTGGACCGCGCTGCTCACGGTGAAGGGCTACCCGTGGCACGAGAAGATCATGGAGGACACCGGCGCGGCCCGCGCTCAGGGCGGGCAGGTCTGGCCGCAGATCTCGGTGCGACCACTCACCTTCCAGATGAACCTCCGCGAGCCCTTCACCTTCAACATGGCGCCCGCGTTCGCGGCATTGATGGACGCGCCGATGGCCGACCGGCTCGCGGCGTATTGCGACCCTGCGTGGCGCGCCCTCGCCCTCGACGATCTCGAGACGAAGACCGTCATCCGACCGAACTGGCCGGCGCTCGAGGTTGCGGAGTCCGCGCGCCATCCGGAGCTGATCGGTCGGCGGGTCGTCGAACTCGCGCGTGAGCGGGGCGGCACTCCTCTCGACGTGATGATCGACATCGCGCTCGAAGAGGATCTCGACACGCGCTTTCGCAGCGTGCTCGCGAACAACGACCCCGACGCGATCGCCTGGTTGCTCCAGCAGGAGGGTTGCCTGCTCGGGCTCGCCGACTCCGGCGCACACGTCAGCCAACTCTGCGACGCGTGTCTCCCCACCGACCTGCTCGGCAACTGGGTACGCGGCCGGGAGACGATCAGTCTCGAGCGGGCGATCCACAAACTGACGGCCGAACCCGCGGCGGTCTACGGGATCGACTCCCCCGCGGGCGGGCGCGGTCGGCTCCAGGTCGGGATGGCGGCCGACGTCACCGTGTTCGATCCGGCGACCGTCGCACCCGGCCCGTTGCGTCGGGTGCGGGACTTCCCGGCCGACGGCGAGCGCCTCACCGCCGATCAACCGACGGGAATGCGCCACATGATCGTGAACGGCACGCCGGTGCGGGTCGACGGCGCCACCGATCCCGACGCGACCGCCACCAACCCCGGGCGCGTCCTGCGCAGCTAGCTGCCGCAGTCGAGGGTGAGCGGGCCGCGCGCCCGGTAGAGCCGCGTCCGGCCGTGGGCGGCGACCAACTGCATCCTCCGGAACCAGGCGCGCTCCGGGCGCTCCTGCGGCACGAAGTCCGGTCCGAGCAACACGAAGCGCACGTGTGCCGCGCGCAGCGCCGTCTCCCACTCCCGGCACCGCACGCCGGGCTCCGCGGAGTGCGCGGTGCGCGGCGGCATGACCTCCTCGACGGCGTTCGCGTACGACGGGCCGAAGAGTGGGTAGAACTGAATCGTCTCGAACGGCGCCAGCCGCATCGGTGGATGGCGCGAGACGTACTGGTTGAGGTAGTCGAGCCGGAGCCCCGCGCCGACCGCGTAGCGGCGTTCGAGGTAGTGCGACTGCACCGCGAAGCCCGCGACCACGAGACCGAGCAGCCGCAGCGGGACGACCAGCAGGCGTGGACCGAATCGCAGCGCCGCCCCGACGACGAACCCGACGAGGACGAGTCCGATCGCCAGCGGCCGGTCCGCCACCCGCCACGGCGCGAACCGTTCGACGTCCGGAACCAACGCGTCCACGAGGATGCCGGCCAGGAGCGCGACTGCGCCGAAGCGACGAGCCGTGGTCGGCCACCGGTCGAGCCAGAGCGCGACCGGCACCATCACGACGGCCACCAGCAACGCCGGCGCGGCGTATCGCGCGGTGGCCGCGAACGCAGCACCGCCGAGCTCCATCGTGAAGGGCATCACGACGTAACCCACACCGGCCGCGAGCGCCACGACCGCGCCGATGCGTTCACCGACGCTCCGATCCCGTCCGAACAACGCGGCGCCCGCGACGGCCGGAGCCGCCACGATCGCAGGCCACCACGGCCCGAAGGCCTGGTGGAGCCCGGGTCGGAAGATCCGGGTCCACATGTCGCCGTCGAAGAGATAGTGGGCCACGGACGCGTTGTCGTCGAGCTTCGACCGGATCGGGAAGTGCAGCGGTCCGAGGTGCAGGTCGTACCAGGGCAAGGGGTTGTCCACCCGGACCCAGTTGCGCAGGAACCAGAACGCGCCCAGGCCGACGAGTGGGACCAACCAGGCGATCAACAATCCCGGCCTCCGGGCCCGCGCCGCGAGGACGACCACCACCAGGGTCAACACCGCGAGCGGGAGCGCGACCGTCAGCTTGGTCCCGAGCGCGAGCGCGCCCATCGCGCCGGCGAGCGCGAGCGGTACCGGCGCGATGCCTCCTTCCACCAACAGTGCGACGGCAACCAGAAGGAAGGTCGCGCACAGCAGGTCGTTGGTGGCCTGGCCCGGATGCGTGCCGACGATCGCCGGCAGTCCGAGGACGAGCGCGGCGCCGGTCACGCACACCGCGCCGAGCCCTCGTCGCCGGCCGATGCAGTAGGCGGCGAGCAGCGCGAGTCCGGCGAACAGCAGGTTGAGGACCGGCGAGAGCAGATCGCGGTCGAACGGGAAGAACGCGATGGCGTGGAACATCTGGCTGTTCGCCGGGAAGTACCCCTGCGCGGCGGCACCGATGTCCGGAAGGATGTCGAGCCGACCGGTCTGTACGAACCGCGCGGCGAACACCCCGTGATACCAGAGGGTGTCGCCTTCGGTCATTCCGTGACCGAATGCCCAGGCGGTGTGACTCAACCATTCCGCCGCGACGACCGCGACCGCGACGACGGCGACGACCCGTTCGACCAGCGTCGCCCGCGGACCGGGCACCTCGGGTTCGCGCACTTCGGCCCCGGCGACCGGCCACCGGCGGGCGATCGTCCGGGCGAGGGGCGGCACCAACAGGCCGAGCGCGAGGAAGCCGACGAACACCGGCCACCCGGAGAACCGGTGCACACCGCCGAGGAGCAACGCGACCCCGGTGGCCAGTGCGAGGCCGATCGTCGTCTCGGCGAGGCGCGCCGGGGCGCCCTTCCAAGGAAGCAGCGCTGACCGCAGCGTCACCGCAGCCCGGCCGACCGACACCGCGGCCACCGCCACGAGGAGACAACCGCCGAGATAGCGGCCGAAGCCGAGTCCGACCAAGACCTTCAGGGTACTGGTCCGACCTCGCGGGCTGGTGATGGCAAGATCGCACCGTGACTCGGCCCACCGCGCTCCGGCGATCGACGTGGTGGGCACTCTTCGCCCTCATCGCGCTCGGCATGTTGGGGTGGACCGCGTCGATTCCGCTGATGTCCAGCCCGGACGAGGGCGCCCACGCGGTGCGCGCCGCCGGGGTCGTGCGCGGACAGCTCACCGCGCCGCGTCGCGAGCACATCATCGAGACGTGGGTGCAGCGCGTGCCCGAGGCCTACAACCGTCTGCCCGAGTCGCTCTGTTATCTCCGGTTCCCGTTCTCCGCGCATCCGCCACCCCAGGGCCGGACCCCGGCGTGTGTGCCCGCGTTCACCGGCCGCGACCGACTCGTAAAGGTCGAGACCTACGAGTTCCGCGGCACCCCGCACGTGTACTGGGTGCTCGGATTGCCGTCGCTCGTGGTGCCCGACCGCAACGGCATGCTCGCAATGCGGATCATGGTGGCACTCGCATCGGCCGCACTCGTGGCGAGCGCGGCGGTCAGCGCACTGCGCCGCCCGCGCCGGTCGCTCGCTATCGTCGGCGTGCTCGGCGCGGCGACGCCGATGACCTGGTACCTCTCGGGCATGGTCAACCCGAACGGTCTCGAGATCGCGGCGGCGATCGGCGCCTGGGCCACCATGCTGCCGCTCGCCTTCGGCGACTCGCGCGAGTCCGACGCGCGCCTCGTCACCCGACTGGGGATCGCGCTCAGCGTCCTCGTCGCGGTACGCGGGTTGGGCCCGGGCTTCGCGGCAGCAGTGATCGTCGTCGGGATGATCCTCGCCCCGCCCGGACGACTGCGCGCGCTCGCGGCGCGGCGCGACACGCGCATCTGGACGGGCGTGGTCGGGATCATGGTCGGCATCACCGTCGGGTGGGTGCTCGCGGTCGGCACCGACCTCCACCAGATACCCCATCCGGCGATCGGACTCTCCCGGGCCGTCGACGGGTTGGGCCAGATCCTCGTACAGAGCATCGGATCATTCGGCACGAACTACGTGGCACTCCCGCGGTTCATGACGTGGACCTGGTCGTTCATCGCGCTGGCCGGCGTCGTCGTCTCACTCACGCGGGGAACGGCGCGGATCCGTATCGCACTGGGGTTCGTGGCGCTGGCGTCGGTGGCGCTGCCGGTCCTCACCGACGGGTTCAACATCCCGGACATCGGATTCCCCTGGCAGGGACGCTACGGCCTACCGCTCACCGTGGGGCTCGTCATCGTCGCCTTCGGGACCATCGAGCGGCCGGGGCGCATCCTGCGGGTTTGCGGGGCCGGTGCCGTCGTCGTCTTCCTGCTCGGACAGATCGGTGCCCGGATCGCGGTCGGCCGGACCCTCGGTATGGGTGTGGTCCGCGGCAACGACATCCTCGACTACATCACCCGCCCCCTGTGGGAACCGGGCATCCCACCGGGGCTGCTCCTCGGCGCCGCCGTCCTCGTGAGTGTGATGCTCGCGGCGATGGTCGTGCCGACGCTCGTGCGCACACCGGACGCCGCGCTCACACCGACCTGACCGGCCCGGGGGCTATCGTCGCCCCGATGGACCGCTGGGTGAATGCGAACCAGCAGGCGCACTGGGATCAGCGCACCTTCTACCGCGACGCGAAGGACCCCGCGGCCGAGGCGTTCACCGCGCCGAAGCTCGAGTGGTTCTGTGAACGACTCGGCCTCGACCGGGATTCGACGGTGCTCGACGTCGGCGCCGGCACCGGCATGTTCACCTACTGGTGGTCCCAACGCGTCGACCACGTGACCGGACTCGAACTCTCCGAGAACATGATCGCCCGCAGCGCGGTCCCGGAACTGCTCCAGGTCGGCAACGCGTATGAGATCCCCTTCCCCGACGACAGCTTCGACGTCGTCTTCGCCGGCAACCTCCTGCACCACCTCGAACGACCCGTCGACGCCTTGCGCGAGATGGGCCGGGTGGCGCGCCGGGGTGTGGCGATCTGCGAGCCGAACCGCAACCACCCGCCGATGGCCGCGTTCGGCGTCGTGTCGTCGGTGTGTCGCGGGCTGCTGCACTACTCGCGCCACACGTTGTCCGGCCTCGCCACCGAAGCGGGACTCAACGTGAAGACGGTGCGCCTGCACGGCTACATCTACGAGAACCGCTCGCCCAGGGCATCGATCCCGGTGGCCAAGCGACTCGAGGCGACGTTGCCGGGCGGCGCCTACATCCTGCTCGCCGCCACGCCGCCGGCCTGACGCCGCCGGTGCGGGAACCGCGCGTCACTTCACGCCGGCGCGGCGACCTCGAACAGGTACTGGTACGCGAACAGCGTCGGCCGCGCCGCGAGGCCGAGGCCATCGACCACCGCGGCGGTCCGCGACCGGTCGGCCTCGAGCGGCAGTCCGACGGTCTCGCGTCGACGGGACACGAACCCGGCCGTCGCGAGACGCGCCTCGGCCGCCGCGCCGGTGAAGAACCGCAACTGCCCCGCGTCGAGCACGCCGCGTGAGTCGTAACCCCACTTCCCGACCAGCACCCGCGACCGGGGGTACCAGTGCCCGAAGTTGGGCACGCTGGCGAGCAGGCGACCGCCGGGCCGCATGACTCGGCGCACCTCGGCGAGCAACGCATCCGTGTCGCGGACGCGACCCAGCGCGTCGACGGCCACCACCGCGTCGAAGTCCCCACCGACCGCCGCGGGAATCCCCGCGTCGAGATCGGCGGCGACGATCGCCGCGTCCTCGGGCACCGCGCCGGCCCGCGCCGGATCGACCAGGGCCACCACTTCGTGGCCCGCACCGCGCAACTCGGGGACCAGCAACTCGCTCTCGACCCCGAGGACCAGCACCCGGCCCGGTTCGAGGCCCGACAACCACGCCAACATCCGGCCCGTTGCGGTGTCCGCGCCCGACTTCGGTTCGTAGAAGCTCGACGCGAACGCGGTGTCGCCCTGGCCGAGGCCGATCTTGTGGAGGCGGTAGCGGATGACGTCCTTGACGATGTCCTTCGCGTACCGCGGCCCGTTGACGTAGGAGATCTCGTCGCCGTAGTAGGTGGGGATCGGGATCTCCATGATCCGCTTCCCGGCCTCGTGGAACTGGATGATGATCTCGGTGTCGAAGTCGTACTCGTCGGTGTTGCGTTGGAAGGGAACGTCACGCAGCGCGGCCACCGAGTACGCCCGGTAGCCACTGTGCCACTCGCTCAGGTCGGTACCGGCGAGGCGGTTCTCGATCGTCGACAACACCTTGTTCCCGATGACCTTGTAGATCGGCATCCCGCCCTTGCGCGCGCCGCCGGGTGTCATCATTCGGGAGCCGAACACGGCGTCGGCTTCGCCGCGTTCGAGCGGCGCCACGATCTCGGGCAGCATCTCCGGCGCGTACTGACCGTCGGCATGCAGCAACACGACGATGTCGAGCTCGTGCTCGATGGCCCACTCGTAGCCGATCTTCTGATTGCCGCCGTAGCCGACATTGCGCGGATTGCGCAGCACTTCGAGGGGGAGCTGTCGACCGTCGACCTGCTTGTAACCCAGGCCGACCAGGTAGGTCTGGTCTTCGGACGCGTTGTCGCAGATGAGGATCTGGGTGATGCGCGGGATGAAGTCGCGCGGGATGCGGTCGAGCACCTTGGCGAGCGTGGAGGCCGCGTTGTAGGCGACGACGATGATTCCTATGCGCTTGGGCTCGGCCACCCGCTCAGGGTACTGCCCGATTCGTCAGGTTCGGGGTGACCGCGCAAGCCGCGCGGCCGAATCGTCGCCCGGCACCGGGAGATGCACGATCACCCGCACATCCGGCGCGCCCACGGGGATCAACTGCTCGGTTTCGAAGTCGAGGCGACCGGCCTCGGGGTGCAGGAACGCGCGTCGATGGGTCTCGAAACCGGCGACGTCGTGGCGGGGCCACCACTCCCGGAACTCGGCACTCACCGCGTGGAGACGCGCGACCAGTGCACTCACCGCGGGTTCGTCGGGCATCGACGCCACCTCGGCCCGGTACTGCGACAACGTGCGGCGGGCCTCGGACTCCCACTCCGCGTTGAGCGCTCGCACGTCGTCGTTCGCGAAGAGCAACCACACCAGATTGAGCTCCTCCGCCGGCAGCGACTCGATCGCCGGGAACAGGGCCGCGAAGCTCTCGTTCCAACCGATGAGATCCCAGGCCGGCTCCAGCGCGAACGCCGGCGCGGGATTGAGCATCACCAGCAGTTCCTCGACGCCCGACGGACAACTGCGCCGACCCAGTTCGACGGGTTGGCGCGTCGGATGGCCGGCGAGTTCGAGCAGGTAGTTGCGCTCGACCGCGTCGAGTCGCAACGTGCGGGCCAACGCGTCGAGCACGTCGACGGACGCGTTGATCGGCCGGCCTTGTTCCAACCACGTGTACCAACTCACCGAGACGCCCGCCAGCATCGCCACCTCTTCCCGACGGAGACCCGGGGTACGCCGCCGCAGTCCCGGCGCCAGCCCGACATCGGCCGGCGTGACCGCGGCGCGGCGCGCTCGGAGGAACGCGGCGAGGTCGGCACGGTGCGGCATCCCCCGATTCTGCAACGTGGGCGACCTCCGAGGGTGGTGGCCGGGCTCCCAGTTTCACGGGACCCTTCCCGCGGCGCCGGTTTCATGGTCTGGTGTCGCCATGTCCGCGCTCGCCGATCCCCCTGCCCTCGCGTCCCGCATGGAACGGGTCCGGGGCTCGGAGATCCGCGACCTGCTCCACATCATCGAACAGCCGCAGGTGCTGTCGTTGGCCGGCGGTCTCCCGGCGGCGGCATCGCTCCCGGTCGAGCAGGTCCGTTCCGCCATCGATGTCGCGCTCGGCCGGACCGGCGCGAACGGGGCGACCGCGCTCCAGTACGGACCTACCGAGGGGCTCGCCGACCTCCGGGACGCCGTCGCGCCGGGCACCCCCGGCTCGCCCGCGCTCGGCGAC
>Ga0075026_100001370_pt1 | contig 10255 bp, 11 predicted proteins | sample Str012_2_FD_71392 | JGI IMG/M metagenome (GOLD analysis project Ga0075026, IMG submission 71392) | Freshwater sediment microbial communities in response to fracking from Pennsylvania, USA - Straight Creek_MetaG_SC_2012 | ecosystem: Environmental > Aquatic > Freshwater > Creek > Sediment...
CCCAGCGATGTGCGGCGCGCGTACGCTCCCTGCAGCAGGTTGATCGGCCGTGCCCCCGGCAACTGCGCGGCCAGCCATGGCAGGGCACCCGAACCCAGCAACTGCACCTTGAGCTCGGCGAGCAATGGTCGGGCGGCCTCTACTTCGGCCGAGCGGCGTTGCCAGTCTGGCGGACTGGCATGCAACAGCAGCTCGGTGCCGGGCAGCTCTTCTCCGAAGGCGATGACCAGCGCATTGGCAAGGCCACCCGGCGGAGCCGACAGCGTCAGGCGCGCATCATCTTCGCCGTCGCTGAAGCTCAGGGTATCGCCTTCGAGCAGTGCGACCGCGTGACCGACCATATGCGGCATGAGCGCGGCATCCGCGCACAGCAGTTCCGGCGCGATGCCCGCGGACGTCAGACGTGCCAGCCAGTCGTCCATCAACGATCGCGTGACGACGGCAACGGCGGTACGGCCAGCGACCGCTGCCGCGGCGATCGCGAAGTGTTGGGTGTCGACGTCGGTGGCGAGCTGCTCTTCGAGGGCGAAGGGCACCAGCTGCGCCGCGCGCGCGCCAGCGCGCACCGGCAGTTCGACCTCGAGGTTCAGCACGTCGGTACCGGGTACCAGCACCGCGACGCGCCGCCCGGTGGTTGCGCCGCCGGCTTCCTCGAGTGAGCCACCCTGCACCGGCGCCAGTGGACGGCCCTCAGCGTCGGCGATCAGCCAGGTGGCCGTGGCATCGGCGGAGCGCGGCATGCGCAATATGAACCAGTCCGCCATGCTTATTCCGTGCCGAAGGTCCTGAGGATCGGGCGAATTTGCCCGCCCGCATCCTGATTGATGAGACTGTACAAGGTGAACCGTGTGGTGCCAATAGTGATCCAGGTGCGCAGCCGAAAATACTGGGAATCCGTGCCGATGTGCTTGGTCACGTAGTCGTGGCGGGGACCGGTGATGCCGCTGAGAAACGCGGCCTTGTCGGGGTAACACTTGAACTGCTGGCGCTGCGCGTCCAGTGCCTTCGGGTCGAGTCCATAACTGCGTTGCGCGGAGATGGCGTCCAGCACCGCGCCGGGGGCCGTGCAGATGTTGAGCTTGGTGCCTACCGGCAGCGCGGTGACCAGCGGCGCGAGCTTGTCGTAACTGGCTCGATCCATGCCCATGGCCAGCAGTTCCGAAATGCTGGTGAGCGGCATGTTAAGTGTGCGGTGCGGCGGCTGTTGCGCCAGGTAGAAACTGTCCTCGGCGCCGCCCGTAGAGCTTGCCTGCGTGTCGGCGTCGATCCAGTCGACGAGGCGCGCCGCAAAGTCGGTGTTGATCTGGAGCTCGGTCAGCAGCGCCGAGAATTGCTCGACGGCATCCTTGTCCACGACCAGGGTCACGGGGCCATTTGTTCCGGGCTGTCCGCCCGAGCCGGCCGCGGGCATCACGACATTGTTGAGATTGAACTTGCCGGCTTGATCCTCGAGCGAGGCTTCGAGCACGGCGCCGGCGTCCATCTCGACAGGCCCGTAGGGCTTTGCCCACGCCTGGCCCGGCGCGACCACGCCGGGATTCCTCTGCCGGTTGTCGCGCAGCGCGTAGGCCGCCATGGCCTCGGCGCCCTGTGCGAGCGCCAGGCTCTGCGCCACCGTAAACACGGCGATCCCGCGCCGCGCGGCCAATTGGCTCTGCCAGGCGATCGCGGTCGCCGCAATGGCCGCAACCGCGACCAGAATGATCGCGGTCAGCAGTGCGATGCCGCGCTGCGTGGATTTCATCCCGCGACCTCGATGATGCGGGTGATCACGCCCAGGTCCTTGAGCCTGATCGTGACTTCCACCGCCACCGGCCGGGCCCGGAGCAGCGTCGCCGGCGGCAGCGATTGCAGCGGCGAGGTCGGCCATGTTGCTGACCAGGTCAGGGATTCGTCCATGAAGCGAAAGCTCACCGCTTCGACCTGGTCGAGCAGGTCACGTTCAACGACGGCGGTCGCCGCCGTGGTATCCATTACCGGCAGGTGCTGGCGGATGAGCTTGTTGTCGCGCAGCAGATAGCTGACACGCTGCAGCTCGGAGCGTGGCACGCCGGCCGGGTTGGCCCAGCCGCCGCGGGTGAAGCTCAGCAACGCCGGCCCCTGCTGTCCGGCCATGGAGCCCGCCGACTGCATGGAGCCACCGGCCTGCGCGTTCTGGCTCACCACCAGCGGGGCGTCGTAACCGTTACCCAACAGGTCGCGCGCCGGTCGCGGCTGCATGAGTTCAATGTCCTGCTCGATCACGCGCACCGCCTGTTGCAGCGCGCTCAGGCGCGCGCTCTGTGTCTCGACTTCACGGCGGCTGTTCAGCGCCTGCGACAGCGAGCTGTAACCCATCGCGAACAGGATGGCCGTGATGAACAGCGCTACCAGCAATTCAATCAGCGTGAAGCCGCGTGATGTTCGCACAGTCATGTGGCGGTTCATTGACCCGGCGCCGGTGGTTGCTTCGGCGGGGGCGGACTGCCGGGGCCGCCGCCAGCGCCGGGTCCCTGGTTCGGGGCGCCGCCATCACCGGGTCCCTGGTTTTGGCCGCCGCCATCCCAGTTGGCTAGTACATCCAGCGGCGTCTGCAGCGCATCGCCGCGGAAGCCCATGACCGTGACCAACCAGGTGTCGTTTGCAGGGCCCTTGGCGCCGGGCGCCGCTTTCTGTGCAGCTGTGGCGCTGCGTACGCGGATGATGATGCGCATCAGCCCGGGGATATCCATTTTCGTGACCGTCTGCTGCCACTGCCAGTGCGTCGAAGCGAACTCGACGTCGCCCGAGGTCGTGCCGGTGGCCGGGAGGGTTGCCTTCAGGCGCGTGGTGGCCAGTTGGTTGAAACCCACCCATTCGGCAAAGCTCTGCTCGCGCAATCGCATGACGCTTTCAGCTGCGGAACTCAGGGCAGCGAGCACGGCGCCCATGCCGAAGGCAACGATGACCAGCGCCACCAGCACTTCGATCAGCGTGAAGCCGCGCCGCGGGGCCGTGCGGGGCTTCACGTTGTCTTCTCCGCGACTTCACCGACCTCGAGCTTGCCGGCGGCGGTGCCGGTGAGCAGCGCGCTGCGCTCGGTCCCGGTGCGCGCGAGTCGCAGCTTGAAGCTCGTCAGTTCGCCGCTTGAGTACAACATCACCTGTGGCGTCAGGTCCACCGGCGCCTTTGCCTTGGGGTCGGTGCGCTTCGGCAGCACGATGGCGCGATCCTCGACGCTGAGCGCAATCTCCAGTCCCGCGGGCAGGGCGCGCGCGCGCAACGATTCATCGAGCGGATCCTCGCGCCAGGCCGCGGCGCGCGCGTCGTAGAGCACAAACCGGTAGCCACCGGTTTCGCAGCGCAGGCCGTACTCGATGGTCTGCATCGCGGCGCGCTCGCGCACGTAGTCGATCAGCGCGGCCAGCCGGTCGCGTTCCTGCTCGAGTTGGGTGTCGCGTCCGGGGCCGCCAATCGACAGCACCATGCCGGCGATGACCACGCCGATGATCACCACGACGACCATCAGCTCGACCAGCGTGAAGCCCGCAGCTGCGGCGCTGTTGCGTGACGCGTGCGTCACGAGTGGGGAGGCCGCGGGCACGGCATCCCGTGCCTATTGATCGAGATTCCAGTTGCCGACGTCGGCGTCATAGCCTTCGCCGCCGGGCTTGCCGTCGGCGCCGAACGAAAACAGGTCGTACTCGCCACCGTGGGTGCCGGGCAGGTGGTACTGGTATTCGTTGCCCCAGGGATCTTTATTGACGTGCTGCAGATAACCGCCCGGGCGCCAGTTCTTCACGGTGGTGGCGTCCGGCTTCTGCGCCAGCGCCTTCAGGCCCATGTCGGTGCTGGGATAGACGTAGTTGTCGAGCTTGAACATCGTGAGCGCGGTCTGCATCGCCTGGACGTCCGCCTTGGCCTTGGTCACGCGCGCATCGTCCACCTTGCTGAGGAATTGTGGCACGACGACCGCGGCGAGCAGGCCGATGATGATGACCACCACCATGATTTCGATGAGCGTGAAGCCGTCGTGGCGCCCGCGCCGCATCGCAGCCCGGGAATGCTTGTATTGCGTCATATGTGTGGGAACCCTAGGCAGCCGCGTTGCTGCGGTTCATGATACCAAATGCCTGTCGCAACCCGGAAAAATGCAACGTAAGACAATTCTGGCGTCGCTCAACTGCGACGGATCAAGGGGCATGGCCCTGCTGGCCTGCCTCGCGCTGCCATGCGTGCTGCAGCTGGGCGGACCGGCCGTGACCGCGGCGCTGCGTTTCGACCGGGTCGGCATCGGACGTGGCGAATGGTGGCGGCTGCTCAGCGCCCATTGGGTGCACCTCGGGGCCTGGCACCTGCTGGCCAACTGCGCCGGCCTGTGCCTGCTGTGGATCCTGTACGCGCGCGAGCTGCGTCCCGCGCAGTGGCTGCTGGTTGCCGGCTGCGCGACTGCTGCGATCGATGCCGGACTCTGGTGGCTGGATCCACAGCTGCAATGGTACGTCGGCCTGTCGGGGCTGCTGCACGGCGCCTGGGCCGCAGGCGCGCTGCGTCAGGCGCTGCGGCCAGTCGGGCTCGGCTGGGTCATGGTCGTGCTGCTCGCGCTCAAGTTGCTGCTCGAGCAGCGCAGTGGCGCGAGCCTGGTGGTCACAGGGCTGCCGGTCGTGACGGTGGCGCACCTGTACGGCGCGTTCGGCGGGCTTGCCGCGCTCGCGGCATTGGCGCTGGCGCGCAAACCGCTATAATCCGCGGCGCTTCAATTCATGGCAGATCGCTGATGTCATTGGCACTGGTATTTCCCGGGCAGGGTTCGCAATCCGTGGGCATGCTCGCGGAGCTTGCCGAGCGCTACCCGATCGTGCGCCAAACTTACGCGGAGGCGGGCGACGCGCTCGGCTACGATCTCTGGGAGCTCACCGCCAATGGCCCGGCCGAACGCCTCAACAGCACCGAGTGCACGCAGCCGGCGATGCTGGCCGCGGGCGTGGCGACCTGGCGCGCCTGGAAGGAGTGCGGCGCGCCGTTGCCGCAAATGGTGGCCGGGCACAGCCTCGGTGAATATTCCGCGCTGGTCTGCGCCGGGGCGCTGGAATTTCGCAGCGCGGTCGCGCTGGTGCGCGAACGCGGCCGCGCCATGCAGGCGGCTGTCCCCGCGGGAAAAGGCGCAATGGCGGCAATACTCGGGCTCGAAGACGCGGCTGCCGAGGCTGCCTGCGCGGAGGCTGCGCAGGGCGAAGTGGTCGAGGCCGTGAACTACAACGCTCCGGGGCAGATTGTCATCGCCGGAGACACGGGCGCGGTCGAGCGGGCGATGGCCGCGGCCAAGGCGCGCGGCGCCAAGCGCGCGCTGCTGTTGCCGGTGAGCGTGCCGGCGCATTCTTCACTGCTGCAGGGCGCCGCGGTGCAATTTCGCGAGCGGCTGGCGCAGACCGCGATCAGTACGCCGACCATCCGTTGGTTCAGCGCCGTCGATGCCGCGGAACATGGCACGCCGGAGGACATCCGCGCGATACTCGAGCGGCAGCTGGCGAGCCCGGTGCGCTGGACGCCCACGGTACTGGCGCTGACGGCCGGTGGCGCGACGCAGCTGGTGGAGTGCGGGCCGGGCAAGGTGCTGACGGCGCTGAATCGTCGCATCGACCGGCGTCCGGAAATAAATTGCATGGCGATCGAGGATGGCGCCTCGCTGCAGGCGGCCATGGAAGCCGCGGGGAGCAAGCACTGATGGCAGAGACACAGGTGGCGCTCGTGACCGGCGCCTCGCGCGGCATCGGGCAGGCGATCGCGCTCGCCCTCGCGGGCACTGGCGCTGCGGTCGTCGGCACGGCGACCACGGCCGCGGGCGCGGCGGCACTCACCAACTGGTTCAAGGAACACGGCCTGAGCGGACGCGGGGCGGTCTACGACGCCGCGGCTCCGGAATCAGCGGGCGCGCTCGTCGCCGACCTCGAGGCTCACGAAGGTCTGCCCACCATACTCGTCAACAACGCGGGCATCGCGCGCGATGGCCTGCTGCTGCGCATGAAAGACGAGGACTGGGACCAGACCATCAACATCAACCTGTCCGCCGTCTTCCGCCTGACGAAGCTGTGCCTCAAGCGCATGCTCAAGGAGCGCCACGGACGCATCATCAACATCAGCTCGGTCATCGGCGCGATCGGCAATCCGGGGCAGGCCCATTACGCCGCCTCCAAGGCGGGCCTGATCGGCTTCACGCGCTCGCTGGCGCGCGAGCTGGCATCGCGCAACGTGACCGTTAACGCAGTGGCCCCCGGTTTTATCGAAACCGACATGACCCGGGCGCTACCCGACCAGGTTCGCACTGCTTACCAGGGGCAGATACCGCTGGGCCGCTTCGGTTCGGCCGCGGACGTGGCCGGCGCGGTGGTTTTTCTGGCCGGAAATCAGGCCGCTTACCTCACCGGCCAGACGCTGCACGTCAATGGCGGCATGTACATGGGCTAGCCGGCGGCGGCCTGGTTCATTCCCAACTGCAAATACTCAAAGAAATCAAGCACTCGCAATAATTGCAGGTGGCGGTGGGCATAACCTTCCCCTACAATACGCCGCCGTCAATCGAACAGAGGGTTAGACCACGATGAGCAACGTTGAACAACAGGTCAAGGCGATCGTTGCCGAGCAGCTGGGCGTCAAGGCCGAACAGGTCACGAGCGCTGCCTCGTTCGTTGACGACCTTGGGGCAGATTCACTCGACACGGTCGAGCTCGTCATGGCCCTCGAGGAAGAATTCGAAATCGAGATCCCGGACGAAGACGCGGAAAAGATCACTACGGTCCAGCAGGCCATCGACTACATCAACGAACGCCGCAACAAGACCTGAGCCCGGCAACTGCCTGGGTTCGCTAAGTTGAGCAAGCGCCGCGTCGTCATCACTGGCCTTGGAATCGTGTGCCCGCTGGGCAGCACGGTCGAGGACGTGTGGGCGGCGTGTCTGCGCGGCGAGAGCGGCATCGGACCGATCACGCGCTTCGATGCTTCCGGTTTCCCGGTGCGGTTCAGCGGCTCGGTGCGCGGCTTCGATCTCGCGACGTATCTCCCGCCCAAGGAAGCGCGCCGCATGGATCCGTTCATGCACTACGGCATCGCGGCCGGCGTGCAGGCGGCGGCGGATGCCGGGCTGGATCCCGAGCGCCTCGACCGCGACCGCTGCGGCGTCGTGATGGGCGCCGGCATCGGCGGGCTGCATACCATCGAATCCGAGCACGATGCCTACCTCGCTGGCGGCGTGCGGCGCATTTCTCCTTTCTATATCCCGGGCTCGATCATCAACATGCTGGCCGGGCACCTCTCGATCCGCTTCGGCCTGCGCGGGCCGAACCTCGGCGTGGTGACGGCCTGCACGACCTCGACCCACGCGCTGGGCGTGGCCGCGCGCTGCATCCAGTACGGTGACGCCGACCTGATCATTTCCGGCGGCGCCGAGATGGGCACCACGCCGACCGCCATCGGCGGCTTCTCGCAGGCGAAGGCACTCTCGACCCGCAACGATTCTCCGACGACGGCCAGCCGGCCGTGGGATCGCGACCGCGACGGCTTCGTGCTCAGCGACGGCGGCGGCGCAATGATTCTCGAAGAATACGAGCACGCGCGGCGTCGCGGCGCCCGCATCCATGCGGAACTGGTGGGCTTCGGCATGAGCGGCGATGCCTTCCACATCACCGCGCCGCCGGAAGATGGCGCTGGGGCGGCACTCGCCATGCGCAACGCGCTCCGGGACGCGCAGCTCAATCCTGCCGACGTGCAGTATCTCAATGCGCACGCGACCTCGACGCCACTGGGCGATCACGCGGAAACGCTCGCCATCAAGAGCACCTTCGGCGATCACGCCAGGCGCCTGGCCGTGAGTTCCACCAAGTCGATGACCGGCCACTTGCTGGGCGCGGCGGGCGTGGTCGAGGCGATCTTCTGCGTGCTGGCACTGCGTGACCAGGTGGCGCCGCCGACCACCAACCTGGAGAATCCGGATCCGCTCTGCGATCTCGATTTCGTGCCCAACACGGCGCGCCCGATGCGCATCGATGTGGCGGTATCCAATTCCTTCGGTTTCGGCGGCACCAATGGCACCCTGGTCATGCGCCGCCTCACCGGCTGACCAGCGCCTGGCGACGCCATGAGCGCGCGCAGCCTGCAGGTGCGCGAAATATCCGCGAACCCGGAACAACTGCGCGCGCTGGCCGCGCGGCACCCGGATCGTTTTCCCGCCTTGTTCGACAGCGCCACGGTTGGCCCCCTGGGACGCTATTCGGTGCTGGCTGCGTTGCCACGTGGCTCGCTGCTGCTGCGCGGTGACGGCCGCCTGGAATGCAGCGGCGTGGTCCTGCGCAGCGGCGATTTCCTCGGTGCGCTGGATGAGTGGTGGCAGGCGGAGCGTACGGCTGCCGGCGCCGCCACCACCGGCGATGCGACCATGCCGGCCGATCTGCCATTTCGTGGGGGCTGGGTGGTGTTCCTCGGTTACGAGCTCGCCGGACGCATCGAGCCTGGCTTGCACCTGCCGCAGCTGCCCGCGGATGCGGTGTGCGCCATGGCGATACGCGTGTCCGCAGCGCTGGTATACGACCACGCGGCAGCGCGCTGCCAGTTCGTGGCCGAAGCCGATGCCGTCGCGGCCGGGGCGGAGATCGAGCGACTGCTGCAGGCGCTGCCGGTGCCTGCCGCGGCAGCGGCGCCGGGCGGACTGCGGCCGGGCGCGGCTTCGGAACAGGATCCGGACGTATTCCGTGCGGCGGTGCTGAGGGCGCAGGAGCACATCGCGCGTGGCGATATCTACCAGGCCAACCTGTCGCGCGGCTGGCGGCTGCAGCTTGCGGGGCACCCTGACCCCGCGCTGCTGTACGAGAGCCTGCGGCGCGCCAATCCGGCGCCATTTGCCGTCTACGCCAACCTGCCGTCGCTCACGCTGCTGAGTTCCTCGCCCGAGCGCCTGGTGAGCGTGCGCGGTCGCGAGGTTGAAACCCGGCCCATCGCCGGCACCCGTGCGCGGCTCGGCGAGGCGGCGAGCGACGATTCCGAGAAGCGGGAACTGCTGGCCAATGCCAAGGAGCGTGCCGAGCACGTGATGCTGATCGATCTCGAGCGCAACGACCTCGGACGGATCTGCGAGGCCGGCACGGTGGAAGTCAACGAGTTCATGGTGACGGAGAGTTACCCGCACCTGCACCACATCGTCTCGAACGTGCGCGGCCGGCTGCGGCGGGGCATCACGCCCGGCGACACGCTGCGGGCGGTATTTCCCGGCGGCACCATCACCGGCTGCCCGAAGTACCGCTGCATGCAGATCATCGGCGAGCTCGAGGGCGAGGCGCGCGGCGCCTACACCGGTTCGCTCGGTTACCTCAATGTCGACGGCGACATGGATTTCAACATCCTGATCCGCACCGCGACGCTGAGCCGGGGTGAGCTGCGGTTTCGCACCGGCGCTGGCATCGTCGCGGATTCCGACTGGCAGCGCGAGCTCGCTGAAACCCGCACCAAGGCGCAGGGCATGCTGCGGGCTTTCGGGGTCAGCGCGTGAGCAGTGCGCCGCGATCGCTGGTCGACGGCGTGCCCGGCGATCTGGTTTCGATCCGCGACCGTGGCATGCAGTACGGCGACGGCTTGTTCGAGACCATGCGCTGCGAACATGGCCGCTTGCGCTGGTTCGAGCGGCATCTGGCCCGGCTCACGCTCGGCTGCGAGCGGCTCGGCCTGGCGGCCCCGGACGGCGCCTTGCTGCGTGCCGAGGCGCATTTGCTTGCCGGCTCGGCGCCGCAAGCGCTGGTCAAGGTCATGCTGACACGCGGCGTGGCCACGGCGCGCGGCTACCGGCCGGCAGGAGACGAGCGCGGCACGCGCATCGTCAGTGCCCACGACTGGCCGGCCGCGGGCAGCGAAGAATTCCGAGTCGGCCTCTCGGGCGTGGGTCTCGGGATCAATCCGGCAATCGCCGGCATCAAGCACCTCAATCGCCTCGAGCAGGTGCTGGCGCAGCGCGCCGCCGGGCAACTCGGCCTGCACGAGGTGCTGATGGCGACGGCCGCGGGCGAAGTGGTGTGCGGCAGCATGTCGAACCTGTTCGTGTGGCGGGACGATGTGCTGCTGACGCCGCCCGTCGATCAATGCGGCGTGGCAGGCGTCATGCGTTCGCTGGTGTTCGACGCGGCGGCGCGGTTAGGGTTAGCAGTGCGGGTGGAGCCGCTGCCGGCGGCGGCACTGGCATCGGCGCGAGCGATGTTCCTGACCAATATCCGTCTCGGCGTGCAACCCGTACACTGGTATGAGGGACGGCGCCTGGTCG
>Ga0075026_100001371_pt1 | contig 10253 bp, 14 predicted proteins | sample Str012_2_FD_71392 | JGI IMG/M metagenome (GOLD analysis project Ga0075026, IMG submission 71392) | Freshwater sediment microbial communities in response to fracking from Pennsylvania, USA - Straight Creek_MetaG_SC_2012 | ecosystem: Environmental > Aquatic > Freshwater > Creek > Sediment...
GTTGCCTTGCGGAATGCTTCCTTTGCAACCTCGTGCGATACACCGTCTACCTCAAAGAGGACGCGACCTGGAAGTACTTCAAAGATGAAACCTTCTGGATCTCCCTTGCCCTTACCCATCGGTACTTCAGCAGCCTTGCGGGTAAATGGACGGTCCGGGAAGATGCGTACCCAAATGCGGCCAGTCTTGCCGAGCGTACGAGAGATAACACGACGAGCAGCTTCGATCTGGTTTGAGGTCACGCGGAAGTGTGTCGTTGCCTTAAGGCCATACGAACCAAACGCTACGGTAAGGCCACGCGTATCTGCAGTGATACGGTTCGGGTTGCGGCGTAGCGACTGCCACTTGCGATGCTTAACTTTCTTAGGAAACAACATACAGAATTAATTAGAACGTGCAGTAGATGATGCTGGAGCGCTACGGCGGTATGGCGCACGTGATGGTGCTTGCGCTTGCGCTTCCTCACGCTTCTCAGCCTGCTGGGTAGCAGTACCACGGCGGTCGGTGAAGATGTCACCCTTGTAGATCCAGACCTTCACACCAATGACGCCGTATGGGAGGTACGCCTTTTCACGAGCGAAGTCGATGTCAGCGCGGAGTGTCTGAAGTGGAATACGTCCCTTCTTGAGCTCTTCGGTACGACCCATTTCTGCGCCACCAAGGCGGCCTGAAAGGATGATACGAATACCCTGCACATCGCGGTTTGCCATAACCTTCTCGATAGTCTGCTTCATCACACGGCGGAAAGTCATGCGCTTCTCGAGGCCCTCGGCAATCATCATTGCAACGATAGCAGATGATGTTTCAGGAGTGCGGATTTCTTCGATGTCGAGCTTGATATCAGGCACTTCTGAAAGCTTGAGTGCGCGAAGTTTCTTGTCGATCTCCTTCTTGAGCGTCTGAGCGCCTTCGCCAGAACGGCCGATGATGAGACCGGGGCGTGAGGTACGGACCACAATGCGCATCGCCTTTTCGTCGCGCTCAATGTCGATAGAACCTACGTACATGGTGCGGAGACGCTTCTCGAGGAAACGGCGCACGGTCGAGTCAGCGCGAAGATACTCGCGGAAACGCTTTGGGTTCGACGGGAACCAGCGTGATCGCCAGTCGCGGATGACGCCGAGTCGTTGTGCGTATGGGTGAGCAATGTGTGTCATATGCGATTCGTATAAAAATTATTTCACGCCGAGTTCTACAACGATATGGCTAGAGCGACGATTGATCGGAGACGCAGAACCACGAGCGCGAGGCATAAAGCGACGCTGCACGGTGCCCTTGTCGACCGCTACCTTGGCGATGATGAGCTCCTCTGCCTTTTTGCCCTGAGCAACAGCGTTTGCAAGAGCAGACTCGATGATCTTTTTGAATGGGAGCGCAGCGCGCTTGTCGAGGAATGAGAGGGTCGTGAGAGCATCACCAACCTTCTTGCCGCGCACCAAATCCGCAAGGAGACGTACCTTACGTGGAGACTGGCGATAGTTTGAGAGTACAGCTTTCATAGATTATTTCTTCTTCGTTTCAACCGTAGTCTTAGCAGCCTTTGCAGCAGCGACCTCAGCTTCTTGCTTCTTTACTTCCATTTCCTTCTGCATCTTACCGCCGTGGCGAGTAAACTTGGTAGAAGGCGAGAATTCACCGAAACGGTGACCTACCATTTCCTCGGTCACAAAGACATCAATGTGCGACTTGCCATTGTGTACGCCAAAGGTAAAGCCCACCATTTCTGGGCTGATCTGCGAACGGCGTGCCCACGTCTTGATAGTTGCAGTATCCTGCCCCTTCTTTCCAGCTACCTTCAAAAGGAGCTTTTCATCGACGTATGGGCCTTTATAGAGTGATCGTGACATAGAGAAATAAAAAAGCTCGAGCGAGCTTCCGAGGAATAGTACGCGAAGCAAGGTGTAATGTCAAATATACGGCGACGGGTGGTCGTAAAGGGAACAAAAAAGCCCGGCAAAGTGATTTGAAAAATCACTTTGCCGGGCTTTGGTCACGCGTTTTGTGTCTTTACTTCCTGCCGTTTGGCACGCCGGTCTTGGAATCCCTGCACGACATTTTTGAGTTGCTCATCTGCAGGAGTTTCCCCCACAATGATATTCAGATTTTTTGGCAACCTCGGTTTTTTATCCAACAGAGCCTTGGTTTCAGCGCTCAGCTCGCTACCGAAGTCTTCCAGCCCCTTCGCAGCGCGAAGTTTTTTCTTTGATTCGCGAGGAATAAAACCTCCCCGCTTCGGCACTGCAACTCTAAAAGCATCGAGATCAATGTTGTGAAGATGCACTTTCCCCACTGTGTATCCCGGCTCAACAGCGATATATGCATTTTGCAGTGCAAGGCGCGCACGCTCGAGCTCTGTCTGTGCGAGCTCACTTTTTTCGAGTATTTCCTCGATGAAGCGGACCTTTGCCAAAGCCAAAACATCGACACTACGCTGAGGGAAAACCATCGAATACTTCTGCCCTGCAAGCTTTGCAAGCTCGCCAAGCATCACGTCAAACACCGAATCCTTTTTCATAGAATGTACTCCCTTGTCTCCCTCCACCATACTCCCCACTTCCGCGTCATGCAATGTCGTGTCAGAATCAATCATAGACAGATTACGGGAGTGCCTCACATGACGGAAAAGGCTATACAGCAATTGTGTAACGAGTTTTTCGAATCAATCGGTTTCGCCACAATGCAACATTTTTGCGAAGCACATAAAGAGGAAGTGGCGCGCGAGTACCACATCATGCTTCTGCAAGCGCCAGAAGTTTTACACTACACCGAAAGCGTACTTCGCCAGCTAGCACTGCTCTACCTCTGGAAGAAAAAGAACGGTGGTGATGACTGGTGGAAGCGGCCGCAAACACCTCGACCCGAGCCTCCGGCCCCACAAGGAAACGGCGTTCGCAAAGTCCTCGAGCCCGCATAGCACAAACCGCCTCGTAGCACGAGGCGGTTTTTATATCTTTCTTGAATAAGAAACCAATATATGTAAGAATCAGAAAAGATACACATAAGGAGAGGTGGAATGAAAAAAGTTACTCGAGGACAATCTGACCAAATCCACACTGCCAGTGCTGAGTTGTTGCGTGAAATTGAGATCGTCAAACTTGAAATGAAAGCACGATACCCGACAATGAACCTGGAACGCCCAAACCGCTTTGTTCAGGCAACAATAGAGGCGCTGGCACAAGTTCGAATCGAGACGCGTGGTGGCAACGTAAATGGTCGCCCAAGCCCAATTGGGCCATCGCCATCCCCTGCCGGACACAGTGTCCGAAAAGTTCTCGAAGATGCATAGCACAACCCAAAACCGCCTCGTCTTCGCGAGGCGGTTTTTTATGGACTTGAGTAGACAGCTCTAATATGCAAGAATCGTAAGAGAGCAGGAAGGATGTACGGCATGAAAAGAACTTCTGAAGCAGACAAACGAAAAGTGGCAAAAATGTTGAGTGCGCCGAATCGACCCCTTCACAAAATTGAGCATCTACGTGACCCACAACCATCTCCCCTTCAAATCAAAGATCGGGACGATAAAAAAGCACTTGATCAGGCGTTCGATAGACGCATCGACGCAGAAATCGCACAAGCTGGTGAGGTGACAAGGATGATGGTGGGTGCAGTATCAAGAAAACCCGCTCGCATGGCACATCCAAAGCGGAAGAAGAAATGAAACAGAACCACACCGCCTCGTCTTCGCGAGGCGGTTTTTTGTTAGCTGCACGGCTCGGGGCAAACGACCTGCACGCCTTTGCGAGCATTTGCAGGCGTAGAGCATGGTCTTGTATATATAAAAGTCTACGCCGAAACCGCAAGAAAGCGACCGCTGGGGAGCTTTCTGGTCGCAAAGGCGTGCAGGTCGTGGCCGTACGCAGAAAAACGCCCCCGAGTATACGGGGGCGTTTTTCGTGAAGAGAAGACTATTTCTTGCTCTGCATGCGTGGTCCTGGTTTGCGGCGAGTGACGATGAGGTTGTTTGAGTACTTCTTCGGGCTGCGAGTCTTTTGACCCTTGCCTGTCGGACGACCCTGCATCGTACGGCTGCGACGGTGACCACGACCCATGCGGCCTTCACCACCACCGTGTGGGTGGTCGACGGCGTTACGAGCTGAACCGCGGTTCTTTGGACGACGTCCCATCCAGCGAGCACGACCCGCCTTACCAAGGTTGGTGAGACGGTGCTCGTCGTTTGAAGCGCCACCAATGGATGCCCATGCGGTGTCGAGTACCTTGCGGATCTCAGACGACGGCATCTTGATCTGTGTGTAGCCTGCGTCCTGCGCCACTACTTCAATGTAGTTCCCGGCAGAGCGAGCAAAGCGAGCTCCTGCTCCTGGCTTGATCTCGACGTTGTACACGAAGGTACCAATCGGAATCTTGCGGAGTGGAAGACGGTTGCCCATCTTTACACGAGCATCCTCAGACACGATGAAAGTATCACCTTCCTTCATGCCCTTTGGTGCAACGATGTAGCGGCGCTCACCGTCCTTGTACATGACGAGGGCGATAAATGCCGTACGGAATGGATCGTATTCAACGCTTTCTACACGCGCTTCCATATCCTTCTTCTCGTAGACGAAGTCGATGGTACGGAGTACGCGCTTCACGCCACCACCACGGTACATGTTCGTCACACGTCCCTGTGAGTTGCGACCGCCGGTAGAACGCTTTCCTTTCGTGAGCGTCTTCTTCGGCGCGTTTTTGTTTGTCGTCAGGTGGTCACGGTATGACACGACAGTCATGCCACGACGACCTGGAGTTACTGGTTTATATGATTTCATAGTAATTCGTTACTCGGACTAGATGAGGTTGATGGTGTCACCCTTTTTGAGGAAGACATACGCCTTCTTCTGACCACGGACCGTAACGGTACGATTTCGTGAGACGGACTTCGTCGTACGAGGTACGCGGTTCACGATATTGACCTTCACCGGTGATACCTGGAAGAGTGCTACAACCGCATTTTTAACATCGGTCTTTGATGCATCGCGAGCAACTTCAAACACGTAGACGTTCTTGTCTCCGAGAAGTGCTGCCTTTTCAGTGATGCGAGGCTTCTTGATCACCCATGACGTATCACCAACATGCACCTCGTTTGTTTTCTTCTTCTTGTCTGCAACCTTTGGGGCTGCAGCCTTCTTGTTTCCAAAGAGAGCCATATTAGTTTTTCTTAGCGAGAGCTGCCTTTGACGCTACGCGCGACGAGAGTGTCGCGATCGATGCCTCAGGGCTCGTGATAATAACGTACTTGTAGGTGAGAACCTCGACCGGATTCACGTCCTTTGCCTGCACAACCTCGATGTTACCGAAGTTCTGAAGACTTTTTTCCGTTGCGCTGTCGCGAGCGGCGAGCACAACGAGTGCTGCGTTCTTGCGCTTACGAGGAAGATCCTTCATGACCTTTCCAAGATTCACAATCACTTCGCGAGCAAGCTTTGCCTTTGGCTCCGTAAGTCCGAACGAATCAACGAAGACGACCGCACCGTCTGCGTACTTCTTTGAAAGCGTTACAGCGAGTGCCTTTGCGCGTGTGTTCTTGTTGATCTTCTTGGTGAAGCTCTTTTCAGTGCGAGGACCGTGAGCAACACCGCCGCCTACCCAGATAGGTGAGCGTGAAGAACCGTGACGAGCGCGGCCCGTACCCTTTTGCTTCCATGGCTTCTTTCCACCGCCGGCTACTTCACCACGAAACTTCGTGTGTGCAGTACCAGTGCGAGCGTTTGACTGCATCGAAACAACCACCTCGTGAACGAGGTTTGCATTCCACGCAGCACCAAAGATAGCCTCAGGAAGTGTTACCTTTCCTGCTTCTGTTCCCTTTGCGTTATAGATTATTGCATCCATATAGAGAAAATTTAGATACCGCGTATCTCAACAACAGTTCCCTTTCGTCCTGGAACTGCGCCTGATACGACGAGTACGTTATTCTCCGGGTCGACCGCGAGCACCGTGAGATTTTTAACTGTGACACGCTCTGCACCCATACGTCCTGCCATGCGCTGACCCTTTGCGACGCGACCGCCTGCGCGACCTGCGCCACCGATAGCACCCGGCTCACGAAGTGAGTGTTTCTGACCGTGTGATGCGCGACCACCGCCGAAGCCGTGACGCTTAACACCTCCCTGGAAGCCCTTACCCTTGGTGATTGCAGAGACAGCGATCGTGTCTCCTGGAGCGAACACCGCTGCGTTTAGTGTTGCGCCCTTTTCAATACCAGAGATAGACTCCGTGGTGAGTGCAGGACGATACTCGCGAGCAAACTTGTATGCTGCGCCAGCATGACCCTTTTGTGCCTTCGAAACGCGATGCTCCTTCTGAGCGCCGGTTGCGATCTGAACAGCTTCGTAGCCGTCCACGTCCTTTGTACGAACTTGTGTCACGACCGTCGGTTCAACTTTGATGACGGTTCCTGCGCGGACCACGCCATGTTCATCGAACAGCTGTGTCATGACCTCCTTCGTGCCCAAAATAAATTTCATGGGAATACCAAAGTTGGTTATTGCTAATGCACTTAAAACGAAAACCGCAGCACAAGCACGAGGCCCGCGATGCGGTCAGTTCGTGCCTAGTGGTCCCCGCCAGCGCAAGCGCCGGCATTTAGGAAGGGACGTAGGTCTTTTGTTTAAGCTCGGGTCAGTATACTGATTTTTTTCAGAAAAGCAATGCCGCGCCAAGCTAGAAATGATGGGCGGCGTCCCCAGCCGTACCACTTTTCAACCCAGCCCTACCCCCGCCTTTGAAAAGCGGTACGGCTGGGGACTTCTTTTCGAGCTCAGTGAGGCTCGCCTTCTTTAATAAACATTGCATTTTTGTTCCAACTCCTGTTTAGTACTGGAGAACTTGTTCTTCGACACTCATGTCGCAGACTGATCCTTTGGAGGAACACATGAACCGACTTGCTCTTCTCTTGGCTACCTCAACACTTTTCGCTGCCTCTCTACTCCCTGCTCCGGCACATGCACAGCAGCTAGGCTTTGCGCAAAACCCCGGCATTTGCATGGTGCATCCGCTTGCGGAAGCCCGACTTGTGCCCGGCACTAGAGAATGGAGGTACCGCCGTGAAATACGTGCGGGAACTGAAGGTATCTGCGCAAACTTCAACGGTGCATTCACCGTAGTCACGTTTGATGACGGCGAAGGAAACGAAATTGGGGTCATCGTCGACCGCACCGATGGCCGAGTCTACTGGCTTCCAGACCGCGCAACGTTTGGATACGGCTTTGAGTTTCATGGCGAAAGCAACGAGCTGGTGGTGAACGCCTTCATTTCACAGCAGCTAGACGGACCAGCCGATGTACCAGTCGATGTGTGGCGCAAATTCTATCTGTTTGAAAATGGAAAGTGGAGACTTACATTCCAAGACAAAGGATTTGCGCCCTCCATGGAATAACCGCCTCAGACAATCACAACCGCCGTATCCTTAAGGATACGGCGGTTTTCTATATTTTGAGCCATTTTATCAAAAATAGCCTTGAAACGATTGACTTTTATACCTATATATGGTAAGATACTACTAAATTAGTTCTTCGACAATCCTGTTGAGAACGTAGCTAAAGGGAGGCAGCCATGCTTCGCAATTCATTGCTTGCCGTCGTACTGGCGGTCTCTACCCTCTTTTTCTCATCTGTGCTTTTTGCTGCAGATGTGATTGAAAAAAAACTCGCGCCGCCGCATCTTGTGGAAGGAACTCCCCTCTGGAGTTTCCGCACCGCCATTAGCGAAGGCGCGAAAGTAGGTGTCAATATTGGCACGAAATATACTCTGGTCGAATGGGGCTGCGGTACCGAGTGTCAGAGTGGGGTCATCATTGATCGCACGAATGGCAAAATTATCTCGCTTCCTGTAGCCTCCTATGGCTACCAGTTCGAGAAGGGCAATGTTGCTCTTATCGTTAATCCTGACCTGAGCGAATATTTTCGGGTTAGTGATTTGATGGGGACTGGGAAGTTGCCCGACTGGCTTGTACGTCAGGTCTACGTTGTCCGCAACGGATGCTTAGTCCTTGCACTCGAAGACAAGACAGGTCAGGACCTGATGCCGAGCGATGAACTCATCGCCGAATTTCGCTCACCAGAAACGAGCGAGGTCGACTTCAAACCACTTGCAAAACCAATCTGCAAGTGACACAAAACAAAAAACCGCTCGGATTCATTCCGAGCGGTTTATTTTTATTTCTTATTATCTGTCGTCAGTCCGAGGAGATAATTTCGTGAAACTACAAGCTCTGCTGTGTACTGGTCTTGTGCCGCCGAGAAAAATTGTGGATCATCCACTCCTTTTCCATTTACATACACATCATCGAGCGTGCTGTCTGCTCCGATATCGACATAGATTATATCCACATCTTTATTTTTGACTTCGAGCTTGAGGGAGTCAGTCACAAACGTATCCTTTTTTGTATCTTCTGCTGATGTCAGTGTGTATGTATATGCACCGTAGGGTGTTTCAAAAGCGCTTTCTTCAGAGATAACGCCATTGTCATCTTCAGTTTTTGAGACCGTTGGTTTGTATGCGATGAGCGTATTTTTTGGGTCAAATACCACCGCAACTGTTGCAAGCATGTTCGGACGAAGTGACAAGCCCTGATACTTTGCTGCAGCATTGTCGACCGCTTGCAGAACTGCATTCTTCACAACGGGCGCAGGCGGTAATACGTCATTACGCTGGCTAACGAGATACAAAACACCGAGCACCAGCACAAGACACCACACTACGAGTGCGAGTATAATTGTTCGCTTCTTGGCTACGATATTTTGAAGTTCCATACTCATATAGATTGTTGTTCAGATTGCTTCAGTGCCTTGAGCTTTGCCTGATACTGCTGCCACCATGGAAGCGTTGTCACATCAACCTTTTGTGGAGCAGTTCTTTGTGCTCGTGTCGTCGTTGCGTGGTCAGCAATAGGGAAAATTGTTGAGCCACTGCTATGACTTTCTGTGTTTGAAGAAGGTGCACCCCCACCTGTTCCTGTATAGAATGACATCACAATATTTTGCATCCAGCTCGGGAGTTTGGAAACAAACTCTAATTTCTTCTGTGTTTCTTGCGAAGGCGTAACTGCTGTGACAGCATCTGCTGCTTTTTTCTTAAGATCTGCGAATGATGGTATCCATGACTTTGGCGCCAAACCATCGTCTGGTGTCTTTGTTACAGCCGGTTGTGCGTCGGGTGTATTTGTCGTCCCTGGCGCTTGTGACCCACCCAAACCACCTGCGCCAATACTTGCATCAAGTGGTGCAGCATTCTTTCCTAAAGTAGGATTGGAATAAATACTACTACTTAGCTGCACATGCGGTACATCTCTCAGCGTGCCGTCTGGTTTGGTACCGAGAGTCTCAAGCCCAAACTTTTCTGCATTCGCACGGACATAATCACGAATTGGACCGGCGTTAAGGTCTGTTGCGGCGCCAAATTGATGTCGAGAACCTGGCGCGATAGTTCCTTTCAATGGTCCTACCGCGATCAATCCGCCAGCAGGGGCAGCGGCGAGATGACCTAAGTTTGCAGGATTCGGATGATACGTTACACCTTTAAAGACATAATCTTGCTTGATGTAGGTGGCGTATAGTCCTGCCTGTTCTTCTGGTGTACGATAGCCGCTGTTAACAACATTAGTTTGTTTTTTTCCTGTAGCAGTTTCTGCGGCGGCAATTGCACTTGATAGACGATATGCAAATTGTCCGTTTATGGGAGCATTTGGATCCATACCTCTATCTACCAAAAACTTTTTTACATCAGCTGGTGATGGAACGTTTGAATTTTTTGGATCGTCAAGGGAGGTCTTTTGTGGCGGCCCTGTAGGTACTTGGGTATCTTTGACAGTCTGTGCTGTTTGTCCAACACTAGGTCCTTGTGTCACACCCGTGCTTTCCGTAACAATATCTACAGTACGTCCCGCAACGGTCAGCGAACGATTGACTTCAGCCTGAATTTTTACCGCTTGTGGTGAGTTTGGATCATTAATTCCTTTATAGTATGAAATTTCAGCTTTTATGTCGCCTGCTGCAACTTTATCTTTCGCTGCTTGCACTTGTGCTGCCGTTGCGCCGTTTGCATCTGAAAAGGTGTGCGGCCCATAGGGAGTTTCTGCGACACCCTTTGCCCAACTTGGGTTGGTACTCAGCGTATGGTAGTTTGTCGCATTTTTGACCGCATCCGGCATGTCTGCAGGCAGATTGCCACTGAGAACAGCATTTAATGCCGCTGCTCCAGCAGCGTATTCTGGAGTGCCAACATCAGCGGTTGCATAGACTTTGTTATCGAGCGTC
>Ga0075026_100001373_pt1 | contig 10247 bp, 9 predicted proteins | sample Str012_2_FD_71392 | JGI IMG/M metagenome (GOLD analysis project Ga0075026, IMG submission 71392) | Freshwater sediment microbial communities in response to fracking from Pennsylvania, USA - Straight Creek_MetaG_SC_2012 | ecosystem: Environmental > Aquatic > Freshwater > Creek > Sediment...
GCGAGCAGGCGACGTACCCAGTAGACGCTGGGCGGCTGGGGGCCGACCGGTCGCAGCAAGCTCACGGGTCGCACGCTACCGGGCGACAGGTGCACCACGGGGCCAGGTGCGAGGATGCGCGGGCGATGCCGACCTCACCGCTGCACCGGCCCGTCCTGGCCTGGTACGACTCGCACGCCCGCGACCTGCCGTGGCGTGCCGATGACCGCACGCCCTGGGCGGTGCTCGTGAGCGAGGTGATGCTGCAGCAGACACCGGTCGACCGCGTCGTCCCCGCCTGGGCGGCATGGATCGCGCGGTGGCCGACGCCGGGCGCCCTCGCGGCCGACTCCCCCGGGGACGCGGTGCGGATGTGGGGACGGCTGGGCTATCCGCGTCGCGCGCTGCGGCTGCACGCGGCCGCCATCGCGTGCGTCGAGCGGTTCGGCGGCGAGGTGCCCTCGACGTACGACGAGCTGCGCTCGCTGCCCGGAGTCGGCGACTACACGGCGGCGGCGGTGCTCGCGTTCGCGTTCGGGCGTCGCGCGGTGGTGCTCGACACCAACGTCCGCCGGGTGCTGGCGCGACTGGTCGACGGCTCGGAGCGCGCGCGACCGTCGGTGAACGCGGCCGAACGTGCAGTGGCCGCGTCGCTGCTGCCCGATGCCGACGGGCGGGCCGCGCGATGGTCGCTCGCGCTGATGGAGCTCGGCGCGCTCGTGTGCACGGCGTCGTCCCCCGCGTGCGAGGCCTGCCCGGTGGTCGCGTCGTGCGCATGGGTGGCCGGTGGCCGGCCGGCCTACGACGGGCCGGCGCGGACGGTGCAGACCTTCACCGGTACGGACCGACAGGTGCGCGGGCTGCTCATGGCTGTGCTTCGCGAGTCGGCGACGCCCGTGCCCAAGCCCGACCTCGACGTCGTGTGGGCGGACGCCGTGCAGCGCGAGCGAGCCCTCGACTCCCTCGTCGACGACGGCCTCGTCGACCCCCTCCCGGACGGCCGCTACGCCCTGCCAGGTTCTGTCCCTTAGGGACGATCCGTGGCAGTTCCGTGCCACGTCCTGTCCCTCAGGGACAGAAACGGCAGGGTCATTGCGCGGCGGGGTAGAGCGGGTGGGTCGACGCGTCACCGAGCAGAGCGGCCGCGGCATTGCGGCCGGTCGCCACCGCGCCCTCCATGTAGCCGCTCGCCCAGTGGTCCGAGCCGGCGACGTAGAACGGCGGCTCGTGCCTGCCGTGCAGGGGACCGACGTCGAGGAGGGCACCGGGCGCCCAGTCGGGCGCGTACCCGCGGGTCCAGGGGTCGCTGCCCCAGTGACGCCAGAGCACCCACGGGCTGCCGACCGGACCGACCACGCGCTCGAGCCCGGTGATCAGGTCGCGGGTGGCCAGGTCCTCCGGCAACGTTGAGATCCGGTCGATGACCTCGGGCCCGTTCAGGCTGGACAGGATCGTGCCGCCCTGCACCCAGAAGCCGCCCGACTCGCGCTCGGACAGGATCTGGCCGTTGCCCCCGACCGTCTCCCACGCAGCGGAGTCCAGTGCCAGCACCGCCTTGGACACGGGCGTCGAGCGCTGCGTCCGCAACGCGCGCAGGCGCTCCTCCGACAGTCCGCTGATCTCGACCGCGCGCAACGGCATGAGCGGTACGCCGCACACCACGGCATCGGCCTCGATCACCTCGCCGTCGTCGACCTCGACGCGGCACGGCGCGCCCACATGGATCGCCACGACCGGTACGGAGAAGCGGATCCGGTCACCGATCGACGCGACCAGTGCATCGACCAGTCGGCTCGAACCGCCGTCGACCTTGAGGTTCTCCCACATCGCGTAGTCGTCGGGGCTGTGCCCGCCGACAGCGGCGCACGTCCGCGCAGCCGACAGCACGGACAGGGTCCGGGAGTCGCCGATCCCGGTGTAGCGCAGGCCCAGGTCGAGCAGACGCAGCGCCGTCGGCGTGGCTGCGACGTCTCGCGCCAGGTCGTGCACGGACAGTCGGTCGAGGCGCCCGGCGTCCGCGGTCCGCAGCGGTGCCGCCGGATCGATGCTGCGACTCGTCGCGAGCAACGCGGACGTGAGGCGTTCGAGCGACGCGTGGTCGTGGTCGGTCAGCCAGCCCTCACCACGATGCAGTCCGTCGGTGAGGTCGTAGTAGGTCTCACCCGGGACGTCGGTGTAGCTCGGGACGAGCTCGAGCCCGAGCTCGTCGGCCAGGCGGCCGTAGGCATGGTGCACCGTGCCGACCACCTCGCCGCCGACCTGGACCAGCCGGCCGTCGGCCAGCACCTCGCCCTCGACCCGGCCACCCGGGCGGTCGCGTGCCTCGAGCAGAACGACGTCGGTGCCGGCGTCGACGAGATCGCGGGCGCAGGCCAGGCCACCGAGCCCTGCACCGATCACCACGACGTCGACACGCACGAGCCGCACCTCCTGCTGACGAAACGGATGGCGAGCTGTGGACGCCGGAGGGCAGAAATGTGCCCGAAATCGACCCTAAGGGACACGAACGACGCCGGCGCTAGGCTTGGGGGGTGATCGAGTCGGTGCGGGTCGAGACGTTGTCGGAGCAGCACACGGCGGTCGTGCGCGGGCGGCGGCCGCCCGAGGAGATCGGCGAGTTCGTCGGCCCCGCCTACGCGACCGTCAGCGCGGTACTGGCTGAGCAGGGCATCGCCATCGCCGGCCCGCCGTTCTGCCGCTACGCCGTCGGCGACGACGAGATGAACGCCGAGGGTCACGCGGAGGTGTTCTCCATGGCGGTCGGGTTCCCCACCGAACGGGCCGTCGAGCCGGACGGAGACGTCGAGCCGATGACGCTCCCTGCGGGCGACGCGGTCGTGGTGGTCCACGTCGGTGCCTATCCCGAGCTGGGCGAGGCCTACGCCGCGGGCGCCGGCTGGATGCGCGACCACGACCTCGAGATGAGCGCCGACCCGTGGGAGACCTACCTCGACGGCCCCGACGCCGATCCGCACCGCACGGTCCTGCGCTTCCCGTGCCGGCCCGCCGCCACCTGACCCGGACATGACGAAGGGCGGCGTACCCGCGTGGTACGCCGCCCTTCGTCGCTGCTCGGTCAGGCCGTGCCGGCGTCGGCCACCGGTGGGACCTCGTCGGTCCCGGCGCCCACGGCCTCGACGATCTCGTCGATCGCCGGCACCTCGGCCTTTGACTCCCCGCGGAAGGTGAACTGCCGCTCGGCACCCTCGCCCTCGACGTCGACCACGATGATCGAGCCCGGACGCAGCTCGCCGAAGAGGATCTTCTCCGAGAGCGCGTCCTCGATCTCGCGCTGGATCGTGCGACGCAGCGGACGCGCGCCGAGGACGGGGTCGTAGCCGCGCTCGGCGAGCAGGTCCTTGGCCGCCCGCGTGAGCTCGATGCCCATGTCCTTGTCCTTGAGCCGCGAGTCCAGCTTGTCGGTCATGAGGTCGACGATCGTGACGATCTCGTCCTGCGTGAGCTGGTGGAACACCACGATGTCGTCGACGCGGTTGAGGAACTCAGGACGGAAGTGCTGCTTGAGCTCGTCGTTGACCTTGTTCTTCATCCGCTCGTACGTCGACTTCGTGTCCTCGGAGTTCGAGAAGCCGAGGTTCTGGCCCTTGGCGATGTCACGGGTGCCGAGGTTGGTCGTCATGATGATGACGGTGTTCTTGAAGTCGACCACCCGGCCCTGCGAGTCGGTGAGGCGCCCGTCCTCGAGGATCTGCAGCAGCGAGTTGAAGATGTCCGGGTGCGCCTTCTCGACCTCGTCGAAGAGCACGACGGAGAACGGCTTGCGACGCACCTTCTCGGTGAGCTGGCCACCCTCCTCGTATCCGACGTAGCCGGGGGGCGAGCCGAAGAGGCGCGACACCGTGTGCTTCTCGGAGTACTCGGACATGTCGAGGGAGATGAGCGCGTCCTCGTCGCCGAACAGGAACTCGGCCAGCGTCTTGGACAGCTCGGTCTTCCCGACACCGGACGGGCCGGCGAAGATGAACGAGCCGCCGGGGCGCTTGGGGTCCTTAAGACCGGCACGCGTACGACGGATCGCCTGCGACAGCGACTTGATCGCCTGCTGCTGCCCGATGACGCGCTTGTGCAGCTCGTCCTCCATGTTGAGCAGGCGCGCGCTCTCCTCCTCGGTCAGCTTGAAGACCGGGATGCCGGTGGCCGTGGCGAGGACCTCGGCGACGAGCTCCTCGTCGACCTCGGCGACGACGTCGAGGTCGCCCGCCTTCCACTCGCGCTCGCGCGTCGCCTTCTCGCCCAGCAGCTGCTTCTCGGTGTCGCGCAGCGCCGCGGCCTTCTCGAAGTCCTGCGCGTCGATCGCGCCCTCCTTCTCGCGCCGGACGTCGGCGATGCGCTCGTCGAACTCGCGCAGGTCCGGCGGCGCCGTCATCCGACGGATGCGCAGGCGTGCGCCGGCCTCGTCGATGAGGTCGATCGCCTTGTCCGGCAGGAAGCGGTCGCTGATGTAGCGGTCGGCCAGGGTGGCCGCCGCGACGAGCGCGCTGTCGGTGATCGAGACGCGGTGGTGCGACTCGTAGCGGTCGCGCAGACCCTTGAGGATCTCGATGGTGTGCGCCAGCGTCGGCTCGGCCACCTGGATCGGCTGGAACCGGCGCTCGAGCGCGGCGTCCTTCTCGACGTACTTGCGGTACTCGTCGAGCGTCGTCGCACCGATGGTCTGCAGCTCGCCACGTGCCAGCATCGGCTTGAGGATCGATGCAGCGTCGATGGCACCCTCGGCCGCGCCTGCACCGACGAGCGTGTGCATCTCGTCGATGAACAGGATGATGTCGCCGCGCGTGCGGATCTCCTTCAGCACCTTCTTGAGGCGCTCCTCGAAGTCGCCGCGGTAGCGCGAGCCGGCGACGAGGGCGCCGAGGTCGAGGGAGTAGATCTGCTTGTCCTTGAGCGTCTCGGGCACCTCGCCCTTGACGATCATCTGCGACAGGCCCTCGACGACCGCGGTCTTGCCGACGCCGGGCTCACCGATGAGCACCGGGTTGTTCTTGGTACGACGCGAGAGCACCTGCATGATGCGCTCGATCTCCTTCTCGCGCCCGATCACCGGGTCGAGCTTGCCCTCGCGCGCGGCCTGGGTGAAGTTGCGGCCGAACTGGTCGAGGACGAGGGAGGTCGACGGCGTGCCCTCCTGCGGGCCGGCCGCGGCCGGCTCCTTGCCCTGGTAGCCCGAGAGCAGCTGGATGACCTGCTGACGGACGCGGTTGAGGTCGGCGCCCAGCTTCACGAGGACCTGGGCTGCGACGCCCTCGCCCTCGCGGATGAGACCGAGCAGGATGTGCTCGGTGCCGATGTAGTTGTGACCCAGCTGCAGCGCCTCGCGCAGCGAGAGCTCGAGGACCTTCTTCGCGCGCGGCGTGAAGGGGATGTGGCCCGACGGCGCCTGCTGCCCCTGGCCGATGATCTCCTCGACCTGCTGGCGCACCGCCTCGAGGGAGATCCCGAGCGACTCCAGCGCCTTGGCCGCGACGCCCTCCCCCTCGTGGATGAGCCCGAGGAGGATGTGCTCGGTACCGATGTAGTTGTGGTTGAGCATCCGGGCCTCTTCCTGGGCCAGGACGACGACCCGGCGAGCCCGGTCGGTGAACCTCTCGAACATCTGCACGCTCCCCAAGACGAGCGGCCGCCCGGCGGCCGTTCTCGCAAGACTAGCCCGGCTCGCGCCAGGCCTCACGTCAGCAGAACCGCTGCGGAGCAACGGACGTTCCGTGTCGGGTTACGCCGTGGGTGAACCTGCAGGTCACGGCGACGCAGCCGGGCCCTTCCGCGGCCCGGGCGGCCGGGCCTAGGTTCGAGGCATGCTCACGCTCATCGCCGGGGTCGGTCCCGGCCTCGGAATGGCCCTCGCCCGACGGTTCGGCACGGACGGCGAGGTCGCCCTGCTCGCCCGCGACGAGGCGTCCGGGGCAGGGTTCGTCGCCGAGCTCGGCGCGCTCGGGATCACCGCGAGCGCCTACGCCGCGAACCTCGGGGACGAGGCCTCGCTCCGCGACGCGCTCGGCCGGGTGCGGTCCGAGGTGGGCGATCCCGACGTCGCGATCTACAACGCGTCGCTGGGCGTCGACGTGCGTCCGCTAGACGTCACGGCCGCGCAGGTGCACGCTGCTCTCGCCCTCGGCACCCTCGGCGCGGTCACGACGTTCCAAGAGCTGACGCCGGCGATGGTCGCGCGGGGATCCGGGACGTTCCTCGTGACCGGTTCGGGCGTCTCGCTCCACCCGTGGCCGGGCACGATCGCGCTCACGCTCGACAAGGCCGCGCTGCGCGCCTTCGCGCTGGCCGCCGCCCGGCAGCTCGCCGACACCGGCGTCCACGCCGGCACGGTGACGATCGACGGGCTGCTCAACAAGCCAGGGTTCGAGCCGGACACCGTCGCCGAGACGTTCTGGCGCTTCCACTCCCAGCCGGTGGGCTCGTTCGACGCGGAGATCGTCCACACCCGCGCCTGACCTGTGCGGCCGCGCTCCGCCGTGACTCCCGGCCCGCCTCGGCCCTCACGTACGACGCTCACGCGTCACGTCGCGTTGCGAGTGTCGCCTGACCGCGGCACCCTGCGACCGCCATGATCAGCCGCATGCCGGTCCGCGTACGTCTCGTCGTCGCCAGTGCTCTCATGCTCTTCACAGAGCTGCTGCTGATCCGATGGCTCGGCGCCAACGTGCTCAACCTGGCTTACTTCTCCAACATCGTGCTGCTGGGGTCATTCCTCGGGATCGGACTCGGCTTCCTCATGGCTCGTCCGGGCCGCACGTCGCCGTGGTGGTTCCCGGTGAGCCTCGCGGTGCTCGTCGTCGCCGTGCTGTTCTCGCCGAACGGCATCGACCGCTCCGGCAGCGACCTCATCTACTTCACGGGCATCCAGACCTCGGGCGGCTTCCCGCCCGTGGTCACCCTCGCGATCGTGTTCGCCGCGGTCGCGTTCGTCATGACCGGTCCCGGGCTGCTCGTCGCGCAGTGCTTCCTCGAGATGCCCCGCCTGGACGCCTACCGCTACGACCTCGTCGGCAGCCTGCTGGGCACGGTGCTGTTCGCGATCATGTCGTTCCTGTCGGCGCCGCCGATCGTCTGGTCGGTGTTCCTCGTCGCGTCGGCCGTCGCCCTCATCCCGAGGCCGCGGTGGGTCGTCCTGGTGAGCCTCGCGGTGTTCCTCGTCGTCATGGCGACGGGCACCATCCAGGGCGACATCTGGTCGCCGTACTACAAGATCCAGACCATCCCCGGGACCGCGACGCGTGATGACGGGTCGACGTACGCGACGGTGAGCGTCCTCGCGAACGGCATCCCGCACCAGTCGATCGTGCCCGTCGACACGCGGATCCAGAAGCAGTCGTTCTACCCGATCCCCTACGAGCGGATCGCGCACGGCAACCCGAAGGACGTCCTGATCGTGGGCGCGGGCAACGGGTCCGACGTGGCGCTCGCACTCCGCAACGGCGCACAGCACGTCGACGCGGTCGAGATCGACCCGCGCATCCACGACCTCGGCGTCGACCTGCACCCCGACAAGCCCTACGCCGACCCGCGTGTCACGGCGTACATCACCGACGGCCGCGCGTTCCTGCACAACACCGACCACCGGTACGACCTGGTGATCTTCGCGCTGCCGGACTCGCTCACGCTCGTCGCCGGGTCGAACCAGCTGCGTCTCGAGAGCTACCTGTTCACGCAGGAGGCGCTGGAGAACGTGCGGGCGCTGCTCAAGCCGGGCGGCGCGTTCAGCATGTACAACTTCTACCGCGAGGACTGGCTGGTCGGCCGCCTCGCGAACACGGCATCCGCCGCGTTCGGGCACCAGCCCTGCATCGACACCTACGCCAACCGCAGCGCGGTGATCACCATCGGTCTCACGTCCGCGGACCAGGTCTGCCCGGCTCCGGGGAGCAACGACACGTCGGTGGCCTCGGTCGCGGGTCCGGCTCCGGTTCACGACGACCGGCCCTTCCTCTACTTGCGCACGGCGAGCATCCCGGCGACGTTCCTCATCACGATCGCGCTGATCCTGGCCCTGTCGCTGCTCGCCGTGCGATGGGTGGGCGGACCGTTGCGCCGCATGACGCCGTACGCCGACCTCGCCTGTCTCGGCGCGGCGTTCCTCCTGCTCGAGACCCGGGCGGTCACCTGGTCGGCGCTGCTCTTCGGCACGACCTGGGTCGTGAACGCGATCGTGTTCGCGGGCGTGCTCGTGGTGGTGCTGCTCGCGGTCGAGGTCACCAGACGACTGCCGGTGAAGCCGACACGGCCGCTCGCGTTCGTCCTGCTGGCGGCGACCCTGCTCGTGGCGTGGCTCGTGCCGACGACGTGGCTGCTCTCGCTCCCCGTCGCAGCGCGGGTGGTCGCAGCGGTGGCGATCGCGTTCGGCCCGATCTTCGCCTCCAACATCGTCTTCGCGACTCGCTTCAACACGACGGCCGACCCGACGAGCGCGTTCGCCGCCAACCTGCTCGGCGCCATGGTCGGTGGCTGCCTGGAGTACCTCGCGCTCATCGTCGGCTACCCCGCGCTGCTGGGGATCGCCGGCCTCCTCTACCTGGCCGCCTTCCTGCTCGGCCCGCGGCTGTCCGCCACCGCGACGCCCGTACCGGTCCCCCTCGACGCATGACGCAAGGTCCCCGCTCAGGCATGACCCCTCCCGAGGTGCTGGACGAGGGGCCGTTCTTCCACGGCACGAAGGCCGACCTGCGGCCGGGCGATCTGCTCACCGCGGGCTTCCGGTCGAACTACCGGCCCGAGGTCGTGATGAACCACATCTACTTCACCGCACTGGCCGACGGTGCCGGCCTGGCCGCGGAGCTCGCCGCCGGCGATGCCGCTCCGCGCGTCTACGCCGTCGAGCCGACCGGGGAGTTCGAGAACGACCCGAACGTGACCGACAAGAAGTTCCCCGGGAACCCCACCCGGTCCTACCGCAGCCGACACCCGCTCCGGATCCTCGGTGAGGTGACCGACTGGACCCGGCTCACGCCTATTGCGCTCCAGGCCTGGCGCGACCGACTGGCGGCGATCCGCGCCGACGAACGCGGCGAGATCATCAATTGACCGCCACCTTCGGGCGCGCTGCCGCAGTCGATCGGCCGGACGTCGTGCCCGACTGCGCTCGCCGCGCCTCGGCCCGCGCAGCCGGTCTAGCCTGAGGCGGCGACCTTCGGGAGGGCGACATGTCGGGTATGACGACTGGCGCAGAACCCGCCGACGCGACACCTCCGCAGCCGGCGTCCGACGACGACGAGCCCGCCGCGACGACGATCGACGAGCCGGGCACCGACCTCGCTGACGATCGATCGGCGGACCCCGTGGCGGATCCCGCTGTCGCGTCAGACGCGGACACCGGCGCGTCAGCCGTCCCCGACGGCCACCCTCGCCCGCCGCTCGAGGACGAGCTCGGGTTCGCCGTCCCCACCTGGTACGTCCTGTTCTGCGCGCTCCCGTTCGCGGCCGCGTTCCTCGTGCCGATCACCGTCATCTACCGCGGCCAGAACAGCGTGCCGCCGATGTCGGCGGCGTCGGCGGCCTGGCTCGGCGTGGCCACCGGATGGGTGCTGTGGCTCATCGGGACGGCGGGATGGCTGCTCGGCCCGGTCGTGCTCGCCGGCGCACGTCGGCGCTCGCCGACGGCGTGGGAATGGTGGCACCGCACCACCCGCGCGTGGGTCGTCGTCGTGCTCGCGTGGGGTCTCCTCGCCTCGCTGTCGGTGCTCGCCGTCGCCGTCCTGCTCGGGCGCCTCAGCGCGTAGCCGCCTGCCGTCGCGAGGGGCTGTCACTCGCGCACAGCCACCGCCACGGCTGCCTCAGTTGTGCGCGGCCTGGAACGTGGCCATCAGGTCGGCGCTGATCCGGCCGCGCTCGTTGACCGCGATCCCCTGGCTCTTGGCCCACGCGCGCACCTGAGCCGGGTCGGTGGCACCCGACGCCTTCGCGGCGCGAGCGCTCGACCGGCGTCCGCCACCGATCCGGCGCCCATGACCGACATAGGGCGCGAGCAGGTCGCGCAGCCGGGCGGCGTTGTCGTGAGTGAGGTCGATCTCGTAGGAGACCCCGTCCAGGGAGAACGTGACCGTCTCGTCGGCCGTACCGCCGTCGAGGTCGTCGACGAGGACGACCTGCACCTTCTGCGCCATGATCGGTCCATTCCTCGGTGATACTAGGAGACAAGAAATGCCGCAATTCTGCGGCATTCGGCATAATCCCTCAATTCAGCCACAATTTCCAGTGGACGGTAATTCGGCGTCGTTTGGACAATTCCGTGACGCCGAAAC
>Ga0075026_100001374_pt1 | contig 10236 bp, 7 predicted proteins | sample Str012_2_FD_71392 | JGI IMG/M metagenome (GOLD analysis project Ga0075026, IMG submission 71392) | Freshwater sediment microbial communities in response to fracking from Pennsylvania, USA - Straight Creek_MetaG_SC_2012 | ecosystem: Environmental > Aquatic > Freshwater > Creek > Sediment...
GCCGGCACCGCCGCCTGCAGCAGCGATTGCTGGCGCAGCAGGCCCGCACCGATGTTGATCGGGTACGAGCGATCGGCGAGTTCTACCGTGAGTGTCTGCATGCGGCGGGCGCTGATTGGGCCGCAAGTATACTGTGGCCGGCGCGCCCGCGCCGCGCGCTTAAGGCGCGCGGTGCGCAGCGCGCCAGGCCTCGACGATCTGCCCCGCCACCGTCGGCACGCGCTTGCGCGTCGTGGTGATGGCAATGTCCGCCACTTCCCGGTACAGCGGCTCGCGAATGACCAGCAGTTCTTCGAGCCGGCGGCGCGGATCGCCACCGTTGAGCAGCGGACGATGCCGGGTGCGCCCGGCGCGCTCCGCCTGCTGCGCCACCGAGGTTTCGAGATAGACCACCCAGCCGCGCGTCTGCAGGTGCTGGCGGCTGTCGGCGGCGAGGATGGCGCCACCGCCGGTGGCCAGCACAACACCGGTGCGCGCGGTCAGCTCGGCGATCACCTCGGCCTCACGGCGGCGGAAACCCGTCTCGCCCTCCCGCTCGAAAATCAGCGGAATGTCAGCGCCGGTACGCAGCTCGATCTCGTGGTCGCTGTCGACGAAGGGCAGGTCCAGCAGTCGCGCCACCTGGCGCCCGACGGCAGTCTTGCCCGAACCCATCGGGCCGACGAGAAAGATGTTCTGGCTGCCGATCATGCCGCGTCCTTCAGGAGCGCCCGCGGACATCATAAACAAAGCGGCCGCCCGAAGGCGGCCGCTGTACGGACGATGGCGGAGTATCCTGTCAGTTTGGATTGGCGCAGGTCGTCGCCACCCCATACGGGCTGGTTGGGCCAGGCGGGCCAACGCTACACGCGTAGTCAACTATGGCACCCTGCAGCACAAACGTGGACGTTGTACTGCTCTGCGTGCCCTGAACCGTTGTCGACGCCACCAGCGAGACCGTGACCCAGTAGGAGTGGTCGCGGGGGTAGGTGATCGTCACGTCCAGGCGTCCCTGGGAGTTGGTCACTCCCGAGCTGGGAGACACTACGGCGACGTTGCCGGGATCGAGCTTGCCATTCCCGTTGTAGTCCTTGCCGGCGGTCGAATTGATGTTGCCGGTATAGTCAGTGTCCTCGTTCCTGCAAAGCGTCGTGGTGTTGTAAGCGAACTGGTCATTGGTCGCCGTGGAATACGCCGGTCCCCAATGGGTGCCGCTCCCGCCCGCGCACCCCGACATCACGCCTTTGCCGTACGCTACAGGCAGAACAGCCAGTGTTATCGGAATGTTGGCCAGCGCAGCGCCACTGCTGTCCACGGCGAAAACGGAGTAAGTGATCTGGTAAACGGCCGCGCCTTGACTGATATCGATGGTGTTACCCGTACCGAGCGACAGAAACACGGTCTGACCTCCGACGGTCAGGTGCGTAGTACTGGTAGGGCCACCACCCGCGAGAATACGGACGGTGGCGCTTATCGCGACTCCATTGGCGCCACTGCTGGTCATGCCGGCCGTATAGATTGTCTGCGCAATACCCTGTGCATTGGTCACAGCCGAAGCCACTGACAATCCGCCGTTAGTCGGATCGGTCAGCACCTGGAAGTCAACCGTTGCCCCTTCCACCAAATTGTTGGCTGCATCGCGCACCGTCGCCGAGATTGTGCTGCTGCCGCCGACTGCCACGGTCGCCGGACCAGCCTGGACAGCAATCTGCGAGGGCGTGGTGGCAACAAAGTCCAAAGAAATCTGCGCGGTGACGCCGGTGCCGCTGGCGCTGACAATTGATGGACCCGCGCTCGTCGAGCTGATCGACACACTGGCATTGCCGTTGGCATCAGTATTCACCGGCGTCGTTGGCACCAGCGTTCCACGAGTCGCCGCGAAGGTAACTGGCGCGTTAGCCACCGGGGCGGCACCATTGAGCCACGTGACCGTCACCGTCTGCGCTTGTCCCAATTTCACCTTGGTGCCGTCGACCGGTGCCGATACGCTGAAATTCTGAGTACTAACAGTGACGGCCCGCTGCTGCGTTAGTCCCAGCGCAGTCGCTGTGATCGTGTCCGGGCCACCGACCGCAGCAGTAAGCGTGAAGGTAGCGTGGCCGCTGCCATTGGTCGTTAGCGCAGTCGGGGAAATAGTATTGCCACTGGCCGACGCCACGGTTACTGCTGTGCCGGGAATACCCTGCCCCGAAGCGTTGTTCAGCTGTAAGTCGTACATGCCCATGTTATTGATGACCAAATTGGCCGGGCCACTCAAAGTCAACGACGTACCAGTCACAGAGACTGGCAACGTCGCGGTCGCTGAGCCTGCGGTCACCGTCACGGTAATCATGCGATTGGTCGGGTCGGTTCCGGCACTCAGCGTCGCAGTCGCTACGCCATTGGCGTCGGTAGTGGCCTGCGTGACGGTCAGTGCGCCCGAAGTGGCCAGAAAACTCACGCTGACGCCCTTCAGGACATTGTTGTTCGCATCCCGCACCAGTGCAGTAATGATGGCCGATTTCGAGCCGTCAGAAGGTATCTGCGGCAGGCTCGTCACGACGCTGACCGTGCGCTGGGTATTTACCACCGAAATCGCAATGCTGCCGGAGACCGTGCCAGTCTTGGCCGTGACCGTTATCGAACTCCCCGCGGCGACACCGGTCGCCGACAGCGCGGCCTTGGCCACGCCACTGGCGTCGGTCTTGGCCTGCGAGACCACTAGGCTGCCGCCAGTAGACGAGAAAGTCACCGTCACGCCGCTCACGGCGTTGTTGTTGGCGTCCTTGGCCAGGGCCGTGATGTTGGCCGACACCGAACCGTCGCCGGGAATACTCATGGTGTCCGCTGACAGCGTTACCGTGGCTACGGTGGAACCGCCGCCAGTGGTGGCGCCGCAGCCGTTAGCAAACGAGGTGCCGCAATCGCTGCTGCCACCGCATGCCGCGAGGGCGAGAGCCGCGAGGACCGAGAACCATCGAATTTTGCGCATCTTAGTCACCTGAGCGATTGATCCTTGAGTAAAGCCTGCCGTCGTCATGCTGCGGCAGGTCAATTGACCTTTACCCCTTCACGCAGGATCTTCGGTGTCACGAAGATCAACAGCTCATTTTTGCTGCTTACCTTAGTTGTGTTCTTGAACAGATGGCCGAGCACCGGGATGTCGCCGATGTAGGGCACTTTCTTCTCGGAATCGCGGCGCACGGTCTCGAGGATGCCGCCGAGCACCACGGTCTGGCCGTCGCCGACCAGCACCTGGGTCGTGAGCGTGCGGGTGTCGATCGCCGGCACGTTGACGCCGCCGGAGGTCACGACCACCTGGCCGACGCTGTCCTTGGTGACCGCGAGATCGAGGATGATGCGATTGTCGGGCGTAATCAGCGGCTTCACCTTGAGTGACAGCACAGCCTTCTTGAAGGCGATGGTGGTCGCGCCGCTCGAGGCGGACTGCTGGTACGGGATTTCCGTACCCTGCTCGATGGTCGCTTCCTTCTGGTTCGCCGTGATGATGCGCGGCGAGGAGACCACCTCGCCGCGGCCCTCGGCCTGCGCCGCGGACAGCTCGAGATCGACGATGTAGTCGGAACCCAGCAGCATAAACGCCAGGCTGCCAGCCGGATTGCTGACCGGCATATTGACGTTGTAGCGGTCGGGCGCGTTGGTGCCGGTGGGAACGGCGACCGGATAGACCTTGCCGGTCGCACCGAGGTTGGTGATCGCCGAGCTCAATCCGGTGTCAGTTGAATTCGCGGTACCGGAAGTCATGAACAGGCCGTTGGTGCCGTTGCCGCGCGTACCGGTGAGGCCGGCGCGCACACCGAGGTCGCGCTCAAAGTCGTCATTGACGATTACCAGGCGCGATTCGATCAGCACCTGCTTGACCGGAATATCCAGCGTCGACACCAGCTTGCGCACGGCATCGATGTTCTCCGAGGTATCCGAGAGCAGCAGCGTGTTGGTGCGTTCATCGACCGCAACGCTGCCGCGCGATGAAAGCACCGAGCTACCGCTGCTGCCCTTGAGCAGCACGGCGAGGTCGGCAGCCTTGGCGTAGTTGACCTGCAGGAACTCGGTGCGCACGGGCGCCAGCTCCGAAATGTCCTTCTTCGAGGCCAGATCGGCCTTCTCGCGTGAAGCCAGCTCGTCGGCCGGCGCCACGATGATCACATTGCCGTCCTGGCGCTTGTCGAGGCCCTTGGTGCGCAACACGATGTCGAGTGCCTGATCCCAGGGCACGCTCTTGAGGCGCAGCGTCACATTGCCCTTGACCGAATCGCTGACCACGATGTTCTGGCTGCTGGCATCGGCGAGAATCTGCAGCACCGAGCGGGTTTCGATGTCCAGGAAGTCGAGCGAGATCCTCTCGCCCTTGTATTCCTTGTGTTCCTCGGTGATAGCCGCGGCCTTAGCGGCCGGCTGCACCTCGACCACGTACTGGTCGTCCGACTGGTAGGCCAGCTGCTGAAAATCACCCGAGGCATTGATCACGATGCGCGCATCGTTGTTGACGCGCACGGCATCGAAGCCGCTCACCGGCGTGCCAAAGTCGCCGGTGTCGTAGCGGCGTGCGAGTTTCTTGGGCAGGTCGGCACCGCTGAAGTCGACGATGATCTGCGAGCCCTGCTGCACCACATTGATCGGCGTGCGCGGATCGGACAGGCGGACGATCAGGCGGCCGACGCCGCCTTCGCCGCGGCGGAAATCGATGCTGCGAATCTCACGCGGGCCGCTGGCGGCGGCCGCGACTTCAGCAGGGGCGCTGGCGGCTGCGGCGCTGGTGCCTGCCGCGCTGGCGCCCTGGGCCGCGGCGCCCACCGTGACGATGATGTCGTTGCCGGCCACGCGGGTCTGGTAGGGCTGCATCTGGTCGAGATTGAGGACGATGCGCGAGCGGCCGTTGGCCTCGGCCGCGAGCACCGTGTCGACACCAGCCGAAGCCACGTCGATGCGGCGCGAGGGCAGCGCCAGGCTGGTGCCGGCCAGATCGATCGAAATGCGCGCCGGCTTGTCGATAGTGAACGACATGGGTTGCGGCGCGGGCGCAGAGAGGTGCAGCGTCAGCTGGACCTGCTTGCCGCCCAGGGTCTGCACATCGATCGACTGCAGGGTATTGACCGGGGCGTCAGCGGCCTGCGCACCTGTCGCGACCAGCAGCGCTGCGGCCAGGCAAGTGATTGCCAGCGCCAGGACGCTGCGCAGGTGTGGTACGGCGTTTGGTCGCTTCATTCGCATGCTCTCCATATCCATCACTCGTTCACGGCCATGGACGCGGGTCGTTCGATATACCCACCCAGGCCGTCCGGTACGAGTTCGACAAGGCTGATCTTGTTCGGCGTGATCTCGGTGATCTTGCCGTCGTTCTGTCCGAGGCGATTGCCCACCAGCACCCGTTGCACGCGGCCATCGGCCACCCGCACCAGGCCATAGCTCTGGCCTTTGAGATTGATGGTGCCAACCATCTTGAGAGTGTCGAGCGAGAACTGCTCGAGAAACTCACGGTTGCGCTGCGCCTCAGGGCGCGGGCCGCCGGCTGCGCCGCGGGAACCGCCGGGCACGAACGGCGAGCGCAGCGCGCTGCTCGAATAGGCGTAACTGTCGTAGGGCTTCACTTCGGGCAGCGGCTCGACACGGCCGCCCGGTTCCTTCTTGGTAGTCTCGATGAAGCGGTTCAGATCGGCATCGCGTCCCGAGCAGGCCGCCAGCAGCGCGGCGCTCACGGCAGCGAGGACCAGTGCACGCCAGGCAGTCAGGGTGGGGTGCGGACGGTTCATATCAGTGTGGTTGGCCATGCTCATCATCCAGCGGTGCCACCGGCCGCGGCGCTCGGATGCTTGGCCTTCTCAGCCTTGCGCCGATCGGCTTCGGCCGAGGCGACTTCCTCGTCGTCCAGGTAACGGTAGGTCTTCGCGGTCAGATCCATGGTCAGGTTGTCGAAACTGCCGGCCTTCTCGACGGTCGTGACCTGCACATCATGGAGCGTCACGATGCGCGGCAGCGCGGCAATGCCGCTGACGAACTGGCCGAATTCGTGATAGCTGCCGACGAAGCGGATCTTGATCGGCCGCTCGGCGTAGAAATCCTTCTTTACTTCGGTTTCCGGCTGAAACAGCTTCTGCGTCAACGCCGAGGCCAGTCCGGTCTGCGAGATGTCGACCAGCAGGTTGTCGACCTCGGTCTTGCTGGGCAGCTGGCGCAGCATGGCACCGAAGGATTTCTCGATGTCGACCAGCTGCTGCTTGTAGACGTCGAGATTGGTGGCCTTGGCGTGCTTGGTGCGAAACTCGTTGCGCAGCTGCAGTTCCTGATCCTGCAGCTGTTCGCGCTGCGGATTGAGGCCCTGCCACACCAGCACGTAACTGGCCACGCCGGCCAGTACCAGGAAGCACACACCGACCGCGCCGGCACGCACCGCGAACGGCCAGCGGCCCGGATCACGCGGATCGAGTGAGCGCAGTTCTTCAAGCAGATTCATCAGCTGCCTCCGCTACGCACGCGGCGTTTGGGTGTCACCGCGGCATCATCGTCGCCGGCGGTGGTGACCTGCGCGGCATCGAGCACGAAGCTGTCGCCGCCCGTCGCACCGGTCTTGCTTTCGACTACTTCCAGCTCCGGATCCTTCAGCCATTGCGAGGCCGAGATATTGCGCATCAGCGTCGACACGCGGGTCGAAGATTGCGCCACGCCTTCAAACTTCAGCGTGCGGCCGCTCTGCTTCACCGAGGTGAGATAGGTGCCATCGGGCATAGTCTTGGTGATTTCATCGATCAGATGTACTTCTTCCGAGCGCGAACGTTGCAGTTTCTCGATGACCTGCATGCGCGAGATGAAGCGCTGCTTCTGCGTCTCGAGATCGTTGATTTCCTCGATCTGCCGGTCGACGAACTTGATCTCAGCGCGCAGATGCTCGTTGCGCCGCTCCTGCGAGCTGATCATCGAGTTGAACATAAGGTAGCCGGCAAAGGCGACCAGCAGCGCGGCCACCGCCGAAGCGCCGAGCGCCACGAAGAATGCCAGCTTGCGCTCCTTGCGCTGCTGTTCACGCCAGGGCAGTAGATTTATGCGTGGCATATCAGTCGAAGCTCCGCAGGGCCAGGCCGCAGGCCGTCAGTAGCGCCGTGGCATCGCGTTGCACCGCCTGGGCGCGCGAGCGCGATGACAGTTTCATCTGGCCGAGCGGATCGCCCTTCTCGGCGGTGATGCCCACGCGGCTCTGAATCACGTCGGCGACGCCCGGCACGTTGCCGCAGCCGCCGCACACCAGAATCTTGTCGGGTTGCTCACGCCCGCTGCCCGAGGCGAGGTAGAACTGCAGCGAGCGGCTCACCTGCTGGGTCATGTCATCGATGAACGGATCAAGCACCTCGGCCTGGAAATTGCCCGGCAGGCCGCCTTCCTTCTTGGCACGGCCCGCCTCTTCCATCGTCAGACCGTAAGTGCGCATGATTTCCTCGGTGAGCTGCTGCCCGCCGAAGGCGAAGTCGCGGGTGTATACCACCTTGAGGTTGCGCAGCACGCTGAAGGTCGTGCTGCTGGCGCCAAAGTCGCAGACCGCGATGGTGCGATCGATGCCGCCGTCGGGCATCTGGTGGGTCATCAGTTTGCAAGCGTTTTCCAGCGCAAACGCCTCGACATCGACTATGCGCGCGGTCAGCCCCGCAGCCGCCACCGCGGCCCGGCGCTGCTCGACGTTGTCAGTGCGCGAGGCCACCAGCAGCACGTCCACCGAATCGTTGTCTTTTTCCGAGGGCCCGAGCACTTCGAAGTCGTAGCTGACTTCGTCCATCGGGAAGGGGATGTACTGGTCGGCCTGCATCTCGACCTGGGCTTCCAGATCCGAGTCGCGCAGGCCGCGCGGCATCTGGATCACCTTGGTGATCGCCGCGTCGCCGCTGATGGCGATGGCCACCTCGCCGCTCGAAGCGCCCGAGCGCTTCACGGCACGGCGTATCGCCTCGCCGACCGCTTGCGGGTCGACCAGCGTCTTTTCATTCATGGAATTGGGCGGCGTAGGCTCGGCCGCATACGATTCCACGCGGTACTGACCGCCCGAAGTAGCCAGCTCAATCAGCTTGATTGAGGAGGTTGTAATATCCAACCCCAGCAGCTGGCGGTTCTTACGCGAGAACAGGAACACGTTTTCCCTTCCTTATCAGTAAGATGCGCGCCAAAGTGGTAATCCTATGACAATATTGCGGCAAATATATATCAGCCGTCGGTTAAATTGAACGTGAGTCGTCTCACGGATTCTGCCGCTGGTTGCCCCCCGGGCATATTTGGTGCCTGTGGCACGCTCCGGCCGACTGCCGTAGCGCAACACAGCCCCGGCAGTTCACCATGGTCTGATCGCCCCGCGCAACACATGGAGTCGGAATAGGTGAAGTCCCGCACGGTGCGAGTCCTAATTGGTCTGGGAGCCCTCGGTCTGGTGGCGATTCTGGGGGTGGTCTACGCCCTTTTGGCCAGCTACGTGTACCTGGCCCCCTCGCTCCCGAGTTCCGAGGGCATGCGCAACACCCCGCTGCAGGTGCCGCTGCGCGTGTATACCCGCAGTGGGGCCCTGATAATGCAAATCGGCGAGCAGCGGCGCGTGCCGGTCAGCTACGCGGAGATTCCGCAGCTGGTGCGCGAGGCCTTCCTGGCGGCCGAGGACGATCGCTTCTTCGAGCATGGCGGCGTCGATTATTTCAGCATGCTGCGCTCACTGTGGGTCGACGTGAAGGGCGGCGAATTCACGCAGGGCGGCAGCACCATCACCATGCAGACCGCGCGCAACATGTTCCTGAACAAGGACAAGCACATCCAGCGCAAGCTCCAGGAAGTGTTCGTGACGCTGCGCATGGAGCGCGATTTCAGCAAGCAACAGATACTCGAGACTTACCTCAATGTGATTTTCTTCGGCCAGCGCGCCTACGGGGTCGCGGCCGCCGCCGAAGTCTATTTCGGCAAGCCGCTCAATGAGCTCTCGGTAGCCGAGGCGGCGATGCTGGCCGGACTCCCGCAGGCGCCCTCGCGCTATAACCCGGTCACCAGCCCGCAGCGCGCCACCGAACGGCGCCGCTACGTACTGCACCGCATGCAGGCGTTGCACTACATCGACGCCGTGACCGCCAAGCGAGCCGGCGAGGAAGAGATCCACGCCCGCGAGTTCGCGCCGCACTACGACGTCGAGGCGCCCTACGTGGCAGAAATGGCGCGCCAGAAGGTCATCGAGCGCTTTGGCGAGGCGGCCATCAACCAGGGGTATCGGGCCATCACGACCATCGACGGCCGGCTGCAGGTCGCGGCCAACCGCGCCCTGCGGCTGGGACTGATCGAGTACGACCGGCGCCATGGCTATCGGGGCGCGCTGCGCAACGTCACGCTCGGCGCCGGCGTGGAGCCGCGCCAGCTCGAGGCGCTGCTCGCCGAGCTGCCGCCGGTCGGCAACCTGCAATCGGCGGTCGTGGTGTCCGTGGCGCCGACCGCTGCGCGCGTCTACGTGCGGGGCAGCGGCTTTGCACAGATCGACGCCGCGGGCACGGCCTGGGCGCACGCCAAGAACGGCAGCAACAAGGTCGATGCGGTACTGCGGCGTGGCGATCTGATCTACGTGCTGGGCACCGCGCCGGGCGCGCTGCAGCTCGGGCAGATACCCGAGGCGCAGGGCGCACTGGTGGCACTCGACCCGCAGGATGGCGCGATCGCGGCGCTGATCGGCGGCTTCGACTATTTCAGCAACGCCTACAACCGCGTGACGCAGGCGCACCGGCAACCGGGCTCGGGATTCAAACCCTTCCTGTATTCCGACGCGCTGGAGCATGAATTCACGCCCTCGAGCATCATCATGGATGCGCCAATCGTGGTGGCAGACCAGGGCGTCGAGCAGACCTGGCGCCCGGAGAATGACGGTGGCACGTTCAATGGACCCATGCGGCTTCGCGAGGCGCTGGTGCACTCACGCAACCTGGTGTCGATACGCCTGCTGCGCGCCATTGGCACCAGCGACGTCATCGATTATGCCGCGCGCTTTGGCTTCGATCGCAGCGCCATGCCCAGTAACCTGACGCTGGCGCTCGGCACGCTCACGGCCACTCCGCTCCAGGTCGCGACCGGCTATGCCAGCTTTGCCAATGGCGGCTACAAGGTCGAGCCCTATTTCATCGAACGCATCGAGAACGCTGCCGGCGAAACGGTGTGGCGCGACGCGCCCAGGATAGTCTGCGCGACCTGCGATGCGGCCCAGCCCGGCGTGCCGGGCGGCGAGCCCCAGGCGAATGCCGGCGCCGCGGCCGCGGCCGT
>Ga0075026_100001375_pt1 | contig 10235 bp, 11 predicted proteins | sample Str012_2_FD_71392 | JGI IMG/M metagenome (GOLD analysis project Ga0075026, IMG submission 71392) | Freshwater sediment microbial communities in response to fracking from Pennsylvania, USA - Straight Creek_MetaG_SC_2012 | ecosystem: Environmental > Aquatic > Freshwater > Creek > Sediment...
GTGATGCTCGAGGGCAAGTCGGCAGTCGTCATGGGGGCGGGCTCGGGAGTGGGCCGCGCGTCGGCGCTGCGGTTCGCGGAAGAAGGCGCCCAGGTCGTGGTGGCCGACGTCGATCTCGACCGGGCCAAAGAGACCGTGCGGCTGATCGAGGACGCAGGCGGAACCGCGGTCGCCGACCAGTGCGACGTGTCGCAGGATGCCGACGTCGCCGCCACCATCTCGGCTGCCGTCGCCAACTTCGGGCGTCTCGACATCGTGTTCAACAATGTCGGGGTACCGACCCCGCGTCTGGGCATGAGTTTCGAGGAGCACACCGTCGACGACTTCGACCGACTCTTCGCGATCAACGCGCGTGGCGTGTTCCTCGGTTGCAAACACGCAGTGCTGCAGTTCAAGGCCCAGGGTGGCGGCGGTGTCATCCTCAACACCGGCTCGGTCGCCGGCCTCGTGTCGTGGGGAGGTGGGGTGTACGGCGCGACCAAGGGCGCGGTGCACCAACTCACCCGCGCGGTGGCGATCGAGGGCGCGCCGTTCGACATCCGCTGCAACGCGATCTGCCCCGCGGGGATGCCGTACACCCAGTTCGCGGCCGCCGGGGGCATGGAAGCGTCGGGTGACGACCTCGAGGCCGTGGCTCAGCACGTCGGCTCGATGCATCCGCTCGGTCGTCCCATCACCGCCGAAGACTGCGCCGAGGCCGCGGTGTACCTCGTGTCCGACCACGCCAAGAACGTCACCGGTGCGCTGCTCCCCGTCGACGGCGGATACGTGGCCCGGTGAGCGGGGCGCAGGCTCTCGATCGCGACGAGCTGCGCCGGTTGTTCGACCTGCGCAGCAACCACAACGCGTTCTCAGGCGGCGGCTACACCGACGATCCGTACCCGGTCTGGCGCGAGCTGCGCGAACGCGCGCCCGTACACGCGGGCATCGTGCACGAACTCACCGGATATCGCGGTGAGGCGAGCTTCCAAGGGTTGCCGTTTCCGGACCGGCCGCACTTCTCGGCGTTCAGCTTCGAGGCGTGCGACGCCGCGTTCCGCGACGGAGAGTTGTTCGCGTCGTCGCCCGAGGCCGCCGGGCCCGACCTCGCCGACCTCGACGTGATGAGCAGCATGCTGTCGATGGGTGGCGCCCGCCACCGCCGGTACCGCGCGCTCGTGCAGCCGTCGTTCGTGCCCTCCAAGGCGCAATGGTGGATCAACCACTGGATCGAACAGACGGTGGACCTCTTGATCGACAACTTCGTCGCTGACGGCCGCGCCGAGCTCAACGTCGACTTCGCCGCCGCCATCCCGGTGCTCACCATCACCGGCAGCTTCGGCGTGCCCGTGGAACAGGCGCTCGTCATCCGCGAGTCGATTCGCGAACCGATGGCGATCGTCGAGATCCTGGCGCCGATCGTCGCCGCCCGGCGCGCCAACCCGGAGGACGATCTCATCAGCGTGCTCGTCGAGGCCGAGTACACCGACGACGACGGCGTCGCCCACCAACTCTCGGACCCCGAGATCTACTCGTTCGCGCTGCTGCTCCTCGCCGCCGGTTCCGGCACGACGTGGAAGCAGATGGGCATCACCCTCGCCGCGCTCCTGCAACGCCCCGACGCGCTCGACGCCGTGCGCAACGACCGCCAACTGCTGCGCCCCGCGATCGAAGAGTCGCTGCGGTGGATGCCGACCGACCCGATGTTCTCGCGTCACGTCACCCGCGACGTCGAGTTCCACGGTGTGGAGCTTCCTGCAGGTTCGGTGCTGCACCTGTGCCTCGGTGCGGCCAACCGTGACCCGGCGCGTTGGGATCGCCCCGACGACTACGACCTCGCGCGACCTCCGAAGCCCGCCCTCGCGTTCGGCAACGGTCCGCACGTGTGCCTCGGCATGCATGTCGCCCGGGCCGAGATGGCCGTCGGCATCAATGCGCTGCTCGACCGGCTCCCGAACCTGCGACTCGATCCCGACGCGGAACCGCCGCAGTTCATCGGCATGTACGAGCGCGGCGCGACCGCGCTTCCCGTCGTCTTCGGATGACCCACCCCAGGAGGTCCACGTGAGCGACGCGGGATACCAGCAGCCCGACATCTCCCTGATCGGGGAGGACCACGTGCGCCGCTACCGAGAAACCGGCGGCGAGGTCGGCTACCTCTGGAACGACGTGCCGATTCTGTTGCTGACCACCACCGGGCGCAAGAGCGGCGAGCCGCGCACCTCTGCGCTGATCTTCGGTCGCGACGGCGACGACTACCTCATCGTCGCGTCGATGGGCGGCGCGCCCCAGCATCCGTCGTGGTACCTCAACCTCACCGCGAACCCCGCGGCCGAGATCCAGGTGAAGGCCGACGTCATCCCCGTCATCGGGCGCACCGCGAGCGACGACGAGAAGCCGCGCTTGTGGGCGATCATGACCGGGCTGTGGCCCAACTACGACGCCTACCAGTCGCGTACTGATCGCGCGATCCCGATTGTGGTGCTGTCCCCGGCGTGACCGCCGCCGGGTACCCCCTCGCTTCGGTCGAGCGCGCCGTCGATCGGTCGCCGGCGACGCAACAACTCCGCGCGCGGCGCGTCGAGCAGACGAAGCAGATCGTCGACGCGGCGCGGCGCTTGATCGCCGAGCGCGGCAACCAGTTCACGACGCAGGAACTCGTGAAGGAGGCGGGCGTCGCGCTCCAGACCTTCTACCGACTCTTCGCGGGCAAGGACCAGCTGTTGCTCGCGGTGTTCGACGACCTGATCGCCGAGCAGTGCGCGCAGTACGAGCAGGCGGCACGCGAACTCGCTGATCCGGTCGCGCGGTTGCGCTTCTACATCACGACCGCGTTGGAGTCCGTGGCCGCGGAAGACGGCGGCATCGCACCGCGCTTCGTCACCGCCGAGCACTGGCGGCTCTACCAGCTCTTCCCCGCCGAGATGAACGAGGCGACGCAACCGTTCACCGATCTCGTGGCGCGCCAACTCGAGCTGGCGGCCGCCGACGGGTTGTTGGCGCCCGCCGACATCGAGCGCGACGCGTGGTTCGTGACCAAGTTGGTCATGGCCGTGTTCCACCACTACGCGTTCGCCGACGACGCGATGGATGCGGAGACCATCGGCGATCAGCTGTGGGAGTTCTGCGCCGCCGCGCTCCGGGCAGGCGGGCCGGGGAAACCGAAATGAGAAGGGGACCGACATGGGGGGAATCGAGATGCGACGGAACGCACGACGAGGAGCACGCGCCGGCATCGGCCTGATCGCGTCCACGCTGCTGGTGACGGCGGGTTTGGCCACGGTGGGCGGGGCCGCGGTCCGCGCCACCGACCCCGGGGTGACGGCCAAGACCATCACGCTCGGGTACATCTACCCGGGGACGGGAGTCGCGGCCTCGATCTCGAAGAACGGCATCAAGGGCTTCCAGGCTCGTATCGACCGCCAGAACGCGCAGGGTGGCGTCAACGGTCGGAAGATCGAGGTTGAAGCCGTCGACGACGGGTCTTCGGGCCAGAACCTCACGGGCGCGCAAGACCTGGTGGAGAACCGTCACGTTTTCGCGGTGGTGAACCAGTCGCCGTTCGCCTTCCTGTCGTACCGCTGGCTGCTCGAGCACCAGGTACCGATGATCGGTGCCGGGACCGACGGCACGTACTACGCCCAGAAGGGCAACGAAGACGTGCTCAACATGGCGGGGAACTCGGTCCCGCTCACCGGCCTGACCTACGACGCGGGTGCACGCGCGATGAAGATGCTCGGCGGAACGAAGGCGGGGGCACTGGCGTACGGGGCGGCGTCGTCGTCGGTCGCGTCGGCGAAGGCGTTCATGAACTACGCGGTGCCGTCGGTGGGTCTCGACCCCGTGTACACGAACACGTCGGTCGACTTCGGCAGTTCCGACGTCGGCCCGCTCGTCCTCGGGATCAAGAATTCGGGTGCGAACGCGGTGTACCTCCCGATGGCGGCGGCGACGAACATCGCGATCGCGCAAGGACTCAAGCAGAACGGCGTCGACATGAAGGCGACCGTCCTCGCGACGGGATACGGCCAGGACCTGCTCGACTCGCCCGCCGCCCAGGCGCTCGATTCCAGCGCGTTGTTCCTCACCGGCTTCCAGCCGGTGGAGCTCAAGACCGCCGCGACCAAGAAGTTCCAGGCCGACTTGAAGAAGTACGCGGGCTTCACCGGCGTGCCCGACTACGGGATGTACACGGGGTACGTCATCGCCGAGTTCGCCATTCTCGGCCTCCAACAGGCGGGCAAGACACTGACTCGTCGAGGCCTGATCGATGGCGTGCACAAACTCGGTACGTACGACGAAGCCGGGTTGGCGTGTCAACCGGTCGACCTGAGCCTTGCGAATCGGGCCAAGACCCCTCCGCGCGGATGCTCCTATTTTCTCCAGTTGAAGAACGGCAAGTTCGTGCCCTTCCCCAAGAGCGGCATGCCGATCGTCGGCAAGCTCGTCGGTGATCCGGCCGCGCTTGCGCAGGCGGCGAGCGGCGCACCGGTCACGACGACGACTGCCGCGGCGGCTCCATGACGCCGATCGCGGTCGAGGTGCCCGACACGCTCGACGAGCTGTTGACCCCGGAGTGGCTGACCGCCGCGCTGTCGGCGCGGTTTCCGGGCGTCGACATCACCGGAGTCACGCGGGGTCCGGTGGTCGAGCGACTGTCGACGAACGCGCGATTCCGTATCGAGGGCGCGCGGGAACTGCCGGCCGGCTTGTCGCCGACGTTGTGCGTGAAGGGATACTTCTCCGATGTCGGGCGAACCATCGCGGGGGTCGGCGAGCCGGAGGCGTGCTTCTACCGCGACCTCGCCGACACCATCGGCGTGCGCACGCTGCACGCGGTGTGGGCCGACGTCAATCCGCAGACGCGTCATGGTGTGGTGATCACCGAGGATGTCGTTGCCGCCGACGGCGTGTTCCTCGACGCCCTGAGCCCCTACTCGGTGGAGCAGACGGCGCGCAGCCTCGAGCAGCTCGCGCGTCTCCACGCCTTCGCGTGGGATGACCCGGCTCGCGTGGATGCGACGTGGCTCGTGCCGCGCGTCGCGAGCGCGTTGCAGACGCGCGGCGTGAACGAAATCCGCGGCAACTTCGAAGGACCGAACGGCGTCGGTGTTCCCGAAGCCATCCGTGACCCTGAGGCCCTGGTCGACGCGTTCGGGACGCTCGCGGCCGGTCAGCCTGGTCCCGGGTGGACCGTGATCCACGGCGACACGCACGTTGGCAACGCGTTCCTCGACGCGGAGGGTCGGCCGGGGCTGCTCGACTGGCAACTCGTCCAACATGGTCACTGGAGCATCGACGTCGGCTACCACATCGCGTCGGCGCTGGATCCGGCCGAGCGCGCCGACGCTGAACGCGACCTGCTCACCCACTACCTGGATCAGCTGCGCGCCGAGGGCGTGAGCCCGCCGCCATTCGACGAAGCGTGGACCGACTATCGCCGCGCGATCGCGTACGGGTTCTTCCTGTGGGGCATCACCCTGTACGTGAGTCCCGACGTCATCGCCGCGCTGCTCCATCGGCTTGGCACGGCCGCACTCGAGCTCGACTCCTACGCCGCGCTCGCAGGTGGTCGCTGATCGGCCAACCCGGCACGGACCGGTGGTTTTGGGGCAGACTGCGGGCCGGCACGAGGAGGAGTCGTCATGGATCGCCACGAACGAATCGACGAGCAGCTCGCGAACGTCCCGCTGTTCTCCGGGCTCTCGAAGAAGGAGCTGAGGCTGATCTCGCAGCTGGCGACCTACCTCGAGGAGCCCGCGGGAACGGTGCTGACCGAGGAGGGCAAGGTCGGACACGAGTTCATCATCGTGCTCGACGGCGAGATCGTGATCAGCCAGGGCGGCCAGGTCGTCGCCGAACGGGGCCCCGGGTCCTACGTGGGTGAGATCGCGCTGCTCGACCACCGACCCCGCACCGCGACGGTCGTGGCCAAGACTCCCGTCTCCATCGAAGTGATCGGACAGCGTGAGTTCGCCGGTCTGCTGGCCGAAGTGCCCGAACTCTCCCAGCAGCTCCTCGCCACCGTCGCGCGCCGCCTCGCCGATCTCGACCAGACCAAGGACTGACGCCGCTCGCCTGGACGCCGGTCGTAGGCGAGCTCGCTCAAGCCCCCCCTCTCAAGCCCTGAGCCGACGCGGCCGATCTTCTCGCACCGGGAAGGGCAGCCCGGCCGGAGGGTCTGCCATGAGCCGCGTCAGTCACACGACCGTCACCGAGTCGGAGCTCCAACGGGCGCTCGATTGCGGCGAGCTGGTCCGCCTCTACCAGCCGATCGTCGACCTCGCGTCGGACGAGCCGGTGTACGTCGAGGCGCTGCTGCGGTGGGAACGTCCTGGCCTCGCACTGCTCGGGCCCCGTGACTTCCTGGTCGACGAGGACGAGAGCGCGTTGATCGCGCGCATCGGATGGTCGGTCGTGATCGAAGCCGCCCGCCGCGCCGGCCACTGGCGTCGCACCTACCCCGACCGGCCCATCACGGTGTCGGTCAACCTCTTCCCGAGTCAGGTTGCCGCGCGCGACCTGGCGTCACGCGTCGAGCACCTCCTCTTCGACAACGAGGTTCCCGGCCCGCGCGCGCTCGCGTTCGAAGTGCGCGAGCGCGAGCTCCTCGGGAACCGTCACCGCGCCCGCAACCGCGACCGCCTCACCGCGCTTCGCAACGTCGAGGTCGAGATCGTGATCGACGACCTCGGTGCCGCCGCCGCCATCACCGACGTCGGCGCCGACGAGCTCTGTCACTCGACGGTCGAGCTGCTCGAAGTCCTCGCGTCGTTCCCTCTCGACGTGGTGAAGCTCGATCCGGGGTTCGTGGCGCGGCTGGAAACCGACAAGCAGATCGCGGCAGTCGTCGCAGCCGCGCACGCCGCAGATCTACGCGTGGTCGCGCTCGGCGTGGAGGAAGCCGATGCCGTGGGGCGAGCGCGTGACGCCGGCTTCGACCTCGCCCAGGGCTTCTTCTTCTTCCGGCCCGGACCACCCGCAACGGTGGACCGATTGCTCGCGCGTCGATGAACGGTTCTCGGCCGGGGTGGGTAGCCTGGCCGGATGGCCGATCAGGCCCGGTTCGCCGAGCTCGCGATGCCCTACATGTCTGCGCTGTATTCGGCAGCGTTGCGGATGACGCGCAACCCGTCCGACGCGGAAGACCTCGTGCAGGAGACGTACCTGCGCGCCTATCGCGGCTTCGGTGGGTTCAAGGACGGCACGAACCTGAAGGCGTGGCTCTACAAAATTCTGACGAACACCTTCATCAACTCGTACCGGGCCAAGAAGCGTCGCCCCGACGAAGTCGATCTCGACGACACCGAAGACTTCTTCCTCTTCCGGCGGCTCGGCGGGCTCGAAGCAGCTGCGGCGGGCCGCACGCCCGAGACCGAGGTGCTCGAGAGCATTCCCGACGAGGTCGTGAAGGAGGCGCTCGAAGCGCTGCCCGAGCAGTTCCGCATGGCGGTCTTGCTCGCCGACGTCGAAGGCTTCTCCTACAAGGAGATCGCCGAGATCACCGACGTGCCGATCGGCACAGTGATGAGCAGGCTCCATCGAGGAAGAAAGCAGCTTCAAGAGCGGTTGTGGGACTTCGGTCGCGAACGCGGCCTGATTCCGAACACGCCGACGGTTCCCGATCCGGCACCGGCACCCGAAGCCGCTGGTCACGCGGGGGGTTAGAGCACCACGATGGACTGCGACAAGGTGAGCTACCGCGTGTACGGCTACCTCGACGGCGAGCTCACCGTCTGGCGCCGCTGGACCATTCGCCGCCACTTGTACAAGTGCCCACCGTGTGCGCAGGGATTCGATTTCGAGATCGAGCTGCGCCAGGTGATCTCGACCAAGTGCCGAGACGACGCGCCACCCGAGTTGCACCGGCGTATCGCCGAGGCGCTCGGGGTGCCGTTTCCACCCGACGACGCAGGCCCGATCGACCGCTCCGTGTAGCGGTCGGAGGCGCGGAGGGAACTAGGGTCGTGGCGTCCCGATCCGGAGGCATCCCCTACCAGGAGCTGCTCGTGAAAACGGCTCGTGCCCGCGTCGCCTACATCGTGACGCTGTCGCTCGTGGTGCTGGTGAGCCTGGCCGCGCCGGCGGGCGCGACAACTCCGGTTCTCGCCAACGAAAAGTTCAAGTGGTTCTACTGGATCGGCTTCGTCCTCGCTGCGAGCATGGCGCTGTGGCTGCTCGCCACCGCGGTCGGCTATTACATCCGGGTGATCCGGCCGAAGCACCGGGGTCGCCAGTCCTCATGACGCTGCGCCCGGTACGCGCCAGCTCGTGACCCCCACGCCCGCGATCGCGGTGGTGGAGCCCGCTCCGGCCACCGCGCTCAACGATCCGATCGATTGGGCGCTGGCGGAGAAGGTGGCGCGCCGGTTCAGCGGACGCGAACCGCTGGCGGCGTCGTACCTCGCGGGTTCGATGCGCCGCGACTTCGAAGCGGTGACCACAGAGGCGGAAGCGCTCGTGGCCGACTACACGGGTTTGCGCGCACCCGGCCCGGCGCGCGCACAGGTCGTCGACCGCAGCTCGTGGGTGTCGGCCAACGTCGCGTCGATGCAGCGCTTGCTCGAGCCGCTCACCACGCGCGTCGGCGAACGCATGGCCTCGAGCCGAGTTGCTCCCATCGGCCGTCGCGTCGCGGGTACCGAGACCGGCGTGCTCCTCGGTTATCTCGCGCAGCGCGTGCTGGGTCAGTACGACCTGCTGGTGCTCGACGACGACGCCGCCGCCGACGCGGTGTATTACGTGGGCGGCAACATCCTCGCGTTGGAGAAGCGCTTCGCGTTCCGTCCGCGTGACTTCCGGCTGTGGATCGCGATCCACGAGGTCACCCATCGGGCCCAGTTCACGGGGGTGCCGTGGATGAAGGGCTACTACCTCTCGTTGGTGGAGAGCACGCTGTCGTCGATCGATCCCGACCCGCGCCGGCTGGTCCAGGCGCTGGCGCGCGCGGCCGACGAGTTTCGCAACGGTCGGAATCCGCTCGACGACGGCGGGCTCGTCGCGCTCATCGCGAGCGACGAGCAGCGGGGCGCGCTCGCCAACGTGCAAGCGTTGATGTCGCTGCTCGAAGGCCACGGCAACGCAGTGATGAACCAGGTCGGGCGCGAGCACGTCGCCGGCCAAGCCCGCATGGCCCGCGTGCTGCACGCACGGCGCCAGAGCTCGGGGATGGCCGCGTTCCTCCAGAAATTGGTGGGGCTCGAATCGAAGATGCGCCAGTACGAGGTGGGTGAGACGTTCGTCGCCGCGGTCGAGCGCGAGGCCGGCCCACGAGGAATCGACGCCGCGTGGCGCGGTCCCGAGTTCCTGCCCACGGTCGACGAGCTGAGTCGACCGACCGACTGGCTGGCCCGGGTCGACGGCGCGGCCTGATGGTGTCCGCCGCGCCCGCGGTGGACGGCCTCGCCGCATGGCGCGCCCAGTTCCGAGAGCAGGTCGACGATCTCGCGGCGCCGGTGGTCGTCGCGTGTTCGGGTGGTGCCGACTCGGTCGCGTTGCTCGTGCTTGCGATCGACGCCGGACTGGCACCGGTCGCGGTGCACGTCGACCACGCGTTGCGCACAGCAAGCGCGGGTGACGCCGATGCGGTGTGCGCGATGGCGGCGAACCTCGGGGTGCCGATGCAGACGGTGCGCGTCGACGTCGGTCACGGTCCGAACCTCGAAGCCCGCGCGCGCGCGGCGCGCTACGCAGCACTCGAGGGGGCGCGCGTCGCCGTCGGGGCCGAGGTCGTTCTCGTCGGGCACACCATCGACGACCAAGCCGAGACCGTGCTCCTCAACCTCTTGCGCGGCGCCGCCGCGTCGGGACTCGCGGGCATGGCGCCGCGCAACGACCACATCGTGCGCCCGCTGCTGGGGTTCCGCCGTTCCGACACGCAAGCGATCTGTGCCGCGCTCGGGCTGACCGTGCTCCACGACCCGATGAACGACGACCGGTCGTTCCGGCGCGTCGTCATCCGTCACGACGTGTTACCCATGCTGTCGGAGCTCGCGGAACGCGATCTCGTCCCCGTGCTGGCGCGTCAAGCCGAGATCCTCCGAGCAGAATCGGAGTTCCTCACCGCGCTCGCCGTCGACGTCTGGCCCGACGCCGATCCACCGCGCGCCGCCATCCTCGCGACCATGCCGGTGGCGCTCGCTCGGCGCGCGGTCCGGCAGTGGCTGGGCGATCCGCCGCCGTCGGCCGCCGAAGTCGAACGCGTGCTCGCGGTCGCTCGCAGCGACGCGCTCGGCACCGAGCTCGCGGGTGGACGC
>Ga0075026_100001377_pt1 | contig 10223 bp, 7 predicted proteins | sample Str012_2_FD_71392 | JGI IMG/M metagenome (GOLD analysis project Ga0075026, IMG submission 71392) | Freshwater sediment microbial communities in response to fracking from Pennsylvania, USA - Straight Creek_MetaG_SC_2012 | ecosystem: Environmental > Aquatic > Freshwater > Creek > Sediment...
CAGGCCCAACCGGGAAAGGACAGCGAAGTGCCCTCCAACCGTGTACTGGCCTCGGCCGGTACGGGAGACCATTTCAGCGACCTCTTCGTCAAACAGAACGCCCTGGCCGGTGACCCGGACATGGTAACGCTGAACCCCAAAGCCATCCCTTTCGTCAAGGACTACCTGGACGATAACTACGACCGCCTTCAGCACATGAAGGACTGGGGGGAACCTTATTTCAAGATGATCGAGCGGATCCTGGTCAAGTACAACCTCCCCAGGGAGCTTAAATACCTGGCCGTGATCGAGTCCGACCTCAAGTCCGACGCCCTCTCCTGGGCGGGCGCCCGTGGTCCATGGCAACTGATGCCGGAAACCGGTCGTGATCTTGGCCTCAAGGTATCCCGCAGCCATGACGAGAGGACGGACCTGGCGAAAAGCACCCGTGCTGCCGCCCTGTACTTGCGTGATCTCTACGGTGAACTCGGCGATTGGCTGCTGGTGATCGCTGCATACAACGGTGGCCAGGCCCGCGTTGACCAGGCCATACGCCGCTCGGGAAGCCGTGACTTCTGGAAACTCCAGTATCAACTGCCTGCGGAGTCCCGCATGCACGTCAAGAAATTCATCGCCACGCATTATATCATGGAAGGCCAGGGTGGGGAGACCACCTCCGGCGCCGCAGAAAAGAAGAATTGGATCCCGGAAATGGATTCAGCCCTGGTGGCCGGCACCGTCACGCGCACCCTGATGGGTAAATACCATTCCCTCGTGGTATCTAAATGGCTGACCATGGACGTACAAGTATTCAATCGCCTGAACCCGCGATTCGACATGCTCGTGACCACGGAAAGCTATACGCTCCGCCTGCCTGCGGAAAAGATGGAGTACTTCAATGCACACCGTCTCCAGATCCTGGAGGAGTCCGTGCAGTTTCTCCTTAGCAACCAACCGGATGAGGCGGAGGTCTATCCCCAGGATATCCGCATCCTTGACCTCAAGCAACAGGCTGTTGCCAGTGCCCGCATCCCCTGATGTTCAAGGACCTTTGCCGGCAGCCCTTTCCAATGCTTGTTGCATCGCACTTGCCTTGAGCAAGCATTCTGCATATTCGCGCCGTGCATCCGCGTAGAAGGTGATCCCCGACCCGGTCGGGAAGGAAAGACGCCCCGTCTTACCGTGATACAAAAGACTCCGTATGACCACGTTGAGGTCGAAATCGCCGTCCGGGGTGAAATACCCGACCGCGCCTGAGTACAGTCCCCTCCTGAAACCTTCATAGTGCTCGATCAACTCCATCACCCGCCGCTTCGGCGCGCCGGTCATCGATCCCATGGGGAAGGTGGCACGCAGGATGTCCGTAAAGGTCAATGCAGGATCAGGAATACCGCTGATGGTCGACACCATCTGGTGCACCTGCGGGAATGAACGCACCCCGAACAGTTCGTCCACCTGTACGGAACCTTCCATGCACACGCGCGAAAGGTCATTGCGCACCAGGTCGACCACCATGACATTCTCCGACCTTTCCTTGCTGCTCCCGGATAGCGCCAGCCGGCTGGCTTCGTCCTGCCCCGGATCTGAAGGATGCCTGGGCGCTGTGCCTTTCACAGGTTGTGAATGGAGCCTTCCGCCCGCACGGCGCAAGAAACGCTCGGGGCTAGCACAGAGCAGGTATGCATCGCCGGAACGGTATAAAGCAGAGAATGGATTGGGAGAGACCTGGGAAAGGACCGCATGGACGCTCACCGGATCAAGGCGAACATTTTCCGCCACATGCTCCATGCAGAAGTTCAACTCATAGCAATCACCCCTTCGGATATGGTCGTGCAGGCTCGAAATGATGGCAACATAGTCTTCTTCGGACTTCCCATGACGTATGGCCCCCATTTCCAGAAGACCCGGTGTTGAGGCCTCTTTGGGCGCCTCAAGGATCTCCTGAAGAACGGCTTCATGATGTTCGCCATGGATGCCGATCGACAATGCACCGTTACTGAGTGTCATGAGCACTTCGGGAACGAAAAGTCCGATATCGCCGAATCCGGTAAGGTCCGGATGTGACGAAGCCATCGGCTCGATCTCGTTCTTGAGGTCGTAAGCGAAATGGCCCAATGTCCAGTCCCGGTGACGAGAGAGAAAATCATCGAGACCTGCCAATGCCATAACCGGCTTCGGTGCATACTGGTGTCGAACGCCGGCTCCCAGCAGGACATCCTGGCCATGCAAGGGGAATGCATAGCCATGGTCGTCCAGAAAACAAAAAATGTTGAACCGGGAAGCCCAGTTCAACATCTTCATCTTCGTTCCGGCGATGTCCTTTACGGGGAAGGAACGGAAGATCCTATGCATGGAACTCAAAAGTCATCATCGTCATCGTCGTATCCGCCACTGTCGTCAAAATAGCCAAGATCCTTGAATTCTTCGTCGACGGGAAGATCTTCCTCTTCTTCCCCTTTTTTGCCAACCTTCTTGGCGGTGGTGGATCGGGGAATGTCGAATTCATCGAAATCAGGGTCCCAGTCGTCTTCCTCTGCGGGCTTCTCCCAATCGTCCTCGACCTCTTCGGCCTCGTCATCCTCCTCGTCTCCACCTGCCTTGCCCTTTGCAGCGGGGCGTCCGGGTTTCTTGGCAACATTGTCATCTTCCGTCTCCTGCACATCGTCCTCCTCCTCATCTTCTTTCTTGCGTCCTTTGGAGGGAGACTTTTTCGCGGGAGACTCGGACTCGTTGCCTGCGGATTTTTTCGCAGTCGTCTTTTTTTCCTTTTCAGCCTTGGCCATACGGTTGACAGGGTTATCTGCGTAAAATTTCCACGGATTTTTTAATCCGCCAAATTATTTTCCGGATTTTTTCCGGCTTTAAGCCTGGCTTCAGGCAAGGATGATCTGGTCTCGTCCGGGGCCGTTCGAAATATACTTCACGGGGACCTTGAGATATTCGTTGATATGGGCGATGTATTCCTTCATGCGAAGGGGCAGGGCTTCCGCGGCTTTGACCTTGCTGATGTCCGTTTTCCAGCCCGGGAAGCTGCGGTAGGTCGGAGTGATCTCTGTCTTCATCATCTGGTAGGGTACCTGGCGCGTGGCGCGGCCGTTGATGACGTATTCCTCGCAAACCTTAAGTTCCTCGAAGGCGTCGAGCACATCGGCCTTGGTCATCACCAGTCGGGTGACCCCGTTGACCATGCAGGCGAAATGAAGCGCCACCAGGTCGATCCAGCCGCAGCGACGGGGCCTGCCGGTCGTGGCACCGAACTCATTGCCCACTTTGCGCAGCAATTCGCCGGTCTCGTCATGCAACTCCGTGGGGAAAGGTCCACTGCCCACGCGGGTGCAATAGGCCTTGGTCACGCCGATCACTTCCCGGATCTGCTGCGGTGCCACCCCCAGGCCGGTGCAAACGCCGGCTGAAATGGTGTTCGAGGAGGTCACGAAGGGGAAGGTTCCAAAGTCGACGTCCAGCATGCTTCCCTGGGCGCCTTCCGCCAGCACCTTCTTGCCTTTGGCAATGCGCTCGTTCAGGAAATATTCGCCGTTCACGATGTTCAGCTCACGCATGAACTCGAGGGCCTCGAAGTATTCCTCTTCCCAGGCCGTGATATCCTCCATGAATCCCATGGAGTCCAGCAGACGCTGGTGCTTGAGGCGGAGTTTGATGTATTGTGTCGTGAAATTGCGGTCAAGCAGGTCGCCCACGCGCAGGCCGTTGCGTCCGGTCTTGTCCATGTAGGCCGGGCCGATGCCCTTGAGTGTGGAGCCGATCTTGTCATTGCCCTTGAGCATCTCAGAGGCTTTGTCCAGCGCACGATGCGTCGGCAGGATCAGGTGAGTACGCTCGGAAATGTACAGGTTCTTCCGGCTGTCCACGCCAAAGGCCGCCACCTTGTCCGCCTCTTTACGGAGGGTGACCGCATCCAGCACGACGCCGCTTCCGATGAGGTTGACGGTGTTGTCATGGAAGATTCCCGAAGGGATCTGGTGCAGTACGATCTTGTTGCCATTGACATAAAGGGTATGCCCTGCATTCGGACCTCCCTGGAAACGGGCGATGATGTCATAGTCCGGGGCGAAGTGATCCACGATCTTGCCTTTCCCCTCATCGCCCCACTGAAGTCCGAGTAATACGTCAACCATTTGTTCTGAATTGAAAGCGCCGCAAAAATACAGGAATGCACCTAAAGGGGGAAATCGGCCTTTTCACATGCATCAGGCCGCCTCGGTATCGTATCGTTCCACAGACTGGATGCCAGGAAGTTGCTTCAGGTGAGAGAGCAGGTTCTCCAGTTCGTCCTTGTCGTGCACATAAATCCTGATGTTGCCGCGGAAGATGCCCTCCCGGGCTTCGATGGTCAGGGCATTGATGTTCAGCCTCAGCTCGCCGGAGATCAGGTTCGTGATCTTATGGATGACCCCCACATCATCCAGGCCGACGATCTTCAGGCCGGTGAGGAAGGAGATCTCCTTGTTTTTGGCCCACTTTGTCTTGACCACGCGATGTCCGAAATTGGCCATCAGCCGGGCAGCATTGGGACAGTTGGTGCGGTGAATGATCAGGCCCTTGCCGGTGGAGACGAATCCGAAGACGTCATCGCCCGGAATGGGCTTGCAACAGTTGGCCAGGGTGTATACGATCTTGTCACTGCTCTCACCGAAGATGATGAGTTCCGCGTCCTTCTTGGGCAATGTCCTGGAGAGGTCGACCTCGGCCTTGACCTCCTCCGTCTTCTGGGGCTTGGGCGATTCGATGCGGTCTCCCAGGACGGTGAAATCCTTGAGTTCCTTCAGATCGATCGACCGGATCGCAATGCGATAGAAAAGGTCGAGGTGCGACTGCAATTTGTAGTACGCAACGACCTCATCGATGTTGTGCGTGGTGAAGGTGGCCCCCATCTGGTCCAGCTTGCGCATGAGCGTGTACCGACCATCATCCGCCACCTTGCGCTTCTCTTCCTTGAGGGCATCCTTGATCTTGTTCCGGGCCTTGGCCGTGACGACGAAGGCCAGCCAGTCCTCCGATGGTTTCTGCTTGTTGGAAGTGATGATCTCGATCTGGTCGCCGCTGCGCAGCTTATAGGAGATCGGCACCAGCTTGTGGTTGACCTTCGCACCGATGCACTTCGCGCCGATGGCGGAGTGGATGTGGAAAGCAAAGTCCAGCGCCGAGCTCTCGACCGGCAGCATCTTGACGTCCCCTTTCGGTGTGTAGACATATATCTCCTCCGCCAGAAAGGAGGTCTTGAAGTCCTGGAGAAAATCGATGGAGTTCACGTCCTGGTTGCTGAGTGCTTCGCGGATCTGCCCGAACCATTTGTCGAAGCGGTCCTCTTCGTTGGCCCCCTCTTTGTATTTCCAGTGGGCGGCGAGGCCCTTCTCGGCGATCTCGTTCATGCGCTTGGAGCGCACCTGCACTTCGACCCATTTGCCCTGGGGACCCATCACGGTGGTGTGCAGGGCCTCGTAGCCATTGGACTTCGGATTGCTGAGCCAGTCGCGCAGGCGCTCCGGGGCCGGGGTGTACATGTCCGTTACGAAGGAATACACTTTCCAGCAGTCTTCTTTCTCCCGCTCCGGGGCGGAGTTGACGATGATGCGGATGGCGAACAGGTCATAGACCTCTTCGAACTCGACCCCCTTCTTCTTCATCTTGTTCCAGATGGAGTGGATCGACTTGGGCCGGCCGTAGATCTCGAAGTCGAAGCCCGCCTTGTCCATTTTGTCGCGGATGGGCTTGATGAACTCATTGATGTATCGTGTCCGTTCGCGCTTTGTTTCGGCGAGTTTACGGGCGATCTCGCGGTAGGTGTCCGGCTCGAGGTATTTCATCGCCAGGTCCTCGAGTTCGGTCTTGATGGCATAAAGGCCCATGCGGTGTGCAAGGGGGGCGTACACATAGACTGTCTCGGAAGAGACTTTGAGCTGCTTCTCGCGCTTCATGCTGTCCAGCGTGCGCATATTGTGCAGGCGGTCGGCCAGCTTGATGAGGATGACACGGGGGTCGTCCGTCAGGGTGAGGAGGATCTTCTTGAAGTTCTCCGCCTGCTGTGAAGTGTTGGCGTCCACCACATTGGAGATCTTGGTCAGCCCGTCGATGATGCGGGCGATCTCGGATCCGAATTCCCGTTCGACATCGTCGAGTGTCACGTCCGTATCCTCCACGGTATCATGCATCAGGCCGCAGATGGTGGATCGTACGCCCAGGCCGATCTCCTCCACGCAGATGCGGGCTACGGTCAACGGGTGGAAGATGTAAGGTTCACCGCTTTTACGGCGCATCGTCTTATGGGCGTCCACCGCGATCTCGAACGCCCGGCGCACCTGTTCCTTGTCTCCAGGCTTCAGCTTGGGCTTCAGCATCCGGAGCAAGGCACGGTACTGGCGCACGATCTCCTTGTTCTCCTGTTCGATCGTCAGGTTGTAGAGCGGCTGGACCGATTGTTCCTCGAGCGTATCCATGGACACCAAATTTACTGAAAAACGGGCGTATTGCGGATTTATAGCGGGAATGGCATACCTTTGCCAGCCTTCGGAACGTCCCCCCGGGAACGCTCTCAGAACCCTGCAGCGGGTGTGGTGAAATTGGCAGACACGCCAGACTTAGGATCTGGTACCGCAAGGTTTGGGGGTTCGAGTCCCCCCACCCGCACATCCCGGGAACATGTCCGAAACCCTCATCCCGATACAAACCGACACAGAAATATGCCCACCGTAACAAGAGACAACATCGGCCTGCTGAACGACAGGATAACGGTGACCGTCAACAAGGAAGACTACTTCCCTACCTTCGAAAAGGCGCTGAAACAATATGCCAAAAGCGCAAACATTCCGGGTTTCCGCAAGGGCATGGTGCCCGCCGGCGTCATCCGCAAGATGCACGGGCCTTCCGTGTTCGCCGACGAAGTGCTGCGCAGCATCGAACGCAACCTGATGGATTACCTCCGCCAGGAGAAGCTGGACATCTTCGCCCAGCCCCTTCCGTCCGAAGACAACTCAGCCGAGGGTATCAACATGGACCATGCCGGTGACTACACCTTCACCTTCGAAGTGGGGCTCAAGCCCGCCTTCGAATTGGCCGACCTCAAGAAAGCCAAGGTGACATTCCACAAGGTGGAGGTCAACGACGAAATGGTCGAAGAGGAACTGGACCGCCTGCGCACCCGCCTGGGCAAGATGCAGGAACCGGAGTCCGTCACCACCGAAGACAACGTGCTCAACGTGGCTTTCCAGGCCAGCGATGCGGATGGCAACCCTACGGAGGGTGCTCCCGTGAAGGAGAACTCACTGCTGGTGAAATATTTCAGCGAGCCCTGGCGCAAGAAGCTCATGGGCGCGAAGAAGGATGATGCCTTCACCGTCGTGTTGAACGATGCTTTCGGAGACAAGGAGCGTGAATGGCTGGCCGGCGACCTGGGCCTCGACAAGAACGATGCCGCCGCCCTGGGACAGTCCTTCAAAATGATGATCGCCAAAGTCGGGCTGGTCGAGAAGCGCGAACTCAACGAAGAATTCTTCAAGGAAGCCTATCCCGCCAAGGAGATCAAGACCGAGGCGGAACTGCGCGAGACCCTTCGCCAGGACATCCAGGAATACTGGGACAAGCAATCCCGCAGCCATCTTCAGCATGAGCTTTACCATGTGCTGAATGAACACACCGAAATGCAATTCCCGGAGACCTTCCTGCGTCGCTGGCTTCAGACCGGTGGTGATGAGCCCAAGACCTCCGAACAGGTCGAGCAGGAGTTCCCCACGTTCAAGAATCAATTGCGCTGGACACTGGTCAGCGACCGCATCGTCAGCGAACAGCAACTGCAGGTGACCCCTGACGAGATGAAAGAATACATGAAACAGCAGGTGCTCGGCTATTTCGGTGGCATGAACATGGGCGGCGACATGGGTTGGCTGGACAGCTATGTGGACCGTATGATGAAGGACGAACAGCAGCTTGAATCCAACTATCGTCGCTTGCTGACCGAGAAAGTCTTCGAATGGGCAGAGAAGCAGGTGACCCCGACAGAGAAGAAGGTCGCCGTGGCCGATTTCCTGAAACTCCAGGAAGCGCACGCGCACGAGCATTGATGTCAATTCGTCCAGTACGATACCGGCCATGGGCTTCCAGCCCATGGCTTTTTTTATACCTGTCAGGTGACCTGTGCAGTTCTCATGGCATTTTGTCCGGTTTGGCGCCTCGCACGGTATTTGGTCGGCATAATGCTTTAAATTGCCGCTAATTCTGAAATACAAGCGTATGAACTTTGGAAAAGAGTTTGAAAAATTCGCCATAAAGGACCGGGGCATCTCCAGCAATACATTGCACGGGTACACCAACCATATGGTCACCAACCTTACCCCGAACATCATCGAGGAGAGGCCAATGAATGTGGCCGTCATGGACGTGTACAGCCGCCTCATGATGGACCGCATCATCTTCCTCGGCTATCCGATCACAGACGAGGTGGCCAATATCGTGACCGCACAGTTGCTGTTCCTGGACAGCACCGACCGCACCCGCGACATCCAGATGTACATCAACAGCCCGGGAGGTTCCGTTTACTCGGGCATGGGGGTGTATGATACCATGCAGTATGTGACCCCCGACGTATCCACCATCTGCATCGGCGTGGCCGCCTCCATGGCTGCCGTACTGATGTGTGCCGGCACGCAGGGCAAGCGCACCGCGTTGAAGCACTCGCGTATCATGATGCACCAGCCCAGCGGCGGTGCCGGCGGCCAGGCCTCCGACATCGAGATCACCGTATCGCAGGTCAAGAAATTGAAAAAGGAACTTTACGAGGTGGTGGCACACCACAGCAGTCAGCCCCTCGAGAAGATCCAGGCCGATTTCGACCGCGACTTCTGGATGACAGCCATCGAAGCCAAGGAATACGGCCTGGTGGATGAAGTGCTCCTGCTCAATCCCCGCAAACAGAAGAAAGACTGATCAACCACATAACGACACCGACCATGCAATACATCAATAAGAAGCGGTCCGTGAGGCTGGACGACGAGGAAGAGGAACCCAAAGTACCCGAGAACCCGATGGAGAAAATGATCTCCTCGGCCAAGTTCGACCAGAAGTTCATCGATCAGCGCAAGATATTCCTGTGGGGCGCCGTCGACGAGAAGAGTGCGAAGGACATCACCTCCCGCTTGTTCTACCTCGATGCAGTAGATCCCGGAAAGGAAATCACGTTCTACATCAACAGCCCGGGTGGCGTTGTCACGCACGGCATGGTCATCTATGACACCATGCGCATGATCAACAGCCCCGTCTCCACCATATGCATGGGCATGGCCGCCTCCATGGGCAGCATCCTGCTCAGTGGTGGCAAGAAAGGACGCCGGTTCATCTTCCCCTCAGGTGAAGTGATGATCCACCAGCCCAGCGGCGGCGGACAAGGCACCTCGGCCGACCTGGAGATCATGGCAGACCAGATCCGCAAGATCAAGGAGTTGGGGGCCCGCATACTCGCCGAGAATTGCGGTCAGACCTTCGAGAAGGTCATGAAGGATTTTGACCGTGATTACTGGATGGATGCCAAGGAATCCGTTACATACGGGATCGTGGACGGCGTCATTGAGAAATTATAAAGCAGTAGTACGCAGCATTTTAGGGAACGCCATGGCCTTATCTCTGGAGGAACCTGCCCCACGGGCCCCTTCAGGCTGGGGAAATGGCGTTTTTCTTTCTACTTTTACAGACCCATTCAGAAACCCTCATGGCTAAATCAACCTTACACTGTTCTTTCTGCGGCCGTAGCCGCGACGAAGTCAAGATCCTGATCGCTGGCCAGGACGGGCATATCTGTGAGAACTGCGTCGAACACGCGCGGGAGATCATCGAACAGGAACTGACGGTCAAGTCTGAAGGGAACTCCAGCTATAAGCTCTCTGTCAAGAAGCCGGTCGACATCAAGAAATTCCTGGATGAATATGTGATCGGCCAGGACGATGCCAAGAAGGTCCTTGCCGTCGCCGTCTACAACCACTACAAGCGCTTGCAACAGAAGATCTCCGATGCCGAAGTGGAGATCGAGAAAAGCAATATCATCATGGTCGGCGAGACCGGCACGGGCAAGACGCTGCTGGCCAAGACCATCGCCCGCATGCTCAACGTGCCCTTCGCGATCGTGGATGCCACTGTGTTCACCGAAGCCGGATATGTGGGCGAAGATGTCGAGAGCATACTCACACGTCTGCTCCAGGTCTGCAATTATGACGTCACAGCGGCGGAGAAAGGCATCGTGT
>Ga0075026_100001378_pt1 | contig 10217 bp, 7 predicted proteins | sample Str012_2_FD_71392 | JGI IMG/M metagenome (GOLD analysis project Ga0075026, IMG submission 71392) | Freshwater sediment microbial communities in response to fracking from Pennsylvania, USA - Straight Creek_MetaG_SC_2012 | ecosystem: Environmental > Aquatic > Freshwater > Creek > Sediment...
GACCAAAGGTGTCGTTGACCAGCTTGAACCCGTCGAGGTCGATCATCAGCACAGCCAGCGGCGTCTTCGAGCGCTGCGAGCGGACGACCTCCTCGCCCAGCCGCTCGTGCAGATAGCGGTGGTTGAAGAAGCCGGTCAGCTGATCACGGTCGGCCAGCTTGCGGGCATCCTCGTACAGGCGGGCGTTCTCGAGGGCCATGGCCGCCTCGTTGGCCATCGTCCGGGCCAGCGCGAGCCGATCGTCGTCCCAGCGCACGACGGCCTTGGAGAACAGTTCCACGAGGCCGATGGCGTGGCCCTTGGCGACCAGCGGCAGCATCGCCACCATCCGGTTCCCGGCCTGCACGAGCAGGATGACCTCATCGTGGTCCGCGGCGGGATCCTCGGCGTCGATGATGACCGTCTCCTGGCCCTCGAGGACCCGCAGCGTCTCCGGGTAGCCGGCGGTCTCGAAGTACGGCTCCATCTCGCCCAGCAGCGCCGCCGGGAAGTAGCCCAGCGAGTCCAGGCGACCGAGGGGCTTGTCCCAGTAACTGATGGCACATTCGTCCACGCCCATGGCTCGGGCCAGGTGATCCGCCATCAGGTCCGCGACCTGGCGCGGGTCCAGGCTCTCGGACAGCTCGGCACTCATGTCGAGCAAGCGCCGGAGTTCCATGGCGAGGTCCTGCGATCGGGCCAGCAGGCGCGCCGATTCGACCGCGGTCGCGGCCTGGTCCGCAAGGATCGTGAGCAGCCGCAGGTCGTCCTCGTCGAACTGGTCCAGCCCCAGCTTCGACAGCGTGATGACCCCGACCGTGGCCTCGTCGTAGCGCATCGGGACGACCAGCATCGATTCGTCGACGTCGTCCGTGCCCGGGATCGTCGCGCCACGGGCGTCGCTGTTCGCGTCGCGGACCAGGAGCGGTCGGCCGTGCTCCGCCACCCAGCCGGTGAAGCCCTCGCCGAGACGGCAGCGCAGGAGCTCGAGGTCCACCTGCTCGTACGCCCCGACCGTCCCCTCGAACGCGATCGGGACGACGTCGTCCGGCAGTTCCACGAGATAGACCCGCGCGTTGTGGTAGTCGATGATCCGGCGCGTCTCCTCGACGACGGTCCGACCGACCTCGGCCACCGTCGCGGCTCGACTCAGGCGTGCTGAGGCGGCCTGGAGGACGGCGAGCTGGGCCGCCTTGGCCTCGGTCTGTTCGAACAGCTCGGCGTTGGAGAGGGCGATCGCCGCATGCGTCGCGAGGGTCGTGATGAAGGCGACATCGCCGCTCGTCCAGTCGCGCGGGTCCCGGGTGACCGCGGCCAAAGCCCCGATGACCCGATCGTGATGGATGAGCGGCGCGATGAGGTCGCCGGCGAATTCGAGCACGCCATCGTAGCGGGCGTAACCGTGACTGGCGTCATTGCGGACGTCCGGCCAGGCGAGGACGCGACCTGTGCGGAGTACCTCGCCGACCCAACCCTCATCCCGGTGGAAGGAGGGCAGGCGCCCGGCGATGTCGTCCGGGAGGCCGGCCCAGGCCGCGATCTCGAGCCGGTCGCCCTCGAGGATGCGGATCGTCGTGGCGTCGGCGCGCAGGGCCCGCTTCGTCTCGTCCACGATCGTCCGGAACAGGTCCTGCCGATCGTGCGAGGTCGCGAGGCGTTCGGCGATGCCGAGGACGGTGTCGAGTCGTTCGGCGAGCTCTGCCTCTAGCGACGGGCCGCTGAGCATCTCCGCGGGCAGGCGGCTTGCGCTGGCGCCGGGGAACGTGCTGCCGGGCGACGAGACGCCAAGGAGGCGTTTCCAGACCGACGGTCCGACATTGGACGTCCGATCGCGCGAGCCGGGCCGCGCGCCGGCATACCGCCCATGTTGATCGGGCAGCCGGACACGGAGCGGCTCACGTGCGCTCATGGGCCGATGCTCGCACCCACTGAGCGCTCCGGCACCCCCATCCTCCGTACGGGTGGACGGGCTCGGAAGTCCCATGCGCCAGGGCATTCCGTGGCGGAGGACCATCGCCCGATCGACGGCATCAGATGCTGAGGTATGGTGGCCCGGTGAGTGACAGCAGGGCTCGACTGCGAACTTGGCTGCCCAGGCTCGTCCTCGTCCTTGCCGGCGGCCTGTTGCTGTCGTTGGTGGCCTTCAACGCCACCAGCCCCAGGTCTCGGTCGCTCAGGACCTTCACCTCAACGGACTCTGCGGTCTGCATCGTCGACATTGCCAGCGCAGGCTTTGACCCCTGGACGGGCCAGCCGCACGGGGACTCCTACGACACATCTCGGTGCCCCGACGGCACCGGTCGCGTCGTCTTCGCCGTTCCGAGCGACCTCCAGGGACATCAGGCCATCCCCATCCCGGTCGGCTTCGTGCTCGGTTGCGCTTTCTCGGCCGGATCCCTGTACGTGCGAGGTCGACGAACGACCCCGTCTGTGGAACTCGCGACCTAGCCGTCAACCCCACGCTCGGGCGCGATAGGCGCCCGGTGAGCAGCGACGGGATCGTGCTGGAGAGTCAGTGACGGTGCGGGGTGGCCGTCGTCGGCCCTGAGCCGCCCGATTCGAACGAGTGCCCGGCGGCCGCCCAGGCGTCGAAGCCGTCCGCGAGCCACGTGACGTGGCTGAACCCGGCCGACCGGAGGATGGATGTCCCCACCGACGCGCGATACCCCGAAGCGCAGCTGATCACGATCGGGCGATCGCGCGGCAATCCGGCCAGGCGGTCAGGAAGCGAGCCGCCGCCGATGTGGATCGCGCCCGGGATGTGCCCGGCGTCGAATTCGGCGGGTTGGCGCACATCGATGATGAGCGGTCGGTCGTCGGCTCCCGCCGCCAGCGCGGCGGCCAGGCCGGCCGCCGTCGCGACTCCGGTCGACTCGAGCGGTCGGTCGTCGGCGGCCCATGCCGCGAACCCGCCGGCGAGGTGACCGACGATGGATTCGTGCCCGATCCGGAACGACTGTCGCTGCAGCTCATCGAGGTCCGCCAGCGCGTCGACGACGAGCACGAGCGGCCGATCGTGATCCACGACCCAGCCCAGCCAGGTCCCGAACGATGGACCGAGCGGGATCGACAGGGATCCCGGGATATGCGCTGCCGCGTGCGATGCCGGCTCGCGGGCATCCACGACCAGCCCGCCCCCGGCCACCACCCGCTCCAGGGCCTCCACCGACACGCCGGGCACGGCGGGGAGGACGCCGCCGAGCAGCCGCGGCCCAGCCTGATTGATCGGTCGCATCCGCGCGAAGTAGCGCGGGACCGCTGGTTGACCGGAGAGCAGCGCGCGCGTGAAGGCCTCGACCTCCATCGGCTCGAGGAGTGGATCGTGGCGACGCTCGAAGCCGATCGTGGACCAGGTCGTGGAGCCGATCCCCGTGGAGCACAGGGACCCGGCGCCGTGGGTCGGGTAGATGGCGACCGAATCCTCGTGGGGCAGGATCACTTCGTGCAACGATCGATACATCGCTGCCGAGAACGCCGGGGCCTTGTCCACCCCGAGGAGGTCCGTCCGCCCGACCGCACCCACCAGTAACGACCCGCCCGTCAACATCAGGATCGGCTCGTCAGCGCGGGACGTGTCGGTCACGGCGTAACTCACCGATTCGGGCGTATGGCCGGGCGTGTCCAGCACGGTCAACCGAAGGCCGCCGACGTCCACGTCGTCGCCGCCGCGAACGCCCCGCGCGTCGTACCGCAGGTCCGCCCCGACCCCGATGACATGGGTCGCCCCGGTGATCGCCGCCAGGTCGCGCCCACCGGACACGTAATCGTTATGCAGGTGGGTCTCGATGACGTGGACGATGGTGAGGTGGTCGCGGCGGGCGGCATCGAGGTAGATGTCCACGTCCCGCCTCGGATCCACGACGGCCGCGAGGCCGGTCGCATCGTCCACGAGCAACGTGGACAGGTGACCCAACCCGGCGATCTGATACTGCTCGACTCGCACGATGTCGAGCCTACACCGGCCCGCGCTGCCTGGCTTCGTCCTCGCGAGTGACCCGGACTACATCATGACCAGGCCGCCATCCACGGCCAGGACCTGGCCGGTGATGTAGGCCGCGTCGTCCGACGCCAGGAAGGCCACCGCCAGGGCGACCTCTTCGGGAGTCCCGAACCGCCCGAGCGGGGTTCGGGAGGTGATCTCCGCCTGGAGCGCGGCCGGCAGGTCCCGGGTCAGTTCCGTCAGCACGAAGCCTGGCGCGACGGCGTTGACCGTGATGGACCGGGACGCGAGTTCGCGGGCCGCGGCCTTGGTCAGTCCGATGAGACCGGCCTTGGCCGATGAGTAGTTCGCCTGGCCCATCTGGCCGGCCTGGCCCGACACGCTCGTGATGTTGACGATCCGACCGCCCTTGGCCTTGAGCATGGGGCGGGTGACGGCCTTGACCATCCAGAACGCCCCGAACAGGTTCGTCTCGAGGACCTCGCGCCAGGCCTCGGCGGACATCCGCATGATCAGGTCGTCGCGGGTGATGCCGGCGTTGTTGACGAGGATGTCGACCTTCCCGAACGCCGCCAGCGTCGCCTTGACGGCCGCCTCGGCGGTCTCGATGTCGCGCACGTCGCCCTGGACGGTCACCGCCCGGCGTCCGAGCGCCTCGACGGCAGCGACCGTCTCGGCTGCCGCAGCCGCATTGCCCTTGAACGTGAACGCGATATCCGCGCCCTGGGTCGCGAGCCGCAGGACGATCGCCCGGCCGATCCCACGGGAACCCCCGGTGACGAGCGCGGATTTGCCGGACAGGTCGATCACGCCTTGGCCTCCTGGTGGGTGGGCTGTTCGCCCGGGGCGACATCGTCGAGCGGGACGTCGGGGCCGCCCGGCGCGGTCATCAACGCGGACAATGCCGCCGGGATCGGGTCCACCGAGTCCCAGTCCACGGGCAAGCGGACCGTCACGTCCTCGGCGCGCACGGCTGCATCGCCGGCCACGCCGTGGGCCGGGTCGCCCGTCCAGCGGATGACCACCGCGCCGGAGGTGAAGCCGGCCCCGAACGCCACGATGACCACCGTGTCCCCCACCTTGATCCGTCCGCTGTTGGCGGCCTCGGCCAGGGCGATCGGCACGGATGCGGCGGAGGTGTTGCCATACTTGTCGAGGTTCACGAACATCTTGTCCATCGGCAGGTCCAGCCCCTTGGCCACTGCGTCGATGATCCGGATGTTGGCCTGGTGTGGGATGAACAGGTCGATGTCGGACGGCTGCAGGCCGGCCTTCTCGATCGCCGCCAGGGCGGTCGTCGCGAGCGTCCGGGTGGCGAAGCGATACGTCTCCTTGCCCTCCATCCGGATGTAGTGCTCACCGCGGGCGATGGTCTCGGCGGACGGTGGGCTCTTCGCGCCGCCGGCCGGCAGCCAGATCATGTAGGCACCCTGGGGCTCGGTCGTCATCTCGATGCCCATCCCGCCACCGGGTTCGTCGGAGGCGGACAGGACGACCGCCCCCGCGCCATCGCCGAAGAGGATGCAGGTGTTCCGGTCCGTGTAGTCGAGGAACCGGGTGAGCAGCTCCGCCCCGATGACCAGCACATGTCTGGCCATGCCCGAGGTGATGTATGCGTGGGCCGTGGCATAGGCATAGACGAACCCGGAACATGCGGCTGCGACGTCCATCGCGGCGGCCTTCGTGTTGCCGATCGCCTCCTTGACCAAAGCCGCGGTGGACGGCATCCAGTAGTCCGGCGTCAATGTGGCGAGCAGGATGAGGTCGATGTCGTCGGGTTCGATCCCGGCCGTGCGGATCGCGCGCAGCGACGCGACGGCGGCCATGGTCGCGGTCGTCTCATGGGCCGCTGCGACACGCCGCTCGCGGATGCCGGTCCTCGAGACGATCCACTCGTCCGAGGTGTCCACCATCCGTTCCAGGTCCGCGTTGGTCAGGATCTGGCTCGGGGCGTACCTGCCCCAGCCGGTAACGTGGGCGTAGCGCGAGCGGCTGCCAGCGGCGTCGCTCACAGCGGCTCCACCTCGATGAGGGGGCCCTTCGCCTTGACGAGCGTGCCACTCTCCGGCACGACCCGAACGACCCGGCCGGCCAGGTCGGACTTGATCTCGTTGAACAGCTTCATCGCCTCGATGAGGCCCACGACCTGCCCGACCGCGATCTCACCACCCACCTGCACGTACGGCGCCGAGCCCGGCGCGGGCGAGGCGTAGAAGATCCCGGTCAGCGGTGCCTTGACGGACGGTCGTGGCGGCGGTCCCGGATCCCGTCCGGCCGTGGCGGGTTCACCGCCGCCTGCGATCGCAGCGGCGGGCATGGCGGCAGCGGGGACGACGGCCTCGGCCGAGGTGGTGGCCGCCGGCTTGCGCAGGACGATGCCGGTCGCGCCGGACTCCACCTCCAGCTCGGTCAGGTCGGAGCGATCCAGGAGCACGGCGAGCCGATCGATGAGCCCGAGCAGCTCGGCATCGCCGCCGTCCTGCGGCCCGTTCACGGCCCGCGCGCCGGCGTCGTCCGTCATCCGTCCCACCGCTTGAAGATCAGGGCGGTGTTCTGGCCGCCGAACCCGAAGGAGTTGCTGAGCCCGAACCGGATGTCGTGCCTGGCCGCCGTGCCTGGCGTCAGGTCGAGGCCGTCGGCGGCCGGGTCCGGATCGTCCAGGTTGATCGTCGGGGGCACGATCGAATGGCGCATCGCCTGGATCGTGGCGATGGCCTCGATCGCGCCGGCCGCACCGAGGGTGTGGCCCAGCATGGACTTGTTGGCAGTCACCGCGACCCGCGACGCGTGCGCCCCGAACATCGTCTTGATCGCCTGCAGTTCCGCCTTGTCGCCCTCGGGCGTGGACGTGGCGTGGGCGTTGACGTGCTGGATGTCGTCCGGCACGAGTCCGGCCTTCTCCATCGCGCGCCGGGCGGCCCGGACGGCGCCCATGCCACCCGGAGCGGGCAGCGTGATGTGCGACGCGTCGGCTGTGGCGCCGTAGCCCACGAGCTCGGCGAAGATGGGCGCACCTCGGTCCTGGGCGTGCCGCAGCTCCTCGAGGACGACGACGCCCGAGCCTTCGGCGACGACGAATCCGTCCCGTCCGGTATCGAACGGGCGCGAGGCGCGCTCCGGGTCGTCGTTCCGGGTGGACAGGGCGCGCATGGACGCAAAGCCGCCGATCAGCGGCTCGAAGAGCCCCGCCTCGGTGCCACCGGCCAGCATGATGTCGGCGTCGCCTCGACGGATGATCTCGCTCGACTCGCCCAGCGCGTGCCCGCCCGTGGCACAGGCCGAAACGACCGCGAAGTTCGGTCCCGTCATCCCGAAGTTGATGGCGACCTGGCCGGCCCCGACGTTGGGGATCCCCATCGGGATCAGGAACGGACTGATCCGGTCCGGTCCGCGCAGGGCGTTGATGGTGATGCCGTCCACGAGCGTGCCGACGCCGCCCAGGCCGGTTCCCAGGATGACCCCGGTCCGCTCCGCGAGGTCGCCCTCGAAGCGAGTCGGCAGGCCGGCCTGATCCAGGGCTTCACGCGCCGCGACCAGCCCGAACTGGATGTAGCGATCCGTCCGCCGCTGGTCCTTGCGATCGAGGACATGGCTGGAATCGAAGTCGCGGACCTCACCCGCCATATGCGAGGTGAGTCGCGAGGGATCGAAGGTCGAGATCGTCCGGACCCCGGATCGCCCGGCGACGAGACCGTCCCAGGTGCTCTGGACGTCGTTGCCGAGCGCGGACACCATCCCCATGCCGGTGACGACGACGCGCCGCGCGTCGGTCATCGGACGAGTTTCCCGGTGCGGACCGTGGCGGCTCGATAGATGTCGCCCGGCAGGCCGCGCTCGGAGATGGCGTTGGCCACCGCGAGCACGTCGTATTCGGTCCGACGGATCTCGGCCGTCACCTCGCCCTCGTGGATGTCAACGAGGGCCCAGGACGCCGTGGCCTCACCGTCGAAGACATAGCCCACGGACCCGGCATTGACGATGATCTTCCAGCCCAGGTCTCGGATCTCCGGCACATGGGTGTGGCCGCACCCGATCACCCGGGCGTCCGTGCGCGATACGCGCTCCACGGTGACGTTGGGTTCCAGGCTCTGGTCGAAGCCGGCTGTCTGCGAGCCGGGCGACGCGTGGCAGATGAGGACCATCGTGCCGTCGTCAGCGCGCAGCCGGCGCTCGGCCGGCAGGCGCCGAAGCCAGTGGACGTGGTCGTCCCCTAGCGTGTCGTTGGCCCACTCCGTGGCCGCCTGGAAGGTCTCCGGTACGCCGTCCGCCATCCACGGGAAGGCCGCCACGTAGTCGAAGTCCGCCACGGCGATATCGGTGTTGCCGGAGACGATGACGGCCCCGGCCGCCTCCATCTCGCGCAGGATGTCGATCGCGCCGGCCGGGTCCGGGCCGTTGAGGACGAGGTCGCCGGCGACCGCGACATGATCGGGTGCCGAGGCGTGCACGGCCTTGCGTACCGCTTCGAGGGCGACGGCGTTGCCGTGAACGTCGGACAGGATCGCGAAGCGGGTCATCGCAGCACGCCTTCGCCCGGGATGATGAAGCTGATCATGACGTCGCACGCGACTTCGCCGTCCACGGACGCGACGGCGTGGCCGCGACCGAACCGTCCGCCCAGCTTCTCCATCGTGACTTCGAGGCGGAGCGTGTCGCCGGGACTGACGATGCGCTTGAAGCGGCAGGCGTCGATGCCGGCGAACAGGCCGATCCGGTCGCCGAAGCCCGGCTGCTTGGCCACGTAGACGCCCATCGTCTGGGCGAGTGCCTCCACCTGCAGGACGCCCGGCATGACCGGCATCCCCGGGAAGTGGCCCTGGAAGTACCACTCGTTGGCGGTCACGGCCTTCAGGCCGACGATCCGCTTGGCGTCGGGGTCGTACTCGACGATGCGATCGACGAGCAGGAACGGCCAGCGATGCGGGATCAGCGCTTCGATCTCGCGAGTGGTATGGACGATGGCCTCGGGCACGGGCGACTCCAGGTTGGGTTCGGCGGTCAGTGTGGTCGGGTGAAGGATGGGCGAGCGGCGCAGTCCGTGCAGGTCTGCACGCCGAGCATCACGAGCGAGCGGCGGCGGCCAGGAAGGCGGCGCTGCCCACGCGATCGAGCAGGTTGGTGGTCATCCTGCCGTCCAGGAACGATTCGTTGGTCAGCAGGGCCTGGTGGATCGCCACGTTGGTGACGAGGCCCTCGACCACGAGTTCGGCGAGCGCGGCTCGGCCACGCGCGATGGCCGTCTCCCGATCCGGACCCCACGCGATGAGCTTGCCGAGCAGCGAATCGTAGAACGGCGGGACTTCGTAGCCCGCAAACAGGTGGGTATCGAAGCGGATGCCGGGACCACCCGGGGCGTGATAGCGCTCGACGACGCCGGCGCCGGGCCGGAAGTCCGCTGACGGATCCTCGGCGTTGATGCGGAACTCGATGGCATGACCCCTGAAGCTGACGTCCGCCTGGCTGAACCCGAGTGGTTCGCCCGCCGCGATCCGGATCTGCGTGGCGACGAGATCGATGCCGGTCAGCATCTCGGTCACCGGGTGCTCCACCTGGATCCGACAGTTGATCTCGATGAAGAACGCGTTGCCGCTGCGGTCCACCAGGAACTCCAAAGTCCCGACGTTCTCGTAGCCGGCCGCGACGACCGCCCGGATCGCTCGCTCCGCCAGGTCCTGGCGCGCCTCGGGTCCGAGGGCCGGCGTCGGGGCCTCCTCGAGGATCTTCTGGTGGCGACGCTGGACCGAGCAATCGCGTTCACCGAGATGGACGCCGTGGCCGTAGCGATCGATGGCTACCTGGACCTCGACGTGGCGCGTCTCGTCCAGCCACTTCTCCAGGTACAGCGAGTCGTCCCCGAAGGCGGCCTTGGCCTCCGAGCGGCAGACCTTGAGCGAAGATTCCAGCTCGCGCGGCGTCCGGATCATGCGCATGCCCTTGCCGCCGCCGCCCGCGGATGGCTTGATCAGGACCGGATAGCCGATGCGCTCCGCCTCGCCCAGCGCGTGCATCTCATCGCGCAGCATCCCGTCGGAACCGGGGATGGTCGGGAGCCCGTGATCGCCGAGCAGGCGGCGCGTGCCCTCCTTGCTGGCGAACCGCTCCAGGACGGTCGCGCGCGGACCGATGAAAGTCAGGTCGTGGGCGGCCACCACTTCGGCGAAGCCCTCGTCCTCGGACAGGAACCCATAGCCCGGATGGACGGCATCGCAGCCGGTGACGAGCGCCGCCGAGATGACCGCCGGGGCCAGCAGATACGAGCGCCGGGCGTCGGCCGGGCCGATGCAGATGGCCTCGTCGG
>Ga0075026_100001379_pt1 | contig 10209 bp, 6 predicted proteins | sample Str012_2_FD_71392 | JGI IMG/M metagenome (GOLD analysis project Ga0075026, IMG submission 71392) | Freshwater sediment microbial communities in response to fracking from Pennsylvania, USA - Straight Creek_MetaG_SC_2012 | ecosystem: Environmental > Aquatic > Freshwater > Creek > Sediment...
CCCATCGCGACCACGTCGGACCCCACGGCGTCGTCGAACGTGGGCTTCGAGACGCGCAGGAGCCGGCTGTCGCGACGCGCGCGGACGGTGGCCGAACGGACGCCACCGGTGAGCAGAGCGAGCTCGCCGAGCACCGCGCCGGCGCCGAGCTCGCGCACCGTCGTCCCGCCCGTCACGACGTCGAGCCGTCCGGCCTTCACGACGTACATGTCACGGGCGGCGTCGCCCTCGTGGAAGAGATGGTCGCCCGCGGCGAGCTCGACCGGCTCGGCGTCCTGCTCGAGGCGCTCGCGCGCGGAGTCGGGCAGTCGTGACAGGAGCGGTGCGCCGGCGAACGTGCCGTCGCGCCGAGCAGGTCGTGCTGGTGGACGTCGCACCGACGCCGGAGCCGAGGAGTCACCGCTCGTCTCGGCGATCTCGGGTGTTCGGACCCGACCGAGGAACAGCGCGATGACCGCGACGACCGCGAAGCAGACGGAGGAGAACACCCACCCGTGCCGCAACGAGTCGACCGTCGTCGTCGGCGACGGTGTGCCGATCAGGACGACCAGGACCGCGATGCCGAACGCTGCACCGATCTGGCGAGCGCTGGAGTTGACGGCCGACGCCGTGGCGAAGCGCCCGCCCGGAACTGCAGCAAGGGCAGCGCTTCCCAGCACCGGAAGGGTCGCGCCGACGCCGAGCCCGCTGAGGATCTGGCCGGGCAGCCAGGCGCCCCAGAAGTTGGGGGTGACCTCGACCCTCGTCGCGTACCAGACGTAGGCGAGCGCCCAGATGATCGCGCCGGGGACGATCACCCAGCGATAGCCGCGGCGCTCCGCGACCGGGCCGAGGACGGCCGCGAGCACGGCCGCGACGAGCGCTCCAGGCACGACGGCGAGGCCGGAGTCGAGGATCGAGTACCGCCACACCAGCTGCAGCCAGAGGATGTTGGTGAGCAGGTAGGCGTAGAACCCCATCCCGGCGACGATCGTCGCGGTGTTGCCGACCGAGAAGGCACGGATCCGCAGCAGAGCGGGGTCGAGCAGCGGCGATCGTGAGCGTCGCGAGCTGACGACGAACAGGCCGAGCAGCACGGCGGCGCTCACGAAGCAGCCGAGGGTCGCCGCGCTCGTCCACCCCCAGTCCCCGCCCTTCACGAGTCCGAGGGTGATGAGCCCGAGCACCAACGCCGAGAGCAGCGCGCCCGCGAGGTCCGGCATGCGCCGCCGGCCCGGAGCCCGGCTCTCGACGAGGAGACGACGTCCGGCCCACAGCGCGGCGAGCCCGAACGGGATGTTGACGAGGAACGCCCAGCGCCAGTCGCCCCACTGCACGAGGGCACCGCCGATGGGCGGGCCGAGGCCGGAGGCGAGCGCTGCCGACGCGCCCCAGAGTCCGACGGCGTGCGAACGGCGGGCGGGCGGGAACGCCTCGACGACGAGGGCGAGCGAGGCCGGTACCAGGACGGCGGCACCGAACGCCTGCACGACGCGTGCGCCGACGAGGAAGCCGACCGAGGGAGCGATCGCGCAGATCGCTGACGCCACGGTGAAGACCAGCACGCCCGAGGTGAAGGCGCGTCGGCGTCCGAGGAGGTCGGCGATCCGGCCGGACACGATGAGGAACGCCGCGAAGACGATGCTGTAGGCGTTGAGGATCCACGACAGGTTGGCGATCGTCGACGTCGGGAACGAGTCGCGGATGTTGGGGAACGCGACGTTCACGACCGTCGCGTCGAGGAACGCGAGGAAGGCGCCGAAGGACGCGACGAGCAGGACGGTCCGTTCCGGGATGCGGCCCTTGCGGCGTACGGGCCTCACGACTGCATCGACGGACACGTGACTCCTCTCGAACGGACGTCCGCGCAGCCTGCCATGCGCGCACGTCGACCGCCCGCGGGACGGCGCAATTCTCAGGGACGTACGAGGTCGCCCGGGCCGGTTGGCCCGCAGCCGGGCGACGCGCACCGTCGCCGTCAGACGACGGGGATGCTCTCGATGAGGCCGAGCTCCCGCGCCCGGATCACGGCGGCGTTGCGCGACGTGACGTCGAGCTTGCGATAGATCGAAAGGGCGTGCGTCTTGACGGTGTTGGCCGAGAGGAACAGGTGCTCACCGACCTGCGGGTAGGTCAGGTGGCTCGGCATGAAGTGCAGCACGCGCATCTCGGCGGCGGTGAGGATGGCAGGTGTCGGTGTCGACGACGGACGGCGCGACCGCTCGACGAGCGCTGAGGTCTCCTCGAGCAGCGAGATCACACGGGTGCCCTCCAGGTCCGCGGTCAGGTGGGTGCGAGCCTCCTCGAGCAGCTGTCGCGCGGCGGCGTCCTCGCCGAGCTCGTGGTGCGCGCGAGCCAGCAGCACCGGCCCGAGCGCGCGGAACCAGGGGGTCATGCCGCGCATCAAGAGCCCGAGCCTGCGCGCGGTCCCGAGGTGGGTCACCGCCTCGGCTCGCCGGTCGCCGACGGCGTCGAGCAGGCCGAGGACCGTGATGGTCAGGCCGGCCGTCGTCAGGCGTTCGAGGTGGTGGGCTCCGACGAGGGCCTGCACGTCGGCGCCGAGCTGCTGCGCGGTGTCGACCCGACCCGAGCACCATGCCTCGAGCGCACGCCAGGCGAGGACGTCGGCCTCCACGGTGGGAACGCCGACGGCCCGGGCGGTGTCGATCGCGAGGGTGCCGTACCGCGCGCTGTCGTCGTACTGGCGGCGCAGCGCGGCCACCATCATGCCGATGGCGAGCAGCGGTGTCAGCCAGGGCGACCAGCGGGGCAGACCACGTGGCACGACCTCGACGAGGCGCAGCGTCTCGGTGAGACCGCCGCGCCCGATCACGACGTGCATGACTCCGAGGGTGGCGGCGAACTCGTCGTCCGGGATCCGGGACTTCCAGTCGCGCCCGGCGTGCGCCTCGCCCTTGAGCAGCCACCCGTTGAGGGCGTCGGCGCGGCCTTGTTGAAGGGCGAGCCAGGCGCTTGCGAGGGTGAGCCAGGGGTCGAGGCCGCGGGCCGTCTCGGTCAGCGGTTCGAGCCAGCGTTCGAGGGCATCCGGGTGACCGGTGCCGACGGCGAGCGGCATGGCCGTCCAGATGAGACTGCCGGTGAGCTCGAGGTCGCCCGACAGCTGGGCGTGCCGGATGCAGGCGTCGATCGCACCTCGCTGGAGGTAGGCGTGCGCGGCGCGGGTGTGCAGTCCCGCGATGGCCGAGGGCGAGTGCTCGGTGAGGTCGATGCCGAGCGCCTCGCCGAGAAGGTGGTGGTAGCGGTACGCCGTGCCGTCGTCGTCGAGCGGCACGACCAGCTGAAGCCGGCGGGCGAGGGAGCGGAGCACCGCGGCGGAGTCCGTGCGCTCCAGCACCGCGTCGCACAGGTCCGGTGTGAGCTCCTCGATGATCGAGCTGCGCCGGAGGAAGTCGCGTGTGTCGGCGTCGAGGTGGTCGAGCACCTCGGATCGCAGGTAGTCGACCACCATGCGACTGGATCCCACGCGCTGCAGGGCGGTCTGGTCACCCGACGACTCGAGCGCGAGCGACGCCAGGTAGAGGCCGACCGCCCATCCCTCGGTGCGCGCGCCGAGCTCGGTCACGACGTGGTCGGGCAGGTCGAGCTCGCGGTCGGTCGCGAACCTCGCCACCTCGTCGGTGGTGAAGACGAGGTCGTCCGGCTCGAGCTCGAGGAGGCGTCTCTCCGTCCGCGTGCGGGACAGCCACGCCGGGGTGGCGGCTCGCGTGAGGAGGAGGACCTGCGAGTCGTCCGGCAGGGACGAGCAGACCGCCTCGAGGACGTCCGCACAGCTGCGGTCGGTGAGCAGGTGCACGTCGTCGATGACCAGCACGAACGGCGTCCACCGGCTCGAGACCACCTCGGACAGGCCGGGGAGCAGGGTGCCGGAGAAGCGGGGCTCGGTGGCCGTCACCGTCGCCCGGACGTCGTCGACGGGCGGGCCGAGCGGCTCGAGCACGTCGATGATCAGGTGGGCGAGGGCTGCGGGGTCGTCGTACCAGGCGGCGATCCGGATCGTGACATGCGGACGTGGGTCGATCGCTGCCCACTGCTGGGCGAGCACGGACTTGCCCGCGCCGGCAGGCGCCGACACGACGAGGACGTCGGCCTCAGCCGCTCCTTCGAGTCGTTCGATCAGCCGGGGACGCGCCGTCAGGGTGCCGCGGGACGCGCCGCCGCCGCGGCGAGGCCGAGGGAGCACGGCACCTGCAGCGGCATCCCCTCCCGGCTGGTCCACCGGGCCAGGTTAGGTCGTCGCGGATTCGTCTGCCCGCCGAACGGGTTCCTCACCCGTTTCGAGGGAAGCGGCTGCATGCCACGTCGCGACACGATCGAGGCACGGTGGAAGTGTTGTCGCGGAAGGGGGCTGGCGATGGTCGAGGTGCGCCCTGCCCTGCGCGCGTTCCACCTCATGGCCAAGCCCACCGGCGCGATCTGCAACCTCGACTGCGACTACTGCTTCTTCCTGTCCAAGGAGCAGCTCTATCCCGGCAGCCCGTTCCGGATGGCCGACAGCGTGCTCGAGTCCTACCTCGCCGGCCTGCTCGACGCGCATCGTGGGCTTGCCGAGGTGGTCGTCGCCTTCCAGGGTGGCGAGCCGACGATGATGGGCCTGGAGTTCTTCCGCCACGTCGTCGAGGTCGAGCGTCGTCTCGCCCAGCCCGGGCAGCGCGTCCTCAACACGCTGCAGACCAACGCCACCCTCATCGATGACGAGTGGGCCGAGTTCCTGCACGACCACGGTTTCCTCGTCGGTGTGTCGATCGACGGCCCGGCGCCGATGCACGACGCCAACCGGCACGACAAGGGCGGCAAGCCGACGTTCGACCGCGTCGTCCGCGGCCTGAGCACCCTGACGCGGCACGGCGTCGAGTGGAACGCGCTCACGACGGTGAACGCCGCCAACCAGGACCACGGCCTCGAGGTCTACCGGTTCCTGCGCGACGAGCTGGGCGCCTCCTACCTCCAGTTCATCCCGATCGTCGAGCGCGCGACACCGCAGACGCTGCCGCTGATCTCGGGCGGTTGGGGTGCGGGTGTCGATCGACCGCTCTACGTGCAGGACGGAGACCTCGTCACCGAACGATCGGTGCGACCCGAGGCGTACGGCCGCTTCATGATCGAGGTGTTCGACGAGTGGCTGCGGCACGACGTGGGTGATGTGTTCGTCCAGGCGTTCGACACCGCGCTCGCGCACTGGATGGACCTGCCCGACATGGGGCTCTGCGTGCACGCCGAGACGTGCGGAAGATCGCTGGCCCTCGAGCACAACGGCGACGTCTACTCGTGCGACCACTTCGTCGAGCCGGCGCACCTGGTGGGCAACCTCTCCGACGGGCGCACTCTGCTGCAGATCGTCGACGGTCAGCGGCAGCATGCGTTCGGTGCGGCCAAGCGCGACACGATGCCTGCGCAATGCCGTGACTGCGACGTGAAGTTCGCCTGCTACGGCGGCTGTCCCAAGGACCGGTTCGCGCGTACCGACTCCGGCGAGGCAGGCCTCAACTACCTCTGCGCCGGCTACCTCGACTTCTTCCACCACATCGACGAACCCATGAAGGCCATGGCCGCACGGCTCCGAGCCGGCGGTGAGGCGTCCGACGTCATGACGCTCTACGCCACCACGACCCCGGAGGTCGGCGCCTCTGCGGCCGTCGTCCACGCAGGAGAGGAACGACAGTGAGCGACACCCGGATGCTGATCGTCGCCGCGTACCAGGACGTCGACGTCGCGGAGACGGAGTTCCGCGCCCTAGCGGCCAAGGTTGCCGCCAAGGCGCTCCGCTCCGACGGCATGATCCTGGTCGGCAAGGACGCGGACGGTAACCCGCGGCTCGCCGACACAGGCAACCACATGGGACGGCGAGGCGCCGGCTGGGGAGGCGGCGCGGGTGTGCTCGTCGGTCTCCTCGCGCCGCCGATGCTCGGCGCGGTCGCCGTGGGTGCCGCAGCCGGCGCCGTGGTCGGCCACTTCGCCGGACACAAGCTGACCGGAGCGATCCAGGGCCAGGTCGGCGCGGCGCTGAAGGACGGGCAGGCCGTCATCATCGCGGTCTTCCCGGCTGACGCGCGCCTCGAGGTCGAGCGTGCCCTGCCGGGCTCACCGCTCAAGTCGGTCGTCGAGAGCGACGAGGGCGGCATCGACGAGCTCAAGGCGAGGCTCGGTGAGGCGATGGGCAAGTTCAACCCCGACCGCACCGTGCTCCCCCTGCCGGACCGCGCCTTCGGTGGCGTCGCCAGCCGCACGATCGACGAGTCGGTGGGCGACTGGTCGATCGTCGCCGGCGCCCACGCGCCCGACGGCGCGCCGAACGTCCTCGTCGTGCTGATCGACGACGCCGGCTTCGGCGGGCCGGACACCTTCGGCGGCGGGATCCGCACCCCCAACCTGACCCGGGTGCAGCAGCGAGGCATCACCTACAACCGCTTCCACGTCACGGCGGTGTGCTCGCCGACGCGCGCGGCGCTGCTCACCGGTCGCAACCATCACCGCGTGGGCATGGGCGGTATCGCCGAGTTCCCCGGGCCGTTCCCCGGCTACACCGGCGTCCGGCCGCAGACGTGCACGGCGCTCCCCCGCATCCTCAAGGAGAACGGCTACTCCACCGGAGGCTTCGGCAAGTGGCACATGACGCCGGGACGCGAGATGGGCGCTGCCGGTCCGTTCGACCACTGGCCCACCGGCTGGGGCTTCGACCACTGGTGGGGCTTCCTCACCGGCGCCGCAGGTCAGTACGACCCGATCATCACGCAGGACAACTCCACGCTCGGCGTGCCCGAAGGTGAGGACGGCAAGCTCTACTACTTCCCCGACGACATCACCGACAAGACCATCGAGTGGCTGCACGCCGTGCGTGCGCAGGACGCCGAGAAGCCGTGGTTCGTCTACTACTCCACGGGCGCCACCCATGCGCCGCACCACGTCGCGAAGGAGTGGGCCGACAAGTACAAGGGCCAGTTCGACGACGGGTGGGACGCCTACCGCGAGAAGACTCTCGAACGGCAGAAGCAGCTCGGCGTCGTCCCGGCCGACACCGAGCTTACCGAGCGCCCCGACGCCTACCCCGCGTGGGACTCGTTGTCCGACGACGAGCGCCGCCTGTACTCGCGTCAGATGGAGGTGTTCGCCGGGTTCTCGGAGAACGCCGACTGGAACGTCGGCCGCCTGCTCGACGAGGTCGAGCGGATGGGTGAGCTCGACGACACGCTCGTCATCTACATCTGGGGCGACAACGGTGCCTCGATGGAGGGCACCCTGACCGGGTCGTTCAACGAGACGACGTTCTTCAACGGACTCGTCCTCGACGCCGAGGAGCAGCTCGCCCTGATCGACAAGTACGGCGGTATCGACGAGCTCGGCGGCTTCCACACGGCACCGCACTTCGCTGCGGCGTGGGCCCACGCCAACAACACGCCGTTCCAGTGGGGCAAGCAGATGGCTAGCCATCTCGGGGGCACGCGCGACCCCATGGTCGTCTCGTGGCCGTCGAAGATCCCGGCGGACTCCACGGTGCGCACGCAGTTCACGCACTGCATCGACGTCGTGCCGACCGTGCTCGAGGTCGTGGGCATCCCGCAGCCGACGGTCGTCGACGGCGTTGCTCAGGAACCCATCGACGGCACGAGCTTCGCGCACACCTTCGCCGACGCCGCGGGCGAGGAGCGCCACACCGTGCAGTACTTCGAGATGTACGGCAGCCGGGCCATCTACAAGGACGGATGGTGGGCCTGCACCAAGCTCGACAAGCTGCCGTGGGACTTCTCGCCGGAGACGCTGGCGCGGTTCGGGCCGGGCAGCGGATGGGACCCCACGTCGGACGTGTGGGAGCTCTACCACCTGCCAGACGACTTCTCCCAGGCGCACGACGTGGCGGCGGACAACCCGGCGAAGGTGGCCGAGCTCGTCGATCTGTTCTGGCAGGAGGCCGAGCGCAACCGTGTGCTGCCCCTGCTGGGCGGCTTCGCGGTGTTCTTCGGGATGCTGCCGCCGATGCCGACGAAGTCCCGGTTCACCTTCTACGGCGACGTCCAGAACATCCAGACGTCGATGATCCCCCGCATCGTCGGCCGGTCCTACGCCATCGAGGCGCAGGTGCACGTGCCCGAGGACGGTGCCGAGGGCGTGCTCGTCGCCTTCGCGGACTTCATCGGCGGCTTCGCGCTGTGGGTCGACGGCAAGGGGTATCTGCACCACACCTACCAGTTCCTCGGCGTCGACACCTACAAGCAGTCCTCGACCGAGCCCATCCCGACGGGCGACGTGACGCTGACGATGCTCTTCGAGGCGGACGCCGCCAACCCGGGCACCGGCGGCGACGTGACCCTGCTCGCCGACGGTCGCGTGATCGGTGCCGGGCGCATCCCGCGCACCATCTCGCTGATCTTCACGACGTACGCGGGGATGGACATCGGGCGCGACAACGGAGGTGTGGTCGATCTCGACTACGAGGACCGCGCGCCGTACGCGTTCACCGGCACCGTCGACAAGGTCGTCTTCGACCTGGCGCCCCATGGTCACGATGTCGAGGTGGCACTGCACGAGGCGACCAGCCAGGCCGGCGTCGCGCACGGCGCTGCGGGCTGACCGATGGACGCGTCCGCTTCATCCGAACAGGAGGATCCGCCCACCCGGTCCGCTCACTAGCGTCGGGTGGGAAGGGAGGTCACCGTGACCATCGACGACGACACCGTCCTCGACGAGCTCGGACCCGTGGACTACCTGGTGGTCGAGTTCCCCGCCGGCCAGCAGCAGTTCACCGGTGAGATGGCCGACGAGCTGCTGCGCCTGGCCGACAGCGGGATCGTGAGGGTGCTCGATCTTCTCGTGATCGCCAAGGACGAGGACGGTGAGATCTCGGCGTACGAGATCGACGAGGTCACCGACCGCGACGACGTCCGTGCGCTCGAGGCGCAGGTGGCCGAGATCCTGGCGGCCGACGACATCCTCGATCTCGCGCACGCGATGCTGCCCGGCTCGGTGGCCGGGGTGATCGTGTGGGAGAACACCTGGGCGGCGCCCTTCGCCAGTGCGGCCCGTCGGGCCGGCGGCCAGCTCGTCGCGTCGGGCCGCATCCCGATCCAGGCGATCGCGGCGTCGATGCAGGCCGAGTTCGCCGAGCTCGGCACGGAAGGAGACTGACATGCCGCTCCGCCCAGTACGCGCTGCCCGCGTCGGTGTCATCGGCGCGCCGGTGGCGCGCACGGCCGCGGTCGTGGGCACGGCGAAGGTGGTGAGCAACGGCGTCGACCGACGGCAGGACCGCCGCGACGACCGGCGGGAGGACCGCCGTCCCCGCTAGGCCCGCCGGATTCCCGCGGTCCCACACGATCCCAACGATCCCGTACGACCCCGTCTGTCCCGTACTGTGCGGGGTAGGACGTCGGACGCCGTGTCCGGCCCTGCGCACCACTTCTCAACCCGGAGGTTGACACCCTTGAACACCCTGGCCGAGTTCGGGACCGGAGAGGTCCTCTGGTCCATCGTCTGGTTCACCCTGTTCTTCCTGTGGATCTGGCTGCTCATGGCCATCTTCGGAGACATCTTCCGCAGCGACGACATGGGCGGCGGCGCGAAGGCCGTCTGGATCATCTTCATCGTCATCGCCTGGTGGCTCGGCGCTCTCGTCTACCTGATCGTCCGCGGCAAGGGCATGCAGGAGAGGCAGATCGCCGCGATGAAGGCAGCCGACCAGGCGCAGCGCGAGTACATCGCGAGCGTCGCCGGGGGCAGCAACCCCACCGACGAGATCTCCAAGGCCGCCGCCCTGCGCGACCAGGGTGCGATCTCCGAGGAGGAGTTCCAGGCCATCAAGGCCAAGGCCCTCGCGAAGTAGCAGCACCAGCACCGTCGCACGGGCGGGCGTACGGCGTCAGCGTCGTACCCCGCCCGTGCGTCGTTCCCGACCAACGTGGGTGCAGTTCCGACCACTCCAGGACGGAATCACCACCCACGTCTGTCCGGGGTGGCGGGATCCGTCGTTGTGGGACGGGCGTCGTCGTGCGCGGCGCTGCGCGCCGGCCGGGCTGACGCCCGTGCGCGCTCCTCCTGAATCCCGCTACCCCGAACGCGCAGAAGGCCGACCTGTCGGTCGGCCTTCTGGATGGTCGGGGTGGCGGGATTCGAACCCACGGCCTCTTCGTCCCGAACGAAGCGCGCTACCAAGCTGCGCCACACCCCGGTGGAGCGGATGGAGTCTACGGGTCGCTCGCCCGGGCGACCAAAACGGGGCGG